>WNGB01010453.1_pt1 | contig 13820 bp, 20 predicted proteins | sample 5400681 | NCBI WGS metagenome assembly WNGB01 (sample SAMN13153367, study PRJNA577476) | soil metagenome | isolation source: 115 cm soil or saprolite under grassland replicate 2 | place: USA:California | collected 2016-06-15 | reverse complement strand
CCGGGGCTGGCCCTGGGGGTCGCATCGGAGCGCATGGTGGATCGCGCCAAGACGCTGGAAGAGCGCGGCGCGTACTTCGACGTCATCAGCTTCCTCACCGCCACCATCAAGTTCCAGCCGACGAACACGCCGGCGGTGTCGCTCCTGTACGCGCTGGAGGTGCAGCTGGGGCGCATCGAGCGCGAAGGCGGGATCGAAGCGCGCTGGCAGCGGCACGATGCGATGCGCCGGCGCGTCGAAGCGTGGGGTGCGGAGACGGGCGTCAAATTCCTGCCGCGCGAAGGGCGCCACAGCTGGACCGTCTCCTGCCTGCGGCTCCCCGACGGGAAGCATTCCAAGGACGTCGTCGCTGCGCTGAAGCAGCAGGGGTGGACGATTGGCGCGGGCTATGGGGCGCTCAAGGATTCGACCATTCGCATCGGCCACATGGGGGATCACACTGTCGCGGCGCTGGATGAGCTGTTGCCGCTGATCGGCCAGGCATTGGAATGACGTGGCGCGTCGTCGTGGCCGACCGCGTGGCGAAAAGCGGCCTCGACTTGCTCTCCAACACACCGGACATCGAAGTGGTCGACGTCGCCGGGAAGGCGACGGAGCTCGATCGCGCGATCGCCGGTGCGCACGCGCTGATCGTCCGCAGCGAGACCCGCGTCACCGCCACTCTGATGGCGCGCGCGCCGCACCTCCGGGTGGTGGCGCGCGCCGGCACCGGAGTCGATACGATCGACGTGCCGTCCGCTACGCGGCGCGGCATCGCCGTGATGAATACGCCCGGCGCCAACACCGTCAGCGCGGGCGAGCATGCGCTGGGCCTATTGCTCGCACTGGTGCGCCGGATATCGGACGCGGCGGCGGCGATGCGGCGCGGCGAGTGGGACCGCAAGCGCTTCGAGGGCACGGAGCTCCGCGGCAAGACGATGGGCGTCGTCGGCCTGGGGAGGATCGGCGGCCACGTCGCGCAGCTGGCGCGGGCGTTCGGCATGCAGGTGGTCGGCCACGATCCGTACCTCCCGCCGGAGCGTGCGACGGAGATGCACGTCCGGCTGCTGTCGCTCGAGGCGCTGCTGCGCACCGCGGACGTCGTCACGCTGCACGTCGCGTTGACCGACCAGACGCATCACTTGATCGATGCCGAGCGTCTCAAGCTGATGAAACCGACGGCGGTCTTGATCAACACCGCCCGCGGTGAGCTGGTGGACGAGGCCGCATTGGCCGACGCGATCAAGGAGAAGCGCATCGGCGGCGCCGCGATCGACGTCTTTGCCGTCGAGCCGCTCCCGGCCGACTCGCCGCTGCGCGCGCTCGATCGCGTGATCCTCACGCCGCACCTCGCGGCCTCCACGGCGGAGGCACAGGAGCGCGTGGCGGTGGAGATCTGCACCGCAGTGCGCGAGTCGCTGGTCGCCGGTGACCTGTCGTTCGCGATCAACGTGCCCGGTATGGGTGGCGATCTGCTGCGGCGCCTGGCGCCCTTACTCGATCTGGCGCGCCGTCTCGGCCGCCTGGCCCTGGCGCTCGCGGACGGCCCTGTGAAGGCGGTGGAAATCGCCTATGGGGGCAAGGAAGAGGCCGCGCAGCGGCCGGTCCTCGTCTCGGCGCTCGAAGGGCTGCTGGCGGCGATGAACGCCGGGCCTGTGAGCCTGGTGAACGCGCAGGTGCTGGCCGAAGAGAAGGGCATCCAGCTCGGCATGCGCACCGGCGCGCCGGAAGCGGGGTTCGAAACGTCGATCGGCGTGAAGGTCGACACGGCGCGCGGCCGTGTCCGCGTGGCCGGTGCGCTGATCGGCGGCAGCCACGGCCGCGTGATCCGCATCGACGATTATCACGTCGACATCGCGCCGGACGGCTGGATGCTGGTCATCCGCAACCGCGACGTCCCCGGAGTGATCGGGCGTGTCGGGTCGGCGCTCGGGAGCGCCGGCATCAACATCGCCAGCTATCACCAGGCCCGCCGTACCGCCCAGGCCGGTGGAGCCGCGAGTGACGCGCTCGCCGCCATCAATGTCGATCAGGCGTTGACCAACGGAGTACTCGACAAGCTGCAGACGCTGCCGGATGTGGTAGACGTGCGGCTGGCGAACTTCGGAGACTAGCGGAGCAGGTCTGCTTACCGCTGTTGAAACACGCGGAGGTAGTCGACCGCCAGGTCGCGCACCAGTGTCGAGTCGAGCAATCCCACATTCCAGGACCGCTGCCAGGTGTTGTCGACCATGACGTCGAGAATGATCTGCATCGGGCCATTCTCGTTCGTCGCGGCGTTGCCGTCGAACTGCGCGCACTTGATGCCGTCGATGTACCACGCGACGTGATCGGCCTGCCAGTCGGCGGAGGTTGGCTGGCGCGAGGCGGATGCTTCATCCGCTGGTCGCCTCCAAAAGGCCTTGAGCCGTCAGCGTTGGCGAGCGCGTCGGGATTCGCAGTGGGACGAACGATGGGACGAGCCGGGATGCGGGGCGGGTGGCTAACCGATTGGCGGGGGCACGGCCGGGGTACGGGGGGAGCTGGCAAACGGCGGAGTAGCGATGACCCACTCAAAAATCTGCGGCAAAATCATGGCAACGCATCAATACTTCCAGCGACTGCAAGGATCAGTAACTTAGGCCAAGGTTGAAGCGTCTCGTCATCTTCATTGATGAGCCTGTTGTAACCTACGGTGGGCCGCGACTCGCTAGAGCCCTACGAGGAGGATTACTCAATGGCCTTCCTGCAGGAAACCCCGAGGTCGTTAAGAGCTTATCTCATTCTCGTTGGCATTCTAGGAACCGTCGCTCAACTCGGAGGGGCGTTATCGCCTGAGTCACGCCCAGTCGGACGCCTTCTGTCGCTGATCGGGATCGCTATTGCGGTTGCGTACGCCTGGTTAGGATTCTCTTTCAAATCTCTGATTACGTCAGCACCTCGCCGTATTGAGCAGGTTCTCATCGCTGGAGCCGTGTACTCGATTGCTCTAGCGGTCATCGTTGTGGTTGTCTACCCCAGCTCTGAGGAGGCGACGGCTGCCCTTGCGCGGGCTGCAGTCGGGCTGGTGATCACGCTTTACCTGTTAAAAAATGTCCGAAGGCTCGCACGCGAAGCACAAACGACCCCTGTAGCGTAGCGCCCATTAGTCCGAAATCATGAAGCGTCTGCTCTTGTTGGTCACAATCCTGCTGGGTTGCTCTCCCGCCATTTCGCAAGCGCAAGGGGCGTGGACGTACAACAGCACGAAGGACGAGATGACGGATGAGGTGCGTTTTCTCATCTCTACCAACTCACGCCCTTTTCACGGTGATCGCGGCGATCTGATTATTGGAATGATCGGTTGGAGGTGTAGTGCTACTAATGGTCGGGAAGTTCTGATGGTCATGGACAAGTACTTCGGCGGTAACAGCTATAACCAAGTGCTTGTCGAAACTCGTTTCGATTCGGCGCGGTCGGACACCGCTTGGTGGAACTTATCCGCCAACAAGCAGGGAGCGTTCATGCCGACCGAGGATATCTCAGCTTTTACTAACCGCGTCGGACGTAGCAGACTTCTGCTTGTTCGCGTTACAGACCCTCTAGATGGAGAAGCGATTACGTATTCCTTCGATCTCGTCGGTTTCACGACTGTGTATCGGCGGCTTGAACCGAACTGCCCGAAAGACCAGGGCCAAGTCGCGTCCGTGGAATCGCCAAGGGATGTCGAGGGCGACAGCGCGAAGGTGATGGAGCAGCTTGCTTCGGATCAGGTCTTCATGGAATCGGTGGTCGAGGAACGGCCTGAGATCCTTTCGGGGCCGCAGCTTCAGTATCCCGATCTGTTGCGCCAGGCGGGCGTGCAGGGACGCGTACTGGTGCAGGCGATCATCGATACCACAGGTCGCGCCGAGCCCCAATCCGTGAAGATCATTCAGAGTCCGAACCCGGGCCTCGATCAGCCTGCCAAGAACTACATATTGCGCGCTCTGTTTCGCCCGGGTCGCGTGCACGGTCGGGCCGTACGCGTGCTGCTCAACCTACCTATCGATTTCAAAATCAAGCGCTAATGACTTGTCCCATTTGCGGGGCTAAGGCTTCCGGAGGACATCACGTAGGAGACAGCACGGTGATCGTCTGTCCTCACTGCGGAGGCTACCGACTATCCGGCACAGTGATCACAGAATTCGAGAACGGAAGGCTCAAAGAGCCTGATCCTGACAAATTCAAAGAACTCGTCAAACGGAAGCGTGGAAAATCAACCGAGTATCCAGTGATCATGACGTACGACCTGGGGTAAGAACTCGAACCCCAGCCACTCGGAACCCAATGTTGAAGCGTCCCGTCGTCTTCGTCGTTCTGCTGATTGTCGATTCCATGGATGCTGCCTTCAGGTACTGGGAAGCGACGACTACGCGACTGCCGGCCAAGCTCCAGCCCAAGCGGTGGCACAAGTATTTCGACGACCCCGTGTAGGGACCTAACGGGTTTAGATTTGATGACGATGGCACGCGAGTTCCGCATCATTCTGAAGGGTCCGCCCTACCCCGAGCCTCGGTACTACGGCACACTGCAATGGAACGACCGGAACGTGTACATCCGGCATCCTTCCGGGCATAAGGACTCCCGCCACAGCGACGGTGCGACGTTTCTCGCCACAACGGGGGCGAGGCGTGCTGTAGAGACGAGGGTGCCCACGTCACAGGTCGGACGTGAGCTTGTGAATTTCATCTCGCTGAAGCCTCCCTTGACGGAGCCTCGCCCCCTTCGTGGACCGATTCGCGCTACCGACCTCGTTCTACTAACGAGGTCAGCGGGAACGATGCCTCGCCTTGCCGTCGAGATCGTGGAGAACACTCGTGCCGCCGGAGTGTGCGCGGCGTGGGAGCGAAACTCCACCGTCAGCAGCGTGCTCACCCTCGTGGACAAAGGGCTCAGTCAAAAGCTGATTATCGCCCTCGCGGGGTCCGGTCAAGGAATCCCGTCAACTGCTTCGAGCTGACAAATGCTCGACGGCGGTCTTAAGGCGGTTATCTCGGGGTTGATCGCTGCTGAACGTAGCCGACGAATCGTGAGCACCAGACGTGCCATCATCGAGGTGAGGGACGAATACACCCGTCGCGGCGCTTTGGGACACGGGCGACTCCGGGTGGACATTGAGGGCGTCTGCGCGAAGGAACTAGAGCAACGTGGCGGTGCATGGCTTGCCATCGCACGTCGTGCCTTCGCCGAATCTTCAACGCGCTGGACCCAGGCAAACGCGGACGCTCTGCGCGATCTACTGAACCGCGAGTTTGGGGCTGATTGGGACGGTCTTCTTGATCTGTACCAAGAGTCGGTACGGCCACACCAGGACGCGTCCAAAAGGTCGGGCGCGTTTGACGAGGCAAAGGGGCGCAGGGAAGCTGAAGCGACGGAGGAATTGCGCCTCCTCGTTTTCGGTGAAGATCGTTCTCGCGTCCCCGTCGTCGAGCAGCTGATGGCCCCGCGCTACGCGGACGTGCTCGCGTCGTGGACAAGAGCGGCGAACAGCAAGCGAGCGACCGGCGACGAGCGGGTCGAGGCAATCCGTAACGCAGTAGGTGCTGTAGAGCAGCTTGCCCGCGTGGTCACGCAGTCTCCCCGCGTGACGCTCGGAAAGGCCGTGGACTTGTTGAGACGCGAAGGGCGACTGGCAGGGCCGCTCTTAAAGGGTATTGACGAGCTTTGGGGATGGACGAGCGACGCGCCCGGATTGCGGCATGGGGCCTCCGCTTCCGAACAGCCGTCGAGCGCAGAAGCGGAGTACGGGCTGAAGCTTGCTGAGGCGGCTTTGGTCGTCCTCCTTTCGCTCGATGTCGCCGACCCGCTCTGATTGTCGAGGGGTTGAGACACTGTACCTAAGGAGGCCAGCTTCGGAACGGGGGAGACCCGACAAGCCATAGAACGATGACCCTCTCGAAAATCTGCGGCAAAATTCTGGCGACATGAGCACTCGATCACTTCAATCCTGGTTTTTCGACGATGTGGACTACCGCCTCTTCAAGATGGAAGATTGTTGGCACCTAAGTGCGACCGAGGAGGGGAAGCGTCACGGCAAACAAGTAGCGCTCGATGAGGCTGCGGTGGTTGAACTGATGTCTCTCATTGACGACGTTGAGGAACGAACGAAGAGGGCAAAGCGACTACTCGGCTGCTAGCTACACCTTGTCCCCATGAGGACTACAGTGCACGAGCTACCCTCCGATGCCGACGCTCTTGTCGATAGGCTCCGGGCGTCTCTGCCAGACGGCCAGTTCAGATTCCTGCAAAGTTCCTGGCCCCTGCGGCTAAGCTGGTTTCCACGTCAGCCAAGTTTCGGGCAGGAGTTTTTCTCCGGCTACCCTATCACGGACGTTGATGAGCCGGAGGAAGAAGAAATCCTTCGCTTAGAATGGCGAAGCGAGATACTGGCAATCATGGAGATTCTGGAGCAGATCGACGCCCAAGACTCAAGCTTCGATGAGGCTACCCCGGAAGGCCGCGTTGATGCAGGGCTGGATCGTCGCGTGCGGGCACTTCGCATTTGGGACTTCTACGGGATGCCGCTTCGGCTGCGTAAACAGAATGTGTTTAGACTCGCTTCCCCCCGTGATGTCTTTGGCGACGCAGTAGTACTGGGCGTTCCTGTTTTGGACTTCCTAGCGGCAGTATCCATGAAAACCGCTGAAGACTACACGATGATCGCTCGGTTGAGACGGGCTTCCGAGAGGTGGCGGTTCGTGGCCCTGACGTTGGGCGGACTGCTCTTCGCATCTTTGATTCTCTGACAAGCCGCTATGCTGCTATCTTCATCGTAACCTCTGATGCGGCGGTCGGCGTGGACAATTTGAGCAAATGCGCGTTGCGCCCATTCACGAGTCTGGCCTTGGCGGGTGCGATTGTTGCCGAAGCGATCCTAAGCGGCGGGGACAAGAAGCACGTTGAAGTGCGTCTTCCTGAGTACAAGAACGTGCTCGCAACTCAGGCTCAGGCTTCCAGTGCCAGCACCGCACATCTAAGCGGAACTGGCATCGGATACTCTGTTGGGAGGGGACGCCTCAGCTGGGCACACCGTCGCTAAAATAGCGATCCGACGGGCGGCACGTCTCCAACCATGAGCGTCCCGTGGCCCTAATCAAGTGTCACGAGTGTGGCACCGAGGTTTCAAGCGAAGCCGCTGCATGTCCGAAGTGCGGGCACCCGCTCAAAGCGAAGCCTTCAGGTGGGATCAACATGCAAGACCCCGTTCACGCTATCGGGGTCGTTCTCGTCGTCATCATCCTACTCTTCGGCGTCGGCTTCGGAATTGCGGAGTGCAACGGAGGTTGAGCTTAATCTCTCATAGACACGTCGGTAAGCCCTCTGTTTTCGCCGGGGCAATCGGGGTTGACCCAACGAAAATGGCACATTTCACGCCAGGCAAATCGGCGTGGGTTATTGTCGCTGTGAACCCGTCCTTAGTGAGTCTGATGGGGCCAAGAGTGGTGCCTTGCGTCGAACAAAAAGTCGCTCCACGCGAATTCGCTGAGCAGGCAACAATTGTTGTGTACTTCACGCTATCAGCGAAGTACCGCTCTTCTGAGACAACTAAGTTGCGCAAATCCGACTTCATGGTCTCCGTGCGCGCCTCTGTTGCACTTCTTGCGCTGATCTCTTTCATAACGGAATCACCAGCCGCTTTCCCGTGCTTCGATGTCTCCGTGAGGCCTGCTAGCAGTATTTCGTTGAAGCCTCCGGCGATTGCGGTAGCTGAATCGTGACTCCATCCCTTACTCATCAGACACGCCTCTAGACGTGGGTTCACCTCAAGCACCGAAGTCGGGGGCGGGCCAGCAACCGTGACACACTCGTAATACTGCCTCAGCGAAGTGCTAGCAGCCCGCCTGTCTGAGTGGCATCCAGTAGCGACGAGCATAAGGGCGAGCATTCGTGATGCGTTCATGTGTCAGGCGGACCCACGATCAGCCACCCGGCGCGTGTTCTCCTCGATGTCCAGCAACACTTCGACAACCTCGATACTCGCCCATTGAATCAGACACACCATGGTACCGATCAGTAGCGTAAGAAGACTGAAGGCGATCCTATTCTGGTTAGGCAGCCGCCACACCTGAACCGTCGTTACAATCGTTGCAATGGCGAAGAGGACGACCAGAAACTTCGAAATGAATAGGACGATGCGTAGCGCGGGATACTTCTCTTCGGATTCAACAGACGACTGCGGTCTACTCAGAGACGTGAACACCATGCATCTAGAATGGTGCTCAGGGACGAGGACGGCAACATAGTGTTTTACGGCGAGCGTTGAAGGATTACAGAAGGCGAAGCGTTATGCCAGCTTCCTCTAGTAGAGTGCCAGTCCTGTTCCGAAACTTGTCGCGCTCCGTGTTCAGGTCGTACACGTCACTGGTCACTTTCTCTTTCATCCATTCTCGCATGTGCGTTTCCCCATTTAGACCACCTGGAGATGCGAGGTAGCCGATAACGAACAGCGTGCTTTCCTTCTCTTTCTCAGAACCTGCTCGGATGCGTAGGAGCCTCGACACAAGAGCATCGGCATCTTTGCGAGCAGTTGAACCGGCTAGGTTAACTCCCTCAACCACCACCATGCCCGAATCGCTCTTAGCGGCCCGCAGCACGCTTTCTGTTGCGTCATGATATGCACGAACTTCCGTGCGCCCTTGAAGCTTATTCGTGAGTGGTCCGAGAGCCTTGCTGATTGCTCCGTCAATTCGCTTGAATTCAACAGCCAGCTTTCGTCGTGGCTGAACGACTGCATCGAACAACGTATCTATTCCCATGTCGGGATGCGGAGTAGGCTCAAGAGCTTTGGGCGGATCAAGACGAACAGCCGATAACAGACGGTCTCTTGCAGCGTCCCAAAAGAGACTGTTAGTAGGCTTCAAATCCTTGTGAGACCCGACATTCCGAGCGACTGCCCAACGATTAAGGTTCTGGACAACTGTATTAATGAGGAGCCGAAGGTGGTTGGGCAGACCTCGGATACTCTCCTCATCCTGTAAAACTCTAACCTGATACCAACCGTGCTCCGCGTCCCACGCTGCCACGCCGACCGGCATAGTCCGAATGCCTTGGTCGTCGAGCAGGAGGCGAATAACGGAGAAGCCTCGTTCGAGGTGCTTCTTTTCGGTACTCATAACTTCAGCTTGCCTTCGTTCTCCTGTCCGAGTTCGCAAATACTACGCCAGTGGTCGCGACGGGCGAGATCAGTGAGCCCGTCAAGCCTGGCCGTCAGATAATGGGCAAGAGAGTCCGGCTCAATCTCCGCCCCCTCATACCACTCCGCATGAGGCGTGCTCACAGCATCCAGAATCGCACCCCTCTGCACCTCAATGACGTGTAGCTCCTCGTCCACAAATTCCGGAGGCCGCTCCATCAGGAGTTGCTCCATCACCTGGTACGAATGCGCATACCTCTTTCCGTGGTTCGTGTCGAGGCAATTTTTATCGCAAATACAGGCGGGACCACCAAAGCCGTTACTCTGGTCGATGGCGACCAATCGAGGAGGAAGGACGGGATCGGTAACAAGCAAGAGGTTACCCTCCGTCAGCCTGTCCGCATTACCCGTCAACTCATCAATCAGGAATATACGAAAAACGTGCTCGGGTTGCCCAGCCTGATCGAGCTGTTCACGGCTGAACCCCTCATCAAGCCCTACTCCCTGGAGAAACCGCGTGCCCCAATGTCGCCCGGCTCGAATTGGAGGGTCGTAGCCACCTTGAACGGACAGGTCAGCCGCAAACTGCCTGGACATGTTGACACAGAACGGTTCAGCGACATGTAGCCCGCACGTCGAAAGGATGCTCCAACTGACGGCCTCTGAGACGGCCACGCCAGCGAGTCTCCTCTTGTTGATCGGTTTGACGCGAACAACAATGTCGGGACCGCTGCCTTCTCGACACCGAAGGTCAATCGGCCAGCAGGACGCCTCCCGAATGGGCTTCTCACTGATTGCGGCGACGGCTTCAACCGACCTTAGCATCTGGCAATCAATCCCCGTTCAACGCGGAGGGAGACGCTACAGCCGTGCCGCCCGGCCTGGCAAGCCCGCGATCAGTACTCGATGATCCTGTGTAGAGAGCTATTTCTTCGGCTGCGCCTCATGAGCCTGTGCGAGGAATGACGCCACTGCACCAGCAAGATTCACTGCAAGGTGTGCGTGTCGATCTAGCGGCTTCGCTGCGTCTTTCGCTCTGCCGTGCGCGTCACCCGTCTGATTCCTCAGCTCTTCCAGGCTAACAACAACAGCCGCTACTCCAGAAAGAATCCGCGTGAATATCGGCTCGGCCTGCTTTCCAGGAGCGAGACCTAGCTCATCTGTCACCTTACGATGAAGGTCGCGTAAGCTGTCGGTAGCCGCGTAGGGAACCTTACGCTCGTCTAAGATGTGCTTGCACGTCGTTTCGAGGAGTGTACGAGCTAGAGTGATTGCACCTGCCGGATCGTTTTCACGCCTCTCCAATGCGCGTTGCCAATCGGTGTAGACTTCCTGCGAATGGAGACCCTGTAGCGCCTCAGTTATCGACGCGTCACCGGGAAAACCTTCGTCACTCTGTTCCTCAGCAGCAGGCTCGGAGATCGGCCACCCTCCACCGAACGCTGTCGCCGTCGTGACAAAATTCTTCTCTAGCGAATTCCAGTACTTGTCACACCAGCCATCGTGTTCATCAATCAGAAAGGCTTCCAAGTTACGAGGTGAACCCATCACGATGAACTCAACTGCACCATCGAGTACGTCCTGCCACTCGGGTTCCTCGCCGCGACCCGTCGATAACGTGCAAGACACTTTTTCTTTCTTGCCCGAGACCGTGAGCCTGAGTCTGTGACCATCGAATGACTTTTTCGTGAAATAGGCTCGCTGATCTGGCAGAATGACGCGATACGCATTGCGGATCGTGTTCTCTTGAGATGTGGGGTCGCCTGCCCATCGAGAGACAGCAGCAGACAGGTCTTCCACTAGGAACCTTTTCTCTATCTTCTTGAACGGCCCGCGAGGGCCAGTGAAATCTTTAACGTTCGGCTGATTGTCGTAAACGTCCATCAACCAGCACGGATACTCAGACCAGCGATTTAAACTCGGATGGTGATGCACGTTGACCGACTGTTGGAACGCACCAGTTAGATCAGAGTCCTGCCACGACGTTAGGGCCTTGAGCAATGCCTTTCCGTCTGTAAATGCGCCACTTGAGTAAGTGCTCTTAATGAGACGAATGCGATCTGCCGTGAAGTCTTCCAACAGTGTTTCGACATCCTCCACGCCAGCCCGAAGAACTGTGTAATGATTGACCCATCGTCCGCCGTGTTGGACGAGGACGCTCCTGATCTGAACGTTTGCTGGAATGCCGAAGTCAACTGGCGCTTCGTAGATGCACCGAGCGACGAGATCGAGCGAAATCTGTTCTTCAGGGGGAATCATTCATCACCAGCGGATTGAACGTGCGACTCTCCAGCCTTCTGTGCTTCCTCAGGCGTGGTATATGTCGTGAGCCCCCAGGTCGAATCGAACTGACCCTTGTGGAATTCGCCGTCGATCATATATGCCCAACAGCCGGGACGAACCTCCATCACGGAGATGCTCACGACAGCGAATCTACTCACCAGCCGTGTGACTAACCGCACATCGCCCGCCTGAAAAGGCGTAGCATACAGTGGGACAAACTGTGGGACTCACACTCGAAACAGCTTGGTACAGCAGGGATACCACGGGACGGCTTGTTCAGGATCAGCGGCGAGAATCAACGAGTTAGCCTGAGTGCTGACGAGTGGGGCCAAGCTCGGAACGCATTTTCAGTCCGCTGATCCAATAGCCGGCCCGACCCACCAATGGGATGACTGGCGAGGTATCCGGCTATGGATTAGAAAGAGGCGCGGCAGGTGGACCATCCACCCGCCGCGCCTCGCTTCGTAGGCCGTCGCCTACATCACGCCGCCGGCTTCACCACCCCCGGCGCCTCACCCACCTGCGGCTCCGGACGAGACCTGAACGGCCCCGCCACGTTATGGACGCTGGCCCACGCGCCCATCAGCTCGGCATTGTCGCCGAACCGATACCGCACGACGCCGTCCAGCACCTTCACCTGCTCGGAGATCTCGGCATGACGGCCCGCAGATCGGCGCTCGCACCCGTGCCCTAAAGAGCCTGCCCTGAGCGCAGCGAAGGGGCCGGCTCGGCCACTTCGCGCGTCCTGAAGGACGCGATGAGCCCTTGAGGGCTCGCGCTCTCGCCGAGCCGGCGCTTCAGCGCACGGTTACGATCAACGTCGGTATGTTATCACGCCGCAAAAAAACCTTACCGTGCAGCAAAATCGCCCTAACCTGCGCCAACCGGGGACGACATTGTACAGCGAGTGATCTGGGGACGCGCGAAGTGGCGAAGAAACGTCGAGACTACTTCATATCCGTTGCCGATGATGGCTTGCCAACGAACGAGATCGGTCCGTGGGCGGAGCAGAAGTACCAGTACGTCGGGATGTATGCGCAATTATTCTCAACCGGCATGAAGAACAAATGGCCGCACCGAATCTATCTAGATCTGTTCTCTGGGCCGGGTTACTCAAGCGTGCGCGATACCAATCGAGTGGTGCTTGGCTCTCCAATGATCGCGCTCAGCCTGCCGGATCAATTCGATTCATATGTCTTTGCGGATGAGAACACCGAATCCCTCGACGCCCTTCGCACTCGCGTGAGTCGACTCGGACACAGCGTCACGCCCACCTACATTCCCGGCGACGCGAACGAAAAGGTTGGTCGCGTACTCGAAGTGATCTCAAAGACGCCCACCAAGAGCACCCTGTCCTTCTGTTTCCTGTCCTTCTGTTTCCTAGACCCTTATAAGCTCAATATTCACTTCGAGACAGTGCGGCGGATCGCCGAGGGAAGGGCAGTCGATTATCTGATCCTCCTCGCCTTGTATATCGATGCCAATCGTAACGTTCCGTTTTACGTGGCCGAGGGGAATCAGACCATCGACCTATTCTTGGGCGACGCTACCTGGCGGCAACGCTGGAAGGGGGCCGAGCACCGGCGTGTGACGATCGTTGAGTTTCTTGCCAACGAGTACTCGACGCGGATGCATCAGATCGGTTACTTGCCGATGAGCATCGAGCATAGGTAAAGATTAGAACCCTCGACAGACGGCTGCCACTCTACTACCTGGCGTTCTTTTCCAAACACAAGACCGGCTTGAAGTTCTGGGACGAAGTTCGGAAGTATGCGACAGATCAGCTCACACTCTTGTGGTGAGGCTCAGGCGACCGCGGGCTCGAGATCGGGCAGTTGACTCCACTCTCGACCACCAAGCTTCCTACCTCCGGCCTTTGGCGTGCGCCCACCCCACTGCTTGAAAAAGAACGGCACGCGGGCGCGCACACACTGATCGCGAATCATTTCCACCCAGGTCGACTCCATTGCGCGGCGCTCTGGCCCGCTCTCGCCTCCAGCAATCACCCAGTGAATGGCGCCCAAGTCCAGATCGATCGGCCCTAGGAGAGGCTCGCATGACAAGAACCGAATTCTGGCCGGTAGATCCGCAAGCTGCCGAACTCGGTAGTTGACGTCCTGATTCTCAACCGATGTCCCCATCCAAATGTGCGCTGGTATAGTGGCCAATCCGAACACATCGCCGAATTTCTTCCAGAATCTCACGGCACGTGCCGGTCGCTTCGTGAGCACCTGGTAGACGTGGCGGTCCGTCTGTAGCATCACATCGAACACCCGAACAACGAAATCATCGGGGACGTCGTGGTGGAAGAGATCCGACATCGAGTTGACGAACACCATGCGCGGCGCGGCCCATGTTCGCGGATGCTCCAAGCGCTCTGGCCAGAGCCGCACGGCGAATGGATCAGCCCGATTGGCCGGCGTGT
>WNGB01009290.1_pt1 | contig 13821 bp, 10 predicted proteins | sample 5400681 | NCBI WGS metagenome assembly WNGB01 (sample SAMN13153367, study PRJNA577476) | soil metagenome | isolation source: 115 cm soil or saprolite under grassland replicate 2 | place: USA:California | collected 2016-06-15 | reverse complement strand
CGTTCGAGGAGCTCACCACCCGGATGGGCTACTGGGTGAACCTGGCCGAGGCCTACCAGACGATGGCGCCGGAGTACATCGAGTCGGTGTGGTGGTCGCTGAAGCAGGTCTTCGACAAGGGGCTGCTGGTCGAGGACTTCCGGATCACGCCGTACTGCCCGCGCTGCGGAACGGGCCTGTCCGACCACGAGCTCGGCCAGCCGGGTGCCTACGAGACGGTCGCCGACCCGTCGGTGTTCGTGCGCTTCCCGCTGACCTCCGGGCCGTTGGTCGACGGGGCCGGCAAGACTGCCTCATTGCTGACCTGGACGACGACGCCGTGGACGCTGGTGTCGAACGCGCTCGTCGCCGCGAACGCGGACGTCACCTACGTCGCCGCGACGAACGGCGCCGAGACGCTCGTGGTGGCCGAGCCGTTGCTGGAGTCCGCGCTCGGCGAGGGCTGGACGGTGACCGAGCGGTTCGCCGGCACCGACCTGGCGGGCTGGACCTACCAGCGGCCGTTCGAGCTGGTCGCCTGGCCGGACGAGCACGCGCACTTCGTGGTGCTGGAGGACTACGTCACCACCGAGGACGGCACCGGACTGGTCCACCAGTCCCCCGCCCACGGTGAGGAGGACTTCCGCAGCTGCCGCGAGAACGACGTGGCGATGGTCAACGTGATCGACACCGCCGGGCAGTTCCTGCCCGAGCTGGACCTGGTCGGCGGCGAGTTCTTCAAGAAGGCCGACGAGAAGCTGGTCAAGGACCTGGAGCAGCGCGGACTGCTGCTGCGGCACGTCACGTACGAGCACGCGTACCCGCACTGCTGGCGCTGCCACACGCCGGTGCTCTACTACGCGCTGCCGGCCTGGTACATCCGCACCACGCAGCTCAAGGACGAGCTGATCGCGGAGAACGACAGGACGCGGTGGTACCCGGAGTCGGTCAAGGAGGGCCGGTACGGCGACTGGCTGCGCAACAACGTCGACTGGTCGCTGTCGCGGACCCGGTACTGGGGTACGCCGCTGCCGATCTGGCGCTGCGCCGACGGCCACCTCACCTGTGCCGGCTCGCGCGCCGAGCTCGGCGAGCTGACCGGCCGCGACCTGTCCGGGCTCGACCCGCACAAGCCGTACGTCGACGAGATCACCTTCGCCTGCAAGGAGTGCGGCCAGGACGCGGTCCGGGTGCCGGACGTGATCGACGCCTGGTACGACTCCGGCGCGATGCCGTTCGCGCAGTGGGGCTACCCATGGGTGGAGGGCTCGAAGGAGAAGTTCGAGAACGCCTACCCCGCACACTTCATCTGCGAGGCCATCGACCAGACCCGTGGCTGGTTCTACTCGCTGATGGCGATCGGCACGCTGGTGTTCGGCGAGTCGTCGTACCAGAACGTGGTGTGCCTCGGGCTGCTGCTGGCCGAGGACGGGCGCAAGATGTCCAAGCACCTCGGCAACGTGGTGGCGCCGATGCCGCTGATGGACCGGCACGGCGCGGACGCGGTGCGCTGGTTCATGGCGTGCTCCGGGTCGCCGTGGGCGGCCCGCCGGGTCGGCGACGCGACGATCAACGAGGTCGTCCGCAAGGTGCTGCTGACGTACTGGAACACGGTCGCGTTCCACGCGCTCTACGCCCGGCTGGCCGACTGGTCGCCGGACGCCGCGGCGCCCGCGGTCTCCGAGCGGTCGGTGCTGGACCGGTGGCTGGTCTCGGAGACGCACCGACTGGTGCGCGACTGCGACGAGGCGTACGAGACGTTCGACACCCAGCGGCTCGGGCTGCTGATCGGGCAGTTCACCGACGTGCTGTCGAACTGGTACGTGCGCCGCTCGCGCCGCCGGTTCTGGTCCGGTGACGCCGGCGCGCTGGCGACGCTGCACGAGACGCTGGACGCGCTCACCCGGGTGATGGCGCCGCTCGTCCCGTTCGTCACCGAGCGGGTCTGGCAGGACGTCATCCGGCCGGTCACGCCTGGTGCGGCCGAGTCGGTGCACCTGGCCGAGTTCCCGTCGTACGACGAGCCGCTGGTCGACGACCGGCTGGCCGCGCAGATGTCGATGGCGCGGCGGGTCGTCGAGCTCGGCCGGTCCGCCCGGGCCGAGGCGAAGGTGCGCACCCGTCAGCCGTTGCGCCGCGCACTGGTCGGGTCGGCCGCGATCGCGGACCTGGACCCGGAACTGCTCGCCGAGATCGCCGACGAGCTGAACGTCGGCGTCGTCGAGCCGCTGTCGTCCGCAGGCTCGGACCTGGTCGAGCACTCCGCGAAGGGCAACTTCCGCGAGCTCGGCAAGCGGTTCGCCAAGCAGACGCCGGTGGTCGCGGCCGCGATCGCCGCCGCCGACGCGTCCGCACTGGCGGCCGCGCTGGCCGACGGCGGCACGGCGACTGTGACGGTGGACGGTGAGCCGGTCGAGGTGACCGCTGCCGAGGTGCTGCTGTCCGAGCGGCCGAAGGAGGGCTGGTCGGTGGTCAACGAGCAGGGCGAGACCGTCGCGCTCGACCTCGAGGTGACGCCCGAGCTGCGCCGGGCCGGCCTGGCCCGCGAGGTCGTCCGCACCCTGCAGGAGGCGCGCAAGACCGCCGGTCTGGAGGTCTCGGACCGCATCGAGATCTGGCTGGCCGCTGACGGCGAGCTCGCCGAGGCGCTGGACACGCACGGTGACGAGGTGGCCCGCGAGGTCCTCGCCACCACGCTGAACCGCACCGAGCCGTCCCCGGCCGGCTCCCTGCACTCCGGCGAGGACCCGCAGCTCGGCCTGCGCTACTGGCTCACCAAGGCCTGAGCAGCCGGTAACCGTACGACGACGAGCCGGTCCCGCGCCGCCGAGGCGGGACCGGCTCGTCGCCGTTGGTGCGCGATGGGGCGCCAGGCGCGCCGTGTGGTGGCGTCAGTGCGCCGTCGGTGAGGGACCGGACCCTGCCCGCCCGGTCCCGCCGACGTGGTGCGGATCAGACGCCGTGGCCGTGGGCCTGCGCCGGACGGCTCTCCGGGCGGAAGCCGTTGCGCGGGCTGAGGGTGTCCTCGGCGCTGCCGAGGGCCTTCAGCTGCTCGGTGAAGTAGGTCTTCAGGCGGCTGCGGTACTCACGCTCGTAGGCGTGCAAGTCGTCGATCGTGCGCTCGAGCTGGCTCTTCTGCTTCTCCAGGGCGCCGAGCATCTGCGCGCGCCGCTCGCCCATCTCGCCGTCCAGCTTCTCGGCGCGGGCACGGGCCTCACCGGTCATCCGGTCGGCCTTGCCGCGGGCCTCGTTCTCCAGCCGCTCCGCCTTGGCGCGGGCCTCGCCGATGATCTTGTCGGCGGTGTCCTTGGCCTCCTGGACCAGGTCGTCCGCGTGCTTGGTCGCCATCTCGAGCAGCCGGACCGCCGAGCTGGACGCGTCGCCGACGGTTCCGGCAGCAGCCCCCGCGGCGGCAGCGGCGTCGGCCGGCATCTGAACGGTCTTGTCCTCGATCTTGCCCATCGGCTTCGGCGACACCGCGGCGAGGCTGGCCGCCGCGTCCGGACGGTCCATCGGCCCGGTGCGCTGGGCCGCCGCCAGCTTGGCGCGCAGCTCCTCGTTCTCCGCGAGCAGTCGCTCGAGCTCGGCCTCCACCTCGTCGAGGAAGGAGTCGACCTCAGTGACGTCGTAGCCCTCCCGCAAGCGGACTGGCGTGAACTGCTTGGAGCGGACGTCATCCGGCGTCAGCGGCATCTTTCACCTCGTTTGTCAGTGTCTTGGCAGGGTCACCGATGGCCTGGGCCTCGGTGACTCAGTAGATCACGTTATCGCTTCGTTGTGTGCCGGTGGAATCCGGGCGGCTGCAGACGACCGACTCCCCCCGCTTGTCAGATCCGTTCATACCCCGTTAACGGGTCGTCTCACACACCCGTTACAGGGAAGCGATGGCGCTGCTACTGATCGCCATCGCCAGCCAGACGAGTATGAACAGCATCATCATCGAGATGTCGAACCGGACACCGCCCGCGCCGACCGGCGGCAGGATCCGCCGCAGCGGCCGCAGGAACGGATCGGTGACCGAGTAGACGGCCTCGAACAGGAGCAGCGCCGGACCCTTGGGATGCCACTGGGGCGCGAACATGACGATCAGGCCGAGCACGAACCGCGCGATCAGGACCATGAAGAAGGCCCAGAGCACCCAGTAGACGGTGATCAGCACGATGACGAGAGCGTTCATGACAAAGGCGAGTCTAGGCGGAAGCGCAACTCGTGGCGTCAGCTCTGGTTGAAGAACCCGCCCTGGGCGATCCGCTCCTTGTCCTCGGCGGCCACCGTCACGTTCGGCGGCGACAGCAGGAAGACCTTCGATGTCACCCGCTCGATCGTGCCGCGGCAGCCGAAGATCAGGCCGGCCGCGAAGTCCACCAGCCGCTTGGCGTCGGCGTCGTCCATCTCGGTGAGGTTCATGATGACGGGGGTCCCGTCACGGAAGTGCTCGCCGATCACGCGCGCCTCGTTGTACGTGCGCGGGTGCAGGGTGGTGATGCGGGACAACTCGGTTACCTCCGGGGCAGCCGGGGGGGTGGCGCTGACACCACGCCGATCTGACAGTTTGCTGACCGTACCGCCAGGCTCGTCCCGGAAGGTGTCCGGCTCGGAGTCGTGGGCGTCCCCGTGGTCCTCGTCCTGCTCGAACTCGTCCTCGAAGTCGTCCTCGTACCGCGAGCCGTAGCGCTCACCGTCCTCGACCAAGCCGAGGTAGACACCCACCTTGCGCAGCGCGCTCATGACCTTTCAGCCCTTCGGTCCGATGAAAGACTCGGTTGGGCGGCCGCCGTGATGGTCGCAGCACCCGCCCTGTTCGACACTAACCCGCCGCGGGCCGCGCACCGAGTAAGGCGCGCCCGACGCGCACGTGTGTCGCACCCCACCGGATCGCGGCGTCCAGGTCGGCGCTCATGCCGGCCGACACCCAGGTCGCCGCCGGGTGGTCGGCCCGCAGCCGCCCGGCCACCTCGGCCAGCTCCGCGAACGCGCGCTCCGGGTCCGACCCGAGCGGCGCCACCGCCATCACCCCGCCGAGCTCCAGCCCCTCGGCCGCCGCGACCAGCTCCGCCAGCGCCGGCACCCCGTCCGGTACGACGCCCCCGCGCTGCGGCCGCCCCTCGTCGTCCGGCAGCGCCACCTGGACCAGGCACCGCAGCGGCCGGGCACCGGTCGCGGTCCGGGCCTTCGACAGCGCCGTCACCAGGGACTCCCGGTCGACCGAGTGCACGACGTCGGCGAACCGCGCCACCGAGCGCGCCTTGTTCGTCTGCAGCTGGCCGACGAAGTGCCACCTGACATCGATGTCGGCCGCCGCCTTGACCTTCAGCTCCTGCTCCCGGTTCTCGCCCACATCGCGGACACCGAGTGCGGCCAGGGCCCGTACGTCGGACTCCGGGAAGGTCTTCGTCACCGCGACCAACGTCACCTCCCCCGGGTCCCGCCCGGCCGCTTCGCAGGCGACCGCGATGGTACGTCGTACCGTGTCGAGGTTCGCGGCCAGCTCGGCCTCCCGCTCGCTCGCCACCGCCGCGGTCACCGCGCCGCCAGCCGTACGACACCGGCCAGGCGGCCGCTGGCCTGGCCCTGCCGGCGGTAGGAGTACAGGTCGTCGTTCTCGATCGTGCAGCGCGCCGCGTCGACGACCCGGCAGCCGGCCTGCTCGAGCTGCCACCGCACCCCCGCCCCGATGTCGAGCGCGGGTGTCCCCCACGAGGTCTCCGAGTACGACGCGGGCACACGCGCCGCCACCTCGTCGCGCAGCTCGGCCGGTACCTCGTAGCAGCGCCCGCACACATGCGGCCCGATCACCGCGACGACGTCCTGCGCGCCGAGCCCGCGCATCACCTCGACGGTCGCCGGCACCACCCCGGCGTACAGACCCGGCCGGCCGGAGTGGACCGCACCAGCGACGCCGGCGGTCGCGTCGGCCAGCAGGATCGGCACGCAGTCCGCGGCCCGGGCCGCGAGCGCGACGTCGGTGCGCGTGGTGACCAGCCCGTCGGCCGTCGGGACCGGGCCGGCCGGATCGTCGTCGGGCCGTACGACGTGGACGTCGCGACCGTGCACCTGGCTCATCCGCACCACCGCGTGCCGGTCGGCCAGGCCGAGGGCGGTCGCGACCCGGCGGAAATTCTCGGCCACGGCGTCGGGGTCGTCACCGCTCGCGGTGCCGAGGTTCAGTTCTCCGTACGGGGGTCTGCTCACCCCGCCGAACCGGTCGGTGAACGCGAACCGCACGCCGTCGATCGTCTCGTCGAAGCTGAACACACCCGAACGCTACCCGGGCGCCGCGCGGCTCCCGGCGCCCGGACCTCATTGAGCCGGACCTACTTGAGGAAGTCGGGGACGTCCAGCTCGTCGTCGTCGAACTCGATCGTGCGCGGCTGCGGGCGCGCGACCGGCGTGACCGGGCGGGCCGGGTCCGCCGGGCGCGGGGTGCCGGCCGCGGTGTCGCCGCCGGTTCCGGTCGTACCGGTCACTCCCGTCGTGCCGGCACGGGGCGTGGACCCGGCCGGCGCCGCACCGACGGTCGGCGCGGCGGGCAGTCCCGCGGAGCTCGGCATACCACCGGCGGGGCGGGCCGAGGTCTGGGTCCCGGGCGGCGCGGCCGGCGGGGCCGCGGGCTGCGGCGCCGGGCGCGGCGGGGCCTGGGTGGCGGCGCTGGCGGCCGCCGACGCGGCCGAGACCGTCGCCGGGCGCGGGCGGGCGCTGGACATCGCCTGCTCGCGGCGCTTCGGCATGCCGCCGTCGAAACCGGCCGCGATGACGGTGACGCGCACCTCGTCGCCGAGGGCGTCGTCGATCACCGCACCGAAGATGATGTTGGCGTCGGTGTGCGCCGACTCCGAGACCAGCTGCGCGGCCTCGTTGATCTCGAACAGGCCGAGGTCGGAGCCACCGGCGATCGACAGCAGCACACCGTGCGCGCCCTCGATGCTTGCCTCGAGCAACGGAGACGAGATCGCCGCCTCCGCGGCGGCGACCGCGCGGTCCTCGCCGCGCGACGAGCCGATGCCCATCAGCGCCGAGCCGGCGTTCGACATGACCGCCTTGACGTCGGCGAAGTCGACGTTGATCAGGCCCGGGGTGGTGATCAGGTCGGTGATGCCGGACACACCCTGCAGAAGCACCTGGTCGGCCTGCTTGAACGCGTCCAGCACAGAGACGGCGCGGTCGGAGATCGTCAGCAGCCGGTCGTTCGGGATCACGATCAGCGTGTCGACCTCTTCACGCAGGGTCGCGATGCCCTCCTCGGCCTGGTTCGCCCGGCGCTTGCCCTCGAACGAGAACGGCCGGGTCACCACGCCGATCGTCAGCGCACCCAGCGAGCGGGCGATCCGGGCCGCGACGGGCGCGCCACCGGTGCCGGTGCCACCGCCCTCGCCCGCGGTGATGAAGACCATGTCGGCGCCCTTGAGCGCCTCCTCGATCTCCTCGGCGTGGTCCTCGGCGGCCTTGCGGCCGATCTCCGGGTTCGCGCCGGCGCCGAGGCCCCGGGTCTCCTCCCGGCCGATGTCGAGCTTGACGTCGGCGTCGCTCATCAGCAGCGCCTGGGCGTCGGTGTTGATGGCGATGAACTCGACGCCCTTCAGACCGTGCTCGATCATCCGGTTGACCGCGTTCACACCGCCGCCACCGATGCCGACGACCTTGATGAGTGCCAGGTAGTTCTGTGGTGCCGCCACGTCGCGCGCCTCTCGCCTCGTTCCGTCCCGTTGTTGCCGGCCGCCCAACTCATGCACCGTGCCAGCCGGCTGTTGTCCTGCAGTTCACGCGGGATCCGCGCGCACACAGGCCGAGTTGCGCCTCGTCCGGACCCACCCTTGGGTCCCGCTTCAACGCTCAGATGCGATCTTGAAGTCTCACCCTCAAGTTGAAGGTTATAGTTATGTCAACTTTAGATTACGTCGCACGCTACGTGACCGTTCGCGGCAATGTCCACGCGCCTCGCCGCAGTGTCGCGATGTTGCTCACCGCCACGCGACCGTCACCGTGCTTCACCATGCTTCATCGTGTTTCGCCTTGTGTGACAGGCAGTTCGGGTGCCGACACGTCGTACACCCTCGCCTGCCGGTGCATCAGCGCGGTGAGCACCTCCGCCTTGCGCGGGCTCTGCTCCGCACTCCCCCAGACCACCTTCACGTCGTCGTCGAGCTCGAGGGTGATCGAGTCCGGTGAGGACGCCTCGATCGAGCGCACCCGGGCCCGCAGGTCCGCGGGCAGCGCCGCCGACACGGTGACCACCGAGCGCACCGTCACGTCCCGGCGCGGCCCGGTGACGTGCGCGACCGGCAGCCCGTCCGGCCGCGCCTGCACGGTCCGGTACGCCACCCCGGTCGCGTCGACCAGCTCGTAGCCCCCGCCGCCGGTCACCACCACGACCGCGACCCGCTCGGTCACCGTCACGACGACCCGGTCCGGCCAGGAGCGGGACACCGAGGCGTCCGCGACCGCGGTGATCCCGCGCACCCGGTCCGCGACGGCGCCGGTGTCCAGCCGCGCGAGCGGCTCGCCGGCCGGGACCGCCGCGGCCCGCAGCACGGTCTCCCGCGGCACCGTGTCGAGGCCGCGCACCTCCACGGCCGACACCGCCAGCCAGGACGTGAAGTAGACGATCCACACGACCCCGGCCAGCACCACGATCGCCAGGCCGCCGGTGATCCACGGCATCCGGCCGCGGCGGCGGACCGACCGCTGCCGCCGGGCGAACTTGCGCTGCGCCCGATCCAGCAGGTCGGTCTCCGGTACCGGGCTCACGGCGTGCGGGCTCGCTCCGCCAGCAGCTCGACCACCTCGGGGCCGATCATCGTCACGTCACCCGCGCCGAGCGTCACCACCAGGTCGCCCGGCCGCGCCAGCCCGGCCACCAGCGCGGGCACCGCCGACCAGGACGGCTCGAACCGCACCCGCTCCGGCGGCAGCGGCACGTGGTTGGCCAGCAGCGCCCCGGTGATCCCCGGTTCGGGGTCCTCGCGGGCGGCGAACACGTCCATCACCACGACCTCGTCGGCCAGTCCCAGGGCCTTGGAGAACTCGGCGGCGAAGATCCGGGTCCGGCTGAACAGGTGCGGCTGGAAGCACGCGATCACCCGGCCGCCCGCGGCCACCTCGCGCGCCGCGGTGAGGTCGGCGACCAGCTCGGTCGGGTGGTGCGCGTACGAGTCGTAGACCCGCACGCCGTCCTCCATGCCCTTGAACTCGAACCGCCGCCCGGTCCCGGTGAACGCGGCCAGCCCCTCGCTCAGGTCGGCCGCGGAGAACCCCAGCCCGATCCCGACCGTCAGCGCCGCCGCCGCGTTGAGCGCGTTGTGCCTGCCGGGCTGCTGCAGCCGCACCGCGCCGAGCCTGCGCCCGTGCACCACCGGCACGAACGTCTGCGCGGCACCGAGCGCGGTCACCTCGGTGACCATGACATCAACAGTGTCGACGTCGCCGGCGTTCGCGCCGTACGTGCGCACGTCGACGCCGCGTTGCCGCGCGTACGACGCCAGCCGGCGCGCGCCCGGGTCGTCCGCGCACACCACCAGGAACCCGTCCGGCTCGACGCGTCCGGTGAACGCCTCGAACGCCGCGACGTACGACGCCTCGTCACCGTAGTTGTCCAGGTGGTCCGGCTCCACCGAGGTCACGATCGCGACCCGCGGCGTGTAGACCAGGAACGACCGGTCGGACTCGTCCGCCTCGGCCACGAAGATGTCGCCGGTGCCGTCGTGCGCGTTCGAGCCGGACTCGTTGAGGTTCCCGCCGATCGCGTACGACGGGTCGGCGCCGCAGTGCTGCAGCGCGACCGTCAGCATCGAGGTCGTGGTCGTCTTGCCGTGGGTGCCGGCCACGCACAGCGTGCGGCGGCCGAGCATCACCGAGTGCAGCGCCGCGGCACGCGGCAGCACCGGGATGCCGAGCCGGCGGGCCTCGACGACCTCGGGGTTGGTCTCCCGGATCGCGGTCGACACGACCACGGTGTCGGCGTCCGCGACGTGCTTGGCGTCGTGGCCGACCCAGCAGGTCGCGCCGAGCGCCCGCAGCGCGGCCAGCACGTGCGAGTCCTTGGCGTCGCTGCCGGACACCTCGATCCCGCGCGAGGCCATGATCCGGGCGATACCCGACATCCCGGCCCCGCCGATGCCGACGAAGTGCACCCGCCCCAGCTTCTCGGCGGGCACGGTGACATGAGGAGCGGCGACGATCACGCCTGAGACCTCACCACATCGAGCACCATCCGCGCCAACCGGTCGTCGGCATCCGTACGGATCAGCCCCTTCGCGGCCGCCGACATCGTCGCCAGCCGGTCCTGGTCGGCGATCAGCGCGACCAGCTTCTCCCGTACCCAGTCCGGCGTGAACTCGGCGTCGGCGGTCAGCAGCCCGCCGCCGCCGTCGACCACCGGCTGGGCGTTCAGGGCCTGCTCGCCGTTGCCGTGCGGTAGCGGGACGAACACCGCGGGCAGGCCGACGCCGGACACCTCGGTGACCGTGTTCGCGCCGGCACGGCACACCACCAGGTCGGCGGCGGCGTAGGCCAGGTCCATCCGGTCCACGTACTGGACGACGACGTACGGCGGGGAGCCGGCGGGCAGCGCCGGGGCGTCCAGGGTGTTCTTCGGCCCGATCACGTGCAGCACCTGGACCCCGGCCGCGGCCAGCTCGGGCGCGGCGGCGGTGACGGACTCGTTCAGCCGTCGGGCGCCCTGGGATCCCCCGGTGACCAGCAGCGTGGGCGCGTCCGGGTCGAGGTCGAAGTACTTGCGGCCCTCGGTGCGGGACGCGGCCCGTTCCAGGGTGCTGATCGCGCGGCGGATGGGCAGCCCGAGGTACTGCGCGTGCGGCAGCTCGGTGCCGGGGAACGAGACCGCGACGTGCTCGGTGCAGACCCGGGCGGCGAACCGGTTCGCGATCCCCGGGACGGCGTTCCCTTCGTGCACCACGATCGGGGTCTTGCGCCGCCGGGCCGCGATGTAGGCGGGTGTCGAGACGTACCCGCCGAACCCGACCAGCGCGTCGGCGCCGACCTCGTCCAGCACCTTCTGCGCGGCCGCCACCGCGGACCACATCTTGCCCGGCACCGCGAGCAGCCCGGGGGTCGGGCGGCGCGGCAGCGGAACCGGCGGGATCAGCTCCAGCCGGTAGCCCGCCTCCGGGACCACCTTCGTCTCCAGCCCGCGCTCGGTGCCCAGCGCGGTGATCCGGATCGACGGGTCGACCCGCAGCAGCGCGTCGGCGGTCGCGATCAGGGGTGAGGTGTGGCCGGCGGTACCACCGCCGGCGAGAACGATGCTGGGCCCAGCACTCGCGGATGTGCTCAAGGTCTCAACGCTCCCGGTCCTTCTTCTTCCGTCGCAGGGCGGCCTGGGCGGCCGGTTCGGCTCTCGCGAACGAGAGCAGCATGCCGATCGCGATCAACGTCGGCAGCAGTGCCGACCCACCGTACGACAACAAGGGGAGCGGGATTCCGATGACCGGCAACATCCCGAGAACAGCACCCAGATTCACCAGGGCCTGGGCCATGATCCAGACCGTGATCCCGGCCGCCGCGTAGCGGATGAACGGCTCCCGGGTGCGGGTCGCGATCCGCACCCCGGCGTAGGCCAGGGCGAGGAACAGCGCGAGCACGATCAGCGACCCGAACAGCCCGAGCTCCTCGCCGATCACCGAGAAGATGAAGTCGGTGTGCGCCTCCGGCAGGTTGCCCCACTTCTGCCGGCTGTTGCCGATCCCGAGGCCCCACCAGCCGCCGCTGGACAGGGCGTAGAACGAGTGGTACGCCTGCCAGCCGTTACCACCGGGATCGGCGAAGGGGTCGAGGAAGCCGAGCACGCGGTTCATCCGGTGCTGCGCACTGGTCACGAAGTACGCCGCCATCCCGCCGACCAGCGCGAACATCGAGACGAACAGCCGGGTCGGGGCGCCGACCACCCAGATCATCCCGAGCATGATCGCCATCAGCACCAGCGCGGTGCCCAGGTCGTGCTGCCCGACGACCAGCCCGATCACCAGCATCGACACCGGGATCATCGGGATCAGCAGGTGCTTCCACTGGGTGAGCAGCTTCTGCTTGCGGGCGTAGAGATCCGCGCACCACACCACGAGCGCCAGCTTGGCGAACTCGCTCGGCTGGATCTTCAGCGGGCCGCCGAGGTACAGCCAGTTCCGGTTGCCCTTCACCTCCTGGCCGAGCCCGGTGTAGGTCGCCACCAGCAGCGCGACCGAGCCCAGCAGGGCGACGTACGCGAGCATCCGCATGTGCCGTGGCTTCATCCGCGCCGCGACCCAGGCCAGCGGCAGCCCGGCGGCGACCCAGATCAGCTGCCGGTAGAAGATCGTGTAGCTGTTCCCGTTCGCCCGGTACGACAGCACGCTGGACGCGGACAGCACCATCAGCAGCCCGAGCGCGAGCAGCAGCCCGGTCGCCCCCAGCACGATGTGGTACGACGTCAGCGGGCGGTCCAGCACCTGCCGCAGCGTCTCCGTCCAGGCCCGGCGCGGGCTGTCCTGAGCCGCGGCCTGCGTCGTACGCTCCCTCGTCACCGACGCCATCACGCCTGGCCCAGCGCGTGCACCGCCTCGGCGAAGGCGTCTCCGCGGGCGCCGTAGTTGGCGAACATGTCCCAGGACGCGCAACCGGGTGCGAGCAGCACGGTGTCGCCAGGCTGGGCCAGCCCGGCTGCCTCGTCCACCACGCGTCGCATGGCTCCAGTGTCCGTGCCGGCGACGTCGATCACCGGGATATCGGGTGCGTGTCGGGCCAGTGCGGCCGCGATCACGGCCCGGTCCTGGCCGAGCAGCACGACGCCCCGCAGCCGCTGGTGCACGGCTTGCACGAGGTCGTCGAACGTCGCCCCCTTGGCCTGGCCGCCGGCGATCCAGACCACGTGCTCGTACGCCGCCAGCGACGCCTGCGCGGCGTGCGGGTTGGTCGCCTTCGAGTCGTCGACGTAGGACACCTCCGCGACGTCGGCGACGTGCGCGATCCGGTGCGCGTCGGGGGTGAAGGCCCGCAGGCCGTCGCGCACCGCGTGCGGCGGCACGCCGAACGACCGGGCCAGCGCGGCCGCGGCGAGCGCGTTCGCCACGTTGTGCGGCGCGGGCGGGTTGACGTCGGCCAGGGTGGCGAGCTCCAGCGCGGACGTGGACCGCTGCTCGACGAACGCCCGGTCGACCAGCAGGTCGTCGACCACGCCGACCATCGAGACGTCCGGGTAGCCGAGGGTGAACCCGATCGCCCGGCAGCCCTCGACCACGTCGGCGTCCATCACCAGCCGCTCGGTGGCCTTGTCGGCCGCGTTGTAGACGCACGCGACCTGGCAGTGCTCGTAGATCCGGCCCTTGTCCTTCGTGTAGGCGTCCAGCGAGCCGTGCCAGTCGACGTGGTCCGGCGCGACGTTCAGCACCGCGGCGGAGTGCGCGGACATCGAGCCGGTGAAGTGCAGCTGGTACGACGACAGCTCGACCGCGATCACGTCGTACGGCTCGGGGTCCATGACCACCTGCACCAGCGGGAGGCCGACGTTGCCGGCGGCAACGGTCCGCTTCCCGGCGGCGGCCAGGATCGACGCGAGCATCTGCACGGTCGTGGTCTTGCCGTTGGTGCCGGTGACGCACAGCCAGGGCGCGGCGGTGGCCGGGTGGCGCAGCCGCCAGGCCAGCTCGATCTCACTCCAGATCGGCAGCCCGCGCTCAGCGGCCCGGGCCAGCAGCGGGGTGTCCGGGCGCAGCCCCGGCGAGGTGACCAGCACCTCGGCGTCGTCCGGCAGCGTCGCGGTCGAGCCGGGTCCGAGCCGGACCACGGCGCCGAGGGTCTCCAGGATCCGGGCCTGCTCGCGCAGCACCTCGGTGTCGCGGTCGTCGAGCGCGGTGA
>WNGB01009289.1_pt1 | contig 13821 bp, 16 predicted proteins | sample 5400681 | NCBI WGS metagenome assembly WNGB01 (sample SAMN13153367, study PRJNA577476) | soil metagenome | isolation source: 115 cm soil or saprolite under grassland replicate 2 | place: USA:California | collected 2016-06-15 | reverse complement strand
CACCAGCTGTTCACGGGACGGCTCGTCGGCGGACACCCGACGATGATCGACCCTCACCACCCAGCGATCAAGTCACACACGCCGGACAACACCGGCCAGCCTCGCGTCCCAGGTCAACCCTCACCCCTGAATGGACACCGGCGAGTCGTCGTCGGCGCCGTACCGGGGCATCCATCGGGATGACGACGGCCGGGTCATGGTTGGGTGGCAACTGCTGCCGTCCTTGGTGTGGCCGGTGGTCGTTGAAGTGGTCCACGTACTCGCCGACCACGGTCAGCGCGTGTCGCTCGTTGTAGATCAAAACGTGGTCGCTGCACTCTTCGCGCAGGCTGCGGCCCCAGCGCTCGATGAAACAGTTCGCCCGCGGGGTGCGGGGCGGAATCTTGACCACCGTGATGCCTTCGGCGGTGAAGACGTGATCGAAGGTGGCGGTGTACTTGCCGTCGCGGTCGCGGATGAGGAACCGGAACCTGCTGGCCCGTTCGCCCAGGTCCATAGCGAGGTTGCGGGCCTGCTGGACCACCCATTGCCCGGTGGGGTGGGCGGTGATGCCGAGCAGGTGGACCCGCCGGGTGGCCACCTCCATCACCACCAGCACGTACAGGCGCCGCAGCACGATCGTGTCGATGTGGAAAAGTCGATGGCCAACAGGCCGCTGGCCTGGTTGCGCAGGAACGTTCGCCAACGGGTGTCCTGCTCACGGGGCGGCGGGCCGACACGACGGCGGGCCAGGATTCGTCGGATCGTGCCCGCCCCGATCCGGTGGCCCAGCCGCTGCAGTTCGCCTTGGATTCTGCGGTGGCCCCACCGCGGATTGTCGCGGGCCAGCCGTAGCACCAGGCCCCGGATCTCGTCGCTGACTGATGGCCGGCCGGGCCGGTTCGGGTAGGTCCAGCGGTGCCGTACCAGGCGGCGGTGCCAGGCCAGCAACGTCGCCGGGGTGACGATTCGATGTGCCCGTATCCGGCGGGGCAGCAGGTGGGCCAGGGCAGACAGCATCGCCCGGTCCGGCCAGGACAGGCGCGGCCGACCCCGGACCTGCCGGCGCAGCACCGCAACCTCATGCCGCAGCGCGAGGACCTCGAAAAGCAGTGCTCTGTTGTCGCCGCGGATCAGTAGCCCCAGTCCGCTGAACAGGCGGATCATCCCCAAGTACAGCAGCCGTACGACCATACTGGCGATCATCAGCCCGAGCCGAGAAATCCCAGCCCACAACATGTGCGACGAGTTTTGGCACGGTACAGGCGCCCTGGCTACCGCCGCGGTCATCACAACCGTTGTGTGAATCCCCGGTCGGGTGCAGCCGTCCGCCTACTGGATACGGGACGTGCGGCCCTGCCCGGCCGGTGTGTGCCGGCTCATCCTGAGGCTATGGCTGCAGAGTCGATCCTGGTCGTTGGTGGCTACGGTGTGGTCGGCGGCCGGATCGCCGCGGACCTTGCCGAGGACTTTCCCGACCGCGTCGTGGTCGCGGGCCGTAACCGGCAGCGAGCCGATGTGATGGCGGCGACCATCGGGTACGGGGCGCGAGGCCGGCAGGTCGAGGTGACGGACCGGACCTCGATCGCCGCGGCGCTGGCTGGCGTCCAGGTCGTGGTCAACTGCATCGACCAGCCCGACCGTGCGCTGATGTGGGCGGCCGTCGAGGGCGGCCTCGCCTACACCGACATCACCCCGCACCTGACCGACCTCGGCCGCGGTACCGGTTTCGAACGCGTCGACGCGGCGGCCCGGGCCCACGGCGCCAGGATCCTGCTCGGTGCCGGCCTCGTGCCCGGCATCTCCAACGTGGCGGTACGGGCGCTGACCGACGCCCTCGGCGGCGCCGACCGCATCGAGACCGCGCTGCTGCTCAACGCCCGCGACGGGGCCGGACCCGCGTCCTTCGACTACCTGCTGCAAGAGCTGGCCATGACCTTCCCTATCCACGTCGACGGGACGGACCGCCGGGTCCGAGCCTTCACCAGGCCACACACCGTCGCGTTCCCGGCACCGCTCGGGCCCCGGCCCGCGTACCTGTTCCCGTTCTCCGACCAGGTGCTGTATCCCCGTACCCTGGGCGCCGGTACCGTCCTGACCCGGCTGTCGATCGACCCACCATGGATGAGCCGGCTCCTCGCGCTGCTGGTGCGCACCCATGCCACCCGGTTCACCGCCAAGTCCCCGGTCCGGGCGGCCGCCGCCCGACTGCGCCATCACCGGTCCGCGCCACGGCAGCAGCCGTACGCGCTGCGCGTCGAGGTGAGGTTCGGCGCCCGCAGCGCCTGGGCCACACAGACCGGACGCGGCCAGGCGCACGCGACAGCCACCGGGGCCGCTGCCCTGGCCCGCGTGCTCACCGACGCTGAGGCCGTCAGACCGGGCGCCTGGATGCCCGAGCAGATCGTCGATCCGGGCCCGTTCTTCCAGCGGCTGGCCCGAGCCGGGATACCGGTCGAGACGTCGATCGGCTTGCACGCGGCACCCGCATGAACCCGCCGCCGATGGTGCTCCGCGTCCGACTCCGAAGCACGGCCTACTATGGAAGACCGTAGGAACTCTCTCTGTCCGGCCCGGCCTACAGGCCACGTCGGCGGCGCGGGAACGTCAACACTCCGCCGAGGGCAGTTCGGACACGCGGGCAGGGCGTCGTCCCCGCACGGCGAGGGCCGACGGAAGGGGTAGCCATGGTTCCCGGCACGGACCGCAGCACCGCGGTGCTGGACGTGCGCGGCCTGCGCTGGGCCTCCGAGCAGAACGTGGTCACGGCGCGGCTGGCCCGCCGGCCGGGCGTGCTGCAGGTCGAGGTGAACCCGGTGGCGCAGACCGCCACGGTGGTCTTCGACCCGGGCCGGACGTCGGTGGCTGAGCTGCGCCGCTGGGTACAGGAGTGCGGCTATCATTGCGCCGGCCAGTCGGTGCCGGCTCACATCTGCGACCCTATGCAGGAGCCGCATCGACCGGGGCAGCCGGCCGCGGTGCCCTCGGCACCGGCAGCGCGCGACCGCCACAAGATGGCGGAGACGATGCCGTCGCCGCACGAGGCGATGGGCCACGGCGGGCACGGCGGGATGTCGATGGCGGCGATGGCCACCGACATGCGTAACCGGTTCCTGGTGGCCGCCCTGCTGTCGATCCCGATCCTGCTCTGGTCACCCATCGGCACCGACGTGTTCGAACCCGCCTTCGGCCTCACCCTCCGCCCGGAGATCGCCGCCCTGTCGATGTCGGGATCCAGCCTCATCGTCGCCCTCAACGCCCTGGCCCTCAAGCGCCTGCGGCTGCCCGCCGCACCCTCCTCGAACGGATAGCGCCGGCGAGGCCCCCGCTGGCGGTCTGCGACACCGGGTCCTGCCCAAAAGGCTGTCCGACGCTCCAGTGAAGCTTCATCGTTTCCCACGGGCTTTCACCATCCCTCGGCGAGCTGTGGAAAGCGCCGGATCGAAGGCGTTGGTGCTGGCCTGTCCGCTGATGATGCTCGTCATGATGCGATCGATGAGCGGCGGTGGCCACCAGGGACGCGGCCACAACCGCGGCGGCACCGCCCACAAGACAATGCGCCCCTCGAACACGCCCCGACAGCCAGAGCCGCTCGGCCCAGCAGCCGTCGCACACTACTGAGGTCGGGCCGGTCCAGCACAGCTGACCGGCCCGGCCGCCGGCGGCCGGGCCGCAACCACCGTCGGCCCGGACTGCCGCCTGGCCGCGTCCGCAGAACACCCACGTGCGGCCATCCGCGTACGCATCCCGCAGCCGCGGGTCAGGTGAGGTGTCCGCGGATCTGCTTGATGAGGTTGGCCGAGGACAGGTACATGGAGGGGTATTCGCCGTACCAGCGTTGCTGGCCCTTGGCATCGATGAGGACGAAGCCGTGGCCGGGCATGTTGGCGTGCATGCCTTTGCCGAGTACGTCGTAGTCGCGGGAGACGGTGCCGTCGGCGTCGATGAGGAACGGGGTCTTGACGTGGTCGGCGGCCATGTCCGCCTTGATCTGCTCGGCGGTGTTCATGACGATGGGCAGCACGGTCACGTTGAGGTTGGCGAACTCGGTCGCGTGCTGTTCGATGTCGCTCATCTGGGTCAGGCAGGGCTGGCAGCCGGCTCCCTCGGAGAAGTACAGCACGACGTTCTTGCCGCGGTAGTCGACCAGGTGCACCTGGGTGCCGTTGGTGTCGGTGAGGGTGAAGTCGGGTGCGGTCCGGCTGGCGTTGTTCTGCGTGGTGCGTGAGGTCCACATCATCGCGCCGATCACGGCGGCGACGACGACCAGGGCGAGCCCCCACAGCAGCCAGCTGCGGTGCTGACGGCGGCGGGCGTTGGCCTTGGCGGCGGCTTTGGTGGACGCCCTGGCCGCGGCCCTGGCCTGGGTGCGCGGGCGGGCCGGCTGCCGTGGTTGGTCGCCGCTTCTGCCGCGGTTGGCGGTGCGGTTGCCGTGGCTCTTGCCGCTCTTGTGGGCGGTGTGGGTAGACATGCGACGGGTCCTCACACGTGGGTCGGGTGATGCGGGCAGGGCGCCTCGGTCGGCACGGCGGCATCCTGGCTGTCCATAGTGGACTGCTTGGTGGCCTCGGTGGTGCGGCTGGGGCCGCGGCGGCGGTCGGTGAGTGTCGCGACGACGAAGACCGCGGCGATGGCCAGGACCACGAGGCCGAGCACGGGTTCGGGTACCGGTCTGGTCCAGGTGTCGATGCGGTCGAAGATGCGGGCCAGGCCGTGCCCGATGGCGACCTGGAAGCCGGGGCCGCGGGTCATCTGTCCGGCGCCGGCCAGGTAGATGACGAACCCGCCCATGACCGCGAACGCCGCGGCGACGGCGAGGTTGACCGTGTTGGTGACCAGGGTGCGTGCGCCCAGGCGCAGCCGCACCGGCCGTGCCCTGCCCCACCGCCGCTCGCGCAGGCGCAGCCGGTCCCACAGCAGCGCCATGCAGAACAGCGGGAACGTCATGCCCAGCACGAACGCAAGGCCCAGCAGGGTACCGCCGGCGGCGGAGCCGGACAGCGCGGACAGCGTCATCACCCCGGCCAGTACCGGGGCGCAGCAGCTGGAGGCGATGCCGGAGAACACGCCGAGGGCGAAGAAGCTGGCCGAGTCACCCCGGGTGGTGTCGGGGGCGCGCAGGAAGCTGGGCAGGCTCCACATCAGCCCGGACAGCGCGTACGCGGCCAGCAGCAGCATCAGCGCACCGCCGGCGTAGTAGAACGGGGCGTGGTAGCGGGCGATGGTGCCGGCGACCAGGCTGATGCCCAGGGTGATCGGCACCAGCACCACGGCGAGCCCGGCGGCGAAGATGAACGTCAACGGCAGCAGCCGCCAGCGGCGGTTCTTGACCGCGGCGGCGAGGTAGCTGGGGGCCAGGAACACGATGCAGCAGGGGGCGAACAGGGCCACCATGCCGGCGAAGAACGCCGCGAGCACGCTTCCGGTGGTCAGCAGGTTGGGCATCACACCACCGCCACCGGACTGGTGCGGGTGCCGAGCAGCTTGCGCAGTTTCCCGCGCGGTAGCCGGCCCTGGCTGAAGAACCGGCCGTCGACCAGTACCAGCGGGAACATGCCCGCGGCGTGGACGCGGACCAGCCGCTCCCCTTCGGGTGAGTCGGCGGCGACGGTCGCCACGGTCAGCGGATACTGCTGCGACAGCCGCCGTAACGCGTCCAGCGCGTCGTCACAGAAGTGGCATGCCGGCGCGTGCACGACGGTGACCGCGACGGCCCCGTTCGGGTTGCTGCCGGTTATCGACCCGGATCCCACGTGATCCTCCCGGTGTGTTGCGCGCTGGTGTGCGTGCGTGCGACGCGGCAACGCCTGCGGCGTCGCGCATCCCACGGTCCGCCGCCGTCATGGCGGTACCCCGTGGATTTCCCTGAAGATTCCGTGAAGTGATCGCCGGTGCGGCCGCTAACCCCGCTGGGGCAGGGTGAGGGTGAAGGTGGCGCCGCGTCCCTCACCGGGGCTGTCGGCGGTGATGGTGCCGTGGTGGGCGGTGGCGATCACGCGGGCGATGGCCAGGCCGATGCCGCTGCCGCCGTGGTCGCGGTCGCGGGCGGCGTCGGCCCGGTAGAAGCGTTCGAAGACGTGTGGCAGGTGCTCGGTCGGGATGCCCTCGCCGGTGTCGGTCACCACGAACTGCACCCCCGCACCTGCCGGGCCGGCGGTGACGGTGACGGTGCCGCCGGCCGGGGTGTGCCGCAGGGCGTTGTCCAGCAGGTTGCCCAGTACCTGACCGATGCGCTGCGGATCGGCGTACACGGTGCCGGTCTGCGGTTCGATGCGTTCGGCCAGCCGTACCCCCTTGGCGGTGCAGCGGGGCTGGGCGGCCGCGGACGGCGGTCGTTACCAGGCTCGCCGCCGGTACCGGCTGCGGGTGCAGGTCGAGGTGTCCCTCCTCGGCGCGGGACACGGCGGAGATGTCCTCGGCCAGCCGCCGCAGCCGCCCGGTCTGGGCGCGCAGCACGGTCAGGGTGTCCTCGTCGGCGACGCTGACCCCGTCCTCCGCGGCGTCCAGGTAACCCTCGATGGTGGCCAGCGGGGTGCGCATCTCGTGCCCCAGATCGGCCAGGATCCGGCGGCGGGTCGCCTCCACCGCCTCCAGCCGGGCGGCCATGGTGTTGAACGCCGTGGTGAGGGTGTCGAACTCCTCCCCCAACCCGGGGGCGGTGGCGCGGGTGGCGTAGTGGCCGTCAGCGATGCGGGCGGCGGCACCCGCGAAGGCCCCGACGGTGCGACCGAGTCGATGCGCGAGGTACCCGCTGACGCTCAGCGCGGCGGCCAGCGCGATCAGCAGGGCCAGGCCGAGGGAGACGGTGTTTGCGATCCGGTACGCCTGCTCCACGTGCGCGCTGGTCGCCGCGTCCACCCCGTGCGCGGCGCGGCGCAGGTGGCTACGGAAGATCGCCGGGCCGACGGCGACCGCCACCACGGCGAGGGTGACCGCCCCAGCCAGTACCACCAGAATCTGGGCGGCGAACAGCCGGACCGCAAGGCCCCGCCACAGGCGTCTCATGCTCCCTCGCCCATGCGGTAGCCGACCCCGCGCACGGTGCGGATGTACCGGGGTGTGGTGGTGTCGTCGCCCAGCTTGCGGCGCAGGTGGCTGATGTGCACGTCGACCAGGTGTTCGTCGCCGACCCAGTCCTCCCCCCATACCGCGTGGATGAGCTGTACCCGGCTGAACGCCACCTTGGGCCGAGCGGACAGCACGTCCAGCAGGTCGAACTCGGTACGGGTCAGCTCCACCGGCGCCTCGGCGACGGACACCTCCCGCCCCGCCGGGTCGATCACAAGAGCGCCGAAGCGGCGCGGCGGCTGGCCGGCCGCGGCCGTGGTGGTGGTGCGGGGGCGGCGCAGCATGGCCTTCACCCGCGCCACCAGCTCGCGCGGGCTGAACGGCTTGGTGAGGTAGTCATCGGCACCCACACCGAGACCGATGAGCTTGTCGGTCTCCTCGGCCCGGGCGGTCAGCATGATCACGTAGCAGTCGGTGAACGTGCGCAGCTGCCGGCACACCTCGATCCCGTCGAACCCCGGCAGCATCACGTCCAGCACCACCACATCGGGGTGCCAGTCCCGCGCCGACGCGACCGCGTCCGGTCCATCGAACACGCCGCGCGCCTGGTACCCCTCACGTTCCAGGTAGCTGACGACCAACCTGGCCATGCTGCGCTCGTCGTCGACGACGAGAACCCGCCCGTCCATATTGCCCATCCTCGCGCGTCGCCACCGCCGGTCGGATCTTCATCGAAACTTCAGCAAGACCCGCGGGGTTTCACCATGATGCTGCCCGATCGTTGCTGGCGAAGGTGCCCCCGACACGGACATCGCCCTTACCGGACAAGGAGAGCCAACCGGTGACCACCCGCCGTACCCTGCTGCTCGGCGCCGCCGGCCTCGCCGGCGGAGCCGCCGTCACCGCGTTGACCGGCTGCGCCGGCCGCACCAGCCCGCGCCTCGTGACGCCCTCCGGCACGGCCGTCCAGACGGCGGAGGCCGCCCGCCGCAAGCCGGGCGCGGCAACGGTCACCGCCTCGTTGAAGCCCCGGCCGGTCACCCTCGACCTGGGCGGTGTCACCGTCGCCACCTGGGGTTACGCCGAGCAGGCACCCGGGCCGCTGATCCGGGCCAAGGCCGGCGACCTGATCCGGGTCGACGTGCACAACCAACTGCCCACCGCCACCAGCGTGCACTGGCACGGCATCGCACTGCGCAACGACATGGACGGGGTACCCGACGTCACCCAACCGGCGATCGCCGCCGGCGGCAGCTTCCGGTACGAGTTCACCGCACCCGACCCGGGCACCTACTTCTACCACCCGCACTCCGGTGTGCAGCTCGACCGAGCGCTGTACGGGGTGCTCATCGTCGACGACCCCGCCGACCCGGGCCGCTACGACGTCGACTGGGCCGTGGTGCTGGACGACTGGGTCGACGGCACCGGCCGCACCCCCGACCAGGTCCTCGCCGACCTGCAGTCGATGGGCGGGATGAACGGCTCGTCCATGGGCGGCATGGACATGGGCGGGATGTCGATGGGTGGCGGGATGGAGATGAACACCTCGGCGATCCTCGGCGGCGCCGGTGACATCAGCTACCCGCACTACCTCATCAACGGACGGATACCGGCCGCGCCCGCAACGTTCACCGGCAAACCCCGCCAGCGCGCCCGCATCCGCATCGTCAACGCCGCGTCCGACACCGCGTTCCGCCTCGCCCTGGGCGGGCACCGGCTGACCGTCACGCACACCGACGGCTACCCCGTTGTACCGTCCACAGTGGATGCCCTGATCGTCGGCATGGGTGAGCGGGTCGACGTCGAGACCGACCTCGCCGACGGCGCGTTCCCGCTGGTCGCCCTCGCCGAAGGCAAACGCGACACCACCGGCGCCCAGGCCCGGGCGTTCGCCATCGTGCGCACCGGCGCCGGCAGCCCACCCCCGGCCGATGCCCGCCCCGCCCAACTCGACGGGCCCGCGGCACTCGCCACCGATCTGCGCGCCGCCGACGCGGTCCGGCTGGCCGACCGCAGCCCGGACCGTAGCCACACGCTGACCCTGGCCGGCGGCATGATGCCCTACCGGTGGACCATCAACGGCACCACCTTCGACAAGGCGCAGCCTGTGACCGTCAAACACGGTGAGCGGGTACGGCTGCGGTTCGTCAACACCAGCACCATGTTCCACCCCATGCACCTGCACGGGCACACCTTCGCCCTGGCCGGTGGCGGCCCCCGCAAGGACACCGTCATCGTCAAACCCAACCAGAGCGTCACCGTGGACCTGGACGCCGCCAACCCGGGCCAGTGGATGACGCACTGCCATAACATCTACCACGCCGAGGCCGGCATGATGGTCAACCTCGCGTACCAGGAATAGGCAGCACGACCATGGGCAAGCAGGAACCGACGGCACCATCCGCGCCGGGTACGGCTGGGCGGGCAGCAGGCTCCGCGCCGGGGTTACGGGCCTGGTGGAATGCGGCGGTGGCCGCCATCGGTACGGTGGTCGGGCTGGCCCCGCACGTGCTACACCACATCGGGCTGCTGGCCGGGACGGCACTGATCGCCGGTGGCGGCGGTACCGCCCTGTTCGGCGTCCTGGGCCTGGCCGCCTCGGTACCGTTCCTGCTGCGGCTGCGCCGCCGATTCCACTCCTGGTGGGCCCCCGCGATCGGGCTGGCCGCGTTCGCGGTCATGTTCGCGCTATCGGCCTTCCTTATCGGCCCAGCCATCAACGGCAGCAGCGGTGGCAGCCCGGCACCCGCGCCGTCAAGTAGCACCGTCGACGAGCACTCCCAACACCACCGCTAACCGGCGGCCCGGGGCGCAACGGCCGCCCTCGCGACGTTTCTGTGGCTGTGGCGTCGACGGGGTACCGGACGGTTCGGTAGTCGGCCTAGACGGCAGCAGGGCGGAACCGGCGCAGGCGCAGGCTGTTGGAGACCACGAACAGCGACGACACGGCCATCGCAGCGCCGGCGATGAGCGGGTTGAGCAGCCCGGCCGCCGCCAGGGGTAGGGCGGCAACGTTGTACGCGAACGCCCAGAACAGGTTGCCCTTGATGGTGCGCAGCGTGGCGCGGGACAGCCGGATCGCGTCGGCCGCCACCCGCAGGTCACCGCGCACCAGGGTCAGATCGCTGGCCTCGATGGCGGCGTCGGTACCCGTGCCCATGGCCAGCCCGAGGTCCGCTTGCGCCAGCGCCGCGGCGTCGTTGACCCCGTCGCCGACCATCGCGACCACCCGACCCTGGTCCTGCAGCCGCTTGACCACGTCGACCTTGCCGGCCGGCAGGACCTCGGCGATGACCTCCTCGATGCCCACCTGCGCCGCCACCGCCCGGGCGACGGCGGTGTTGTCTCCGGTCAACAGCACCGGGCGCAGCCCGAGCCGGCGCAGCGCGGCCACCGCGGCCGCGCTGCTGTCCTTGACCGTGTCGGCGACGCTTAGCAGTGCGTGCACCTGCCCATTCCAGCCGACGGCCACCGTGGTCTGGCCGGTCCGCGCGGCCGCCTGGGCCGCCTGGTCCAGCTCCGCCGGCATAGCCAGGCCGCGTTGGGCCAGCAGCGCGGGTCGGCCGACCAGCACCGCACGGCCGTCGACGGTACCGGCGACGCCCAGGCCCTCGATCGTGGTGAAGTCCGCGACCGGCGGCAGGTCGCCCAGCCGCTGCCGGGCAGCGGCGGCAATCGCGGCGGCGATCGGGTGCTGCGAAGCGTCCTCCAGCGCACCGGCCATCCGCAGCGCCTGGCCTTCGTCCACCCCGGCCGCCGCAACGAGCCCGGTGAGCGCCATCCGACCGGTGGTCACCGTGCCGGTCTTGTCCAGCACCACCATGTCCACGCGGCGGGTCGACTCCAGCACCTCCGGACCCTTGATCAGGATCCCCAACTGAGCACCCCGGCCGGTACCGACCAGCAGCGCGGTCGGGGTGGCCAGGCCCAGGGCGCACGGGCAGGCGATGATCAACACGGCCACGGCGGCGGTGAACCCGGCGGCCACGCCCTGCCCGAGCAGCAACCAGACGGCAAGCGTCGCCAGGGACAGCCCGATCACGATCGGCACGAACACCCCGGAGATCCGGTCGGCCAGCCGCTGCACCGCCGCCTTACCACTTTGCGCCTGCTCCACCAGACGGGCCATCTGCGCCAACTGGGTGTCGGCGCCGATGCGAGTGGCCCGGACCACCAGCCGCCCACCGGCGTTGACCGTCGCGCCCACCACCGCCGAGCCGGAACCGACCTCCACCGGTACCGACTCTCCGGTCAGCATGCTGGCGTCCACGGCCGAGGTGCCCTCCTCGACCACCCCGTCGGTAGCGATCTTCTCCCCCGGCCGCACCACGAACCGGTCACCCACCCGCAACGCGTCGACCGGAATGCGCTCGTCGCGACCGTTGCGCAGCACCGTCACATCCTTGGCGCCCAACTCCAGCAACGCCCGCAGCGCCGCACCGGCCCGCCGCTTGGCCCGAGCCTCGAAGAACCGACCCGCCAGGATGAACACGGTCACCCCGGCGGCCACCTCCAAATAGATCGTGCCGGTCCCGGACATCCGATCCACCGACAGCGAGAACGGCTCGCGCATCCCCGGATCGCCGGCGGTACCGAAGAACAGCGCGACCATCGACCAACCGAACGCCGCGAGAGTGCCGACGGAAATCAGGGTGTCCATGGTCGCGGCACGGTGACGCAGGTTGGTGAACGCCGCGCGGTGGAACGGCCACCCGCCCCAGGCCACCACCGGGGCAGCCAGGATCGCCGACAGCCACTGCCAGTCACGGAACTGCAACGGCGACACCATCGCCAGCACGATCACCGGTACCGACAACGCCAGGCTGACCAGCAACCGCCGCCGCAGCACCGCCAGATCGTCCACTGTGGACGCTTGCGGTTCCACCACCGGTCCCACCGGTGCCGGCACCCGCGCGGTGTAGCCGGTCTTCTCGACCGTGGCGATCAGGTCGTCCGGACCGAGCGACGCGGGATAGGTCACGGTCGCCTTCTCCGTGGCGAAGTTCACCGACGCGGTCACCCCGTCCAGGCGGTTGAGCTTCTTCTCGATCCGCGCCGCGCACGAGCCGCACGTCATGCCGCCGATCTCCAACTCGACCCGCCCGGTCGCAACAGGCAGACCCGTCCGCGTCGCCTCGCTGCTCATCGCTCCTCCTGCTCGCCTTGCTCAACGACGTGCCTACTCAACCGACGAGGTGGTACCCGGCCTCGTCCACCGCCGCGCGCACCGCCTCGCGATCCAACTCCCGCTCGCTGGTCACGGTCACCGCACCCGCGACCAGGTCGACGTCGACCTGCTGCACGCCGGACAGCGCGCCGACCTCCTGCGACACCGCCTGCACGCAGTGACCGCAGGTCATCCCCTGCACCTGGTACCTCGTCGTGGTGGTGGTGGTGCTCATGCTGGGACTCCTCCTCGTCGTTCAGGACCGAACCAGCCGCGCGATCGCGTCGGCGGCCTCCTTGACCTTCAGTTGTGCCTCGTCGCCGCCCTGCTGGGCCGCGTGCACCACACAGCTGCCCAGGTGTTCCTCCAGCAACTGCAGCGAGAACGCCTGCAACGCCTTCGTCGCCGCAGCTACCTGGGTCAGCACGTCGATGCAGTACTTGTCCTCCTCGACCATCCGCTGCAACCCACGGATCTGCCCCTCCACCCGGCGCAGCCGGGCCAGGTACTCACCCTTGCGGTCGGTGTAACTCGCCATGGCCACCTCCCAACCCTCCCCGATACCATACCCCCCTAGGGTAGGGACGGAAGTCCCGATCCGGCCAGGACCAATGGCCTTGACCGGCCCGCGCGGGCCGCGTCTCGGGTTTCCTCGGTGGGATGGATCAGGTCAGCGCCTGCCCTCGACCGGCCGTGGAACGCGTGCCTACCAGGCGAACGCGGTCAGGTGCGCCAGCGGTTCCAGCGCCAACAGCAGAAGCGGCACCAGCGGCAACCCGGTGAACCCCAGCACCACGGCAAGCCGGGCACCGGTGGACAGCGGCCGCGGGGGTTGCAGCAGGCGGATGACCCGCTCGGCGGCGTCGCCGCCCCCTGCGTGCAGGACCGCGGCCGGGGTGGCAGCGGCCTCGGCCATGGTGACAAGGGCACGCGCCAACGCGAGTCGGGACTGGGTACGGGCGGCCGCCTCGTCGGCACACAACTCCACCAGCCGGGTGATCTGCCGGTGCGCATGGGCGAAGATCGGGATGCTGGGGTAGGCGTGGTGCAGCACGCCGGCCGCGGCGCACGCCCGGTGGTGCCGACCGGCGGCATGCGCCCGCTCGTGGGCCAGTACCGCGTCCAGCTCCGGCTCTGGCAGGCGGGTCAGCGCCCCGGTGGTGACCACCACCCGGTCCGGCCAGCCGGGCAGCAGATAGGCCACCGGGTCGGGGTGGGTCAGGACCGTGGCGCCGAGGTCCGCGCGGGGGATGCCGATCATGCCCAGCAACCGGCGGTGCCGGCGCCGCCACCGGAACACGGCCGCCAGACGGGTGGTGCCGGCCACGAGGCGTACCGCCATCACGGTCAGCATGCCCAGACCAGTGACGGCCATCGCTTGTCCGGGGCGGCCGTGCGCGCCGGACAGGGCGTCCAGGCACAGCCGCCGCATGCCGGGCAGCAGGCTGCGGGTGGGTCGGTAGTGCAGCAACGCGGCACTACTGGCGGCCACCGTCGCCGTCAGGGCCGCGACGCCGGTCGCCTGCCACGCCAGGACTCCCAGCCGGGGTGCCCGGTACGGCCAGCGCGCGCGGGCCAGGACACGTGGCACCCCGGCGGCCAGAACGGCGGCGAACCCGGCGAGCAGCATGGTGATCATCGGCCGGCGATCCGCCGTTCGTAGCTGG
>WNGB01017467.1_pt1 | contig 13823 bp, 18 predicted proteins | sample 5400681 | NCBI WGS metagenome assembly WNGB01 (sample SAMN13153367, study PRJNA577476) | soil metagenome | isolation source: 115 cm soil or saprolite under grassland replicate 2 | place: USA:California | collected 2016-06-15 | reverse complement strand
GACTGGACGACCACGCGCAGCGGCGCATCCGTCGGCTCGACCTCGTAGAGAATCGCCGCGGCGGAACGTTGAACGAACGAGACGAGCCGGGTCGAGCGCACGCGAACCGTCGCGCCGGCCGGCGAGGCCCACTCCACGTGGCGGCGCAGGAGGCCGGCACGGAGGTCGAGCTCGCGCTCGTGGGTGAGCAAGCGTCCATAGCGCACGTCGAAGGGCTCGTCATCGACGAGCAGGCGGATGATCTTGCCGTTGGTCACGTTCACGATGGTCTGGCCCGACTCCGGGTAGCCGTAGCCCGCTTCCGCGTACGGAAGCGGACGGAGCTCGTAGAAGGAGTTGAGGTAGGTACCCGGCACGGCGAACGGTTCGCCCTCGTCCAGGTTCGCGCGCAGCCCTATGTGCCCGTTGGCGAGCGCGAACACGGACTCGGTTTGCGCGAGCACGTCGAGATCGAGGTGCGTCTCGCGCACGGCCCACGGCTCGATCGTGAACGCGGGATGGGTGATCATCGGCGGTCGAGAAGCTCGGCCAGGTTGGAGACGACGATATCGGCCCCGTGCGCGCGCAGCGCGTCTGCCTGGCCGACCCGATCAACACCGACCACGAAGCCGAACCGTCCCGCCCGCCCGGCGGCTACTCCGGCCAGCGCATCCTCGAAGACGGCTGCCTGCGACGGCTGCACGTCGAGTGCACGGGCCGCAGCGAGAAACGTGTCCGGCGCCGGTTTCCCCTGCAGATGCTCGCGTGCGGCGACGAGCCCGTCGATGCGGACCTCGAACAGGTCCGCGATACCCGCCGCTTCCAGCACCTCGCGACAGTTCGCGCTCGACGAGACAACAGCGCGGTGCAGTCCGGCCTCGCGTACGGCGTGGACGTAGCGCACGGAGCCATCGTAGGTCTCCACGCCGTCGCGGTGGATCAACGCGAGGACGAGTTCGTTCTTGCGGTTGCCCAGGCCGGCGATCGTCTCCGCGCTCGGCGGGTCGCGTGGATCACCCTCGGGCAGCGCGATCCCGCGTGACGCCAGAAACGAGCGCACTCCGTCGTAACGCGGCTTGCCGTCCACGTACTCGTTGTAGTCCTCGACGGCATCGAACGGCAGGAACGACTCACCCGTCCGCACCGCCCGCGCGCGCAGGAAGGCATCGAACATCTCCTTCCACGCCGCGGCATGTGTCTTTGCCGTCTGCGTCAGCACTCCGTCGAGATCGAATAGGCACGCCTGGACTGTGCTCGGAAGGCCCAGCATCTACGGGAATGACTACGTCTCCTGCAGTACGGACAGGATGTTTCCCGCCGGGTCCTTGAACCAGGCGATGTTCGGCCCCCCGCCGCGGGCGATGCCCTTCTCGTCCTGCTCGAAGCCGTCGTACCGCTCGAGGCGAACGCTCCGTCCCGCCAACTCGTCGACGGCCTCGTCGATGTCGTCGACCACGAAGTTCAGGATCGTATAGGTGGCGGGCGTGAAGTCCGGCTTCCGGTAGACCAGCGTGTCCCGAGCGCCGGCGAGGTGCAGCATCATCAGGCCGTTCTCCTCATCGAGCACGGAGGTCTTCAGCCCGAGCGTCTCGCCGTAGAACTCGTGGGCTCTCTGCAGGTCGTCGACGGCGAAGCCGCTGTATGCCTTCGTGTCGGTGAACATGATCAACTCCCTTCTTCGGCACGCCGGAGCGTGAGAATGACGACCGAGCCCGCGGGTTTCGTCTCCACCAGTTTGAGCGCGGTCATGTCGACGCCGTCTGCGAACAGGCGCTTCCCGCTGCCGAGGAGGACCGGAAAGACCATTAGCCGGAGCTCATCGACCAGGTCGTGCTGTAGAAGCGTTCCCAGGAGCTCCCTGCTGCCGTAGACGAGGAGGTCCTGATCGGGCTGTTGCTTCAGCCTGGAGACCTCTGCTGGGACGTCGTCCTTGATCACTGTCGAGTTGTTCCACTCGGGCTCGTCGAGGGTCGTCGAGACGACGAACTTCGGCATCGAGTTCATCTTGTCGGCGAACCCGATCTCGTCCGTCCTCGAGGGCCACGCCTCCGCGAAGCCCTCGTAGGTCTTGCGACCGAGGAGGAGCGCATCGGCCTCGAGCACCTCGTCGAGCTTGAACTTGTCCCCTTCGGGCCCGCGCTCGAACTTGAAGGCCCAGCCTCCGCGCTCGAAGCCCTCGGCTCCGCCGGGGTCCTCCATCACCCCGTCCAGGGTGACGAACTCCGAGACGACGAGCCTGCTCATGCCCTTCCTCCTTTCACCACGCGGTAGTTGAGATGGGTCACGGCCGGGGACTCGATCACCCGCATCGCCTCGAGCTCGACCGGGACGCCCTCGAGGCGGTCGAAGAGCCTGACGCCGTCGCCCAGGAGCACGGGGGCCAGGTGAATCTGTAGCTCGTCGAGCAGCCCTGCCTTCAGCGCCTGCTGGACGACGCTCGCGCCGCCGCCGATCAGGACGTCTTCCTCGCCCGCGCCCGCCCGGGCCTGCTCGAGCGCGGCCTCGATGCCGTCGGTGACGAAGGTGAACGACGTGCCTCCCTCCTTGATCACGGTCTCACGGGGGTGATGGGTGAGAACGAACACCGGTACGCGGAACGGGGGGTCGTCTCCCCACCAACCGCCCGCGTTCGGATCGTCCCCCCAGGGCCCTGCTCCGCCGCTGAACATCCGCCGGCCCATCACGACCGCGCCGGTGGCGTCCACCGACTTCTGGACGAGCTCGGAGTCCGCGTTGACCTCGCCGCCGGAGAGGCCGTGGCGCTCGCGAAAGCTCGCGAGGCCGAAGGCCCATTCGTGCAGCCGTTCGCCGCCCCGGCCCAGCGGTTGCTCGAGCGTCTGGTTCGGTCCGGCGACGAAGCCGTCGAGTGACACCGAGATCTCGCCGATCACCCTGGTGGTCATGCCTCCTCCTTCCGTGCTTGACACGACCTGAGACCGGCGTGCGCGGGAAAAGTCATCGCCGATGAGTTCTCCGCTCGTCCGCGGTCTGAATCGTCGTGACGGGACCCGAGACGAGGCACGTACGATGAGCGTGGTGCAGGAATCGCCGCTGACCGTCGGAACCGACGAGCTGGGCCGCCGGCTCGAGGAGCATCGCCGGGAGCTGACCGGCTACTGCTACCGCATGCTCGGCTCGGCGTTCGAGGCCGAGGACGCCGTGCAGGAGACGCTCCTGCGGGCATGGAGGAGCTTCGACCGCTTCGAGGGCCGCTCGGCATTGCGCTCGTGGCTCTATCGCATCGCCACGAACGTCTGCTTCGACATGCTGAACGGACGCGAGCGGCGCGCGCGCCCGATGGATCTCGGGCCCGCGCAGGCCCCGATCGAGGCGAACCTGAACACGCTGCCTGAGGCGACGTGGATTCAGCCGGTGCCGGATGCCCTGGTCGCTCCGGCCGAAGGCGATCCGGCGGAGGTCGCCGTGGCGCACGAGACGATCAGGCTCGCCTTCGTGGCTGCGCTCCAGCATCTGCCCGCCCGCCAGCGTGCGGTGCTGATCCTGTGCGAAGTGCTGAGCTGGAAGGCGTCCGAGGTCGCGGAGCTCCTCGACACGAGCGTCGCCTCGGTGAACAGCGCCCTCCAGCGTGCGCGGGCAACACTCGAGGCGGGCAACGTCAGCGCCTCGGATCCGGCGCCGCCGCTGGACGAGGACGACCGCGCGCTCCTCGCCCGCTACGTCGAGGCGTTCGAGCGCTACGACATGGACGCGCTCGTTTCCCTGATCCAGGAGGATGCAACGCAGTCGATGCCGCCGTACGACATGTGGCTGCGCGGCCGCGACGACATCCTCACGTGGTGGTTCGGGCCCGGGATCGGCTGCCGCGGCTCGCGCGTGATCCCGACCGTCGCGGCGAACGGCTCCCCGACGTTCGGCCAGTACAAACCGAGCGAGACCGGCGAGGGCTACGATCCGTGGGCGCTCCAGGTGCTCGAGCTCGCAGGTGGCCGGATCGTCGAGCTCACGTTCTTCCTCGACACCGAGACGTTGTTCCCGCTATTCGGCCTGCCCGCCCGGCTCGAGTCCTAGGGTCTCCGCCAGTCCGACGAACGCGAGCAGCTTCTGTAGCTCGTCGGGAACGTTACTCAGTTGAACTCGCCGTCCGCGCCGTCGTGCGGACAGCTGGAGGCGCGCGAGGATGTCGACCGTCACCGCGTCGGCAGCAAGGGCGCCGACGTCGACGACGATCGGGGCCGAGGGTGTGGCGGGCATCTCCAGTGAGGACCGCGTCCGCCGGGGAAACTCATCGGAACAGACCGATGAGTCTTGCGCGACGGGAAGGTCTAAGGGTTTGAATCCGTTCGAAAGGAGACGGCGATGAGCATGGATGGACGCACACGGTGGCTTGCGCTGATCGTCCTCTGCCTGGGCGATCTGATGATCGTGCTCGACACGACGATCGTGAACGTCGCGCTCCCGTCGATCCGGACCGACCTCGGCTTCTCGGCGACGTCGCTCGCCTGGGTCGTGAACGCCTACCTGCTCACCTTCGGCGGCTTCGGCTGGGCGACCTCTTCGGTCACCGGCGGTTGTTCCTCATCGGCGTGTCGCTGTTCACGCTGGCCTCGGTCGCGTGCGGCCTGGCCACCACGCAGGGGCTCCTCGTTGCGGCGCGCGCGGTCCAGGGGCTCGGCGGCGCGGTCGTGTCGGCGGTCGCGCTCTCGCTGATCATGAACCTGTTCACGGAGCCGGCCGAGCGGGCGAAGGCGATGGGCGTCTTCGGTTTCGTCCTCTCCGGCGGGGGCACGCTCGGTGTTCTCCTCGGCGGCGCCCTCACGGACGCCTTCTCGTGGCACTGGATCTTCCTCGTCAACGTCCCGATCGGGATCGCCGTCTACATCCTCTCCCTGAGGCTGGTCCCGGCCACCGGCGGCTCGGCCGGCGGGCGCCTCGACGTCGCGGGCGCGGTCACCGTCACCGCCTCGCTGATGCTTGCCGTCTACGCAATCGTGAACGGCAACCAGGAAGGCTGGACCTCGGCGCAGACGCTCGGCCTACTCGGCGGCGCGGCGGTGCTGATGGCGGCCTTCCTCACGATCGAGGCTCGGGTCTCTGCGCCCCTCGTGCCGCTCGGCCTCTTCCGGCTCCGCAACCTCGCGACCGCGAACGTCGTCGGCGTCCTGTGGTCCGCGGCCATGTTCGCCTGGTTCTTCATCTCGGCGCTGTATCTCCAGGAGGTGCTCGGGTACACCCCGCTGGAGGTCGGCCTCGCCTTCCTGCCGGCCACCCTGATCATGGGGGCCTTCTCGATCAGCCTTTCGGCCAAGCTGATCATGCGCTTCGGGATCAAGACGCCGTTGGCGACGGGCCTGCTGCTCGCCGCCCTCGGGCTGCTGCTCTTCGTGCGCGCGCCGGTCGACGGGAACTTCGTCGTCGACGTCATCCCGAGCATGATCCTGCTCGGTTGCGGCGCCGGCATGGCGTTCAATCCGGTGCTGCTCGCCGCGATGAGCGACGTCGCGCCGGAACAGTCCGGGCTCGCTTCGGGAATCGTCAACACCTCGTTCATGATGGGCGGTGCGCTCGGCCTCGCGATTCTCGCCAGCCTGGCCGCCTCTCGCACGGACAGCTTGACCAACTCCGGTCACGGCCCGCTCTTTGCGCTCAACGGGGGCTACCACGCCGCGTTCTTCGTCGGGGCGCTCTTTGCCGCGGCGGCAGCCGTGCTCAGCCTGGTGTTCTTCCGCACGGCCGGAGTGCCGGCACACGCCGGCGAGCTCGAGCCCGAGGAGATCACGGAGGCCGCGTAGCCGAACGACTTGCCGGCGACGCTCAGGGATCTCTCAGGAAGCCGCGCTACTGTCCCGGCCATGGACGACGTTCGCCTCACCCGACGCGCCTCGCTGACCCGCTTGCTCGGCGGCGTGCTCGCGCTGGCCGGCTGGAAAGCCGCCTCGTCGGGAGCCGCCGGCGGGCCGGCAGCGGTCGTCGCCTCCGGAGAGGTCACCTGCGTGCTCACGCCCGAGTTGACCGAGGGGCCGTACTACATCGACGGCGAGAAGCTGCGGCGCAACATCACCGAAGGGAAGCCGGGCGCGCCGCTGACACTGCGGCTGGCAGTGGTGAACGCGTCGACGTGCAGGCCGATCAAGGGAGCGACCGTCGACATCTGGCACGCCGATGCTTCCGGGGTCTACTCCGGCTTCGGCGCCGGGAGCGGCAACCGCACCTTCCTGCGCGGAATCCAGAAGACCGATGCAACCGGCGTCGCGACCTTCCAGACGATCTATCCCGGCTGGTATCCGGGCCGCGCCGTCCACATTCACGTCAAGGTGCACGTCGCGGGGAACGTCGTGCACACCGGGCAGCTCTTCTTCAACGACACCGTCACGGACGCCGTCTACCGCCGCTCGCCGTACAGCAGGCGCCCGAACCGCACGAGCCGCAACGCCGCCGACTCGATCTATGTCAACGGCGGGAGCAAGTCGGTGGTCAGGATCCGCAAGCAGGGCACGGGCTACGCCGGCGCGGTGACGATGGGCGTGCACGCGTCCTAGCCCGGCTGGAAGCAGCCGCGGCAGCGGGCCTCGTACGAGTCGAGCCCGCCGATCACGACCGTCTCGCCGCTGAACGGCGCGGGCCGGCCGTCGACCAACCGCTGGGTGTACATCGCCGCCTCGCCGCAGCCGTGGCAGACCGCCTTCAGCTTTGCGATCTCGTCGGCCATGGCGAGCAGGCGCGGCATCGGCCCGAAAGGCTCCTGCCGGTAGTTCAGGTCGAGGCCGGCGATGACGACGCGGATGCCGCGGGCGATCAGCTCCCCGCAGACGTCGATCAGCGAGTCGTCCATGAACTGTCCCTCGTCCACGCCGACGACGTCGCAGCCGGCCGCGAGCTCGAGGATCGCCTCTGGCTTCCGTACCACACGGGCCGCCATGCGCTGCCCCTCGTGGCTGACGACCTCGTTCACGCTGTAGCGGTCGTCGATCGCGGGCTTGATCAGGATCGCCGACTTGCCCGCGTAGCCGACCCGGCGCAGGCGCCGCATCAGCTCCTCGCTCTTGCCGCTGAACATCGGTCCGCAGATGAGCTCGAGCTGGCCGTGCGGCCGGGCGCCGGCGGCGATGTGCTCAGGCTGCCGCCGCTCCAGCCGCGCCGCGAGGCTGTGCCCGTCGGCGCTGGCTGAAGAAGACGGGAGGGCGCTCACGACCCGGCGATTCTCGCAGCGCCTCCTGACGGAGCCGCCGCTATCGTCCGGCCACGGCGACCCCGCTCCCCTCAGACGAAGACGCCGAGCTGCTCCGCGCGCTCCGGGCCGGTGACGAGCACGCGTTTGCCGAGCTCGTCGCCAAGTACGGCCCGTCGCTGCTCCGGCTTGCGCAGCTGTTCGTGTCGAGTCGCGCCGTCGCGGAGGAGGTCGTGGCGGAGACCTGGCTCGCGGTCTACACGGGGCTCGAGCGCTTTGAGGGCCGCTCGTCCCTGAAGACGTGGCTGTTCCGGATTCTGACCAACAAGGCCAAGACACGCGGCCAGCGTGAGAGCCGCACGGTGCCGTTCTCGGCGCTCGCTGCCGACGGGGACGAGGGCGAGACGGCCGTCGACGTCGACCGCTTCCTCGGGCCGGACAGCCGCCACCCGGGGGCCTGGGCGGCCCCGCCGCGCGGTGTGCCGGAGGAGCGCTTGCTCGCCCGGGAGGCCCGCGAACGGATCGAGGCGGCGATCGCCGCGCTGCCGCCGAACCAGCGGGCCGTGATCACGCTCCGCGACGTCGAGGGCCTCTCCGCCGAGGAGGCGTGCAACGTCCTGGGCCTCTCGGAGACAAATCAACGTGTACTGCTCCACCGCGCGCGCTCGAAGGTCCGGGCCGCCTTCGAGCGGTACCTGGAAGAGAAAAAATGAGCGCAATCCGAGAGCTGAGCTGCCAGGAAATCGTCGAGCTCGTCACCGAGTTCCTCGAGGGGGCGATGGATTCCCCGCTCCGGGCCGCCTTCGACGCTCACCTAGCCAACTGCGACGGCTGCACCGAGTACATCGAGCAGATCGAGGCGACGATCAGGGTGGCGGGCACGATCGAGCCCGAGGCGCTCTCGCCGCAGTTCCAGGCCGGACTGCTCGAGGCGTTCCGCGACTTCGAGCGACCCTGAAGGTGAAACACACCAAACCGGTGCGAGACAAAGCCCGAACAACAATCGAGGAGGCCAGATGAAGCGATTTGCTCTGACAGCAGCTGTGCTCGGCGGGCTTGTGCTCGGCGCCGCTCCTGCCGCAATGTCGTCGGCGTCAGCCGTGGCTCCGGTGGCCAAGCTGAAGACAGCTTCCTTCGGCTACGTGCTCACGCGCCGCAACTACCAGGCGCTCTACTACTGGCAGGTCGAGAAGAAGGCGGGCGGGAAGGTCCGCTGCACCGGCACGTGTGCGCAGGCCTGGCCGCCGCTGATCGTCAGGTCGGCTGCGTCCGTCCCGAGGCGCGTTGCCGGGATCAAGGGCGTCTTCGGCGTGATCCGCCGGCCGGGCGGCAAGCTCCAGGTCACCCACAACGGGCTGCCCGTCTACACGTACGCGCACGAGGGCCCGCGTCAGGTGCTCTGCAACAACGTCGACGGGTGGTTCGTCGTCCGCGTCTAGAAAGGGTTCACCGAGCCGGTGGCGCTTTCATCCACCGCTTCCGTTGGCTTTCCGACTGGGCCTTGCGGCCTTCCCCGTACAACCCTCGGAGGCAGCTTCAACTTACTCGCGCTCCGTGCTCGGTGCACTGGCCACGCTACGAGAAGAGGGCCGGCCGCACAAGACCCCCCGGACCGGGAAGTGCGCAAAGAGCGAGAACTTCCTTCGGACGGCCCCTTCCACTGCTACGGTGTGCCCAGGGACGGCAACCGGCCGCCCCGTGAGATTGAGCTTCTCGTTCCTCCTTCGGGCGTTCCGAGTCGGTCATCTCGGACACTGAAACAAGGAGTCGAACAACAATATGTCCCACCAGTCGTTCCGCGCGCTCGGCGTCAGTGCCGAAGTCGCGCACGCGCTCGAACAGCGCGGCATCACGACGCCGTTCCCGATCCAGGCGCTCGTCATCCCGGACGCGCTCGCGGGCCTCGACGTGCTCGCCAAGGCGCCGACCGGATCGGGCAAGACCCTCGCGTTCGGTTTGCCGATCGTCGAGCGGACCAAGGCGACCGACGGCCTGCCGTCGGTCCTGATTCTCGTTCCGACCCGGGAGCTCGCCGCCCAGGTGGCGGGAGAGCTCGATCTGATCGGGAAGTCGAAGGGCCTGCACGCCGCCGCCGTCTACGGCGGCGCCCCGATCGCGAGCCAGTCCAAGCGAGCCCGCCGCGCGCACGTGCTGATCGCGACGCCCGGCCGTCTACAGGATCTGGTCGAGCGCCGGCTCGTCTCGCTCGACCGCGTCCGCGTGCTGATCCTCGACGAGGCCGACCGCATGCTCGACATGGGTTTCAAGCCCCAGGTCGACAAGCTCGTCCGCCGGCTGCCGCGCGAACGCCAGACCATGCTCTTCTCGGCAACGCTCGACGGAGAGGTCGGCGAGCTCGCCCGCGCGTACACGAACAACCCGTCGCGCTTCGAGGCCCATCCGCCCGACGACGTCGAGCAAGGTGAGGTCGCGCACACCTTCGTCCCGGTCACCGCCGACGGCAAGGTCGATCGGCTGATCGAGGAGCTCGAGGCCGAGCGCGGCCTCGCGCTTGTCTTCGTCCGCACGAAGCGCGGTGCCGATCGGCTGGCTCGCAAGCTGCACGTCCGCGACGTGCCCACGGTCGCGCTCCACGGCGACATGTCGCAGGGGCAGCGCGAGCGCGCGCTGGGACGATTCCGCTCGGGAGCCGTGAAGACGCTCGTCGCGACCGACGTGGCGGCCCGCGGTCTCGACCTGACGGACATCACCCACGTGATCAACTTCGACCCGCCCGAGGATGGCAACGGGTACATCCACCGCGTCGGCCGCACCGGCCGGGCGGGCCGGGGCGGCACGGGGATCACGTTCGTCCTGCCCGAGCAGCAAGCCGATGTCGGCCGGTTCGCGGCGCGTCTCGGCCACGGCGAGCAGTTCGCGCGCGAAGGCATGCGCGCGGGCCGGGCAAAGCGCGTTTACACGAGCCGAAGGGGTCGACGATCGCGCTGGTAGCCGCACCCGGCTGGTGGGCGGTCGAGGCGCTGCTGGCGGAGCTGGCCGAGTCCGGCGAGAACTTCGTCACGGACAACTCCGACTCGAACTGGATCTCGAGCTACGAGCCGGGGCGCCGCCTCCGGCTCGAGACCGGGCTCGACTCGGTCTGGGTCGACATCGAGAGCATCCGCGGCTGCTGGGAGACGCTCGAGCGGCTCGGTCGCATCAAGCGGAGCGACGTGCTCGAGCCAGGCCGCCGCTCCGCCTTCATGATGGCGCTCTTCCAGCAGATCGAAGGGATCCGCCAGGAACGTCGCGGTGAGCTCTACCTCGTGCTCAGGCCGCGCCTCTGAGCGCGGCCGGCAGCGGCTGCGCGTGCACGACCACGAGCGTCTTCGTCGCGCGCGTCAACGCGACGTAGAGGGCTCGTAACCCTTCGACGCCGTCGCCTGCCGCGACGATCGCGGCCGGCTCGACCAGCACCACCCGGTCGAACTCGAGCCCTTTGGCCGCCCGCGGCGTCAGCGCCTGGATCGGCGCGGCCAGCTCGTCGAAGGCGGTCTCGGGCTGCGGGAGGAGCGGCTCGAGCTCCGGGAGCAGGGCAGCCGGCGCGATCAGCGACGTGCGTCCCTCGCGCTGGGCCTCGTGTCCGGCCTCGCGTACCGCCGCTGCGACCAGGTGCTCTGCCTCGACCCGCACAAAGCGGGGCGGTTCGTCACCGCGCCGGTAAGCGATCGGCGGAGCCACGTCCGGAGCGATCAGCGGCAGCAACGGCAGCGCGAGCTCCATCACCTCGCTCGGCACGCGGTAGGCGAGGCGCAGCTCCTCGACCGTCACCGACTCCTCGGGCGCGAGGTGGGGGAGGAGGTCGTCCCAGCTGCGGTACGAGATCGGGCCGGCGGCCTGGGCGATGTCGCCGAGGATGGTGATCGCGCCCGCAGAGCGGCGCGCGAGCATGCGCAGCTGCATCGGCGTCAAGTCCTGCGCCTCGTCCACGATCAGGTGTCCGTGCGGGCGGCCCGGTCCCTCGAGCAGTGCCCGGGCCTCGTCCAACAGCGGGAGATCGGCCTCGCTCCAGGCGTATTTTCCTCGGCCAACCCGGGGAAGCCCGGCCTGGAGCATTCGCCGCTCCTCGTCGTCGAGCAGGTCGCCGGCAGCGGCCGCGAGCTGCTCCGGGCTTGTCAGCAGGCGGCGGACGAGCTGCTCCGCCTTCGGTCGAGGCCAGAGCGCGTCGAGCGTGCGGACGAGGAAGCCGCCGGTGCGGAGCGCCGCCTCGACTTCGTCGAACGAGCGATAGGCGGCGGCGCCGAGCCGAGCGCCGTACCGGTCGTAGAACCCGCGCACGAGCTTCATGCGCAGCCGCTCGCGGCCGGCGGCATGGTTGGGCGACTCGGCCTGTGCCTCCTCGATCATCCCCGCGACCTCGCGTGGCGACAGCCGGAGCTCTGCGCCGTCGAGGCGGACCGCGATCAGCTCAGCGGGCGGGGTCGGGAGCGCCCGGACGGCGGCTGCGATCACTTCTGCAAGCCGCGGGTCGCCCTTCAGCCGGGCGAGGGCCGGCTCCTCGCGACGCGCCGGACCGTCCTCTGCGACCAGCTGGTCGACCGCACGCTGCTCGACCCGCTCCTCGCCGAGCATGGGCAAGACGTGCGAGATGTAGTCCATGAAGACCGGATTCGGCCCGACGACGAGCACGCCGCTTCGCTCCAGCTCACGGCGATAGGTGTAGAGGAGCCAGGAGGCTCGGTGCAGCCCGACGGCCGTCTTGCCGGTGCCCGGGCCGCCCTGGACGATCAGCACGCCTGACGGCTCGCGCGTGATGAGCCGGTACTGGTCGGTCTGGATCGTGGCGACGATGTCGCGCATGTGCTCGTCGCGGCTGCGCTCGAGCTCCTCGAGCAGGATGTCGGCGACACCGTGGACGACGTCCCCCGCCGAGCCGTCGAGCGGCTCGTCATAGAGGTCGAGGAGGGCGCGGCCCTCGGAGCGGAAGCGGCGGCGAAGGGCGACGCCGAGTGGATCGGCGACGGTGGCGGTGTAGAATGGCCGCGCCGCGGCGCCTGCCAGTTGACCACGATCGGCGTCTGCTCCTCGTGCACCCAGCGGCGGCCGACGTAGAGCGGCCGCAGCGCCCCGTCGAGGTCGAGCCGGCCGAAGCAGAGCCCGCGCTCGGCGTCCTCGAAGGTCACGAGCCGCCGAGCCGCCCAGGCGTCGAGGACGGCGGCTTCGATCTCGCCGATGCCCGTCCCGCCCGCCCGCTCGAGCTGTGCCCGCATCTCCTCGAGGCAGGCGTGCGCGTGGTCGACGTAGGCCTGCTCGGCTGCCAGTTCCTCGTGCACGAAGACTCCTGTGTCGGTGCCTGACTTCAGTCTGGCACCGAGTCCGTTTTACAACTCCGGCACCACCGCGTCGCCGAGCCGGACCGGCCCCGGCTCGGCGACCGTGCCCCAAACCCCGAAGGGCAGCGGCTCGGTCGTCTCGACCCCGCCCCGGTACTCGGCGAGCGCGTCGAGAGTCGGAAGCGTCCGCGCGCCGGTGTCCGGGTCGCGGCTCGTGACGATGCAGCGTCCGACGTTGCCGCGCAGCAGCGCCGTCGCCTCGCCGATGCGAACGCGCCTGCCGATCCAGGCGTCCTCCTCGTGTGGGCCGACACCCTCGACGCCGAACAGCATCCTGAACCGGCGGGGATCGACCGGCCCGTTTGCACCCGCAGCCTCCTGAATCGCCTCCAGGGAGGCGGTCGAGAGCAGCGTGACGGCACCGCCGCCGCGGTCGAGGCCGCCGCCGGGCTCGACCGGCTGGACGAGACGCAGGGGGCGGCCGACGAAGGACGAGAGGGCGTCGGCCCACGGGCCGTCGACGAGCCGCCCCTCGACGGCGCGCCCGTAGAAGCTGGTCGTCACCGGCTCGCCCAGCTCGACCACAGCGTCGGCGAGGCTCCCGTCCGGGAAGCGCAGCGCGAGGGTCCGCGTCTCCTCGTCCCACTCGGCCGCGACCCGCATCAGCTCGCCGAGCCGCTTGCCGTTCAGCAGCCGTCCGTCGTCGCCGATCACGTGGAAGCGCCGGTTCTCGCGCACGCCTGAGTGCTCGAGCAGCACCTCCTCGCGCTGCGCGATCGCCAGCCCCTTGACGGGTGCGACCGAGATCCAGGCGACGCGGGCGCTCATGTTCCAAGTTTTGCAGCCGTGGATAGAGTTCAGTGATCGCAACGAGGCCAAGGAGGTCGGCCATGAAGCGAATGAGCGTCAGGCGCGAGCGCAAGAACCACGGAGCGCGTCGTCGCGCGATCCTCGCGGTTGGTGCGCTCGGCGCAGCCGCCGGGGGCTTCAGGCGCTGGCGGCATCGCCGCCAGCCGCAGCACCCCGAGACCTAGTCGCTCTTTGTCGTCCGAGGGGCGGTCTCGGGATCGTCCCTCGGACGGGTCCGCTCTATTGTCCGAAACGGACGATACGGTCCGCGGCGTCGTGCGTCTGATCGTCGCCTGCTGCGAGGTCCGTTACGCGGGGCGGCTGACCGCAGTCCTCCCCGAGTCCACGCGGCTCCTGATCCTCAAGTCCGACGGCTCGGTGCTGATCCACAACTCCACTGACCCCAAGCCCGAGCCGACCGAGGGCGACCTCGGAGACGCCGGGAAGAGGCACTGGCCGAGGAGCGCCAGGCACCGACGAGTTCGCCGCCAGCGCCGATGCGCTACTGGTCGCGTTCGGTCCGGCTGACGACGGCCTGTCCGGCGTCAGGACGCCGCGAGAGCGGCTGAAGCCTGGCGCGGTGCCGGCCCCGGCGA
>WNGB01012061.1_pt1 | contig 13825 bp, 6 predicted proteins | sample 5400681 | NCBI WGS metagenome assembly WNGB01 (sample SAMN13153367, study PRJNA577476) | soil metagenome | isolation source: 115 cm soil or saprolite under grassland replicate 2 | place: USA:California | collected 2016-06-15 | reverse complement strand
GCTGCCGCCCGTTTCACGGGCTTGATGGCGCTCCGAACCTGACTGGGGTTCCGCCTTCGGCTCCACCCCAGGCTTTACTCTGCCGCCCGCTCCGCGGGCTTGAATAATACCAAAAAACTTAATTTACAGAGTACTGAATGCTCTGCTTACTAAATTTTTCGTTTTTTTATTACCCTAGAAGGAGAGCGTTCCGCAGTACCGGCTTTAGCCGGCCTGGCTTGGATCCCCGACACTGCCGGCTAAAGCCGGTACTCTAAACACTCTCTCGTGAGCGTTTGTGGTTAAACCGAATGGCTCTTATGCCGTTTGTTTCGATACGGAAAAACGCTAAACAACATAGTTAGCAGAGTGGTGAATAGCCATGGGAGCGCAGGCGGCCTCGCCTGCTTGCTTTCGCTAAACACCATTTGATCGAAGCCAGGCGGTCGAGGCCGCCTGCGCTCCCGAGGTGAGGTGTTGAGCATGAGCCTAAGCACACGACGCGGTTTTCTTCGGCAAGTGACCATCGGCCACGAATCGGCCTTACCCGACGCGGGCGAGCGGACGCTGGTTTGCGTTTTCTTGCGAGGGGGCGCTGATACGCTCAACCTGATCGCGCCTTACGGCGATGATCGTTATTACAAACTTCGCCCGACGATTTCAATCCCGCCGCCGAATGGCAATGACGAAGCGAAGGACGCCGCGATCCGGCTCGATGATTATTACGCGTTTCATCCGAAGCTGCGACCGTTGCTGCCTCTATTGAAAGAGGGAAGGCTGGGCGTTGTGCAGGGCGTTGGTTCGGACAACACCAGCGGGTCGCATTTCGAAGCGCAGGATCAAATGGATCGCGGCGAATCGCAAGGCCGCAGCGTCGTCGGGGGCTGGCTCGGCCGCCACCTGCGTTCGCGCGCGGGCAAAAAGATGACGCCGCTCTCGGCGGTGGCCATCGGCCCGACGATCCCCGAATCGTTGCGAGGCGCGCCTTCCGCCAGCGCGATGAGGTCGCTCGATGAAATTCAAATCAACGTTCCGTCGAACAACCCGCTTGCCGTCTCCAAAGCTCTCTCGTCAATGTACGGCGCGGAGGTCGGGTTGCTTGCCGCGCCCGGGCGCTCGACGCTCGATCTGCTCGGCAGGGTCGAAGCGCTCAGAAACAAGCCATATAACGCAGAGAACAACGCGGTCTACCCCGACGATGATTTCGGCGCCGGGTTGCGCGAGATCGCGCGGTTGGTCAAAGCCCGCGTCGGGCTTGAAGCCGCCTGCATTGACCTCGGCGGATGGGACACGCATTTCTTTCAAGGCTCGACCGGAGGATTGCAGGCTGAACGGATTGACCTGCTAGCGCGCGGGCTCGCCGCTTTCGACGCCGATCTGAATCGCGAGCGCGACCGCGTCACGGTGATCGTGATGACGGAATTCGGCCGCAGAGACTACGAAAACAGCTCGTTCGGCACAGATCACGGGCGAGGGTTCGCGATGATGGCCATTGGCTCGCAGATCAACGGCGGAAAGATTCATGGCGCCAAACCCGATCTGAGCGCGCCCGGTCTGAGTGTGAATACCGAATTGCTGCTTGGTCCTGAAGGATTGAAGGTCGTCTGCGATTATCGTTCCGTGTTGGCTGAAGTTCTGGCCGGCGTGATGGGCAATCAAAACCTTGAGAAAGTTTTCCCCGCGTTCAAATCTCAGCGGGTAGGGCTGGCGTCAAATTTGATTTATTGACATTCGGCAAAGGCGCTTAACACCTGTATCCAAACTGCCGCGTAGCGGCAGGATGAATTTAGGCCGGCGTTTCAAGGCCGGCGCCCATCACCCCTTGCGTCATGTAGGCGCCGCCTGAATTCAACCGTCGCTACGCGACGGATGCCCTTGCTAATACTTAGGGCTTGTCCAAAAATAACTTGACGATTTGCCGAAAAACTTTTGAAAACAGTTCGAAATCGAGCGGATCGCAAATCGAAATCGTCAAGTTATTTTTGGACAAGCCCTTACCCGGCGTTGAAACCTTGTCATTACCCAAATCTTTTCAGTTTTGCGCCGGAGGCGCAGCGGATATTAGTCCCTGTCGTAGCTTGACCTGCTCAAGCAAAGTTGAGATTGGCAATTGTGAAGCCAACTCCAACAGCTCTTTGAGATCATACTTTTGCAAGGCGTCCAGCATTGCCAAGAGCGTCCACAAGCCGGATAACAAGGCTGGCGCAGTCGCCTGGCCGGGTCTGATTTGGCGGCCGCTGAGCCGCAGTAGCAATTTCCGAAACTCCTCCATCTGAGGCGTGTCGGTACGCTGCACTTGCCAGACCACGACGCAGGCCATCGCCGCTATCAATAACCGTTTGGCGGTCGCCTCCGCCGTCTCCTGCTGCCACTGTTCGACGTGCAATCCGGCGCTCTTGTAAAGCTTGGTTGCCGACTCAATCGTCCAGCGCCAGTAGTACCATTCGGCGATCACAGAAGCTGTCACTTCTGCCGGGAGGTTGGTCACCAAATACCATTCGGCGAAGACCGTCTCATCTGGCAAGCGCAGTTGCACAACGATCAGTCGCGCCTGAAATGGCTCGCCCCTGATCACTTTGCGTTTGCCGCCTGAGCCACGGCGATAGGCCGGATCAGTAAAGGTCACTGTCGTTTCAGCGATGAAGGCTTGCGCTTCCAGTTCCGCTGTGACTTCAACGACCTTATCGGCTTTCCACGCTAAACGGCTGGCAATCTCGCGCAGTCGCAATCGGCGCTCTTGCCAGTGCGCGTGACGATCAGCAGTGGTGCGGGAGAGAAAAAGCTCTCCGCGCTCGTTCCACAAACGCCAGTGCCAGACACTGTTGCTTTCGCAATCAACGATGTGGACGAGCGGGAGCTCAAACCCGACTGCGCGCAACTGCTTGATGGTTTCGCTCAGATCGTCGAGCGGCGCCTGACGCGCTTGGGGCTGGTCGTGCCACGTCGAGTAAACGCCTCTACTAGAGGTCAGGCTCAGTCCGAGCATCCCCAACGGCATTCCCATCAGGTCGCTGATGAGCAGTGAACTGAGCAGTTCATAACCGTGATTCTGATGACCAAGCTCGATCAGATCTTTCTTGAGCGCCTGCTGTGTCTCGTAACACAGGTTGCTCCAATCGTGAACGACCAGCGCGTGGTCCCGGCACTCGCCTCTGACAAAATCGCGCGCCTGCTCAATGAGCGGCGCGCCAAGCGCCTTGAGTGTGACCTTCGGATTGGCGTAGTACCGCCAGGCGCCTTGTGTGCTGGAAAAAGCTTTGCCCTTGCCGGGCAGCGCCCGTGGTCCTGCGGCTATTTCACTGTTGACGTTGACGTGTTCCAAGACCAGCTTGTGATAACGATTTTGCAAGCGCCGCTCTAATTTGGGTTGCGGCAATATCATTCACCAATTATGCGATACCAGACAAACATGTGTAGATACCTTAGGGAAAGACCACCGGAACCGGAGGCGATGGGATTCTGCGCCCTGGAAGGGCGCCGGACCGAAGCTTTGGTCTGGCGCCCTTCCAGGGCTGGAAGAGTTTTGGGCTCCGATACCCGGTGGTTTCTCCACCGGCTAATCTCCCTGGCGCCTCCGGCGCAGAAGGACAATTCTTGAACGCCATAGAAGATATAAAGAAGATAGCGATCCTCAATCTTCTACCCTCGATTCTCAATCCTCGATCCTCAAGGATGGAAATATGCGAACATTTTGGCAAGACATGCGCCACGGCGCGCGAATGTTGGTCAAGACCCCCTGGTTCACTTTGATCGCCGTGCTCACGCTCGGCCTGGGCATTGGCGCGGTCACGGCGATCTTCAGCGTCGTTGACGCTGTGTTGTTGCGACCGCTGCCATACAAGGAGCCAGAGCGAATCGCGCTTGTGCAGCAACATATGCCGGCGCTGGGTTGGTATTTCGGTGGCGTCTCTGCCCCGGAGATGCTCGATTACATTGCCGGCAATGAGACCTTCGCCGAGATGGCCGGCTTCGGGATCATCAATCTGAACCTGACCGGCGAACGCGAGCCGCGCCGCATTGAAGTCGCGCGCGTGGCGCCCAGCCTCTTTCCGCTGCTCGGCGTAACGCCGATGCTTGGGCGCGGGTTTTCGGCTGAGGAAGACGAAGTCGGCAAGAACCGCGTCGTCGCGCTCAGCGAAAGACTCTGGCGAAAACATTTCGGCGCCGATCCGAACATTGTCGGGCGGGTGGTTAAGCTCGACGAGGCGCCGTACACGGTGGTCGGTGTGATGCCGGCGCGCTTGCGGTTCCCGCCTACTGGAGACGCGTATGCCGGCTCCGTCGAATTGTGGACGCCGCTCGCGTTGACCGACGACGAGAAACAGGCGCGTAGAAGAGATTCCAATTTCAACCTGATCGGCCGCCTCAAGCCGGGCGTAGAGCTTGAGCAGGCGCAAGCCAATATGGCCGCCGTCGCCGCGCGCATCGAGCGGCAATACCCCGACATCTATCAGGACAACGTTCGGATTACAGCCACGGCCGTCGGCTTGATGGAGCGGACGACGCAGAATGTCCGCCTCGTCGTGTTGATGCTCTTCGGCGCGGTCGGGCTTGTGTTGTTGATCGCGTGCGTCAACATCGCCAATCTCCAGCTCACCCGCGCCGCCGCGAGGCGGAAAGAGATCGCGATCCGCAGCGCGCTCGGCGCCTCTCCCCGGCGGATCGCTCGGCAGACCTTGACCGAGAGCCTCTTGCTCGCGCTCATCGGTGGCGTGGTCGGGTCGCTGATCGCCGCGTGGGCGCTGGACCTGATCGTCAAGTTCGGGCCGGAGAATGTGCCGAGGTTCAGCGAAGTCCGCCTCGATCCGCGCGCGCTCAGTTTCACCCTGTTCATCACATTGTTGACCGGCGTGTTGTTCGGCCTCGCGCCGGCGCTTCAGAGCGCGCGGGTTGGTCTCACCGAAGCGCTCAACGAATCGGGGCGCGCGTCCGGCGCGGGAGGGCGTGAAGGCGCTCGGTTGCGCAATATTCTGGTGATTCTTGAAATGGCTCTGGCCGTCGTGTTGCTCATCGGCGCTGGATTGCTCATCAACAGTTTCGTGCGGTTGTTGCGCACGCCGCCGGGATTCAATCCTGAAGGCGTAATCGTTGCGCGCACGACGCTGCCGACGGCGCGATACCCGAAGGCGGAGCGCGGGAAGGCGGTCTACCGTCAGGCGCTCGAACGCATCGCGACCTTGCCCGGCGTAAAACAGGTGAGCGTCGCTTCGGCTCTGCCGCTGGCCAGCGATTGGCAGATCGGCTTCCTCGTCGAAGGCGGCGGAGAGAGGGAGTATTACATGGCCTACGGCTCCTGGGTGAGCGACGACTTTTTCCGCGCGATGGGAATCCCGTTGAAGAGCGGGCGCGTGTTCACCGATGAGGACCGCGTCGACACGACGCCGGTCGTGGTGATCAACGAAGCGATGGCGCGCCGCTTCTGGCCCGGGCAGTCTGCCATCGGCAAACGCATCCGCTGGGGCGGGTGGAATCCGCAAGGCGGGCTGACGATCGCCGGAGTGGTAGCCGACGTGAAGTTCTCGTCGCTCGAATCCGAAAGCCCGCCGACCATTTATATGCCGGTCTTTCAAATTCCTCGCATCCGCCGCGACGCCATTTTCATCGCGCGCACGACCGCCGAGCCGTCGAGCCTGGCCGCCGCGATGCGCCGCGAGATAGCCGCGGTTGACGCCGACTTGCCGGTATACGACGTTCGGACGATGAATCAGGTGATCGCCGAATCGGTGGCGCAGAGAAGATTCACGATGGGGCTGCTGGCGATCTTCGCCTTCGCCGCTCTCGGCTTGGCCGCCCTCGGTCTTTACGGCGTGATTTCCTACGCCGTGACGCAGCGGACGCGCGAGATCGGCCTCCGCATGGCTTTAGGCGGACGCCGATTGGACGTGCTCGGGTTGGTCGTCGGGCAGGGGATGAAAATGGCGATGATCGGCGCTCTCGCCGGCCTGCTCGCGTCGCTCGCTCTGACGCGGTTGATGAAAGGACTGCTCTACGGCGTGAGCGCGAGCGATCCGCTTACTTTCATCGCGGTGGCGTTGTTATTGACGCTGGTCGCGCTCGTGGCTTGTTGTATTCCGGCGAGACGGGCGACGAAGGTTGATCCAATGGTCGCGCTCCGATGCGAATAGATGTCGGATGCGAATAGATGTCAGATGTCAGATGTCAGATGTCAGAGAGAGCTTTGCCGCCACTCTTCTACTGATATCTGACATCTATTCGCATCTGACATCTGACATCTGACATCTGACATCTCCTCTTGGAGGAATTATGCAAACACTCTGGCAAGACCTGCGCTACGGCGCGCGAATGTTGTTGAAGAAACCTGGCTTCACATTGATTGCTGTCTTGACGCTGGCGCTTGGCATTGGCGCGAACACGGCGATCTTCCAGTTATTGAACGCGGTGCGGCTGCGCTCGCTGCCTGTACGGAACCCGGAGGAACTCGCCGAGGTGAGGATTGCGGTTCCGCGCGGGCGTTCGGGGGATTTCAATGGGCGGCGCCCGGAGCTGACCAATCCGCTCTGGGAGTTGCTTCAGGAAAGGCAGCGAGCGTTTGACGGCCTCTTCGCCTGGAGCGCCGCGACCTTCGACCTGGCGCCGCGCGGCGAGCAGCGCTTCACAGAAGACGGGTTGTGGGTGAGCGGAGATTTCTTCAATACGCTCGGAGTTCGGCCAGCGCTGGGGCGCGTCTTCACGCGCGCCGATGATCAGCGCGGCTGCGGTTCGCCCGGCGCGGTCATCAGCTACGCGTTCTGGCGCCGCGCATACGGCGGCGACCCGGCGATCGTCGGACGGAAGATCACGCTCGACGGCCATCCGGTCCAGATCATCGGCGTCACAGAGGCAGGCTTTTTTGGCGTCGAAGTGGGGCGCGGCTTTGACGTGGCCGTGCCGATTTGCGCCCAAGCCGTCATCGAGAGCGAAGATAACAGGATTGATCGCCGCTTCTCCTGGTGGCTTGGGGCGATAGGGCGGCTCAAACCGGGCTGGACTCTTCAACAAGCCACCGCACACCTGAATTCGATCTCCACCGGCATGTTTGAGGAGACCGTGCATCCTGGTTACACGGCGGGGACAGCGGCGAAGTATCGCGCCTTAAAACTGGAAGCGCAGGACGCCAGTTCAGGAGTCTCTTCATTGCGGGGGCGTTATAACGATCCGCTCGCGTTGCTGTTGGCGATTGCCGGGCTGGTGTTGCTGATCGCCTGCGCCAACCTGGCAAACCTGATGCTGGCGCGGGCGAGCGCACGCGAACGCGAGATCGTCGTGCGGCTGGCGCTGGGCGCCTCGCGCGTGAGGCTGGTTCGGCAATTGATGACCGAAAGTTTGTTGCTGGCCGCGCTGGGCGCGGGTGTAGGCGCCTGGGTGGCCGGAGACCTGAGTCGTTACGTCGTTTCGCTGATCAGCACGGAAGCGACGCCGCTCTTCGTGGCTTTGGATATGGATTGGCGCGTCTTCGGCTTTACAGCGGGCGTCGCGGTTTTGACCTGTGTGTTGTTCGGCTTGACGCCGGCGCTGCGGGCGACGCGGGCCGCGCCGGCTGCGGTGATGAAATCGGCCGGGCGCGGATTGACGGCCGGCCGCGAAGGTTTCAGCCTGCGGCGCGCGCTGGTCGTCTCGCAGGTCGCGATCTCGGTCGTGTTGCTGGTCGGCGCGCTGCTCTTCACGCGCAGCCTGTTAAACCTGATGACGCTGGACGCGGGCTTTGCGCAAGACGGCGTCTTGGAAATCGATCTGAACTTGACTCAGCTCGATTTGCCGGTCGAGCGTCGCTATGCGCTCAAGCGGGAACTGCTCGACCGGTTGCGGGCGATGCCCGGCGTTGAAGCGGCGGCCTTTGTCAACAGCGTTCCCCTCAGCGATAACTGGTGGAATGAAGATATCTTCGTGGACAGTAACAAAGGCGTCGTGAAGCGCCAGGTGAACTTCAACCGTGTCAGCCCCGATTACTTCAAGACGTTGAGCATTCCCTTGTTGGCGGGCCGTGATTTCGGCGACGGCGATACTGTCACTGCGCCGAAGGTCGCAATCGTGAACGAATCATTCGCGCGCAGCTTACTGGACGGCGCGAATCCCTTGGGCAGAACCTTCCGCATCGAAGTCGGCCTGGGCGAGCCGGATCACGTCTACCAGATTGTCGCCCTGGTGAAAGACACGAAATACATGAATCTGCGCGAGAATTTCGGGCCGATTGTTTATCTGGCCGCGTCCCAGCAGGAGAAGCACGATTCGTTCGACCAGATTCTGCTTCGCTCCAATCTGCCTGTCGCGAGCTTGATGACAGAAGCGCGGCAGGCGCTCGGCGCGGCCAATCCCGGAATCGCATTCCATTTCAAAGTCTTCAAAACCCAAATTCGGGAGTCGCTGATACGGGAACGTTTGATGGCCACGCTCTCCGGGTTTTTCGGCGCGATCGCCGCGCTGCTCGCCAGCATAGGCTTGTACGGCGTGCTCTCCAACGCGGTAGCGCAACGCACGCAGGAGATCGGGGTCCGCCTGGCGCTCGGCGCGGATCGCGGCCGGATTGTGAAAATGATTATGCGCGAGGCCGCGATGTTGCTGGCCGTCGGTCTGGCGGTCGGAATATCGCTGACGTTGGCGGCGGCGAAGACAGCCGGCGCGTTGCTTTACGGATTGCGGCCGCACGACCCCGCGACGTATCTGCTGGCCGTGACGTTGTTGGCCGCGGTCGCGGCGGCAGCGAGTTATTTGCCGGCGCGACGCGCATCGCGCGTTGATCCGATGGTTGCGCTCAGATGCGAATAGATGTCAGATGTCAGATGTCAGTAGAGGAGTGGCGGCAAAGCTCTCACACTGACATCTGACATCTGACATCTGACATCTTCTTTTGGAGGAATTATGCGCACCCTATGGCAAGACCTGCGCTACGGCGCGCGAATGTTACTCAAGCAAAAAGGCGTCACGGCTGTCGCCGTATTGTCGCTGGCGCTGGGCATCGGCGCGAATACGGCGCTGTTCAGCGTTGTGGATGCGATGTTGCTGAAGTCGTTGCCGGTCAAAGAACCGCAGCGGCTGGCGCTGTTTCAAATCTACTACACCGGGGGCAAATTCAGTCCGGGCTCGCAATACGGTCCTGACAGCGTTGACCCGGTGACCGGGCAAACGCGGATAACTTCGTTTACGCTGGTCAGTTTTCAAAGGATGCGCGAACGACAGGGGGCGCTGTCTCATCTCTTCGCGTTCCTCCCTCTCAACCTGAACGTAGTGGCCGGCGGGCAAGCCGACGTCGCCAACGGGCAGGTCGCTTCGGGCAATTACTATGCGGGCCTGGGCGTACAGCCGCTGCTGGGGCGGTTGTTGGCGGATGAGGATGACAAGCCCAACGCTACGCCCGTTGCGGTGTTGAGTTATCGGTATTGGCAAAAACGTTTCGGCGCCGACGCGGGAATCGTCGGCAAGCAAATCAATCTGAACAACGCCGCATTCACGGTGATCGGCGTCACGCCGCAGGGCTTTGAGGGAACGGGACAGGTCGGCGACACGCGCGACATTACGGTTCCGCTGGCGCTGGAACCGCAGCTCAATGCCGACCCAAAACGCTCGATGCTCTATCGCCCGGAGCTATGGTGGTTGATTCTGATGGGGCGGCTGAAACCGGGCGCGACACTCGCGCAGGCGCAGGCGCAGCTCGAAAACGCCTTTCGCCAATCCGTCGCCGAACACCGCGCCGCGCTCAATGCGCAATCGCTCGCTACGGGCGGCAAGGCGCTAGCCCCGCTCGATCCCAAAGACTATCCGCGCCTCGCGCTCGCTTCCGGCGCGCAGGGCGAGATGAATTCGCGCGAGTTTTACGCGCCGTCGTTATATCTGCTGCTCGGCGTCGTCGGGATAGTGTTGCTGATTGCCTGCGCCAACGTCGCCAATCTTTTGCTCTCGCGCGCTTCCTCACGGCAAAAAGAAATCGGCGTGCGGTTGGCGCTCGGCGCAAGTCGCGGACGTTTAATGCGGCAATTGCTGACCGAAAGCGTTTTGCTCGCGGCGGTGGGCGGCGCGCTGGGTTTAGTGTTCGCGATGTGGATCAAAGATGGTTTGCTGGCGGTCGGCGATTGGGGCGGGCCGGGCCTGCAGGGGTTTGAAGCGAAACTGGATGGGCGCGTGTTGGGCTTCACGATGGGCTTGTCGTTATTGACCGGTCTAGTATTCGGTCTGGTTCCGGCATGGCGCGCCACGAAGGTGGATTTGACGCCGACGCTGAAAGACAGCGGGCGCGGTTCGAGCGCGGCCTCGCGGTCGCTGCTCGGTCGCGGCCTGGTCGTCATGCAGGTCGCGTTGTCGTTGTTGTTGTTGATTGGCGCGGGTTTGTTCGTGCGCACGCTCGTGAATTTACAGCGCGCTGATCCCGGCTTCAATACCAAAAACCTGCTGTTGTTCAACGTGTCGCCGCTGCTGAACGGCTACCGGGACGAACGGCTCGCGCAGTTTTATGATCGAATGACGGAGCGGCTGGAAGCTTTGCCCGGCGCCCCGAAGGTGACTTTCTCCAACCTGGCTTTGCTGCGAGGCGTCAGGTATAGAAGCAGCGTTTATTTGCGTGACGCGTTCAATGCCCCGCCAGACGCGAATGGCGACATCAACCAGTCCGGAGTTACCTACTACTTGCGCACAGGCGAAAACTTTTGGGAGACGATGGAAATTCCGCTGCTGGCCGGGCGCGCGTTCACGAAGCGGGATGACGCGCGGGCGCCCAAAGTCGCCGTCGTCAATCAATCTTTCGCCAGGGAGTTTTTCCCCAACGAATCGCCTATCGGCAAACGCTTCACCCTCGATCAGAAAAAGCCGGACGAGTATGAAATCGTCGGCCTCGTCAAGGACGCCAAATACAGACGCCAGCGCGATGACGCGCCGCCCACGACGTATCTGCCGTGGCGACAAGGCCTGCGTGAAATGGGTCGCGCTACGGTTGAAATGCGCTTCACTGGCGATCCGAACTCAACCATCGCCGCCGTGCGTCAAGCCATGCGCGAAGTAGACGAGAACCTGCCGCTTACTGACATCAAAACGCAGGTTGAACAAGCCGACGAAACGCTGCGGATGGAACGACTCTTTGCCAAGCTCGTCACGCTGTTCGGCCTGCTCGCGCAACAACTTGCCTCCATCGGTTTGTTCGGCGTGCTGGCTTACGCGGTGTCGCAACGCACACGCGAAATCGGCATCCGCATGGCGCTCGGCGCCGCGCGAACCGACGTGCTGAAAATGGTCATCAAGCAAGGCATGACGCTGGCGGTAATCGGCGTCGCGTCGGGCCTGGGCGGCGCGTATGCGCTGACGAAGTATCTGGAAAGCTGGATGCAGCTCTCGAAGATGCTTTACGGCGTCAAGCCGATTGATCCAATGACCTACGGCGTGACGGCGGTGTTGTTGACGCTGGTGGCGCTGATCGCCTGTTACATTCCAGCGCGGCGGGCGACGAAAGTAGATCCGATGATCGCGCTGCGGAGCCAGTGATCGGTATACTGGGCGGAAAGACAGAATCATTTCACAGGGGTCTTCATGCCGGTAGCGGCGCCGTGAAAGAATGAAAAGCGCAGTTCGTAGTCCCGCCTTTAGGCCAATGAAATTAAGTTAGCGATTAGTGGCGCGGACTTTAGTCCGCGCTGATGGCTGGCGCGCGGACTAAAGTCCACGCCACTAATCGCGCCAGATGCCTAACTTAACCTCATTTGCCTTTAGGCGGAAGCGTTTGGCGTCACGGAATGGGTCTGCGTCCGACGCTTCCGCCTAAAGGCGGGACTACGAACTGATTTTCCGCAGGAGTCGAAGAGTTATGAGGTACGAGAAACTGATGAAGTTTCACCAGCGCATAGGGCAACTCGCCCTGATGACCGATGCGCTGAAAGTACAGGAAGTTCTCAGCAATGAGTATGGAATTCACCTGTCCGTGGACGAAACCCGCATGCTCCGGGGATTTGCGCCGAAAATATTCACCTTTCGCGTCATCGAACTTTGGGTCGCCAAACAGTCGCAGGAGGCTCTGGCCTGGGCCGCCTCAGTTTCATGGCCGCAATTTACCGGGGTAGATCTTCTTCAGCTTTTCATCGAAGCGGCGCGGAAGACTCTGCCGAATCTGAATCGCGACATGCTGGATGAGATGCTGCCCGATGGGCCAGGCAAGGCCAAGGCGCTGGACCTCGCGGAAGCCGCCACGGACCCCTATTCACTGGCGAACCGTGTTCTCGCCACAGCTCATCCCACCGAGCGCGCCTTGCGCCTTAGGGCGCTGGCCCAAGGGTGGCGCGATCCTGAGACCTCCGCCGAATGGGCGCGGCGAAACCTTAGCGGCGCCGACAAGGCGGTGTTCTACTCCCAGGTCGGTTACTGGCTTGCTGAACAGAACCCTCAGGCGGCGCTGGAGGTTCTGGCGGAACTGAAGGGCGATATCGACAAGATGGCTGAACTTGTCGAAACAGACCCTCAGGCGGCGCTGGAGTTTTTCGCCGAACTGAGGAACGAACCCACTGATCTGAAGAATTATCCCATCGCCCCTCAGGCGGCGCTGGAGGTTTTGGCCGAACTGGTTGGCGGAGGCGTCTACGCCAACACCCTCGGGGCGATGATGAACGGACTTGTGCAGACAAATGGCTACGGCCAACAGGTGGCGGAGTTGATCGCCAACTCGAACCTCAACGCCCGCCAACGCGCCAGACTCATCTCGGAATTGTCCCGCCGCTGGGTCCGACAGGACGCTGACGCCGCCATCGCGTGGGCCAATACCCTAACTGCGCCCGAGGATGTTCGCGCCGCCATCCCCCTCCTCGTTTCGCAACTCAAAAACGACTGGGTGATTCGCTTGGTGGAGGCCTATCTGAAAAGCCCTGACCCCGTGATGGAACTGGCGCTGATTGAGGCCGCGGCGCCGCCCAACCTTGGTTTTGATCCTCGGAAGTCGCGGCTGATCCTCGACCCCATCATAAGCAACAGCCCGGGACTCAAGTTGCAGTCGAGCAAAGCCGATGAGAACGACGGACAGTCCGATTTGCGCGAGATGATCGCGCGGCGCGCTTATGAACTTTACGAGGAGCGCGGCAGACGAGATGGCGACGACTTTAACGACTGGCTCAGAGCCGAAGCCGAGGTGATATTCTCGGTTATGGTGGAAAGACGGCGCGCCATCGAAGGAATAGAGATGACCAGGGAGGAGATACTCTGGAGATCCGTCACGCTGACTGCTAAACGGCTGGCGGAGGTCGGCCCGCCCGCGGCCGCGATGGAATGGCTCGACACGTTGCCCTTCGCCAGCCAGAGCGATTACGCCAATGCCGCCGTCGCTGTTTTGACTGTGTGGAACCTCAGGTCCCCGACAGAGGCCGCCGAGTGGCTGCAGAACTCCGCTTTGGATCCCACTCTCAAATCCGATTTGCAAAAAAACGCGCAGCCTTAAGGTAGATAACAGTTCAAACTTTTTACGGCTGATCATCGTATCTCTGCGCGAGGGAAGGGCGCCTATTCCTTATTCCTGGAAACGCGCCGATTCTTCCGCATCCCGATAAATCTGATTCCATTTTGCGTCAGGAGGGAGTTGAAGCCATGAACAAATCTCGTATTGTTTTGATCGCGCTGATCGGTCTTGGGGCCGCCGTTATGCTGGCGCTTCCCGCGAGCCAAGCGACAGGAACGAAGTCATCGGCAAATACCATCACTTTCACTAAAGACGTCGCGCCGATCTTTTTCAAAAACTGCGCCGAATGCCATCGCCCCGGTGAGTCAGCGCCGTTTTCAGTCCTGAGTTACAAAGACGTGCGCCCGTGGGCGAAATCAATCCGCGAAAAAGTCGTCAACCGCGAAATGCCTCCGTGGCACGCCGACCCGCACGTAGGTGAGTGGGCCAATG
>WNGB01010975.1_pt1 | contig 13828 bp, 10 predicted proteins | sample 5400681 | NCBI WGS metagenome assembly WNGB01 (sample SAMN13153367, study PRJNA577476) | soil metagenome | isolation source: 115 cm soil or saprolite under grassland replicate 2 | place: USA:California | collected 2016-06-15 | reverse complement strand
AACGAGCAATCCCGTCGGCGATCTTGAAGCCGACGCGCGGTAGCTCGATCAGCCGGTACGGCTCGTGCGAAAGCACCGCGACCACCTCGTCCCCGTACTGACGCACAAGCCGGCCAGCAAGCCCGGCGCTGATCCCATGCGCAAACAAGAACGCCTCGACTTCGCGTACGGTCGCGACTTCGCGCCAGGCCGCGATTGCACGCTCGACAGCTCTCGCCGAGATCGGCCGCCCAGACCGAGTCCGCACCTCACGCAACCGCTCTGGCTGTCGGTCGAGCTCGCTGAACACTTCGTCGACGCCGAAGTGGTTGACGATCGCGCGTGCGAACGCCGGGCCGATACCGGGCACGCGCGTGATCAACCAGCGCATGACCCCATCTGCCGTCTGCGGTAGCGCAGAACGAAAGGTCTCAACAGCGAACTGCCAGCCGTACCTCGGGTGCTGCGAGAACGCACCCGTGCAGAGAAGTTCGTCGCCCGCGCTTACGTGCCCAAGTGGGCCGGTAAGGGTGATAGAGGCGGCATCGCCAGCCTCGCCGACCGTCGCTGTCCAGACAGCGAACTCCAAGTCCGCAGATACGTAGCGCGGCCCGGAGTCAGCGAGCGAGACCGCGACTTCGCGGGCATCAGTGTCTACCGGCGGTGCTGGCTTCTCAATGTCCCAGATGGCCTCGAAGATACTTCTCGGGCCTGGTCGTCGCCCCAATCTGTCGCTCTTCCCGCAAATCGCGACATGCCGGCCGTGGAGCATAGGCGGAGTCAGAGCTTTTGGGCAGAAGGTCGAGCCGAGGGTTGAAACCGTCGTACACTCGCGGCGATGGTCGCCTGTCCGCAGTGTGGCGTTGAGAATCCGGAGGGCGCCACGTTCTGCAATGGGTGTGCTGCCCGGCTTGTCGAGGCGCCGGCCGCCCGCGACCAGCGCAAGACGGTGACTGTCGTTTTCTGCGACGTCTCGGGCTCGACCGCCCTCGGCGAGAAGCTCGACCCGGAGACCTTGCGTGGGCTGCTCGCTCGCTACTTCGAGCGCATGAAAGCGATCGTGGAGCGTCACGGGGGCACGGTGGAGAAGTTCATCGGCGACGCAGTGATGGCCGTGTTCGGCGTGCCGGTTCTGCACGAGGACGACGCGCTCAGGGCGCTGCGGGCTGCGGTGGAGATGCGCGACGCCCTCCCCGAGCTCGGCGTCCAAGGCCGGATCGGCGTGACGACCGGCGAGGTCGTCACCGGCACCGAGGAGCGCCTGGCGACGGGCGATGCCGTCAACGTCGCCGCGCGGCTGGAGCAGGCGGCGCAGCCGGGCGAGATCCTGATCGGTGACGAGACCTACCGGCTCACGCGTGCCGCGGTCGAGGTCGAGGAGGTCGAGCCGCTGCAGCTCAAGGGCAAGGCGGAACCGGTCGAGGCCCATCGGCTGCTCTCCCTCCGTTCGGAGGCGCTTGCCATCGAGCGTCACCTCGAGGCGCCCATGATCGGTCGTTCGGATGAGCTCGATCTCCTCACGCGCGCCTACGAGCGCTCGATGCGGGAGCGCGCCTGCCATCTGTTCACGATCCTGGGGCCGGCCGGGGTGGGCAAGTCCCGGCTCGCGGCCGAGTTCCTCGTCTCGCTCGGGGATGCGGTCGTCGTCCGGGGACGCTGCCTGCCTTACGGCGAGGGCATTACCTACTGGCCGGTCGTTGAGGTGCTGAAGCAACTGCCGGAGGCGGAGGTCGACGACGTCGCCGCCCAGGCCATTCGCGGACTGCTGGGCGACGAGGTGGTCGTCACTTCCAGCGAGGAGATCGCCTGGGCCTTCCGCAAGCAGCTCGAGGCCGTCGCAACGGAGACCCCGCTGGTCTGCGTCTTCGACGACGTGCACTGGGGCGAGGAGACCTTCCTCGACCTGGTCGAGCACGTGGCCGACCTCTCCCGCGACGCGCCCATCCTGCTGCTCTGCATGGCCCGGCCGGATCTGCTCGACCGCCGCACAGGCTGGGGTGGCGGCAAGGTGAACGCGACTACCGTGCTGCTCGGGTCGCTCGCGCCCGAGGAGACAGAGCGCCTGGTCGATAGCTTGGCCACATTGGACGACGCCCTGCGCGACCGTATCCGCGAGGCGGCCGAGGGCAACCCGCTCTACGTCGAGGAGATGGTCGCGATGCTTCGCGAGGCGCCGGACGGCGAGGTCACGGTGCCGCCGACCATTCAAGCCCTGCTCGCCGCCCGCCTCGACCAGCTCGAACCGCATGAGCGCGACGTGCTCCAGTGCGGCTCGGTCGAAGGGCGGGTGTTCCACCGCGGGGCCGTCCAGGCGCTCGCCCCCGAGGAGGCGCAGGCGACGGCGCTGCTCACGAGCCTAGTGCGCAAGGAGCTCATCCGTCCCGACCGGGCTCAGCTCCCGGGTGAGGATGCTTACCGCTTCCGCCACTTGCTGATCCGCGACGCGGCCTACGAGGCGCTGCCGAAGGCGACCCGCGCCGGCTTGCACGAGCGATTTGCCCTCTGGCTGGAAGAGCGAGGGGCCGATCTCGTCGAGCTGGACGAGATCCTCGGTTACCACCTCGAGCAGGCCCATCGGTACCAGGCCGAGCTCGGACCGCTCGGTGAGGAAGGAAGGGCGCTCGGGCGCCGCGCGGCGGAGCGGCTGTTTGCCGCCGGGCGGCGGGCCGCTGCTGTCCGTGGGGACATGGCGGCGGCCGCGATCCTGCTCGAGCGGGCGAGCGCGCTTCTGCCCGCAGACGATGCAACCCGGCTGCGTTCACAGCCGGAATTCGCCTCGGCGCTGATCGAGACGGGCGCGCTCGTGCAAGCGGAGGAGGTCTTGCGGCAGGCGATCGAGCTGGCGCAGACGACAGGCGACGAGGGGGTCGAGGCACGGGCGCTTCTCTCGCGAGCGTTCCTTCGCCTTCAGACCGATCCAGCTCTCGGCATGGAGAGCATCCGCGCGGAGACCGAGCGCCTGATGGGGGTCTTCGAGCGCCTCGGTGACGACCAGGGGCTCGCTCGAGCGTGGCGCGAGCTCGGCAAGGTGCTCATGTGGCTCGGCCGTTGCGAGGCGGGGACAGAGGCGCTTGCACGCTCGCTCGTCTTCGCCGAGCGCGCCGGTGATCGTCGCGAGCGGCGGCAGGTCTTCGTCTGGCTCATCCTGGCATACGTCTTCGGCCCGCTCCCGGCGGAGGAGGGCGGCCGGCGCGTTGAGGAGCTCCGCTGCGATCTCGACGGTGGCAGCGAGGTGGAGGGGACGGCGCTGATCGGCGAGGCCGCGTTCGAGGCGATGCAGGGGCGCTTCGAGGAGGCGCGCCGGAAGGTGATTGCCGGCCGCTCGATCTACCGAGAGCTCGGCCTCGCCCTGGACTGGGCAGGTAGCGCGATGCTCTCAGGCCGGGTCGAGCTCTTAGCCGGCGATCCGGCGAGCGCCGAGCGAGAGCTGCGCGAGGGCTACGACGCTCTCGAACGCCTCGGCGAGACGGGCTACCTCTCGACCGTCGTTGCCCTCCTCGCCGAGGCGGTGCGCGCGCAGGGGCGGCTCGAGGAGGCGGTGCAGCTGAGCGAGGCGAGCGAGCAGGCGTCGGCGCCGGACGACTTCGATTCCCAGGGCGCCTGGCGGAGCGTGCGGGCGCAGGCGCTCGCCGGACAGGGGGCTGTCCCCGAGGCGGAGCGGCTCGCCCGCGAGAGTGTCGCCCTTCTGGAGCCGACCGACTTCCTGGTCAACAGAGCCGAGTCGCACACCTCCCTCGCGGAGGTTCTGCGCCTGGCCGGGCGCCCGAAGGAAGCCGCCGCCGCGCTCGATGAGGCGCTCGACCTCTACCAGCGCAAGGGTGACGTCGTGTCGGCCGCCAGGACCCGCGCCTTGCTGGGCGAGCTGGAGAAGCCGACCTCGCCGGCAGTGCCGAGCGAAAGCCCGCCGTGATGACGCCGTCGCCGGCGCCAGGGAGCGGCACGATCGAGCTCCCCGCCGAGCGGCTGCACGAAGCGCTCAAAACGTCCTTCAAAGACCTCTTCGCGCGTCTCGAGGGCGCCAGGATCGAGGAGCGAACGGGCTACCTGTTCCTCGTCTGTCCTCTCCTGCCGCTCCCACAGCTGAACGGTGTGTGGGCGCAAGAGCGGAAGGAGGAGCAAACGGCCGTGCGCGAGCTGGAGGAGGCGATTACCGAGATCGAACGCCTCGATCTCCCCTGCTGGGTACAGACGCGCGCCGGCCGCACACCCACGCTCGAGGCGGAGGCGAGACGTCTCGGCTTCACCTCGCAGGAGTCGGTTCCGGCCCTGCTCGCGACGCCCGACGACCTGCACGATATCGCCGGCGCGGGACTCGAGATCGCCCGGATCGCCGACACCGCCGGCCTGGCCCAGGCGCAGGCAGTGGCAACCGCGGGCTTCGAGGCTCCGCCGGCTCTATTCCGTCCCTTCTACACCCCGCAAGTGGCCGCGGCGCCCGGACTTTCGATGTACGTCGCCCTCGCCGACGGCACGCCGGTCTCAACCGCGATCGGTTTCACCCAGGGAGAAGCTGTCGGCATCTTCAACGTCGCCACGCCGCCCAAGCACCGCCGCCGCGGATACGGAACGGCGGTCACGGCCCGCGCCCTGAGCGACGGCTTCAAGTCAGGTGCTAGCTTCGGCTGGCTGCAATCGAGCCCGCTGGGAGAGTCCCTCTACCGGCGAATGGGCTTTCGGCAGGTGGAGACATACACACTCCTCAGCCGCCCACAAGACGGTCCAGGTCAATAGGTCCAGTAGGGCGGCGCCCGCGCAGGTCGCTTTCTGCGGGAACAGCGACGCGGCGGCTCTGTATTCGTCGATGAGTCCGCCTTCGTGGATCGATCAGGCGCGCGCAGCAAGCCACCGAGCAACGAGCTCGATCGGGTAGACGTATCCGCCGCGGTTGTGCAAGGTACGGCGAAGGTCATAGTTCAGCGCGCTGATGTCGCTGTGGCCGAGGCCGCCTGCATCAGCAACTCGGTAGCGAAGGTCGGCGGCCATCTCGTTCATGAACCCGAGGGTGCTGCGGCTGGCCGTCGGGGCGAGACGAATGGCGTCAGGGTTGAGCTCGCCGAAGGTATCGGGTGGGAGGCTCTCTGAGCACAGTTCCGCCGCGACGGCCTTGACCACGCAGGCGCCGATCGAGCGCAGGTCGGCCTTGCGTACCCCGGCCAGGAACACCGAGAACAACGTTCCGGCGTGCGTGAGCAGGAGGCACTTCTGGCGATCGAGCCACAGCAAGTTGAGGTACCAGTCGTCCTCGGCTGCCGGCAGTTCGGTGAGCGTGACAGCGCGGCCGCCGAGCAGGTCGAGCACCCTCCGCGTGCAGCGCAGGACCACTGGCTGAACCTAGCAGCCTTCGTCGTCGTCGAACTCACGCGGCCAACGTCGGTAGACGCCGACCCGCCGCGCGGACGAATACCAAGCCGTCGCCTTCCGGCTCTTCTGCGACAAGCAGCGCCCGGCTATGCCCCGACGACAGCGCCCGCTTCGTCGCGGAACTACAACTAGCTCGTGAGTGGCGGGTGCCGAACGGCGCAGGTCACGTCCCTGCTGGCGAGCCCGAGCCTCCGGAGCTCGTCGTCTGGCACGAGTTCCTCGATCAGCGGAAAGAGCTGTCGCTCCTCAAGCCGGATGTGTGCGTCAAGCAGTCCCCCCGCCGCATCCAACGTCTCTCGATCGACGATGCCGGCCGTCACGGCGATGCCGAGTTTGCGAGCGAACCCCTCGAGCTGCACGTGTTGGACGCGTGCCTCGCGGAGGGAAGCAGGCGGCGACTGGACATGCCTGAGGAAAAGCGGGAAGAGCTCCTCTTCCTCATCCCGAAGGTGGACACGCTCGTCGTTCCTGAAGAACTCCACGAATTCCCTGGCCGCCGCGAGCCGAGCCGAAGCATCTCCGTCCGCGGCAGCACGGCGCAGCCGCACTGCCTGCACGAGTCCATCGTGATGTTCGCGCGAGAGCGGGATCAGGGCGGGGTGGCGCTTCATTCCACGACTCTAGGGTAGAGCGTCGTCCCGGCCGTGCTCGGGGAGCCCACTCGTCGTCGACATGACTGCGTCGTCGCCTACCCCCGTCTCATCCGAGCAGACCGCGAGGTCGCGAAAGGCGCGCTTGGCGTTCGCGGTCCACTCGCGTCGCGTCTGGGCAAGTAGCGAGGGCGAAGGGACGAGGACAGGCGTGCGCGTGCTCTCGGTCGCCTCGGCGATGACCCGCTCTAGGAGACGAGGGTAGAGACCCGACCCACCGACTCGACCTCATCGGCGCGTCCGACCTGCGTCAGGAACGTGGCGATCGGATTGCGGTCGGCCGCACCCGAGCTACCCTGGTCAGCAGGATGGATCGCCCGGCGCAAAGAGAGTTGGAGTTCCGTGTCGCTCGGCGAACTGCGTGCCCGATCATCTGACAGCGTGATCGCTCTGATTGCAGCGCAGACAGGCGGGGGCCTGCTCCCGCGCGTGGCGCTCGCTCGCATCGTCGCCGTGTCCTCCAGCCGCTGGGAGAGCGTTCGGTGACGCTGATCCCGATGGTGATCGAGCAGGACTCGCGCGGGGAGCGCGCCTTCGACATCTACTCGCGCCTGCTCAGGGACCGGATCATCTTCCTCGGCACACCGATCGACGACCAAATCGCAAACCTGTTCGTGGCCGAGCTCCTGCACCTCGAGTCAGAGGAGCCGGACAGGGACATCTCGATCTACATCAACTCGCCCGGCGGCTCAGTCTACGCCGGGCTCACGATCTACGACGCGATGCAGTTCGTAAGGCCCGACATCCAGACGACGTGTGTTGGGATCGCGATGTCGCTGGGCGCCCTGCTCCTCGCCGCCGGCACGAAGGGGAAGCGGATGGCGCTGCCAAACGCGAAGATCCTGATCCACCAGGTTTCGGGCGGCTTCGAAGGACAGGCAACCGACATCGAGATCCAGGCGCGCGAGGTGATCAACGTCAAGCGGCGCCTGGAAGAGATCATCGCCGAGCACACCGGCCAGCTGCTCGAGCGGGTCTCGAAGGACATGGAGCGCGAGTACTTCATGACGGCGGAAGAGGGGCGTGAGTACGGGATTATCGACCGGGTGGTCGCGCATCGCTGAGGTTTCCTGAGCCGGCCGAGCCCGCCCGACGCAACGGGCTCTGCGGAGCGCCGGCCGCGGCAAGCAGTAGTTCGCTCTGCTCGTGTCGAAGCGCGTAGCTGTCGCGTTTTGGCGGAAAGGCGACAACGACTTCGGGGCCGTCAGACTGACGTTTCGCGACGACCGGTTCCCAGGTCAGCGCGAATACAGGACACGTCGCTGGCGACCGAAGGGAGGAGGGCGGGTACACCGACCCGCCCTCCAGTCGCAAGCCGCTCGACTAGATCCCTTTCGTCATGCCGAAGTTGTTATTCGTCCAGACGTTGCCGGTCCCAGTCAGGTCGTCCACGGCGTCGACCTGCTTGTTGCCGCGAGCGGTATTCCCTTCAACGACATTCGAGCTTGAGCCGTTCCCGACCCGGAAGCCGACGGCATTCGCGTTGCCCGTGTTGTTCGTGAAGTCGTTTCCGTTCGACGCGTCGACGTTGTAGCCGACGAAGACGTTCGCGTTCGCGACGTTCCCTTCGAACCGGTTGCTCGACGCCCCGTCGATCAGCGTGAAGCCCGTTGCCTTGTTCGCGTTCGCAGTGTTGTCGACAAACGCATTGGAGTCTGCTCCGAACAGCACGAAGCCATGTGCGTTACCGCTGGCGACGTTGTTCGCGAATTCGTTGTCTCGCGAGCTGCCGTGTGTCGAATAGCCTTCGCTGGCATTCCCATTGGCGGTGTTTCTGTCCAGCCGGTTACGCGAGGAACCGTCGAAGAGCACGAACCCGCTGACCCCGTTGTTATTCGAAGTATTGTTCGTGAACTCGTTGTCGCTTGAGTCGTGAGTGCCGAAGCCCTCGAGGACGTTCTCTCTCGCCGTGTTCGCGATGAATCGGTTACTCGAGGATCCTGCGAAGAGCACGAGCCCCGCGCCGCCGTTGCGGCTTGCCGTGTTCCCAGCGAACTCGTTTGAAGGCGATCGAACGAGAGCGAAGCCATGGTCACGGTTTCCAGAGGCAGTGTTGCCGACGACGACGTTGTCGTGCGAGCCGTCAAAGAACGCGACTCCAAGCGAGTTCTGCTCGATTACGTTGTGCTCATACCGATTCGCGTTGGAGGCAATCATGTGAAACCCGGCGGCGTCGTTCGCGATCGTCGAGTTCGCAATGAACGCGTTCCCATCGGACCCAGCCATGGCGAACCCGCCGGTGCCGTGGTTACCGCGTGTGGTGTTATTCGACAGAACGTTGCCGGCAGAGTTCACGAGCTGGAAGCCATTCCCGCCGTTGTTCTCGGCGATGTTTGCCGTGAATACGTTGTCGCGAGCAGGGTCGAGCGCGAATCCCGCGCCGCTGTTCGCGTATGACGTATTCCCCCTCAGGGTGTTTCGCGCCGCCCCGCCGACGAGGGCGACGCCGTGGAGGAATCCCGTGACGCGACAGTTCATCACCGTGACTCCGGTTCGTCCGGCCAGCAGAATCCCAGCGAAGCCTGGACCGCGCACCTCGTAGCCGGCACAGTCGAGCGTGATGTCGTCGCCCGCAACGACGATGCCGCCGTCGTGATCCTCCGTCAGCGTCGTGTCGCTAGTGATGATGAGCGTGCCTGTGGTTGCGACAGACGTAGCAGGGACAAGTAGAACAAGAAGCAGGGCGGACAACAGCGCCACCGCCAAAGGGCTGGCGCGCTTCGTGAATCGATGCTGCTCTTGGTGCGGGAAGCGGAACGTGGACATGGTCCCTCCCTTTCGATTGCGCCCCGGATCCTCGCGGCCTGCTCTAATCTCGTACTAACCGCAGCTCTGTTACTAAGGCCAGCCGCCGCTGGGCGCCGAATCATCACAGGACGAATCCCTGGCGCTTTCGCGTCGTGGGCCCGGAGACTCTGGGGCGCATCAAGGAGGCTGCCGGGCCGGCCGAATTGCCAAAGCTCGATCGGGCGCCGACACTCGTTGTCGCCCTGGCCAGCGCCCTCCAAACTGTACGAGCGAAACGCGTACAACAAGGGGCGCCTGACGTCGCTCGAGCGAGACTGGTGAGCATGGCGACGACCGCGCGATCGTTGCTCCTGGTCTGCCTTGGGTACGGGATTGCGGCGTGGCTGGTGCAGATGTTCCGGGTCGTTCCGCCCCGCGACGCCCCGACATCCGAATCCTGAGGCGCCTAGTTGAACTTGCTCCCGAAGGCCGGTGGAGTCTTCCCGCGACGTTGCCCGCTTTCTACCGAGATTCAACTACGACGTGACCGCCGCCCGTGTCGTCAGCGCAGGCGCCGGCATCCAGGCCGTGATCGAGGCGACCGAGCTACGCACACTGAACAACGTCGCCGGCCTCGACCCCGTGATCCTGACGCGAGCATTCGACAACGACCGACGCGAGCGGACGCGGCCGCCGGTCGCCGTCAACTGGCAGCGCCGACCGCGCCGGCTCGCCCCCGACCCGCACCTGCTGCGCCGCCGGGCGGCCGGCGAGCCGCTACGCACGCTCGCCCGCGACTACGGCGTCACGCACACCACACTCAGCCGCTTCTTCGCACGGCCCGAGATCAGCAAACAACTCCGCCAAACCGTAAAACAGCTCCGAGCCGAGCAGCGGCAAGCGCGCCCCACGCAGCGCCCCCGCAACCGGCACTGAATCAGCAGTCCCCCGCGGCTTAACGCAACCATGAACGCACCAGCACGCCGAAATTGCGCCGAGCGCTTTTTCGAACGAAAACCGCTCGACTAAGCCAACCTCCACCAGACTCAGGATCAGAAACACTCGGCTACCTATTTGGGTTCCCAGGCTGCCGAATCCGCGCCTCTCTCGGAGCCATAAGCCCGTTCGATCTCGTGGTCAAGACGAGCGGGACGGGTCGTAGCCGTCGTGGACGGCTTGGACAGCATGGGAGCAACTGTGATCGGCAACTTGACTTGCCCCCGCCTGGCAGTTACTCAAGAAACCCGCCGTTAGGTGCCCGGCCGGGCCTAGGGCGGAAAAAATGCCCATCGCCAGGAATTTTCCATCCCTGCGGCTGTTGAGCGGACCGCAAGTTCGCATCGCCCGGCTCGTCTTCTGTCTGGATGCGAAATGCGGCAAGCGATGAGGGGGGATGATCGATGACCCGCTATCTCGCCGCGTTACTGGCGCTGTTCCTCGGACTGGTTGCGATCGGTGGAGCAGCGGCGAGTGGCGCGAAGAAACCACCCGGTAAGCCGGGCAAAGACACGGCCACCTACGAGTTCCTTGTCGGTGCCAACTCGGCGGGGTTCGCTCTTTGCAGCGTCCCAGTCCCGAACCCGTGTCCGGACGTCGCCCGGGCGGCGAACGGTGACACCGTCAGGATCGCCGGCACGGGCACGCTGACCGTGCATCCGAAGTCAGTGACCGGGACCGGCACGTACACGAGCACGAACGCACGCGTCGGTTCGGGGACGTGGACGGCGGTACAGCTGCTCAGCTTCAAGGCGTACGCGACCAATCCATCGGTGACGGCCGGTGCGACGTCGGGGAAGGCGCTGATCCGTCTGCAGCTCTCGAACGGTTCGACGGCAGTGCTCCGGATCACCTGCGACCTGCCGTTGACGACAATCCCGTCGGGCTTCCATGAGGGTGTTCGGCTCGCCGTGCAGGGCGGCCCCAACTTCAACAAGGAAGCCGGCGGCGTAACGCTGTTCATTCGCCACTAGCAACCGAACGCCCGTAGGGAGAGACAGCCCGGTTGTCGAACGGGCTGTCTCCCCCGGGCGTCTACACCGGTGGTGGACCGCTCAGGAGACGCGAGGCCGGCTCGGCGCTCTGCGGGATCCGGCGACCTGTACGTGGTTCGCGCGGATGGAACCGGCCTCCGCCGACTGAAGGCGTGGCCCTACCGCTTGTAAGAAGCGCGCCGCCGTTCAGCCCATACGAGCGCAATCGGCGGATAACCGCGGAGCTCCCTACGTGCGATGTGAGCCCGATCGCGCCCACCGCTCAGCCAGACGGCGACTCCTGCAGAGGCGACGACGGCCGCCGCGACGGACACGACCACCGCTCGCCGAGCCCGCAGCCTCAAGCCAAGATGACCCCACCAAGACCCCATGAACTCGCCAGACGATAGGGACTTCCACCTGAGGAATCCAGCGGCGACGGCATCGCGCGTAGATCCGAAGGTCGGTGCTTTCACCTGGTTTGCGCTCTGACAAGTTCCCCCCGCTGAAGCCAGGCTCAACCGTCTGCTGGGAGTGATGCCGCAACCCGCGCGCGAGGCTTCGCGGCGAGCCTGGGAGAAAACGGGGTCAGCGGCGCGATTGTCGCCTCTTGTGTGGAAGCGCGACAAGGACTTCCCGTTGCCGTGCGCTCGCAGGTGCAGCATCCTCGTGTAGTGCGATGGCTGACCCGTCCGGCTTCACTCGCTTCGGCCCTCGTGCGACTCCATCAACCGGTTGCGAGTCAGCATCCGCGGGCGTACGGTGGCTCCCGAGCCCAGGCCTTTTGCGTCCCGGGGGTCGCCGCAGTCCCTCGGGGCGCGCCGGGCTCGCATCGCGACCGCCGATCCGAGAGCACAAGAGTCGAGCCTGCGGCGCATCTACGTCGGTAGGAGCCCGAGCCGTTCGCCCGAGGGGCTGGCGGCAGCTCTCTCTGGGAGAAGCGCGGACCGCTCGGGCTCCACTACGCTCAAGACGGCCTGCCTCGACGAGTCGCACCTTCGGTCCTTCGAAAGCGGGTAGCGCGTCGCGTTTTGGTGGAAAGACGACGCGACGGGCGAGAGCCTGGTGAGCGCGAGTCGGTAGTTCTGTTCAGTCGCTGTGAACGGACGCCGACCGCTACGTCCGCGGCGCCAGCACCGTGCGTGACAGCTGCGGGTAGGTCGCGCGATAGCCGCGCCAGCGCGCGATCGGTGCGAGGGCGCCGAAGAGTGCGTGCTGGACTGCCGGGGGCGGCTTACGGAACACGACGACATCGCTGAACTCGCGCGCGGTAAGCGCTAGCTGGAGCGGATGCGGCATGCCCTTGCCGTTCACGTGACCGAGGCGTGCGAGGCCGAAGAACGTTTCGATCATGTGTGCGAAGCGCTCGCCGGGCGTGACCTCCACGCGCACCCCGGGCGTCCCGGTCGCTCGCGTTCCACCAGTCGTGCCACACGCCCGCCTCGGCGGTGCCCGTCTCGCCCTCGCGCAGGATGCTCGTCTGCCCGTCCCGTTTCACCGTCAGCTCGCCCTCGAGCACGGTGAAGCGCTCGAGGCGCTCACGGTTAACGGGATTCTCCCAAACCTCGCCAATCTGAATCGGGGTGAGGTCTGGCGGGCCGTGCGGGTCGGGGTGCGACATGCGAAACGATCCTCATCAGCGCCGATCCGTTTGTCAAGGAAGCCCTGGCGTTCGCCGCTCGTCGGGCAGTGTCCGCCAAGTGGGGCGCGGGACAGCGGCATGACGCGGCCTGAATGCCATCGTGGATTACCCGGCGGGTAGGCGACGAAATCACCGCCAGGCGCTACATGTCGCGTTGCGGGAAAAGCGACAACTAGGCGGTTAGAAGTGCCGGGGCGAGACAGCACGCTGGGTTTTGAGAGCAAACGAACCGTCGACCGCGCGGTCGGATCTGGCGTGTTCTGTTACACGCGCGAGAGCGCTGCAAGCGCCAAAAACTGTGCGGTTTCGTGTGGTCGGCGCCGGGCGTGGCTCAGAGGTTCATCGGGTAGACCGCCCGCGAACACCTCGAAGGTCCACCACCGCGTGAACGACGAGCCGAGGTTCGAGATCGGTCTTTCCGGCCCAGAACTTCCAGAAGTCCAGGCTCAGTCGCTCTCGTTTCCGCATGAGCGGAGCGTAGCCGCCTAGAATCCCGCGTCCGCAAACCCAAAAGGAGGTCGAGATGGCAGTAGGGATCCTGACCGCGGCGCCGGAGTTCACGAAGCAGATCTACGACAACGTGACCGAGAAGATGTATGGACACACCGCACCCATGCGGGATGACGAGGCGCCCGAAGGGCTGATCGTCCACAGCGCAGGCCAGGGTGACAGCGGCTACTACGTCTACGACATCTGGGAGTCGCGGGAGGCGTTCCAGCGCTTCATGGACGAGAAGCTCGGCCCGGCGATCGCGGAAGTGATGGGTGGCCCGCCACCTCCGGGCGGCGAACCTCAGTTCTTCGCGATCGACGTACTGGTAGTTCCGCGCTGAGCGCTCAGCGCACTGCGGCGTGGCGCCTCGGCTGGTCGCCGACGCTGCGTGCGGCCTCGTCGCGTAGTCGCGACGGCTCGAGCGGTCTGTCGCCTTCTGGCGGAAAGACGTGGCTTGCGGAGGGGCGCATCCTCTCTGCAAGCCGACGGATTCAGCCGCGTCGGCCGCGCTTTGGCACCACACGCCGGCACCGCTGAACACGACGCCCGACCGTTTACGCCGTCGCGATCTGCTCGGCGAACTCATCCACGAATACGAGGCCGCCTGAGTCTGAGAACCCTAGGGGTCTGCCGGCTTAGGTTGCAGTCGTCACGAGCCGGTGGGATAGTCGGATCGACTCCGAGAAAAGAGGAGGTCGCCATGTCTACGGTCACCGAAACGGCGAAAGCGTTCTTCGAGGCGTGCGAGACAGGGAAGGGCTGGGAAGGCTGCAGCGCCTATTGCCACCCGAACGCGAGCTTCTCGGCGCAGGCCGAACCGCTCGCGGACGTGCGCACGCTGCAGGAGTACACCGAGTGGATGAAGGCGCTGCTCGTCTTCATCCCCGACGGGCGCTATGAGGTCAAGTCGTTCGCGACCGATCAGGAGCGGAACAGTGTCTGCGCCTATGGTGTCTTCTCAGGCACGCACAGCGGGCCCGGCGGGCCGATGCCGCCGACCGGAAAGA
>WNGB01009281.1_pt1 | contig 13828 bp, 14 predicted proteins | sample 5400681 | NCBI WGS metagenome assembly WNGB01 (sample SAMN13153367, study PRJNA577476) | soil metagenome | isolation source: 115 cm soil or saprolite under grassland replicate 2 | place: USA:California | collected 2016-06-15 | reverse complement strand
ACGAAGCGCATCAGGTGCAGGCCGAGGTCACGCGAGACCGTGGCCGGGTCCACCGGGGTGCGCAGCCAGCTCTCGTGGGCCGCCCGGCCGGTCCGGGTGGGCTCATACACCCGGCGGCGCCGGGCTGACTGGCCAGCCCGGCCCGGTGGAGCCTGCGCCTGGACCAGGCCTTTTTGCTCCAGGCGGCGCAACGCTGGGTACAGCGCACCGGAGCTCGGCTGGTAGATGCCCATCGGCGTGACGGCGAAGATCCGCTTCAGGTCATAGCCAGACGACGGCACCATGCAGATCATGCCGAGCAGGATGCGCTCGAACGAGGTGAGCTGGTGTCCGGCCATTGGTAGTCAGGGGCGCCGGTGCCGCTGTGCGGTCCGGTTTCCCCGTCCCCCTTTCAATCCGTACGTGCGGTTTTCCCGCATACGGCTTACCGATGATCTTCCTGGCATGGTTACGCTGCCTTCGGATAGCGGACGGTGCCGGAGAGCTTGTGCAGGCCGAGCCCGTTGAACCACTCCTCGGTCCACTGCCGGGCTTGCCCGGCATGCAGGTTTCGCCCACGCTTCTTGATCATCAGGCGTTGCAGCCGCCAGATCACGTAGTTGTCAGCCTGCCGGAACTTGACGGCGGCGTTCCCGGTGCGGAAATAGTTACCCCAGCCGCGCAGCAGCGGGTTGACGTCAGCGATCACATCGCGGATGTCTTTCACCCCCACGCGGTTGCGGCCAGTGCGTTCCCGGACCTTGGCCCGGAGCCGCTTCATCGCCTGCTGCGAGGGCCAGCGGTGCAGGTAGTAGCGGACAATCCGCTTCTGTTCCCACAGCCGCCCCGACATGCGGGCATGAAAATGACAGCCCAGGAAGTCCAGCCCTTCCCGGCCCTGCCTGAGGTCCACGACCTTCGTCTTGCCCGGGTGCAGCTCCAGCCCCAGCGACGCGAGAATGTCCCGCACCGCCTGCAGGGCCGCCTGGGCTTGCGCCGCGCTGCGGCACAACACCACGCCGTCGTCGGCATAGCGCACCAGCTCACCCAGCCCGCGCCGGGAAAACTCGGTGTCCAGGACGTGCAGGCAGATGTTGGCCAGCAGCGGGGAAATCACCCGGCCCTGAGGCGTCCCAGCGACCGTCCGCTGGAACTCCCCACCGGCCATCACCCCTGCCTGCAGCCACAAGCGGACCAGCTTCAGCACCCGCCGGTCCGACACCCGCTTCCCCATCTCCGGAGCAGCCGGTCATGGCTGATCTCACCGAAGAAGTTGCGGATGCCGGACTCCGCGACGAACTGGCAGCCCCCGATGAAGCCGACCCGGAGCCGTTCCATCGCCTGCGTGGCTGACCGCCTCGGCCGGAACCCGTATGAGCACGGCAGGAAATCCGCCTCGAAAATAGGTTCCAGCACGATCTTGGCCGCCTGCTGGGCCACCCTGTCGCGGATAGCAGGGATACCTAGCGGCCGCTTGCCGCCTTGTGGTTTCGGGATGTCCACGCGCCTGGCCGGCGCGGGACGGTACGTGCCTTCGCGGAGAGCGGCCTGAAGCTCACCGGGCAGCCGGTGCACCCCGTACTCGTTCTCCACATACGCCAGGGTGATCCGGTCCACCCCGGCCGCCCCACGGTTGACCCGGACCCGTTCCTGCGCTTCCTGCAGGACGTCACCCCTGCAGACACGGTCATACAGAGCATGGAAACGCCGCTCCGGAGACTGCCCGGCCCGCAGCCCATAGCCTGCGCTGAAGTCGTCGCACTTTGCCGAGGGACGCCCGCCCATCTACAACCGGCGCTTGTCCCCCCAGTACGGTCCGCCGAGGCTGACCGGGGTAATTGGGCCGGGCGGTCCCGGCCATGCCCTCGCGCTTACCTTCTCCGCAGGCGTGATCAAAGTGAGGGCCCTTCCCTCCCGGCGCGTTATGCTGCACGCCGATCAGCGGTACCACGGCCCCCTCGGACTCCCGCTGCCCTCCGCCAGATTTCACCATCGGCTTATACCGGCGGTCTTTGCCCGACGCAGGCTGAGCAGACGGGTCCCTCCTGTTCCGGCCCAGACCATCCACACGTGCCGCCCCCCTACCCCGGAAGGACCCGGCAGGCCATAACCGGAACGAGGCCTGCCAGACGTGGCCTTCGCCGTGACATGAGCGGCCCGGCTCCTCCGTTGTGGATCTGACGAGGCTGCAAGGTTCGCTTCACGCTACGGCCCGCGTGCTCGCTCCCTCCAAAGAGGCTCTCGACGCCCCGCTCAGCCCGCCGCCACTCAACGGCGAACCGGGGCCTGCTACCGGGCACTCCGGTGTCTACCCGGACGGGACTTCCACCCGCAGGCCTGGACCAGCTTCCAGGACGCAACATGACACGCAATCTACCTTGCCGCATAGGTCGAAACGACCTATGCTCCTGGGAAGAGAGTCGGCAACAGCCGGGCCAGGCCAGCTGGCCGGGAGCAGGAACGCAGGCCATGGCCAGGCGAGGACAGGCGGCCCTCGCGACCTCACGAAAGGCCCGTTTCGTCGTGAACACCGGCCGTGATGCCCGGCGGACGGCCGGGCATACCCCTGCGAAGGGCGGCCGGGTCCGCTCGATCGCGATGATCGTGATCGTCTATGTGGCCGCCCCGGTCGCGGCCTACAGCCTGCTGCGCTCGGCCGGGATGACGGCCGTGACGGCGCTCCTGCTGAGCGGGGTGCTCCCCGCTCTGGGCGTGAGTCGCTGTTGCCGATAAAGCAGGTCATGGCAATAATTAAGGTTGCAAGTGCCTTTAGTCCAGACTTCGTGGAATTGTCGTATAAATACTTTTGCCTACGGCTTAGTTGACTTAAGGAGGGTTTGGCCCCATTGTGTAGGTGTCCTGGTGAGTGCCGGGATGATCTTCGCAGACTGGGAGGACGCAATGTCTCCTGGTAGAGTCCGGGGCCGGCTCGGGCTGGTAGCGGCTGGGGCGGCCTTGCTGGCCGTGTGCGCCTGGGCGAGCAGTGCGTCGCCCGCGGGCACAGCGGCGACGAGCAAACCGGCGACGAGTGCCGCGCTGACGCTCAATGATTGGGCGCTGGCTGGCCAGCACGTGATTTACAGTTACTCCGGGCTCACGGCTCCGTCGGGTCTGCTTGAGCGGATTCGTCTTGGCCAGGTGGCCGGGGTGATCTTCTTTGGCAGCAACATCTCGAGCAAGACGCAGATCGCCTCGGTGATCAAACAGTTCGAGCAGGCTGCCTTCAGTTCGCCGGTGCAGGCGCCGCTCTTGCTGGAAGTTGACCAGGAGGGCGGGCTGGTAAGGCGGCTGCCGGGAGCACCCCTGCTGTCGGAGAAGCAGATCGGGCAATCCAGCGACCCGGCCGGCCAGGCCGCATCGGCCGGCACTGGCGCAGGCAACAACCTGCTGAGCGTGGGCATGAACGTGAACCTGGCGCCGGTGGTGGATTTCTACCGTCAAGCCGGTGATTTCTACGATCAGTACCAGCGCTCCTACTCGATGAGTGCGAGCACTGCCGGTGCCCTCAGCGCCGACTTTGTTCACGCGCAGCAGGCCACCGGGGTGGCGGCCACGGCCAAGCACTTCCCGGGACTGGCGAGTGCCTCGAGCACGCAGAACACCGACCTGCGGCCGGTGACGCTGAACGACTCCTACACCCGCATCACCAGCCTGGACGAGCTGCCATACAACTCGGCCATCGCGGCCGGCGTGAAGATCGTGATGCCGAGCTGGGCGTCGTACCCCAATATCGGATCCAAGCGGCCCGCGGGGTTGTCGTCGAAGGTTATTCAGGGACAGTTGCGACGGAGCCTCGGGTTCACCGGCGTGATTGAAACCGACGCGATCGGCGCAGGGGGACTGTCCCAGTACGGCGGACACGGCAACCGCTCAATCCTGGCTACGATCGCGGGCGATGACCTGGTGCTCAGCGCCGGCCAATCCGTGAAAGATGGCGTGTATATAACGTCCAAGCTAGTAGAGGCCTACCGCAACGCCACAGTCGACCGGGCCGCATTCCAGGCGTCAGCCCAACGAGTGATCAATCTGCGCTCCAGCCTCCCAGGCTAAGCAGGTACAGGGGTCCCGGCGGGGTCCCAATGCACCTGCAGGTACGGTCGGCGGGAGTTTGCAGGGCGACCAGCGCATCATCCTGGCCGTGCTCGACATCCAGTCACACCCGACCATCAGCCCGGACACCGCCCGCACGCTGCGGCAAGGGCTGGACAAGCCGCACGCCTGACCAGCCGGCCGCCAGCCCGCACGCACACCGCCCGTCACGTCCCCCCGCACGTCCCTGACCAGGGAATACCCGAAGGTTTTGTAAACCGTTACCCCTCCTGTGCCAACCAGCGCTTAGCATTGGCTGGCCGCAAAGGGAGGTCCGAGATGGCGCGGTTGGTCACGGTGGTGCTCGTCGTCCTCGGCATCCTGGCCGTGGTGGTAGGCATCATCTACCTGGTAGAGCCCATCCACTCACTGCCCTCGTTCTTTCCCGGCTCCGCCCCCCACGGGCGGGGCCACCATCACATCCGCGGATACGTCGCCATCGTGGTCGGAATCATCCTGCTCATCATTGCCGCAGTGGCCGGACGCTCCCGCCGCCGTGCGTACTAGCCGTCATGATCGCTGCCCCAACTCCCTTGGCCCCGGCCGGGGAAGCAAGGCGTCACAGCCCACACCGTGGCACTGTCCAGGTGGAGCCCCCGCAGGGCCATAGGCCCGGGGAGGGCCCCACGGACCTGCGCGACGGTGCATTCATGCAGGTCAGCGTTGCACGTGGAGGTGGCCTCCGGAGCCGTGTGCGCAGGTTCGAATCCTGCCGGGGCGCTCGCCGATCGTCCAGCAAAACTAGCCGCTGAGCTGGCTGTTCCCCGGTCCCCCCATGACTTTGGTCATTGCTCTCTCCTCACCAGCCGTTCGGTGAGCCGAGGCGCTACTCCGCGGTAAAGCACCTCCGGGCCGGGACCAGCTGGCGTCGACCGCGATGCGACGTCCCGTCACCTCGACGGCCGGTCTGCTTGGTAAACGCGGCATCAGGGACCACTACCGCGGTGTTGCAACCCGCGATAGTCGTGCAGCACCGCTCCAGATCATGACAGCGCGCGGTAGGTCACGTGCGTAACCGAGCTCGCTGCCCGCGACTTCACCTGCTCGAGTTTCAGCGGCGGGACGCCGTCGAACAGCCGCGTGCCGGCGCCGAGCGTGAGCGGCACAATGTGCGGCCGCAGCTCGTCGATCAGGCCGGCGGCGAGGTACTGGTTGATGGTGGTCGCGCCTCCCTGGATCGAAACGTCGCCGTCCCCGGCCGCTTCGCGCGCGCGTGTCAGTGCGGACTCGATTCCGTCGGTGACGAAGTAGTACGTGGTGCCGCCGTCCATCGGCTGCGGCTCGCGCGCGTGGTGGGTGAGCACGAAGACCGGGGCGTGGAACGGCGGATCGTCGCCCCACCAGCCATTCCACTGCCGATCCCACTCGCCACGCACTGGGCCGAACATGTTGCGGCCCATGATGAATGCTTTGGCGGCGGTCATCTGGTCGACCTCGGCCGGGTTCTCCTCGGGAGTTTCGGCCATCCAGGCGTGCAGCTTGTCGCCCCAGCCGTCGCCGCCGTCGTCGCCGAACGGGCGTTCCTCGGTCTGGTTGAGCCCGGCCGAGTACCCGTCGACCGAGATCGTGAGTTCACAGGTCACCATGCCCATACGGTTGGTCATTGCTCTCTCCTCCTCGTAGCGACCTCCGTCGCCGCGGCGTTGACATCGGGCGCCTTGTCCTGCCCGCCGGGACCGGCGCTACCTCGACGCGCTAGTCCGGGTCATGGTCGCCGGGCTATCGAGCAGCCTTCCCGCCAACCCTGTATCGCAGCTGGCATGAGGTGGCGGGCCGTCCCAGCAATGCTGATCGCGGGCCTCCTGCGCGCCGACGAGGACGGCACAACTCCCTGACCACCGAGCGGGTAATTCGCCAGCGGCCTCCGCTCCTGGACCACCCACGCTGCCCCAGCGCAAGAACGCCCGCCACGTACCGTGATCATTACGGCGGCCCTGAATGCTCGCTGCCGACGGCGTCCGGGAACGGTCACGGTGTGGTTGTGGCATTGCCAGTATGGCGCTGCCAGGGCCGTCCGGCGACCCGGAGGAGGTGATGGGCGGACTCGCGGCGATTGGGGTCAGCGGCCTCTGCATCACCTCACCAGTGGTCTTCGGGGATGCCGGGCGGCGCGGAGCTGCCGGGCCGGCACGGCGCATCGTGGTAAGGACGGGGCATGGAGTTCTTCTGCTACCACCGCGATCGGCCCGGCTCTGTGGGGCTGCGCGAAGAGCTTCTCGAAGAGCACTGGTCCTATATGGACCGGTACGCGCCGCAGATGATTGCCCGCGGCCCGACCCTCGCCAGCGATGGTGGCACGCCCACGGGCAGCGTGCACATCGTCCGCCTGCCCGATTCCGCTGCCGCCCGCGCGTTCGCCTTCGACGAGCCCGGCTACCAGGCCGGTGTGTACCGGGACGTGCTGCTGCGCCGGTGGCGTAACACGCTCGGGCGCACCATGTGGGACTTCCCCGGAGGCCGGACCGGCGGCCGCCGGTACCTGGTGCTCGGCCTCGGCACGGGGCCGGCCGCCGACCTCGCCGTGCCGCCGGACCGGGACGAGCTGATCGCGTACGGGCCGCTGCTGTCTGACGACGGCGCCGCCTGGCTGGGTACGGCGGTGCTGGTCCGGGCGCCGGACCCGGACACGGCACGAGCCGTCCTAACCACGGACCGGTACGCCGGCGTCGACGTCCACAACTGGCAGTTCGGCGGGCGGCCGTATTGAGCCGATTGGTTTCAGCAGCTGATTACTTCGACGTGAAAAGGGCTCGCCGTTGCTCCTGAGCAGCGCGTGCCGAGTGTGGGCTGCTCGGACCTGCCGCCACTGCGGGGTAGCAGCGCTGCCACTGGCGGCGAGATCAGCCAGCGCTGCAGGCATTCCTGCCTCCAAAACCCCAGCCACGCAGCCCCAGGTCAGTGGTCATCTGCGCGGTTCTTCCTCCACGCCTGGAGTCTGGTCGCGTCACTTGAGCGCACCCCTCTGACCTGCCTTGCGGGGTTCTTATCCAGTTGCCTTTCGTTCACATGGGTCGCCTTAGTGACCAGAGACACCGAATATCCGTAATGTCCGTCAGTTCTAGACTGCCGAGCGCGCCTCTTCACCAGCCGAAGCTGACTAGCGGATCTGCCGTCGGGCTGAGTTCGATCACATGCAGCCAGATACCGAAGGTCCGAGGATGTCCATCAGAGGGCAACCGCATTACGCTTGCTGGCATTGTCCCCGCGGGGAGGCGGCGGTGACGACGGGACCGGGAGACGAGAAGACAGCAGCGGCTCGCGGCCGCCTGCGGGCGTCCCACGCCGACCGCGAGCACGTGATCGGCACGCTCAAGACCGCATTTGTGCAAGGCCGGCTGACCAAGGACGAGCTGGACCTGCGCATAGGCCAGACGTTCGCCTCACGGACCTACGCAGAACTGGCCAGAGTCACCGCCGACATCCCGGCGGGATTGACCGCCGCCCCACCGCCGCACAAGGCCGCCCGTGCCGGCGCCCGGCCGCCGATGAACAATGCCGCCAAGTCGGCCATATCTGTGGCCGTTGCCATGGCCACGCTCGTGGTGGCCATGTACTTGACTGGTGGTTACGCGCTCTTCGTGTTCGTGCCCTTCTACTCCGTGGCCTTGCTGGTAGCCGGCGCCCAGGTGCTCGACTCACGGCACCAAAAGCGCTCTCGCGGGCAACTGCCGCCGCGGACAGCTCAGTAGGCCAGGCGCTGGAACTGGTACGGATCACCACTGTCACCCGCCTGGAGACCGGTTTGCTCGGCCCGGTCCGCCCGGAGCTGCGGGCTGAGCTGCAGCGGAATGTGAGTGCCGCGCTCATCGCCTGCGAGCAGCAACGCGCGGCAGCGCTCACGGCCGTGGCCGCTGCTTGATCCCTGCCTCGAGCAGGTCTACCACCTCAGCAATGCGGACCGCACGCCGGTCTGGCCGGCGGGTAGTCGCATCGATCCAGCGCAGATATCCCTTGCGGTAGAACTGCGCCAGAGTGTCGAAGAACGCCGCCGCGGCCGGGCTCGCGGCGAGCGCAGCAGCGATGTCGGCGGCGAGATCCTCGCGCTGCGGGCCCTCTGGCGCCAGCTCCACGCTCACCTCGTTGCCTACCACGACATCGGCATCGCGCATCCACATTGGGCTCAGCGTGAGCGCCCAGCCACTGGTGCCTGGCGAAACCCTGCCACGCACCCGCCGGCCGTCGACCGTGCCACCGACGGGATACTCAGCCTTGGCGCCCCAGGCCTGATCTGGGTCGAATGGGACCGCGATAACGGCGTGGCCGCGAGGACCAGCAGCGACACGGGCACGAAACCGCTGAGTGCGCATGTCCTCATCGTGGCACGGCGACGGCCGGGCGCCATGTCAGGTCCTGAGGTCCGGCGCCGCGCGTATCGCCGCCTCATCACCGCGACGGTCATCACCCACGGCATCGACTCGGCGCCGACACGGTCTGCGTATACGCACCCACCATCGGCTACTGGATCATGTACATCCCGGCGCAGGTGCCCGCGTCACTCGCGCTCCGTCACGCGAAGCCCCCGTTGCGGCGTCCACGACTCGATGACCAGCAAGGTCGCCTCCGGGTTCAGCCGGGTGGTGACGACCTCGGAAATGTCGGCAAGAAACAGATCCCCAGCCGGCCCCTCGTCGATCGTTCCGGCGAGGACGGCCCGCCCAGCGATCTTCGCCTCGCCCGGCCACTCGGCTTCCTTGCCCTCCTGCGGGTGGAACGGCGGGCCATGCAGGGCGAACCTCGGATCCCGCTTCAGGTCCGCGCCCTTGCGCGCCCCCGGCATCGACCCGAACTTGACCTCACCGTCAGCGAACTGGCACTCAATGCCCGAGATCCGCGGCGAGCCGTCGGCCCGCAACGTTGCGATCGTCTTGTGCCTGCCCGCATCGAAGAGCCGCCGCACCCGGGCCGCAAACTCGGGCTCCGCCTGCTCCACGTCCTTCCACGCTGCCATGGCCACAGTATGCGCCGATCCCCTTCCTGGACAGGCAACCAGCCACCGCTTTGGACACGGCGATCGCTGTGCTCGGCGACCGCCTCGCCGTCCCCAGAAACCACGACCGGGCCGGGCTACTCGGGCGGGATCAGCGGCCGGTGGCACGGTGCCGGGCCAGGTCCTAGCGGACGGTGGCCAGATCAGCAGCGGGCCCGCCACGGCCCAGCGCGGCCAGGCTCTCTGAGATACGTGCGACGGCTTCGCGCCTAGCCAGTTCGGGCGACGCCGACGATGGCCTGGCCTTCGCGGGGCGGGAGGTGCACAGGCTGTTCCCAGTCCGGGCGCCACTCCCGGGCGTCAGTCACGCCGGGCGGGACCAGTTCCAGGGAGCCGAAGAAGCTGGCGAACTCCGGCACCGAATGGTTATACACCCGCGTCGCCCCGGCGGAATAGGTGCCGAATCCCTCGTCCGCCCTGTCGCTGTCGCCGCGTCCGGCGGACAGCACGACGTAGCTCCCAGGCGCTAGCGCTGCGGCGTACCTGGCCACCAGGTCCCGCGCGGCGCCGGGCGTGAAGAAGTGCAGCAGGAACCCCATCAGCAGGCAGGCCGGCGCCGCCAGGTCAATGCCCGCGGCGACGGCGCCCATGATCGCGTCCGCCTCGCGCACATCGCCGTCAACCACGGTCACGGTGGGATTGCCCTGGGCGGCCAGCGCGCGCAGGTGACTGAGCACCACCGCGTCGTTGTCGACGTACGCCACCCGCGCGCCGGTGGTGATCGCCTGGGCCGTCTCATGAGTGTTCGGCATGGTGGGCATGCCGCAGCCCAAGTCGATGAACTGGCTGATGCCCTGGTTCGCCGCCCACGTCACGGCGCGGGCCAGAAACTGCCTGTTCTCCCGCGTCACCTCGGCCGTCAGCGGGGCGACGGCCAGCAGTCGCTCCGCCACCTCCCGGTCGGCAGCGAAATGATCCTTCCCGTTCAGCAGGTAGTCGTAGACCCGGGCGATGGACGGCGTGCGGGGGTCGAAGTCGGCCACGGCTCCCACCTTAGTGCCCGGACGATTTCGCCGGCTGCGCCGAGCGCGCAGGCCCCGGCTCCGGTACGCCACCCACGAGGGCAGTGTTATTGGTTCTGCCGGATGAACCACTGCTGCGCCTGATGGCCCACGCCCTGATCGAGGCCGTCCGTGCAGGACCAGTTGCTGCGGAAGTGGGTCGGGTCGTTGAGGTTCGTGCTCTCGATGAGCTGGCCCTTGACCAGCTGGGTCACGATGAGGCCGAACCCGCGGGCCTGCAGGTAATTGAGGAACCGCGGGGCGGACACCGGGGCATTGTCCCAGCACGCCCACGGTGCGTACGCGCGGGCGTAGTCAGCCCACTCACCCTCGACGACGGGGGCGTGCCCGCTGTTGGCGATGTACCCGAACTCCGCGTCCCACGTGCTGTACTGGTGCGGCGCCGGGGGGCGGTGCTCGCTGTATTCGAGGGGCCCGTCGCCGGTGATGTGGTACCGCCACGCTTCGTTCAGCAGGCTCCCGGCACTGATCCCCTCGACCCAGAACAGGTTCGACGCCCGCGCACGGACGTAGTCGGCCAGGGCCTGCATCCCGAGGTACCTGGTACCGCGGCATACGCCGCCGTAGTGCCAGAACGCCCAGCCGCATGGTGCCCGCTGCGCTGGCTCGTTGTAGATGTCGAAGACCACCTCCGGATCACTCCCGAAGTGAAACGCAAGGGAACCCCAGAAGGCCTTGCTGCGCTGCGTTGGCATGGACTCCACGAGGCTGGCACGGTCGAGTTGCCACTGGAGGTTCAGCACCACGACCAGGCCGCGGGCTTCGGCGAAGCGCACTTCGGTGGTCACGGCGGCCAGGAACGCCTGGTAGACGTGACCGGTCGTGCTGACCAGGTTCGCCTGGCGGACCTGGAAGCGGACCGTGTTCGCGCACCAGTAGTCCGCGGCAGCGGTGATATCCGCCTCATCTTGTGCCATGCGGGCGGCGTAATCAGTGTGCGCCAGCCCGGTGAGGCTGATCCCGTACGGGATGTACCGCCCGGTGGAACCGCTGACGACCACCCCGCTGACATGGAACGGCCCGCGCTCGTGAGGGCAGGCTGCCGCCTGGGCAGCCGGCAGCTTCCACGTTCTGGCCGGCAGTCCGACGCTGGCCCGCACTAAACCGGTTTCCGCGGCGACGGCCATATGCGAGGCCGTCCCGGCAGTGCCGCCGAGCCCAGCCCCCACCGCGGCCGCCACCACGATCACGAATGGAAGGATCAGCAGGTGCCAGCCGAGATCAGATGCGGCCAGCACTGGACGTTTCCTCATCGTCGGGCCCCACGGCAAGTTCGGCACTCAGCCGCCGCCGCGCAGGTACCGACCGGATGCACAAAGCGTTATAAGACTTCCATTTCGGGCATACCCGCCAGGCCAGGCCATCCAACCGGATACAGGTCCCGAGCTTCCGGGTCCTTCGCCAGCCACCAGACGCCGCGCGACATGCCAGGGACACTGGCTGAAGATCCGCGAAGAGCCCGGACATCAACCGGACCGGGCAGATAACACCGTCAGCGGGATGTGCCGAAGAAGCCGGTCAGGATCGGGGCGATAACCTCGACGGGGGCGTTGTGATCGAAGCCGTCGAGCATCCTGAGCTGCGCGCCGGGCGTGGCCGCGGCCTGCTCGGCCACGGAGCGCTGGAACCAGGGCGGGCTGTTGCGGCCGCCCAGGATGAGGACGGGGGCGGTGATCTTCCCCAGTTCGGCGGCGGGCACTCCCCCGTCCGTCACGGCGAGGTCGTACGGGAGGGTGGGGGCCAGGGGCTCCAGGGCCTTGACCCACGGGGCGCCGTCCATCTGGGCCAGCATCTCGGCCGGCATCCCGACGACGTCCGACATCCAGAACGCCACGGCCTCACTCCTGCGGCCCTCGCCCACCAGCTGGCGGATGCGTTCCGACGGGTCGGCGGACGGCCGGGGTGTGTCCTCGTTGGGGAACGGTGCCTCGTAGGCGGCGAGACCCGCGACCGGCAGGCCGGCCGCGGCGGCCCGCAGTGCGATGGCGGCGCCGGACGAATGACCGAACACGAACGGCGGCTCGGGCCTGGTCGCGGCGGCGACGGCCGCCAGGTCCTGGTACTCCCTCTCGGGCCCGAACGGCTGGGTGTCGCCGCTGTCGCCCCGGCCGCGGCGGTCGTAGGTGACGACGGTGAAGCGCTGCGTCAGCTCACCCGGGGCCACAAACGTGTGCCGGGTGCAAAACGCGCCGACGCTGACGATGAGGGGAGGTCCATCACCCGTACGGTCGTAGGCGATGACGGTCCCGTCAGCGGACTTCACGGTCTCCATCTGTGTCTCCTTCCGTTCCTGACCCGTGAGACGACCGGGGTGCCCGGAAGTCATCGCCCGGGCTGGGCAATCCTCGGGCGCGTGCGCCACATCCGACTCGTCCCGGCGCGGGGCCGCGTGATCGGCAGGCTGGTAACGGTTCAGGTACTTGCCCATCATGGCGATGCGGTAGGCAGTACTTGACACCATGGCCCACCCGTCCCGGTAACCCTCAGAGCTGGCGGGCGATGCCCGGTTCCGGTGAAGCTCGCGCTTGCGGGCATGTCCACGAGCACACCGATGAGTTTTCCGGCTCTCCGGGCGTCTGACTCCTTGAAATAGAGGAGGCGCGGACGCGCATGCAGGCAATCATGAGGGGAGCGACACTCCGAGGACCTGGCCACCGCCAGCGCCATCCCTGAAAGGCAACCGTGACTCATGTACCACGTGAACGCAGGGAACCTGCCGGGCAATGACATCGCCCGCACCTTCGAGGGCGGCACGCACGGCCCATCGTCGGTGTCGTTCTTCCTCGTGCACAATCAGCCCGGCCAAGGACCCAAGCTGCACCATCATCCCTACGACGAGACCTTCATCATCCTGGACGGCCACGTTCTGGTACAGGTCGGCGACGAAACCGTCGAGGGCGGGCCGGGCGACATCGTCATCGGCCCTCCCGGCGTGCCGCACGGCTTCACCAACCTCGGACCCGGCCGCGCCCGGCTGGTTTGCATCCACGCCGCACCCGCCATGCAAACCGAGTTCATTGAATGACCGGACCGCGCCGCCATCTGGGGGCCGTCCCGGTTCCCCGCTAGACCATGCAGGAAGAGAATCACCCGGAATCGGGCCGGAGCTCATAGTGCATGGTCTGGTAATGCATCAGGCGGTGGGCCAGCGGGACAAGCACCGCCTGCAACAGCCGGTGACGCCGAGCCAGGGCCCGTGCGGCGATGCGAGCCGGGCCGGGCTGGGTAACTTCAAGCTATGAAGAAGCTTCTGGAGATCCTGGTCTGTTTCCTGCATCCCATCGCCGTCGTCCTGATGTGGATCGACCTGGCCACCGACCGGCCGGACCTGGGGGTAGGCGGGAAACTGGCCTGGGGGATATTCGGCCTTATCCCGCTGGTGCCTTTCCTCTACGTGCTCACTGGCGGTGACCTCTGGTAGTCGGTCGGACGGCGCGGAGCAGCAGGTAATCAATTATCCGGCGTCTCCAGAGCAGGTTTACCTGCCACAGCAGCATGCGTGCGGCTGCCCGCTGCCCGGCGGGCGCAGCCGTCGCACCTGCCAGCCGCGCCGCGGTGAGCCGGAGCGCGGGGGTGATCACGCGATCGCCGCATACCGTGACCTCCACCTCTGCCAGGCCGGCCGCTTGCGCTGCCGCGGCGATCTGCCCTGCTGTCATTGCCATGCTGGGCTGAAGCCCGAACATGCGGAGCTGAGTCAGGCCAGCCAGCAGCCGGCCAAGCGCAACCGCCCACCGCGGATGGGTCAGGC
>WNGB01009279.1_pt1 | contig 13829 bp, 13 predicted proteins | sample 5400681 | NCBI WGS metagenome assembly WNGB01 (sample SAMN13153367, study PRJNA577476) | soil metagenome | isolation source: 115 cm soil or saprolite under grassland replicate 2 | place: USA:California | collected 2016-06-15 | reverse complement strand
CACGCCCGGGGTCGACGATCTGGACTTCGCGCACCCGGTCCTTGAGGAGCTTGGCCCCCGCGTCACGTTCCACAATGGCGATCCCATCACGGCAGAGGACGCGAAGCTCTCGTTCGACCGGTACAAGGGCGCGGCGGCCAAGCTCCTCAAGGACCGGGTGCGCGAAGTCCAGATCGTCGACCCCGGGCGTGTCCGCATTCACCTCAAGGAGCCGTGGCCGGACTTCATGACCTTCTACGGCACCTCGGCCACCGGCGCCGCGTGGATCGTGCCGAAGAAGTACGTGGACCGGGTCGGCGACGACGGCTTCAAGAAGGCCCCGATCGGAGCCGGGCCCTACAAGGTGGTGAGCTTCACGCCGGGCGTCGAGCTGGTCATGGAGGCCTTCGAGGGCTACTGGCGGAAGACGTCGTCGGTCAAGCGACTCGTCTTCCGCAGCATGCCCGAGGAGACCACGCGGGCCGCCGCGCTCAAGAAGGGCGACGTGGACATCGCTTATCTCCTGACCGGGCCCGTGGCCGACGACATCCGGAAGACGCCGGGGATGAAGCTCGTGGGCGCCAAGCCCCCCGGCGTGTTCTGGATCGACCTGCCGGACCAGTGGGATCCGAAATCGCCCTGGCATGACGTGCGCGTCCGCCAGGCGGCCCACCTCGCCATCGATCGGAAGGCCATCAACCAGGCCGAGACGCTCGGCTTCTCGCTGCCGACGGGCAGCATCATCCCCCGGAGCTTCGAGTTCGCGCTGGCCTTCGAGCCGCCGGCCTATGATCCCGGCAAGGCGAAGAAGCTCCTGGCCGAGGCCGGCTATCCGAACGGCTTCGACGCCGGCGAGTTCTACCCGTTCCCGCCCTACGACTCCATGGGCGAGGCCCTGGCCGGCTATCTCCAGGCCGTGGGCATCCGGACGAGGATCCGGACCATGGAGCGCGCGTCGTTCCTCACGGCGTGGCGCGAGCACAAGCTCAAGGGGCTGATCGTGGGCATCACCGGCGCGTCGGGCAATGCGGCCACGCGGCTCGAGGCCTACGTGAGCAGGGGAGGCATCTACACCACCGGCGTGTTCCCGGAGGTGGAGGACCTCTTCCAGCGTCAGGCCCACGAGATGGACCGGGCGAAGCGGGAGACGATGGTCCACCAGATCCAGCAGATCCTCCACGACCGGGCGATGCAGATCCCGATCTACGAGCTGGCTTTCCTGTGGGGGGTGGGGCCCCGCGTGGAGGAGGCCGGCGTGGACCAGATCAAGGGCTTTGCGTACACGGGGCCCTACGAGGACCTGCGCGTGAGGAAGTAGCCCCGCCGGGCGGCATGCGTGAAGCATAGGACGGGCGACGGGCCACAATCACCCCTCAGAGCCGACCGCCCCGGAGGCTGATGAACTCTCCGGTGAGGTAGTCGGGCGCCTCGGCGACGAGGAACCGCACCACGCGGGCGACCTCCTCAGGCCGGCCGAAGCGGCCGATGGGGAACTGGGCCAGCACGCGCTCGCGAGCCGCGGCATCGGGAGCGACCGCGTCCAGCATCTCGGTCTCGATGACCGACGGCAGCACCGCATTGACCGCGATGCCGTCGCGGGCCAGCTCGCGAGCCGCCTTGGCCGTGAGCGCGAGCAAGCCCGCCTTGCTGGCCGCGTAGTGCGCGCCGATGGCCCCGCCCGTGCGGGCCGCGCCCGAGGAGATGTTCACGATCCGTCCCCCACCGGCCGCCTGCAGGCGAGGGATGGCTGCGCGCATGCAGAAGAACGCGCCGTCCAGGTTCACGGCCAGCGTGCGGCGCCAGCTCTCGTCGTCGATGTCGGTCAGGCGATCGAACCGACGGCCGATCCCGGCGTTGTTGACCAGGGCGTCGAGGCGACCGAACCGCTCGTCGACCGCGGCGAACATCCGCGTCACGGCCGCGGCGTCGCTGACGTCCGCCTGCAGGGCGACCGCCGTCCCACCCCGGGCGGTGATGGCGGCCGTCATGGCGTCGGCATCCCCCTGCCGCGCTGCGAAGTTGACCACGACGGCATACCCGGCCGCGGCGAGGGCCTCGGCGATGCTCCGGCCGATCCCGCGCGAGGCCCCGGTCACCAGCGCCACCTTGCTCACGGCCATGGCCCCCTGGTCGTCGCGCACCATCAGATCACTCCCTTTCTCCCGAGGGCCGCCAGGTCCTCGCGGCTCAGGCCCAGCCGGCCGCAATAGATCTCCTGGTTGTCGGCACCGGGCGTGACCGGTCCCAGGCTCTCGACCCGCCCCGGCGTGGCGCTGAGCTTGGGGACGATGCCGGCCATCGCCAGGAGCCCGCCCAGGGGGCTCGGAAACTCCACGATGTTCTCCCGGGCACGCACCTGTGGGTCCCGGAAGAGATCGCGCACGCTGTTGACCGGGCCGCAGGGCACCTCGGCAGCCTCCAGCCGCGCCAGCACCGAGCGCGCGTCGGCCCGGCCGACCCAGGCCTGGACGGTGGCGTCGAGCTCGTCGCGCCGGCGGACGCGCTCCCGCATGGTTCCGAACTCCGTGAGGAGATGCGGCTGCCCCATGGCGTCGGCCAGCCGCTCGAACATCCGGTCGTTGGTGCAGGCGATGGCGATCCAGCCGCCGTCGCCAGCCTGGTAGTGGTTGTGCGGCACCACGTATTCCGTCCCCGAGCCGATGCGCTCGCGCACGCGGCCCGCCGCCGCATAGACCGGGATCATCTCGTCGAGCATCCGCAGCAGGGGCTCGTAGAGGGCCACGTCCACCACCTGCCCCTCGCCCGTGCGCTGGCGGTGCTGGAGCGCGACCAGGGCGCCGAGCGCTCCCAGCGCTCCCGCCAGATAATCGGGGATCGTGGGTGTGCCGGGCGAGACCGGCGGCCGATCGGGGTGGCCAGAGATGTACGAGATGCCGCTCACGGCAGCGGCGATGCGACCGAAGCCGGGGCGCTCGCGGTACGGCCCCGTCTGGCCGAAGGCCGAGATCCGCACCATGACGAGGCCACGGTTCACGGCGTGGAGGTTCTCCCAGCCGAGGCTCCAGCGCTCCATGGTCCCGGGGCGGAAGTTCTCGGCCAGGATGTCGGAGTCCCCGGCCAGCCGCCGGATGAGCGCCTGCCCCTCGGGGGCGCGCAGGTTGCACGTGATCGACTTCTTGTTGCGCGACTCCACGAGCCACCAGTACGAGAGCCCGTCCGCCGCCGGCGTGCCGAGCCGGCGCAGGTCGTCGCCGCGCCCCGGCTGCTCCACCTTGATGACGCCGGCGCCGAACTCACCGAGCAGCGTGCAGCAGAACGGGGCGGCCACGAAGGTGGCGAGATCCAGGACCGTGAGCCCTTCCAGCGCTCGAGCCACGGTCACACCACGCTCACCGGGCAGCGCAAGGCTAGAGGACGCCTACGTTCCCTGGACGACGACGCGCGAGGCAAGCAGCGCGTCGATCTCCGCGGCGCCGTAGCCGGCCTCGCGCAGGATCTCCACCGAGTGTTTGCCCAGCTCGCCCTTGATCACGTGCGCCCCGAGATCGGCCATGATGGTCGTCGCCACCGGGCCCGCGATGAAGCTCGCCGCGTCGATGACGCGCACGCCGCCGAGCAGGAAATCGCCGCTACGGCTGTCCGCGATGGCATCCTCCTGCACATTGACGGCGGTTTCGGAGCACCCCGGCTGCGGGTGGCCGGACTATATCGGGTTGGCGCGGGGAGTCAAGCGGGAGGGCAAGCCCCTCCGAGCCGTCCGACCTCGCCGAAGCGAGACGCTCCGGCGGAGCACCGACAGGCGATCACCGGATCGTGGAAGCGAGGGCGCTGATCGAGTATCCTCGGGGGACCCAGGGGCGACAGAGCCCAGCGGCGACACAAGGGAGGAAGCCATGCCACGGGTGACAGGACTCGGACACGTCGGTATCTACGTGCGCGACCTCCCGCTGATGGTCGCGTTCTACCGGGACGTCATGGGCATGCAGGTCACCAAGCAGAACTGGCGTGCCGGCGCCGTGTTTCTGAGCGCGGATCCCGAGGCCGTCGACCACGAGATCGCGCTCATGCGCGGACGCCCCGACACTCCCGATCCCCACCTGATCCAGCAGATCTCGATGCGCGTCGCCAGTCTCGACGACCTCCGGGCCTTCCATCGGCGCCTGGTCGCCGAGGGCTACCGCATCGAAGGGGTCGTCAACCACGCCAGCGCCATCGGCTGCTATTTCTTCGACCCGGAAGGCACTCGCACCGAGGTGTTCTGGGTCACGGGCCGGCCCTGCTGGGTGCCCACCGCGAACCCGATCGACATCGAGCAACCCGACGAGGCGGTGCTGGCCGAAGTGGACCGTCTCTGGACGCAGCTCCGTCACGTGCCTCTTGGAGCCCGCATGACCGACGAAGCCGCGACGCTCGAGGTGGCCCCCCGAGCCTAGACGCCGAAGATCCCGGTTGCTCGAAACGCGGGAAAGGAGAAAGCCATGTCGCTGACTCTCGATCGCCGTACGTTCCTGGTCGGCACGACGCTGGCGGCGACGCTCCCGAGGCCGGCGCGGGCGCAGAGCAAGCCGGTCCGCATCGGCCTGCTCACCGTGAAGACCGGGCCGCTCGCCCAGGGCGGCAACCAGATGGAGCAGGGCACCATCCGCTTCCTCAAGGACAGGAACTACACGCTCGCCGGTCGCAAGGTCGAGCTGGTCGTCGCGGACACGGGCGGCAATCCCGCGGGCACCAAGACCAAGACCCAGGAGCTCGTCGAGCGCGACAAGGTCGACCTCATCTTCGGTCCGCTCGCCGCCTTCGAGCTGCTCGCCATCACCGACTACACCGCGCAGGCGAAGATGCCGCTGCTGAGCCTCGCCGCGGCGGAGGACATGACGCAGCGCCGGCCCAACCCGTATTTCATCCGGGCCTCCGCGACCTCGTCGCAAAACATGCATCCCCTGGCCGACTACGCCGCCAAGGAGCTGAAGTTCAAGCGGCTGATCACGATCGCCGACGATTTCGCGTTCGGTCACGAGCAGATGGCCGGCTTCCAGCGCGTCTTCGAGGACGCGGGTGGCCGGATCGTGAAGAAGCTGTGGCCACCGCTCGTCACCCCCGACTACACGCCCTATCTCGCGCAGATCAGCGGTGCCGACGCCGTTGTCCAGGGCTTCGCCGGATCCAACCCGCTGAAGTTCATGAAACAGTACACGGACGCGGGGCTCAAGCTGCCGGTGCTGGGCGGCGGGACGGCCGGGGACGATGCGTTGCTGAAATCCTTCGGCGACGAGTCGGTCGGCCTGATCTCGTGCTCGTTCTATTCGGGCGACGTCGACACCCCGAGCAACAGGCGGCTCGTCGATGGGATGGTGCGCGACTACGGCAACGTCCCCGGCCTGTACTCCGCCGGCCTCTACATCAACGGGATGGTCGCGGAGGCGGCGCTCGAGAAGCTCGGTGGAAAGACCGACGACCGGGAGGCGGTCAACAGGGCGCTCCGCGCCGTGTCGCTCACCGACACGCCGCGCGGACCGATCAGTTTCGACCGCTTCGGAAACGTCGTCGGCGCCTTCTACGTCCGGCGGTGCGAGCGCAAGGGCGACAAGCTCGTCAACACGACGATCAAGACCTACTCGAACGTGAGCCAGTTCTGGACGTATGACGAGAAGTGGTTTCTCTCGCAGCCCGTCTACTCGCGCGACTATCCGCCGCTGAAGGGCTGAGGCCGGAGCGAGCCGGCGCCGCGAGACGCGGATCGCCCATGAGCCTCTGGCTGGTGCTGGCCGTCAACAGCGTCACCCTGGGCGGCCTCCTCTTTCTCCTGTCTGCCGGGTTCTCGCTGATCTTCGGGCTCATGAAGATCCCGAACCTGACGCACGGCTCGTTCTTCATGCTGGGCGCGTACCTGGCCACCAGCCTCATCGCGCGCGGGCTCGACTTCTGGACGGCTGCGGTCGTCGCCGGATTGCTCGTCGCCGCGTGCGGCGGCATCATCGAGCGCCTCCTCCTCCGCCGGCTGCCCGGCGCGGAGCTCGCGCAGGTACTGGTCACCCTGGGTCTGTCGTTCATGATCGCCGACGTGTGCCTCATGGTGTGGACGGGCGATCCGATCCGGATCGACACGCCAAAGGCGCTGCGCGGCGCGACCTCCGTGCTGGGTCTGGGCTTCCCCACGTATCGCCTCGCCATCAGCCTCATCGCCGTGATCTTCGCGGCGGCGCTGTGGGCCGTGCTCGACCGGACGCGGCTCGGCGCGATGATCCGCGCCGGCGTCGACGATCCGGCGATGGCGCGGGTGGCCGGCATCCGGGTCTCGCGACTCTTCACCTTCGTCTTCTGTCTGGGCGCGTGGCTCGCCGGCTTCGCCGGCGTCATCGGCGGGCCGATCCTCTCCGTCTATCCCGGGCTCGACCAGGAGATGCTGCCTCTGGCCCTCGTCGTGGTCATCCTCGGCGGCAGCGGCAGCCTGCTCGGCTCGCTCGTCGGCAGCCTCGTCGTCGGCTTTCTCTACAACTTCGGCCAGGCGATGTTTCCCGAGCTCGCCTACGTCGTGCTCTTCCTGCCGATGCTCATCGTCCTGGTGGTGCGGCCCCAGGGTCTCTTCGGACGGCAGGCGGTGTGAAGCGGCTCGCCCTCGCCGCCGCGCTCGTGCTCCTGGCGGCGATGCCGCTCTGGGTCGGCTCCACCTACTACGTCAACATCGCCAGCCAGATCCTGATCGCGGCCATCTTCGCCCTCGGCGTCAACGTGCTGGTCGGCTACGCCGGACTGGTCACGCTCGGCCATGCCGGACTGTTCGGCATCGCCGCCTATACCGCGGCGCGCCTCATGAACGGTGGCCACGGCCACGTCACGGTCGCCGCGGGAGCCCTGGCTGCGACGCTCATCGCCGCGGCGGTCTTTGCGGCGCTCGCGCTGCGCGGCATCGGGCTTGGCTTCATCATGATCACCCTGGCGCTCGGCCAGATCGTCTGGGGCGTCGCGTATCGCTGGATCAGCATCACCAACGGCGACAACGGCATCTCGATTCAGGGCCGGCCGAGCCCGCTCGGGCTGTCGCTCGCCTCGCCGCCGCGCTTCTACTGGGCCACGCTGGCCGTCTTCGTCGTCGTCGTGGTCTCGATGGCGATCTTCGTCGCCTCGCCGTTCGGCGCCAGCGTGCGCGGCGCCCGCGACCAGGCCCGGCGGATGAACGCCCTCGGCTACGACGTGTGGACGATTCAATTTCTCGCCTTCCTCCTGTCGGCCTTCTGGAGCGGCGTGGCCGGGCTGCTCTACCTCTATTACAACCAGTTCGTGAGCCCCCAGGTCGTGGCGCTCACCGCGTCGGCCGAGGCGCTGCTGATGGTGATCGCCGGCGGCTCGGCGACATTACTCGGCCCGATCGCCGGCGCGGCGCTGGTCGTCATGATGAAGAACGTGGCCAGCGCCTACATCGAGCGCTGGAACTTCGTCCTCGGCGCCATCTTCGTCGTCATCGTCATCTTCATGCCCGAAGGGCTGGTGCCGGGCACGGTGCGCCTGTGGCGCTGGGCGACGGGGGCGGCGCGCGGACGATGAGCGCCCTGGCGGTGCACAACCTCGAGAAGTCCTTCGGCGGTCTGCGCGTCACGGCCGCGGTGAGCCTGGCCGTCGAGGCCGGCGAGCGCCGCCTCATCATCGGCCCCAACGGCGCCGGCAAGACGACGCTCTTCAACCTCATCACCGGCGAGCTCCGGCCGCAGCGCGGCTCGATCACGCTCTTCGACCGCGACATCACCCGAGTCCCGAGCCACCGGCGGCCCCACCTCGGCATCGCCCGCACCTACCAGATCATCACGCTCTTCCAGGCCGAGACGCTGTTGCGCAACATCACCCTGTCGTTGCTCGGCCTGTCGCGTCTTCGCTGGAATCCCCTCATCAGGCTCGAGCGACAGGACGCCCTCATGGCCCGGGCGCGCGAGACGCTGGCGCAGGTCGGCCTCGACCACCTCGCCGAGCGGCCCCTCGCCCAGACGTCCTACGGCGAGCGCCGCCGCGCCGAGATCGCCATGGCGCTCGCCCAGAACCCCAGGGTCCTGCTGCTCGACGAGCCCTTCGCCGGGCTCTCGATCGACGAGCGGCGCGACGTGCTCAGGGTGGTCACCGGCATCCCGCGAGACGTGACCATCGTGATGATCGAGCACGACATGGACGTGGCGCTCGACTTCGCCGAGCGGATCACCGTCCTGCATTTCGGGAAGGTCGTCGTCGAGGGCACGCGCGGCGAGGTGGTCGCCCACCCGCGCACCAGGGAGATCTACCTTGGCGACTGACGCGCTCGTGCTGAGCGAGATCGACGCCTTCTACGGCGACAGCCACGTGCTGCACCGCATGTCGCTGCGGCTGGGCGAAGGCCGCCTCCTCGGCCTGCTCGGCCGCAACGGCGCCGGCAAGTCGACCTCGATGAACGTCACCGTCGGCCTGTTGCCGCCGCGGCACGGCGCGGTCACCGTCTACGGCAGGGTGGTCACCGGTCGCGCCCCCGAGGCCATCGCCGCGCAAGGTGTCGCGCTGGTACCGCAGGGGCGCCGCATCTTTCGCAGCCTCACGGTGCGCGAGAACCTCGCGGTGGCCGGGCGCAAGCCGCGCGGCCTGCCGATGCTCTGGACGCTCGAGGCCGTCTACGGCATCTTCCCGCGCCTCCGGGAGCGCCAGCGACAGATCGCCGGCTCTCTCTCCGGCGGCGAGCAGCAGATGCTTGCGATCGGCCGCGCGCTGATGTCCAACCCGCGCGTGCTCTTGATGGACGAGCCAACGGAAGGCTTGGCGCCGCAGATCGTCGCCGAGGTCATGGCGACCATCCGCCGCCTCAAGGAGCAGGGGCTCTCGATCGTGCTCGTCGAGCAGAACGCCAAGCTGGTGTTCGACGTCGCCGACGACATCGTGATCCTCAACAGCGGCCGCGTCGCGGTCGACGCGTCCGCTGCAGAGCTGAGGCGCGACGGCATCGACCTGCGCCAGCACCTGGGTATCTACTGACGGCGCCGCGTCCCTGCCCCCTCTCTGGCGCACCGGGGTGGTCAAGCGAACGAGTCCCGTGCTAGGCTGGGCCGCCGTCACGGATCTCGCCCAAGGGAGGCCCGCATGAGGTCGTTCCGCGTCGCCATGGGTGCACTCGTGGGGCTGGCTCTGGTCCTGCTCGCGCCTCGCCCGTCGATCGCCGCCGACGCGATCCGTATCGGATACCTCGGGCCCCTTACCGGGATCTTCGCCCAGGCCGGCAAGGACATGCTCGACGGCCTCAAGCTGTCACTGGAGCAGATGAACTACCAGGCGGGCGGCCGCAAGATCGAGCTGTTCGAGGAGGACACCGAGGGAAACTCGACCACGGCGATCGCGAAGTACAGGAAGCTCGTCAGCCACGACAAGATTCACGTCCTCACCGGCATCCTCCTCGTGAACGTGGGCAATACCCTGGTGCCGCTGATCGAGCGCGACCAGCTGCCCACGCTGTTCCTCACCACCCCCGACGACCTCACCAAGCGCAAGATCGCCAGGTGGATCCTGCGCTCGAACTTCTCGGCCAGTCAGATCATGCATCCGTTGGGCGATTACGCCGCCAGGACCCTCAAGTATCGCCGGATGGCCGCCATCGCCATGGACAACGGCTTCGGGCACGAGGAGATCGGCGGGTTCCAGCGCGTGTTCGAGGACAATGGCGGCAAGGTCGTCCAGAAGCTCTGGGTGCCGCTCAACGCGCTCGACTTCGCGCCGTACCTGTCCCAGCTCCAGCAGGACGTCGACGCCGTCTGCGCCGTCTTCGTGGCCGGCCAGGCCGTGCGCTTCGTCAAGCAGTACGGGGAATCTGGCCTGAAGACAAAGGTGCCTCTCATCGGTACCGGCATCATGACGGACGAGAGCGCGCTGCGCGGCATGGGCGACGAGGCGGCTGGCATCGTGGGCTCGCTCCTCTGGAGCCCGACGCTCCAGAATCCGGCCAACCAGACGTTCATGAAGCTGGCCGAGGCGAAATTCGGGAGAACGCCCGCCTACTTCCATGCCGTCATGTACAGCTCGGGGCGCTGGATCGCCGAGGCCGCACGCTCCCTGCAGGGCCAGGTCGAGGACCGCGAGAAGCTCCTCGCCGCCATCCGCCGCGCCATCGAGACCACGCCCGATCCCCGGGGCCCCATCAGGCTCGACGAGTACGGCAACCCGACGGAGAACGTCTACATCGTGCGCGTGGACAAGGCGGCCGGCAAGCTCGTCAACACCGTCATCCACACCTATCCGCTGGTCTCGCAGTTCTGGACGTACAGGCCCGAAGAGTTTCTCAGGAGCCCAGCGTACACGCGCGATTATCCGCCGGCCAAGCCCTGACGCGCGGCCCCATGCGTTTCGGGTTCTTCTTCTGGCCGTACACGCCGGAGTACACGGCGCGCATGGCACGCCTCGGAGAAGAGCACGGCTTCGACATGGTCGGCATCGCCGACACGCCGGGCAACGCGATGGACCCGTGGGTCGCGATGACGCTGGCGGTCTCAGCCACGTCGCGCGTGCGGCTCGCCACCTGCGTCACCAACCTGGTCAGCCGCCATCCGTCCATCACAGCGTCGGCGGCAGCGTCCGTGGACCTGGCCTCCGGCGGCCGGACCATTCTCGGCATAGGCGCGGGACATAGCGGGGTCGCCAATGTCGGGGGCGCCCCCGCGGGGGCCGGGGCATTGCGCGACGGCATCGGCTTTCTCAGATCGGCGCTGAGCGGCGAGCCGGCGTCGTGGCGGGGCGTCAGCACGCACCTGCCCCGGGGTGCGGCGCGGCGTTCCCGTCTATGCGGCCGCTTCGGGACCCGCGGCTCTCCGGGCGGCCGGCGCCGTGGCCGACGGCGCCTTCGTGAACTACGGCCTTGGGCCCGACCACGTGAGCCATGCAAGGGGGCTGATCGAGGCGGGCGCCAAAGAGGCGGGACGGCCGGCGAGCGACGTCGACGTATGGTCCATCGCGTGCCTCGACGTGAGCGACCGCCGCGAGGCGGCTTTCGAGAAGCTCGGCAATATTCTCGGCTTCGTCGCCGCGTACATCCTGGGGCCCGACCCGGAAGGGCGTGGTGTTCCCCCCGACCTGGTCGCCCGCGTGCGGGAGCTACGCGCGACGTACACGACCCGACAGCAGGAGATGGACCCGACGCTGGTGAAGCGGCTCGGGCTGTTCGACTACCTTCGCGCGCGGCTGGCGATCACAGGGACGCCCGACGACTGTATCGGACAGGTGCGCGCAGCCGAGGCTGCGGGAGCGACCCAGCTCATGTTCACGGTGAGCCTCGCCGCCGATCCCGTGAGCAGCGTGGACCTCTTCGGTCGCGAGGTGCTGCCCGCGGTGACGCGTTGAGGCGAGGGGACACGAGTTGATCATCGACGTGCACGCTCATCTCTACCCTCGCGCGTTCATGGAGGAGATCGCCGCGCACGGTCCGCGCCACGGCGTGAGCCTCACCGGTGACACGCCGCCTGTCCTCTGCTTCGAGGGGATCGAGTTCTGGCGGTACCTGCCGGCCTTCCACGACGTCGCAGTGCGGCTCAAGGCCATGGACGACGCCGGCTGCGAGCGGCAGGTGCTGTCGCTCGGGCCGCCCATGGTCTACTGGGCCGACATCGAGCTGGGATCGCGGCTCAGCCGGATCTTCAACGAGGAGATCGCGCGCGTGGTGAAGGCGCATCCCGACCGCTTCGTCGGGTTCGCCGCGGTGCCGCTCCAGAACACGTCTCGCGCCCTCGGTGAGCTGGAGCGAGCGGTCGACGGGCTCGGCCTGCGCGGGGTGGCCATCGGCTCGAACATCGACGGCATGCAGCTCGACGATCCCCGGCTCGCGCCGTTCTGGGAGCGCGCGGAGACGCTCGACATTCCGGTCTTCATCCACCCGGTGAACCCTGCCGGCCACGCCAGGAGGCACGACTACCGCCTGGACCTCGCCATCGGCTTTCCCTTCGACACGACGGTCGCCGCCGCCCGGCTCGTCTACAGCGGAATCCTTGCGCGCCACCCGCGCCTGCGCGTCTGTCTCGCCCATCTCGGGGGCGCGCTGCCCTTCCTGCGTGAGCGGCTGGTGCTGGGCTGGGAGGTGGGACGCGAGGCCTTCGGCGCGTCCTACGGGATCACGGAGAGCCCGGAGAGGGGCCTCGAGCGCTTCTGGTTCGACGTCATCTCCTACTACGAGCCGGCGCTCCTGGCGGGCGTCGCCTGTGTGGGGGCGGATCGTCTCGTCATCGGCAGCGACGCGCCGTTCGCCGTAGGGAGCCTCGCGCGCTCGATCGCATCCATTCGCGACTTCGCGTTTTTGCCGCGGCGCGACCGAGAGCGGATCCTCGGCGTCAACGCGCGAGAGTTTCTCGACGGCGCGGGCTGACCGAGAGCGCCACTTTCAGCGCCGGGCGCTTCCGTTCCTGGCGTCGAGCTCCTCGCGGATGATGCTGCGGAGGTGTTGCCGCGTCGCGACCATGACCCACCGCCCGCCGAACCACACGCCCGCGATGCCGCCCAGGAGGAGCGTGCCCATCAGGGCCCACTGGTACTCCTCGCGGTGCAGGTATCCCTGCTCCTTGTGCTTGATGTCGCAGTCCTCGCGCACGCGCTCCACGTCGGGGAAGCCCGGGTGGATCCGGTTCGCGGCGCTCATGTTTCGGTAGGCGCGGTAGTGCAGGTCGCGGATGTAGAGATCGACACCATGGTTCCACAGCCGCGTGAACATGCTGTCGCCCTTGGGCGTCACGCCCGCCTTGCGGGCGGCTTCCTGGACGGTCTCGACGGGGATGAGGAAGTTGAAGCCCTGGACGACCTGGCTTCCCTGCAGCGAGGTGAACGTGGCCGCGCCGATGACCTGACCGCGGTCGTCGAAGACGGGGCCGCCGCTATTGCCCTGGATGATGGCGGCGTCGGTCTGAAGCACGCGCTGGCCGCCGATGTCTTCCTTGAAGCCCGAGATGCGGCCGGTCGTGATCGAGGGCTCGTATTGCGTGGCGCGGCTCAGCAGCTCGTGGGAGACGACGACGCCGGGATAGCCGATGACGAAGAGCGCCTGGCCCAGGTGCAGGTCGGTGCTGTGCCGGGCCAGCCGGACGACGGGCAGCTCCGTGTCCTCGATCTTCAGGATCGCCACGTCGCGGCCATGCTCCGTGCGGGAAATGCCGGAGGCATCCGTGGCGGTGGCGACAACCACGTAGGCGGGCGGGCTGTAGAACTTCACCTCCGCCGGATAGGACTTGCCGTTCGACAGGTGGACCTGGAGCGTCCGCTCGAGTGCGACGCCGCCACGGTTCTCGGGGCTCGCCGCGAGCGCGCGGATGCGCTGCGTGTGCATCGCGCCGGACAAGCCGTCCAGCTCGGCGGCGCAGGCCGAGGCCACGGCGTTCTCGAGGAGCTCGGCCGCGAAGGCGCCGTCGGCGCCCTCCTGGTAGGGCTGGACCACGTGGCCGTTCGTCACGATCCAGCCGTCGGGGTGGATGATGGAACCGCTCCCGAGCTCGCCGATCGATCCGGGCCGGACGACGGCGGTCGATCCGTCGCTGCAGCGCACCGTCGCCGTCGCGCCGATGCGCACCATGATCATCACGACAGCCGGCTTGGCCCGGAAGACGGCGGACTGGAGCTCCGACTCCGTCGCGGCGTCCGGCGCGGCCGGGGTTCCGGCCACGAGGAGCCAGGCCGTGCCAGCGATCACGAGGGCGAGCGCTCTTGTCGTGATAGTCCTCTCCTTGATCTGCCCGCAGGCGACCACGGGGGCCGCCGCATCCCGCGGCATTATACCCTGGTCGAGACACTGCGGCTCCCGTACCCCACGACGGGGCACTGGGTCAAGTTGCGAGCCAGCGTGGTACGTGATGGATCACGATACGTCGGTCCAGAAACTGAGGGCGCGAACAGGCACAATGGAGGCGGGCGCCCGGGAACCG
>WNGB01009277.1_pt1 | contig 13832 bp, 9 predicted proteins | sample 5400681 | NCBI WGS metagenome assembly WNGB01 (sample SAMN13153367, study PRJNA577476) | soil metagenome | isolation source: 115 cm soil or saprolite under grassland replicate 2 | place: USA:California | collected 2016-06-15 | reverse complement strand
TCGGCGAGCATGAGCATCTTGCCTCTTCCTCTGGACGAAAACGGTTCCGGAGAAACGTAAGTCGGCGCTATCGGCAACACTTGGTAGTTACCAGCTGGTATATCGCTGATTCGGTAATTGCCGTCCTGATCAGTCGTAGCTTTAAAGGCGGGACCTGGCTGCGGCGAAAAGCCCGAATTGCGAATGCTTACGATGATTCCAGCCACACCTTTTCCGCGAATGCTTACGCGCCCTGAAACGCTATTCGTCTCAGCTTTTTTCGACGTCGTTGTTTGAGAGTCCGCCGCCAGCGGAAAAACAGCGCAGATAAAGATAAGGGCCAAATTAACTGCGTAGCGAGGGAGGCTACTCATAAAAGCAATACTACGGCTTCAACTTACGAGGAGGTGTAGATGATACTGAATACCGCGTTACTTTGTCGCCATCTAAATGCATTCCAATAATGCCGCTAACGTATTTACTTGTGAAAGCTAAACCATGTTAGGATCAACAAAGACCAGCTGCTATTGTTGTCGTCTCCCAAGCTCTTTAACCGTGTTCTGTCTCAGCTATAAACCCGGCGCCCCGACGCGGGCACGCCGCGTTGGATACTGGACCTCTCGCTCGTTTCAAAACTGACTAATTCATCATGGCACTCCTGAAGATCACCGACGCAAGCGGCCGCCAATGGGAGTATAGCTTTGTGCCCAACGGCGCATGCACCATAGGCCGCGCCCCAGACAATACGATAGTTCTTGATGATCCACGCGCTTCGCGCTATCACGCGCATGTGAAACCAGCTGAAGATGGCTCGTTCACGCTGGTGGACGGGGCAATAATTAATGGAGAGCTGCGTCGCAGCGCCAACAAGGTTTTCGTTAATGGTGGTGCGCATTATGAATACCAATTACAAAATGGCGATCGCATAACTATTGGCGCGAGTACGTTGCGGTTTGAACAACGCGCCGAAGAACGCACGACCGATGTACGCTACGACGACAAGCCGCTCGGCCACACACAGCTGGTCGTTTCCGCCAACGACGTAATGCAGACGGTGCTCCATTCAAAGCCGGAAGGTATGGCAACTGCCGCGATGAGCCCGGCGCGAGACAAAGTGTTGGAGGCCCTGCAAAGAAAAGCAAACATCCTTTCCGCGCTTTATGAGATGAGCAAGACGTTGGGATCTGTGTTCGATCTCGAAGCAATATTTGCGAAGGCGACCGACGTTATTTTCCGTTCGACCCCGGCTGATCGCGTTGTGGCCCTGCTTGCCGAAGGCAATGGTATGGAGAATCCAGAGGACGTGAAGTTGAATCCGATAGCCATGCGTGCTCGTGATGAAAGCCTTAGTAACCATGCGCGCAAGCTTTCAATCGGTCGGACGATCACTCGAAAAGTGATGAAGGATAGAGTCGCTCTGCTTTCACAGGACGCCGCCTCGGACGAAGAATTTGCCGGGGTCGATTCAATCGTGTCTCAGGGAGTTCGTTCGACTATCTGCGCTCCGCTGGTCGGTGAGTCGAGAGTCCACGGCGCCATTTACGCCGATCGACTGGATCCTTTTGCGGCTTTCAAACCGGATGACCTGGAGCTGATTAGCGCGGTTGCCGCACAGACGGCTATTGCCGTGGAAAATGCTCGAGCCCACGAGCGTCTCGCGCGCGAAGAAGTGGCTCGCGCGAATTACAGCCGGTTCCTGCCCGAGTATGTCGTCAAACAAATGCTTGAGAATCCCGAATCGTTTAAGCTCGGCGGAGTTAACCAGACAATCACGATACTCTTTGCCGACATCCGAGGCTTCACGAGTATTTCCGAGCACGCACCCCCGGAAAAAATTGTCGGCCTGCTCAACCGCTATTTTTCCGCCATGACCGACATTATCTTCGCTCATGGCGGAACGCTCGATAAATATCTTGGCGATGGTTTGATGGCTCTCTTCGGCGCGCCTACAACTACGCCGGAAGATGCTTCAAACGCCCTGAATGCCGCAGTGGCGATGCAACGTCGATTGCTTAGCATCAACGCGGAATTACGCCAGGAAGGTTTATCAGAGGTTGGTGTAGGTATCGGACTGCACACCGGTGAAGTGACGGTGGGTTACATCGGATCTGAGCGCCGTTCTGAATATACGGCCATCGGCGATTCAGTTAACACCGCTTCGAGATTGGAATCAAATGCGAGGGGTGGCGAGATTCTGGTTAGTGACGCAACTGCCAAGGCTGCTCGCAGCCGCTATAAGCTGCACCCGCGCGAACCTATCACCGTTAAGAATCGCGAGCAACCGGTTATCCTGTGGGAAGTTGATTGGCAACGTGCCAGCGGTGCCTTTTAGTTTCTTAGTTCTCCCCGATTAAATCGAAGCTAACCTTTGCGAGGCTTCGTGATTCCTCTGCGCTTTTCCGGTTGATGTCGTCAACGACAGTAATTTCAGATGGACCGCAAAACTGGTATGAGATGTGGAATGGCTCACAAAGAAGACTAAGACAAGCGAGGCTAACAACAAAGCGCTTTGATCTTCGATACTTGCTATGGGGTTTCCTGAGTTCTTCAAACGGCAATTGACAATTGCTCGCGTTTACGGCATCCCGGTCCGCATAGACTATCGTTGGTTTGCCGTCTTCGCGCTGAGCGTTTGGTTGATTGAAAGCAATTTGCAAAGCCACGCCATCCAGGTTGGGAACGTCCGCCTGCCGCCCCATGCGCAGGCTACTGCATGGATCCTGGGACTGATTACCACGGCGGGACTTTTCCTCTCTGTCTTTGGCCATGAACTTTCTCATGCCTTAATGGCTAGAGCTGAAGGAATTGAAATTGACGAAATAGTCCTGCACCCGTTCGGAGGCCTGGCTCGTCTCAAAACTGAGCCTCAGAATCCCCGGGCTGAATTCCGCATTGCATTCGCTGGTCCAGCATCGAGCTTTCTATTTTCCTTACTTGCTTTTGCCGGCGCCAAGATCGCTGCAATGGGAAACTACGAAGGAACGGTGGTCGTGTTTTTCTTAATCGCTTCGGGAAACCTCTTGCTTGCGCTCTTCAATCTTTTTCCTGGCTATCCGCTCGATGGTGGTCGCGTCTTGCGAGCCATTCTGTGGCGGCGAAGCGGTGACATAAAGGATGCAACTCGCAAAGCTGGTATTTGCGGAGTTTTGATCGGCGGCGTGCTTATCCTATTCGGAATTTACATAATGATCGCGCCAAACTGGCGGCCAGCCCAGCCTTACTTCATGGGCGGCTGGTCGATCCTGGTCGGACTCTTTTTACTCGACACCGCGATAAAGGTTGTTAGAAGCGCGCAGAATGCGAGGCTGTCTACCGTGGCTGACGCGATGTCGCCGCCGGTCGCGATTGAACCGGGACTCACTGTTGCGAGACTAGTGGACGACATTCTTCCGCTGCACCGTCAAACAAGTTTTCCTGTTGCTGTAAAAGGCCGTCTTCACGGCATTCTCTCGCTCGAAGACTTGAAATCACTCCCGCGCGATCGTTGGTCCACCACGCACGTGGAATCCGTCATGCGCCCCGTTGGGCAAGGTTTTTTTGTTGAACCTGGGACCACACTTGAATCCGCGCAAGAATTGATGAGGGAGAACGGCGTGAACTCAATCGCAGTGGTGAATGCTCAGGGACAACTGGTAGGTTTTCTGCAAGGCGGAAGAATCAGGCGCCTTCCAAAAACAAAATCCCGCTTCAATTAGTCAGCACCCTCCAGCAGGCGAATCTGAATGTCACATCATTATGTCTATTTACCGCACTGAATTGGGATCGCAACGGAATTTCCAAAAGTTATCATCTTACAACCCGGTCGCCATTGCCACGACCTGTTTTTTTCGCGATAATCCAAGCGGAGCTATCCATTTCGTAACCGAAGGAAATCGTTGATGCTGGCAGTACTGGGTGCGCTCTTTGCCAACGCAGTAATTGCGATCTTGAAACTCGCGGCAGCGCTCATCACGGGCTCTTCGGGCATGATGGCCGAGGCGCTGCATTCGGTAGCAGACACCACCAATCAGGTATTTCTGCTTCTCGGATTGCGGTTTTTCAAACGCCCGGCGTCGCGTAAACACCCTTTCGGTTTTGGAAAAGAACGCTTCTTTTGGTCTTTCATAGCGGCAATGTTTATCTTCGGAGTTGGTTCGACCTATGCAATCTACGAAGGTATAGTGAAATTGACGCACTCGCACCCTCCGGAAAATTTGAAATGGGCGTACCTGGTCCTCGGCGTTTCGTTCTTGCTGGAAGGCGCGTCAATTGGTCTGGCAATTTATCAGGAGGCAAAAGAAGCGCGCCACGATGGACTTTCATTCTTTGCATATATTCGCGAGTCGAAAGATCCTACTGCGAAGACCGTTATTTTTGAAGATTCAGCGGCGTTACTCGGCATCATTATCGCTGCAGGCGGACTCTTACTCACCGAGCATCAGAGTGGTCCCGGTGCTGGCGCTTACTGGGATGGGATTGCTTCGATACTTATCGGCGTAGTGCTCGCGATAGTGGCTTTTGTTCTGGCGCGAACTTCGCGCGGCTTGTTGCTTGGGGAGGCGGCTAGTCCGAAAAGCTGGCGAGCGATAAAACAGGCAATCGAAAGCCATCCGAATGTAGTGAGGGTAATAGAATTATTAACTATGCATCTAGCTCCGAGGCAAATTTTGATTAACGCGCATGTCAACCTGCGAGACGATCTTGTTACCTCTGATATTGAACGAACGAATGAAGAAATTGAGTGTTTGATCAAGCAAGCGGAGCCGAAAGTGGAAATGATTTTTCTGGAGACAGCGCGCGCCAGTCATAGCAAAAAGATCGAGTGCGTTCCGGAACACGTAGGCTGAAAAAGGTCATAAAGATTTTTGGATTACGGTTTGGTGAAACTAAATTGCTGCTTCTGAATCGCAAATCGCAAATCCAGGTTTTCAAACTTAGAAATGTTGTTCATACTGCCATACACGGAGTACCTGGGAAGGCTTAGTGAGCCGCGCAATATCGCGGACGTCATTCTTGTCTTCTTGCTAGTGTATGCAGTTTTGAAACTCGTTCGTGGAACCCGTGCCGCTCCCATGGCCGCCGCGCTTGGAGCGTTCGCCCTCCTCTACTGGCTGGCAGTCAAACAAGACCTGGCCACACTTTCGTTTATCCTGCGCGGCGCACTTCTCTACATCGGCGTGGCCATCATTGTTCTCTTTCAAAATGAAATCCGACAAGCATTAATCACCTTCGGGAATCAATTTCGCATGCCTTTCGCGCGGAAGCACCTCGGCCAATTCGGCGAAGGCGTGTATGACGAAGTAGTGCTCGCCGCCACTACTCTGGCGTCCACTAAGACAGGCGCGCTGATAGTAATTGAGCGCAACATCGGACTGAAAAACATAATCGATGGCGGCGTAAAACTGGATGCCGAACTCAGTTACGATCTGCTGGTCAGTATATTCAACACTGAGTCGCCGCTTCATGACGGTGCTGTGGTAGTGCGCCGGCATCGGGTTGCCGCAGCTTCCTGTTTTCTGCCTTTGACTTTGAATCCGCGCCTTTCTCGGGATCTAGGAACGCGGCACCGCGCCGCCCTTGGTGTCACCGAGGACACTGATGCGGTCGCGGTCGTGGTCTCGGAGGAATCGGGCTTGATTTCTATCGTTCAACGTGGAGAGATTAAACGAGGGTTGGATGCCACTCGGCTCCGAGTCGCAATTTCTCAAGCACTTGAAGTTTCGCCAAAGCGGGACAAAGCGAAACAGACTGAAAAACCCGGCGAACCTGATACTGACACTGAAGAAGTCGCCTCAATCTGACGTTTACCTCCAAGCTTGGAAGTTGAGGCACTTTTGATATTCTTGAGATTTCAAGATTGAACCTAAACTAACGTACGTTATGCCCTTTCAAGATATAGAAGAGACGGAAGCAGTCCCTATTCCGCGGTCACCAACTGTGGTGGAAAAATGGCTGCGGAAGTTATTTATTGAAGACTGGAGTTTGAAGTTGCTGGCGCTCGCAATAACGGTGGTTCTATGGCTGGCGGTCACGGGCCAGAACCAACCAGTGACGCTGCGCGTCTCGGACGTTCAACTCAATTTCCTCAAACCTAATGGTCTAGAAATAAGCAATGAACCGCCCAACCACGTCGAGGTGTTTCTGAGGGGAAGCCCTGACAAGCTGAATCAGATCGGACCGCGTGACTTGGTAGCAACCGTCGATTTGACTGATCAAAAAGCCGGCGAACGTATAGTCAGGTTGTCGCTCGATCGTGTAAAAGTGGATTTAAGCGAAGACATCAAGATCCAGCAGTTTTCACCATCCACGATTCCCATTCGCCTCGAGCCAATCATTGAGATGCCGGTGGACGTAGAGCTTAAGTTTGAGGGCAAGCTGCCTGAAGGTTATGAGATCGTCAGCGTCAGCGTCAACCCGGCGAAGATTCGATTGCGCGGTCCTGCCGACAGGATAAACGCCATGCACAAAGCTTTGACTGAGACTGTGTGGTTGGATGGCAAAAAGGACTCTTTTAATCTCTACCACGTCGAAATCAATATCGCTGACCCGAAGATCGATGTGCTCGATCCGGGGGTAGACGTCCATGTCGAAATCGCCGAGAAGAAGCGTGGCGATCTACATTTCGGATTTGCGACTGCCGAGGTATCGCCCTACTTAGCTAGTGTGCGCGCGCCTCATCATCAGTAGTTCTACCCTCGTTTACTTTATCCCATCTTGATGAAAAAGCTTTTTGGCACGGACGGGATGCGCGGCGAAGCCGGCAGATTTCCGTTGGACGCCGACACCATCGAGATTGTCGGCGCCTCCCTTGCCACACGTCTCAAAGAGAAACTAGGTTATGCGCCGGTGATAGTGATAGGTAGAGACACGCGGGAATCAGGCGAATGGCTCGAGCAGGCACTAATGGCAGGCGCTGCGAGCGCTGGTGCGGTGTCGAAAGTAGCCGGCGTTATAACCACGCCAGGCGTTGCGTATCTCGCCCGCACCCTACCGGCGGATGCGGGAGTAGTGATCAGCGCTTCTCATAACGCATATCGAGACAATGGAATCAAAATCTTTGCCCCTTCAGGACGCAAGCTCGATGACGCTACTGAACATCTCATTGAGTCAAAAGTTTTTTTTCGACGGAAAGCGTCTTCGAGGGACCCAGCTAATCAACTCTTAACAAGTTTTAAAGTCGACGCTCGTGATAGCCAGAATCTGCGCGCTCGCTATGTGCACTTTCTTGCCGACGAGATTGGTCACCACCTGTCACTCAAGGGAATCCGTTTGGTGCTGGATTGTGCGAATGGCGCTTCTTCGGACATCGCTCCTGAGTTATTCCTTCGGCTTGGGGCGAGCGCCATTGTCATCAACAATACACCGGATGGCCGCAACATAAACCTCCGATGTGGTTCTCTTCATACCGAAGCGCTTCAAGATGAAGTCATTAGGCAGAATGCGGAGCTCGGGGTTGCCTTCGACGGCGATGCAGATCGCGCCTTGTTCGTAGATGCTAAAGGAAAACTAATAAACGGTGACGCAAGCCTGTGGGTTCTTGCCAAGTATCTAAAGGCAGGCCACGATTTAAACCACGATACCGTGGTGGCTACCGTGATGACCAACATCGGCCTCGAACTCGCGTGTCAGTCGCAGGGAATACGCCTTGTTAGAACGGATGTCGGCGATAAATATGTACTGGAAGAGTTGTTGCGGCTCGGCGCGAGCCTCGGCGGGGAACAATCCGGTCACATCATATTTCCCAACTTAAGCCTTGCGGGGGACGGGTTAATCACGACACTGATGATGTTGCGAACCATGACAGAAACAGGAAGGACACTTGACGAACTTAGTGAAGGTTTTCAGATGTTTCCCCAGATACTCGTCAACGTGAAAGTCAAAGTGAAGCAGCCGTTCGCAGAGGTTCCGGCCATCAAAAATGTGGCGCGCGAAATAGAAGCGGCGCTGGGTTCGCGGGGGCGGCTGCTCCTACGTTATTCCGGAACCGAGTCGCTGGCACGGGTAATGATTGAGGGCGAAGGCCAGGATGAAATCGAGAGATATGCACAGAAATTGGCAGATGTGATCCAAAAGGCGCTGGGATCTTAGTTGGTTAACTGTGGAGATTTTACGTTCGACTTTGAAATACTTACGTTGTTACAGCCGGCGAATCAGGCGAATTTCTGAAGGTGAAGTCGGATCCTTTGAATGAACAAGAAGGAAATATTTGGCTTTGGGTTTTTCACTTAGAAGTGTCTTGCACGGCACGCGCATTGCGAGGTATATTGTGGGGCAAGAAGAGACGGCTGGTGAATCCTCCGTCTCAGTGGTTGCTGGGGTGAGGACAGTGACCACAAATATGGATGGGCGCGACGTACTCCCACGTTTGTCGCGCCCATTCGCTTTTTCCGCAACACGTTTTCATTTAACTCACAATGAAATGCTTCCGAGACACACCCGTTGTACTTGGACGCACTCGCATGCAACCACAATAGCTTGCCGCTTGCGCACTCCAATCTGCCGTCGCCTTCGATACTCCCACTGGTCAAGTTTTGATTGACCTACTGCTTGCGCCCGATCTAAATCTACAATACGCTCGAGTGTGACGAGAATTGATTCTCAATCAGTCTGAATGATCCCGATGGGAGGAGTTTTGTCATTGCCCCGGCTGCAAGTTCGCACAAAAGCGCCAACCTTTGAATACGAAATAACAATCGGGCGTGGTATGTTGTCGGAATCCGGCCAGGTTGTCCGCAGATGCCTCGGCAAGCAAGCGCAGCGCTTAGCGATAATTTCCAACAAAAGAATTTTCTCACTCTATGGACCGACCTTAATCCGGAATTTGCAAGGCAACAGCTTTTTCGTTTCACATTGGTTAATGGAAGACGGCGAGCGTTACAAGTCGCTACGTACGGCGCAACAGGCGCTTGGCTTTTTCAACGACAGCGGCATCGAGCGAAGCGATGGCGTTATAGCACTGGGCGGCGGAATTGTCGGTGACCTGGCAGGCTTCGCTGCGGCCATATATTTGCGGGGCGTTCCGTTTATCCAGATTCCTACCACTCTGCTTGCGCAAATCGATTCATCCGTGGGCGGTAAGACAGGCGTAAATCTACCTTTAGGAAAAAACCTTGTTGGGAGTTTTCACCAACCTGCCGCTGTCATTATAGACGTTGAGACACTGATCACCTTGCCGTCGCGGGAGCTTATAGCCGGCTGGTGCGAGTGTGTCAAACAAGGAGCCGTGAGCAGCCGGAGACTGTTCAAACAAACGACCGACTTTCTAAAAGTGTGTAATTCTCAGGGAGTCTTGATTTCCACGCAAATGGAACAACTCATTGCCTCACATTGTGCTTTTAAAACGTCAATCGTCGCCTCGGACGAACGTGAAGCCATTGGTCGTCGTGATCGACGTTCGCGCCGAATCTTAAACTTTGGCCATACTATTGGTCATGCTCTGGAAGCCGTCACAAACTATCGTCGGTTTCGCCATGGCGAAGCTGTGGGCCTGGGAATGTTGGTAGCCTGCGAGTTGTCGAAAAATCTAGGTTTGCTGGAGCAATCAGAGTTAGAATTAATCCGTCAGGCAGTAAGTTTGTGCGGGCCATTACCAGCCACCTGTGATTTGGACGAGAGCGCAGTGATAAGGGCAATAGCCCATGACAAGAAGCGAACGGCGGGACACGTGCAGTGGGTGCTTCTTGAAAGTATCGGACGCCCGCGCATCGTCGACGGACAGGATATTAGTCCGAAGTTGTTGCGGCGATCCGTACGCGAGGTAATTCAACGACACCAGCGCGATGTTGAGGATTAATTGATGAATAAACTGGCGAGAAGATGCGAGCGCGGCAGCGCACGTCTAAAATTCATGATCGTCATTGCGATTATCGCCATTGTAGCTTACGCCGGATATCAGTTCATTCCCGTTGCATATCAAGCTTACCAATTTCGGGATCTAATGCAGCACGATGTTGACACGGCTGTCGCGCTGGGAAGGCCGACTTCATGGATCAAAGAGCAACTAACAAAAAGCGCCGCTGAGTATGGCGTCCCAGCCAATGCTGTCATTACACCAGCGCAGGACGATAATCGCATGGAAGTAAGAGTTCAGTATACGCAACCGATAGAATTTCCCGGCTTCGTCTATAACTACGAGTTTGATCACACCGCGAAGAGCGCGACATTTCTATCCGTTAAGTAAACTTGGCTTAGAGTGCTGGTAGCAGTGAGGGCGCCGCAGATTTGATTCTACGGGCTCTTTTCATTAGTTACCACGAACACTATCGTTGAGTGTTGTCGAGGAAAGCTTTGAGTTTCCGCGAACGCGAGGGGTGACGAAGTTTGCGGAGCGCTTTCGCTTCGATTTGTCGAATGCGTTCGCGCGTCACTGCGAAATGCTGGCCAACTTCTTCCAGCGTATGCTCAGAACCGGTCGTACCAAGGCCGAAGCGCATTTTGATTACTTTTTCTTCGCGAGGCGTCAAAGTAGCCAAGACCTCATCAGTGATTTCGCGCAGATTGGAAGCCACCACGGCATCAGCAGGATTAAGGATTGACTTGTCTTCTATGAAGTCGCCAAGATGTGAGTCTTCCTCTTCACCGATGGGCGTTTCGAGAGAGATAGGTTCTTGAGCTATCTTCAAAACCTTTCGCACCTTCGATACCGGAATATCCATCTTCCTGGCAATCTCTTCGCTGGTGGGCTCGCGGCCCAATTCCTGTACCAGTGAGCGCGAAGTTCGAATCAGCTTATTGATGGTTTCGATCATGTGCACCGGTATACGAATGGTCCGTGCCTGGTCAGCAATCGCCCGCGTGATCGCCTGGCGAATCCACCATGTAGCATAAGTAGAAAACTTATAACCGCGCCGCCATTCAAACTTATCCACTGCCTTCATCAAACCGATATTGCCTTCCTGAATCAGGTCCAGAAACTGTAGGCCTCGGTTGGTATACTTCTTGGCGATTGACACAACCAGACGCAGGTTTGCTTCCACGAGTTCGCGTTTGGCCTGACCCGTCTGCTGTTCGCCAATTATGATCGCTTGTAGTGAGCGCTTTATTTCAATTGGACTGATGTTGTGCTCAGCTTCCGTCTGCAGTAGTCGTTTCTTTGCAGCTGAAACCCGGCGCTTGAATTCCTTTTGATCATCAGCCCTTATTCGCTTCCGATGGAGCTTTTCGGTAAGGCTGTCAATTTCACGTTCAGCATCGCGAACTTCTTTTTGCACGCTGCGGATTGAAGTAATCAAGCGCTGGCGAGCGCGTTCGGTAATGTTTAGACGGCCAATTTCCTGCGCTATCTCCAGCCGCAGGCGCGCCACTTTCCGACGCATGCGCAGCACTTTCTTACTCTTTTTGCCGCGAGTGGCTTTCTGTTCCTCCCGGAGTTTGTCCAATTCTTTCAGACCCTGCTTGGAGAGCTTGCGAATGTTCTGAATACCTTCAACCGTCCAAGCCCTGTACTCTTCAGCCTTGTCCATGTCTTCGTCGCCAGTCAACTCAGCCTGTTCGGCGAAGATAACAATTTCGCGGATGTTCGCATTGCCGACCTCCAGCTCTTCGCCGATTTTCAGGCACTCCTTAACTGCGATAGGAGAACGCGCAATCGCTTTTTGAGTTTTAAGCTGGCCACGTTCGATTCTTTTCGCAATAGCCACTTCACCTTCGCGCGTCAACAGCGGAACCACACCCATCTCGCGCAGATATAGGCGAACCGGATCGTTGGTCTTCTCCAGGGCCCCTGCGGAAAGGTCGAGTTCAACATCCTCATCAGTGGCCTCTTCGTCATCGATCGCGACTGCGGCGGCCTGTTCGAGCAGACGTTCGTCAGAATCAGCTACCGGAATATTTGAGCCTTCGAGCTTTTGCAGCACATCTTCAATGTCGTCAGGAGAAACGACATTGTCAGGCAGCTCGCGGTTTAGATCGTCGAACGTCAGATACTTCTTGTCGCCACCCAACTCCAGGAGACGTTCCATGACATCGTCACGATCTTTGTCTTCGATACTCAAGTCTATCTGCTCCACTTAATTTCGATCCTAAATGCGCGGCTTTGAGAAACTCGTATGGGGGTGCTCTGCTTCTCCGCGATCTTGCGTCTGGAAAACAGACTCTCGAATCACACTTATCGCAAGGCTGAGTACGCGCAGGATTCCCTGTGATTCCAGAAGTCGCAGATCCAGGACTAACCTCTAATTCCCAACCTCCATGGCTTCCGTCTTTGGCATCAGTGCACTTCGACGCTTGGTAAGCTCAACCTGCTCAGTAGATAGCCTCGAGACTCTTGCGGCGTCTCCTTCACGCTCAGCTGACGCCATTTCTGCCTTCAAGTCCTCGATGCGCTGTTGTAGTTTCATCAATCGAAAAGCATAGATACATTCTTCCGGGGCATAATGCTCGTTAGAGGCATGGAGTGAGTCGCTCATTAAAAGCATCGGCAACAGCGCAGACGATAGCGGGTCCCCTTCAGTTCTCGCGCTCAAGCTGTCAAAGTTGACAGCAACGTTCTCGTTTTGTAACTCCAGCAGAGCTTTAAAAATTCGTGCTGTGGCTAGATCCTCATAGTCTTCGGTCTGCAACATCGGCAAAACACCCTGACGTAAATCTTGGTCGGTAAAAAGTAGGCCCAAAAGACGTTCTTCAGCAGGGGTAGCTTGTGTGGCACGCGATAGACCCTTCTTAACGGGCGTTCCTGCCCTATCGCCGCCTCGGACTTGCTGCCACAATTCACGACGCCAAGCCGAGGTATTGAAGCTATCCCGATCAATACCCAACTTATCCATTGCGATGTCAAAATATTCGCGCTTCTGAATGCGGCTGCGCACAGCGCGAATGTATGGAAGCACTTCATCAATTGCCGCCTCTTTGTCGGCGGGATTGCTAAGTTTGCGATCCCTTACGGCTTGATCGATCACAAATTGTATATGGGGTTGCGCCTCGCCACGTTGTCGCTGGTATTCACTAACGCCAGACTTTCTGATGAACTCATCCGGATCGGAGTTTTCCGGAAGCACCAGAATTTTCACTTCAAGATCTTCCGCGAGAAGTGTCTCAATGGCCTTCTTTGCTGCCTGCACTCCTGCGTTGTCGCCATCATAATTGACCACGACTTTGCCGGCAAATCGGCTCAACAGTTTCACTTGATCAGGCGTTAGCGCCGTTCCCAAACTTGCGACGACATTGCGAATGCCGAACTGATAAGGAACGATCAGATCCAAAAAGCCCTCCACTAAAATGGCGAAGCCGGCGCGTCGGATTTCATCTCGGGTTAGATTCAGGCCAAAAAGGTTGCGCCCTTTTATGTACGCCGCCGTCTCGGGTGAGTTTATATACTTCGCGTCCTCATTTCGAAGTGTGCGCCCGCCGAAGGCGATGGGCTTTCCCTGAATGTCCATCACGGGAAAGATGAGACGGCCGCGGAAGCGATCGTAAGATCCACCTTCTTCTTTTTTTACTACCAGCCCACTGCGATCGATCTGGTCCTGGCTGACGCCTTTTTGTCTGAGATAAGTCGAGAGAGCGTCCCAACTGTCGGGCGCGTAGCCCAGCCGAAAAGTTTTGCGTGTATCCTCCGCGATTTCGCGACCTTTTAGGTAATCGCGGGCATTGCGGCCCTCCGCGCTCGACTCAAGCTGCTGCTCCCACCATTCAAGCGCCCACTTGTTTAGCTCTATTACATCATCCGCCTCGTGGCGCCTCGCCTCAAAACGACTATCGTCAATCAGCTTTGGCAGAGGCACGCCTGACTTCTCGGCGACAAGCTTGATGGCCTCCGGAAAAGACACGCGTTCCATTTCCATCACAAAATTGAAAACCGAACCGCCTTTGTGACAACCGAAACAGTAGAAGATCTCTTTAGCCGGACTGACGGAAAACGATGGCGTCTTCTCCTT
>WNGB01009276.1_pt1 | contig 13833 bp, 11 predicted proteins | sample 5400681 | NCBI WGS metagenome assembly WNGB01 (sample SAMN13153367, study PRJNA577476) | soil metagenome | isolation source: 115 cm soil or saprolite under grassland replicate 2 | place: USA:California | collected 2016-06-15 | reverse complement strand
GTGGAGTCCACCAACACCATGCCGGCGACCTGGTCTGGATACTGGGCAGCAAAACTCCTCACGTACAGGCCGCCAAAGGAGTGCCCTGCCAGCACATAAGGACCCGGTACGTGCGCGCGCTGCAACAGCGTGTGCAGATCGGTCGCGATCTGGGTGCCGTCTGGCGGAGTGGAGGCCGCATCGCTCCAGCCGCGACCGGCCCGGTCGTAGACACAAACCCTGGTGTCGCGGGCCACCGCGGGCGCAATCCATCCCAAAATCGCCGCCGACGCCCCTCCGCCCGGCTCGAGCACCACCGTTGGACTGCCCGAGCCGCTGCACTCCAGGTGTAGCCGGTACGGCCCCACGTCGACCAGTTGACCGCGCATCGTGAAGTCCTCGGCCAACGAGCGGTTGACCGTCTCGACTGCCCCGGCGAGTGCCATCAGGAGCAGGACTGCGAGCACGGGGTTCAGCAACCATCCTCTGGTCCTGCTGTGCAGGTCTTGTCGCGAACGGACAAACACCCAGACCACCAGCACGACCAGAGCTGGCGGCCAGACCCAGCCGAGAGCATCCACGACGGCATCGGGAGCAAAGAGCACGATCACCCCGGACACGCCCATGAAGAGTGCCGGCACAACCGCCCAGCGTTGCGGTTGGTCGGTCAACCTCGTGGAGAGGCCGGCCAACAACGCCCACCCGAGCGCGAAGCCGAGCAGCACCATCCCCGTGGAGAAGTTCTCATCCACCGTGGCAGCCGGGACGAAGGGCAGGACGACAGCAGCTGCCAGACCCGCACCCAACGACGCGACGACGATCCGTCCGATGCGACGTCGGCTCGACCGTGAAACAGGGCCGGCCACGTTGTCGTTGCCGCTGGTCGCGTTCCCGATCCTTGAGCTCATCCCAGACCACCTGCTTGAAGGCCTTGCATACGTGCCGCAACCTCCAGCATGCGCGGGCAGGTGCATCAGCAACAAGCCCGATCGGCCGCCGCACCACTACCGCCCGGCAGTGCCATGACCGTTCCGATGTCGATCCGAACGCCGTCATCCGCCGCGATCCGCACACGTGCACAGGTGCGTCACACCGCCGCGTCAGCACCGCTCGGACAGATGCTCCGATGCAGCGAGTCGCCGCACTGCATCCATATGTACGAAGGAATAAGGGCGCGGCCGCGCCTATGCAGGTCGCGGTCATGCGAGCAAGAAGGTGCGTCACCTCGCCGCATCAGGGCAGCAGGGTGGCGCTGGCAGGACCGGTCAGTCGCCGTCCCGGTCCGTCAGTTTGTGCCTGCGTCCGGGGTTCGCGGACGGGGACTCTCGCCTCGGATCGGAAGCCAGTAGTACGCGTTGAATGCTGCGATGACGGCCACTCCTGCGACCGGTAGTACCGCGCCGAGTAGGGCACCGGCCGCCAGCCAGGCCAGGGCCAGCTGGAAGCGCCTGCCGATCGCTCTCGCCGCCGCGGGGCCAAGGGCTTGGTTGAGGAGCCGCTGGCGGCGGGCGTACTGCCAGACCGCGTTGAACATCAGTGCCGTCACGTCAAACGCGATTCCGTAGAAGACGACCGCGGTTCGCTGGCTGTGCCCGCTGCGCAGTGCCCCGGCGAGCACGGACGTGGCGAACGGAAGGAACGCCACGACCATCAGCAGCAAGGTGTTGAGGAGCAGCACGACCCGGTTGGCGCCGACGATGTGGTCGAACATCACGTGGTGGTTGGCCCATACCTGTCCGATGAACAGGAACGTGACGGCGTAGGCGAGGTACGACGGCCAGAGCGCGAGGAGACCGTGAAGCAAGTGGCTGTCCTCGGCTGGTGGCTTGATCTCCAGGACTAGCAGGGTGATCGATATGGCGAAGACCGCATCGCTGAACGCCACCAGCCGGGTGGTGTCGCGGTGGACCGTCGACGAGTCGGCGCCGGTGCCTTCAGAAGCTCGTGCCGTCCCGAACCGACGCGACCAGCGGATCACCGTATCCTCCTTGTTCCACCACCACCCTCTACCCGCCGCCGAACGCCATCAACATTGTCGCCATCGTCAACACATCCGCGCTCCAGTCGGCATCCCCGGATTCGCGCGTTCGCCCCGGGTGCGTCATTCCGCCGCGTAGGGAACCACCTGGCTCCCCGCTCCCTTCCCCAGGCCCCGCACGTGCCGCCCGATCGCTGGTCCACAGGGGGCTGGTCACACTTCTTGCTGGCTAGCCGCGACCAGCGTCCCGGCGGCGTCGTAGCCTTCGATCCGGATGACGTCGCCGGCGGCGGCGGGGATGGTGATCTGGGCGGTGCCGTCGACGGTGGCAGTCGTCGCGACCGGTCGGCCGTTGACGTACACGTCGATGCTGGCAACCGATCCCGTGGTGACGGTGAGCTTGCGCTTCTTGGTGCCGGCTGCGGTGGAGGTGAAGCGCAGCAGCCGCGGTTGTCGTTGGGCGAGCAGGGCGCCCGCAGCGGCCAATAGGTCGGCGTTTTCCTCGAGGAGGTCGCGCTTGGTGAGTTCGTGGAGTGTGTCGGGCACCACGCCGAGGTCCTCCACCGGCTGGCCCATCCGGGTGCCGACCCGCAGGGAGCGGCGCAGCGCGACGCGCATCTGCACTCCCTTCGGCAGCTGCTTGAGTTCGCCGTCGGTCCATTCGGTACGCAGTTCCTCGTGCGTGACGACGTTCGCACCGCCGGCGCCGGTGTTGGCCTCGACGCCGAGCACCGGCCCGATCTGGTGGTCCTGGAAGCCGGCGGCGAAGATGTCGCAGGCGCTGTAGCACTGCGCGTCGGTCACCAGCACGACCGGGCCTTGGTAGAGCTGCCCTACGCTGTTGACCACGTCAATCGAGTAGAGCGGGAAGGCGGTGGAGTACGCCGAGCCGGTGGTCACCGCTTCCTCTAGCGAGGCCTTCCAGTCCTGGTAGTCGGCGACCGTCCTGGCCAGTCCGGTGGTGCCGGGCGTGCTCACGAACTGGAACGGCTCCGGCGTGACTCGGCGGGGGCTGAGGAACTGCAACAGGAACTCCGCCGCGATCACGTAGCCGCCGCCGTTGCCGCGGACGTCGAGCACCAGGCCCTCGGACGGGAGCACGGAGAGCAGCCGGGCGACCTCGCTGAGGAAGGCGTTGATGTCCTGGTCCTGCATATGGAAGGTGAAGATCCGCAGGTGCCCGAAGGTGCCGCTCGGGGTGTCGACGATCCGGGCCTTGAGCTCGTCGGGACGGCTGTTCGGGACCGGCCCGGCCGCGAGCGGTGCGGTGGCGCGGGGTTTGCGGGCGCGCCCCTTCGCGTTGTTGAGGACGGGCGCGTCCTTCAGGGAGGCCGGCGCGAACAGTCGGCGCTTCACCCGCCGGGTCAGCTCCGTGCGGAGGTCCATGCCGACCAGGTGGTGCGCCGCGGCCTCGACGCTGGTTGGCAGTGACGGCAGGGTCCCGGGGGTGGTCACCTCGGCGGCGGACTCGAAGACCCGCCACGGCGCTCGGGTCTCGTGGGTCGCCCCGTCGACCTTGTAGGTGACGTCGACCCAGTCCTCATCCGGTGGCAGCGACATGTTGATCGAGCGGAGGGTCATGTTCTGGAGGCCCTGCGCGAGCTGGGCCGCCTTGTTGCTGCCGGCCTCGCGTGCGGCGTTGGCCTCGACGGCGAGCTGGATCGGAGTGCCGTTCCAGTGCGTTACTTCGACTCCCGCCTTGAGCTGCGGGTCGCCTGTGATGTGGTCGAATGTCTTGGTTACGAGGTAGGCCGTGCGGCCATCGTCGACGCAGCGTTCGAGGAAGATGCCGAGGAACGCGAAGCCGGCGTAGCGCGAGGGCAGGATGTAGTTGGTGTGTAGGTCGTGCAGGCCGAGGAAGATCCGCTGCAGCTGCACGTGGAACTCTGTCTCGGTGAGGTCGGCCAGTCGGTGCCGCAGGAGGCGGAGCGCCTGCAGCGGGTCGATGGCGTGCATGGCGCGCTTGAGGGGCAGGTGGGCGTAGACCTCTCCGATCAGGATCTCGGCCTGATCCAGGACGACGCGGCGCTGGGCATCGGTGAGCGGGCCCTGCGCAATGTGGCTGCGGAACTGCGGCATGGTGCGGACGGTGCCCAGGTCGTGGTCTGCGGTGAGGACGACGGTATCGGGGTGGGACATGGCTGACTCCTCGGGGAAAGGCGGTTCCTCCCTGTGAGGATCCGCTGGATGCCCGCCACGGACATCGGCCGTGTCGCCGCGACCCCGGTGGGGTCGCCGGGTCGGACGCCAACGCCAGAGCGGCTGAGTGGCCTTTCGGGTGGTCGCTCATGCCGCGGGGTGCGTGCGCTCGCCTGTGACGTGGACGCGCTCTTGATGCGGCAAACCTCCGGCTGTCTCGGTAGCGGGATCGCCTTGGGTGTGGCTCTTGACTTGGGCTGGCTGTTCTAGGACTTGGGCGCTTGCCAGGTCATGGTGTGGTCGGGGTCGGTGGCGGAGCGTTCGATGGTGTTGTTGTGGCGGGGTGAGTCGGTGCGTCCCCAGTGGTCGTCGCCGATCCAGATCGGTTGGCCGTAGGGGAGGTCGGCGTGTGGGATTCGGGTGTAGTCGGTTTCGGTGATGCTGGGTCCGTAGTTGGGGCCGGTTTGGTCGCCGCCGAGGTCTGGGGTGACGGCGGCGCGGGCGGCCGGGATCGCGGCGGCCCACTTGGCGGCGAGGTCGGCGCCGTCGTGTGCGGAGGGGTGGGGGATCTGGAAGGCGGGGACGTCAGGTGCGGTGTCCCAGAGCTTGAAGGCGGCTTGGGCGTTGCCGCCGAAGGCGATGATTGCCTCCAGTCTGGAGTTGGTGATGAGGTCGTAGAAGCGGTTGCGCCACGCCAGCTGGTCGGGGTCGGACAACAGCGGGAGGGCCTTGCTGACCTTGCTGGGGTGAACTGCGAGGGGAAAGGCGTTGACTAGGGCGTAGCTGCTGGTCAGCCCCAGCTTGGTTAGGAACCCCTGGACCCGCTGGCCGGCGTCCCCGACCAGGGTGCGGCCGACGAGACGTTCGGTGGGTCCTGGGTCGGAGGCGATACCGAGGACCTTGGCGGTGCCGTTGAGCCGGCCGCGGTAGAACACCGGGCCCCAGTCGTACCAGAACAGGTCGCGGTGTTCGGGGGCGATGGGTGGCAGCGCGGCGAAGTGCCGTGCGATCGCGATGGGTGGCCCTTTGTCGAACTCGAAGCTCGGTGAAGCACCTGGGTCGAAGTCGATCATCGTCGACCCCCTTCGTCGGTGCGGCGGGAAGGGTTCCAGGCTGCTCCTGCGGTGGGCAGATGTCGAGTGGTGAAAACCCACCGAGACGGCTGGACCGCGGGCGGGCGGCCTCGGGTCGTTAGGCGAAGATCGGGCCGACGGCGGGGTATCGCGCGATGAGCTTGGCGCGCATCTCCGCGAGCCGTCGTGGAGGTCCGTCGATGCCGGCGTCCTCAGGGGAGCCGAATCGGGTGTCGAGCAGCATCGGGCGCCCCCAGGCGGTGACCGGTTCGTAGTCGGCTGGGGTGGAGAGTTCGGCGACCCAGTCGGGGCGGCCGTAGATGATGTCCCCGCCGATCATCACCATGTCGACCCAGGACGGGTACGCCGAGACCACGTTGTCGTAGGGGTCGTCGAGGTGCTTTTGGAGGATCGTCAGGTCCGCTGCGCGTCCCGCCTCGAGGGTTCCGATCTTGTCCGCGAGGCCGGCGATCTCGGCGGCGCCGCTGGTGACCATCCGCACCAGATCTGGTGCCTTCACCGTGATGCCGGGGGTTTGGCTGAGGACCTGCCAGGCCACCTTCATCTCGTGCAGCAAGCTCGGGCTGCCGGAGGGCATCCAGTCCGCGCCCAACGCGACCGGCACACCGGCGGCCAGTGCTGCACCGATGTCGGTGGTCTCGTTGTACAGACGCAGGTTGGACTGCGGCGACCACACCAGCTTCCCACCCACCGCGGCGAGCTGGTCGAAGTGCACACGGGCCAGGGCGGTCCCATGGATCATCACCGTCGCGGGGCTGAACAGGGGTGAGGCGGTGAACTGGAGGAACTCGTTCACCGATGTCTGGTTGGTCTTCTGTCCTTCGGCGAGATGGACGTAATGTGCCTTGACCGTCTGGGTGTCGATGATGCCCTTGCGGATGCTTTCGATGTCGTCGTCGTCGAGGCGGTCGAAATCCACCGTGCTGCGAGCGAGCTGGGTGCCGAAGATCAGCAGGTCGACGTTTCGCACCAGAGCCTCAGCCTTGTTCGGGTAGTCCCGGGAGGCGCCCTGGATGGCCGTCACGCCGCCGACCGCGGCACGGACCTCCGCGTAGCGGGTCATCGCGGTCTTTACCGACACCGATTTCCCACCCGTGGTCAACACATGCCAGGGCTGCTTGATGAGCCGGTCGTACTCGTCGCTGTCACGCCACCGGCTGCGGTTGATGTAGATGTTCGGTGGCTCCCACGCCGCGAACACGTTGTACTCCGGATGCCCATGCAGATCGATCAGACCCGGCACGATCACACCCCCGGTGCTGATCGCGTGCTGGACATCGCGCGGCTTGGTCGAGCGCACCGACACGATCTGCCCGCCCTCCACCACCACCCAGCCACGAGCAGTCGATCCATCGCTCTTCAGGACCGACCCACCAATAGCCGTCGGCTTCGCCGTAACAGCCTCAGCCGCCGCAAAAGGTCCAGGCAAGGCAGCGCCAGCATCCAATGGGATATCCCGCGGCCGCGGCGCTGTTGATCGGGCCGGTCGCCGAACGGCGCGTGGCACACCGCGCTCATACGCCTCATCGAATGCGTCTCGGCCTGCCACCGCGTCCACCCCCGGGAAGATGCACCCAAGCATCCCCCCACGCGGGGCTGCCAGCAACCGCCACGATGCGGCTCACCCAGCGATCCAGGCCAGCGACGTGGTCGGTGGCGGGATGCTGGTCGTGGGCGATCTGGCCCAGCGGTGATGCTCCTTCTGGTGGTGACTCTCGTCGTGCGCCCACCCCAGCCGCGAACCCAGACCACCGGCTCGCGCAGCTCCATGTAGCTGCCCGGTCGATTGGCCCGAGCGCTTCTCGCCTGCCCTCCGGACTTCAAGGTTCAGCGGAATCAGTGTGCGTCATACCGAGTGACGTCCAGCAGAGTGGTGTACGACGGATCCCGGTGAGCGGGTCGGTTCGTGACCGCAGTGCGGGACAGCTCCTGGATAGCTCGTACGAGATCGGGACCTCGCCGACCGCTCCGATCAGCCGCAGCAACCACGGATGTCGCGTGACACGGTTCGTGACGCGACATGGAGGCAACTGGTAGGGGAGAAGGCGGGGTCGGCGGGGTCAGCAGCGTTGCTCGGGGCTCAGTCGCGGCGCCGATCGTGCGTGACCAGGCCGCTGCGATAGGCGAAGACGACAGCCTGGGCCCGGTCCCGAGCACCGATCTTCGCCAGGATGCGTTTGACGTGCGTCTTCGCGGTGGATTCAGCGATCACCAGCAGATCGGCGATCTCGGCGTTGGACAGACCGTCTGCGACCAGAGAGAGGACCTGTTGTTCGCGGTCGGTCAGCAGCGCGAGGGTCTGGGTCTCGGCCGTGGCCACGGGGGTGCCGCCACCTTGACCTGAGACGAACCGGTGGATGAGGTCCCGTGTGACGGCGGGGTCGAGCAGTGCCTCGCCCGCGGCGATCGTGCGGACGGCGTCGATGAGGCGTTCCGGCGACGTCCGCTTGAGGAGGAAGCCACTGGCTCCGGCGCGCAGCGCGGCCCACACGTACTCGTCGTACTGGAAGGTCGTGCGGATCAGGATCCGGGAGTCGGGACAGGCCGTCACGAGACGCCGGGTGGCCTCGATCCCGTCGATGCCGGGCATCGGGACGTCCATCAGCACGACGTCCGGGGCGTGTTCGCGGCAGAGATCCACGGCCTGCAACCCGTCCTCGGCCTCGGCGACCAGGTCGAGGTCTTGCGCGGTTCCCAGTACGACGGCCAGGCCCGCGCGGAGCAGCGCGTCGTCGTCGGCGAGGAGTACCCGGATCGTCATGGCAGCGGAAGCACCGCCCGCAGCGTGAACCCTCGCCCGGGACCGTCGTACTGCTCGAGCAGGCCGCCGCAGAGCGAGACCCGCTCCGCGATCCCGAGGAGGCCTCGCCCGGGGACGTGCTGGTCGGGCAATCCCGGCCCGTCGTCGGCCACCTCCACGACCACGGCATCACCGTCTCGGTGGATGTCCACGGCTGCGGCGCACGGGGCGGCGTGCTTGAGGACGTTGGTCAGCCCCTCCTGGACGATCCGGTACGCGGAGAGGTCCAGGCTGCGAGGCAACCGCAGCGCCGGGTCCATGCTCAGGGTCACGCGGACCCGGGCGTCGGTGAGCCGGTCCACCAGGTCGGGAATCTGCGCCAGGCCTGGGGTCGGGTGCGGCTCGGTAGCGGGCGTCGCGTTGCGGAGGTGGCCGAGCACCTGGTCGAGGTCGGCGAGGGAGTCCCTTCCGGTCTGTTCCATCCCGGCGAGGAGATCGCGGGCTTTGGCCGGGTCGGAGTCCAGCAGCAGCCTGGCCGCGCCGGCTTGCACGACGAGCAGGTTGACCGTGTGGCCGACCACGTCGTGGAACTCGCGTGCTACTCGGATCTGCTCCTCGGCAATCGCCTGCTGCCGGGTCGCGCGACGGGCACGCTCCTGCTCCTCGCGCCGGCGGGCATTGCTGTAACCGACCGCCCAGGTGGCGATCCAGGAGAACAGCACACCCGCTGCTTCGAACGTCGCGGTCTCGCTGTTGCCGACGAAGTAGAGCGCCGTCCCGGCCAGGGCCATCGGCGGCCCGAAGAGGGCGCGCCGCCTCGTGGCATACGCGCCCAGCGAGTAGATCCCCACCAGGTTCGCGTACGGCGATACCGCACTGCTGATACCGGCCAGCGCCTCGACGGACAACCCCACGGTGCTGGCGACGAACGCGGCCAGCGGGAAGGTGCGCCGTGCGACGACGCCGCCGGCCATCATCAGCGTGAGGACGACGGACAAGGCGACCATGGCCGCCCCGCCGTCGACAGGTTCCTGTGTCCGGTCCAGCGCGACCGCCGCGACGAAGACGACGGCGGCCGCCACGTCGGCGGCCGGCGCCGCAACCGCACGGAGGCGGCCGAGACGCCGGCCCATCCATCGAGAGGACCTCATGTCAGCCCTCGGCTAACCGATCACCATGGGAAGCAACACCACCAGGAAGAAGACCGACTCTACCGAGTGGATGGCGATCCCCATCAGTGCGCTGCGGTACCTCCTGCTCGGTCCCGCGCAGAGGAACCCGGTCACGATGGCGTTGGGAATGACCCACGGCTCGTGCAGGTGGTAGACGCCGAAGAGCACGCCGTTCACGAGCCAGTCCGCCCGCCCGAATGCCCCCTTCATCCGGGGCAGCAGCAGACCGCGGAAGAGCAGTTCCTCGCCTACGACCGTGTTGAGGAACAGCTCGAAGGCGACCAGCGCGTACAGCCACCACGCGTGGTGGAACGTCTCCCGGCCGGCGTCGGAGTCGAGGAACAGGCCGAAGCTCCGGCCGGCAGGCCCAGTCGGTCCGAACGGCGCCATGTCCAGCGCCGCCAGGGCCAGCGCGAAGACCAGGACCCACCACCACAGGCGACCACCGCGTCTCGATGCCGTCCGCGGCGGTCTCAACCACAACCGGTCGCGGACGTTGGTCCACGACGGGTCACGTCGCTCGCGCATCACCAGGATCAGCACGAGAACGGCCTGCCACAGCAGACCGAACGTCAGTGCGGACAGCAGCGTGACGAAGAACCGTTCCCGGGACGCGCCGTCGCCCGCGACGGCCGGCGCCACCACCCACGCCAGCACCGCCATCGGAACGGCGGCCGCCGCCCAGACCGTCAGCACCATGCCGCGTGAGTACTGCGGGATCGCCTCGTCTCGTGCCGTCGGTCGCACGCCGGTCGTGAGATGCGTCGTACCACTGGGTGCCCTCATGGCCCCCTCCTTGCGTCGGCGGCCCTTAACGGGACACGCTCGTCGGACGTTGATGTAGGGACGCTAGGCGCGAAGGGCAGCGCCCCACGTCCCCCCGGCGGGGTCAGTCCGAGCACCCCCCAGGGGGTACGCCGAGGCGATCCGGCAGCTACGGCGCGGTGGTTGCTCACAGCAACTAGTAACCGCTCTGTCAACGAAGACGAGTCAGAAGCGGCCGGGGGTGCGCCCCAGAGAGCGGTCTGGATCGCCGGGGTCCGCGCCGGTGATCGGGCCGACGTGGAGCTCGACCTGGGAGCGGAAGCGGTCGACGGCGGCCTGGTCGCACATGAACCCGGGGAAGGCGGAGGGGTCGGCGCCTGCTCATCGACGTACTGAACCGCGAAGAACTGACAGCCCTCGCCAACGGCCTCGGCAGGGTGCGGGACCGCATCCTCCGCCCAGATCGTTGACGCAGGCAGTTCTCGAGATCGGGCGATCGCGGTCTGGATGGCGGTAAGGGCGCGCCTCCTGAGCTGAAGCTGGACGTCTTCGTTACTATGTGTGCGCGTCCGGGTGTCGTACGTAGTTGTTGATTGCAGAAGGGCTGCGCCGCTGCGGACTCATGGGAACTAGGACGCCCCTAACCTAAGGAAGACAATTGCCCAGGCCCCGTTCGTTGCGTCCCCTCGCGCTGCTGGTTGCCGCGCTCGCCGTTGTCGGCTTGGCCGGACCAGCAGCCAACGCGAAGACCGCCGTCGACGCCGCTGCGCGGTCGGCCGAACAGGCCGTCAGCTACCACACCATCTACCTGGACGGGGTGCGGGTCGCCTGGCACACCGGCGTGTACCAGGTGATCACGGTCAACCGGACGTCCGGATCGCATGCCAGGATCTCGTTCTGGCAGTACTCCACGGTCAAGAAGCAGTGGGTCCGGATCTACCGCACGATCTACGCGCGGATCGGCTACGGCGGACTGGTCAGTCCGCAGAACCGGGTGCAAGGCAGGGGCCAGACCCCGGTCGGCACCTACAGCTTCCCGTTCACCTTCGGCCTGTACAACCGGTCGCCGTACTGGGACATGCCCTATCACCAGCTGCGGTCCGGCGACTGGTGGGTGGAAGACAACGCCTCGGCGTACTACAACCGGCTCCGCCAGAAGTCCCAGGGCGGCTTCCGCTGGTGGCTTCCGGCCAGCGACCCGAACAGCTCCGAAGACATGTACCGCATCGCCCAGACCGGGCAGTACCGGTATGGGATGGTCACCAGCTTCATTACTACCAGCCGGTGAGGTACCGCGGCGCCGGCATCTTCCTGCACGTGAACGGTCAAGGCGCGACCGCCGGCTGCGTGTCCGCTCCGGAGTGGTTCATCAAGGACGCCCTGTTGAAACTGAACCCGAACTGGCAGCCGCTCATCGCCATCGGCTGGTGAGGCAACCGACACACCCCGACGGCTCTGCCTGGCCAGTCGCGCGCCGCGCGGTCAGGGTGCGGATTCGACCTCGGCCGACCACTGCGCACGCAGCCGGTCGGCGTCGAGGCCGCGGGCTGCCAGGATGACGGTGGCGGGGTTGTTGGCGCCGATGCTCCAGCCCACCTGGGCAAGGTGCCTGCGGCCACGCCGCCCAAGCCCGGTGCCGAACGGGTCCGCCGCATCCCGCAGAACGCCGTACAACAGTTGCTCGGGACCGACCTCGCGCTGACCCCGGCTGTCTGCGTACTCGGCCGCGAGCGACAGCGCCCGCTTGGCGAACAGCGGCTTGCCGCACAGCGGGGTACGGCGCCGCCCGCCGCCACGCCACCACGGCCGGCGGCTGGCCTGCCAGACTGCCTCAGCGACAGCGTCCTGGCCGAAAGTGGCCGACAGTTGGCGCCGGACCTGGTCGACGTCGATGCCGAGGTCGTGGAGCCTTGCGGCGTCGTCGAGGTGCGACTGTGGGATCTGCCCATCCGCGGCGAGCCGTACCAGGTCAGCTCGGGCGGCTGCGAGGTCCAGCCCGTGTTCTTGCAAGAACCGGCGAGCCGACCCGGCGTCCTTGCCCAGCAGGCCCAGCAGGACGTGCTCGTCGCCGATGTAGCCGTGCCCCAGTTCCTCGGCCGCATCCAGGGCGGCGTTCATCACCGCCCGCGCCGCGGGGTTCAACCGGTCCCACATCACCGGTCACCGGACCCGGGATCGCAGTGCGTGCTTGTAGTGCACAGCTTGTTTCGTCACGCCCAGCCGCCGGGCGATGTCCCGCCACGACCAGCCCTGCGCTCGGGCATTGTCGACCTGCAGCACCTCGAGCACCTCGACCAGACCGCGTAGCGCGACCACCGCGTCCAGCCCGGTCTCGGGGTCCGGGCTCGCCGCCGCCTCCACCATCCGCCTCGCCTCATCCAGCTGGATACCCATGTCGTCAAACTAGATTGACAAATGCGCAATCGTCAAGCGTCGTTGACGAGTGCGGGTGTGGGAGTGTCATTGGAATGTTGACCGCGACTGGCCGCGGGTCTGCCCGGCGAACCGCCGGGCAGACCCGCGAGGCATAGCTAGGCGATGTGGGTTTGGCGGCGCCGGTAGAGCCACAAGCCGCTGAGCGCGATGCCCGCTCCGCCAAGCGCGGAAGCGCCGGCCTGGAGACCTTCGGCCATGTTGTCGTCGACCGGGACCTCGACGGTCCATGTCGGCTGGGGGTCGTGCGGGACGACCGCGGCTTGCGGCGAGCTGTCCTCCGCCGGGACCTTCGCGGATGCCTCGGCCGTCGCGAGCGTGGCGACGCCTGCTGCGAGTGCGGCGACGGCGATGATTGAACCTCTGTGGTTCATGGCTACTCCTTGCGGTGGGGTTGTCTTGTCCCACCACGGTCGGCCTGCGGGCCGGTTCGTCACATCGTGCACACGCTCATAGATCGTCGTCTCATGTCCTTAGCCGGGTGCCTCCGGCGCCTTAGGCGCACCCGCACCAACGGGTGATAGGTCAGTGTCGTGAGCGCATGATGGTGGAGTGGGCGCGGAGCTGATCGGGCGTGAGGCCGAGTTCGCACTGCTCAGGGGGCTGGTTGCCGGACTCTCGAGGGCGCCGGCTGTGGCGATCGTGAGAGGCGAGGCGGGGATCGGGAAGACCGTACTGGTTCGCGACATCTTGGAATCTGAGGATGCCAGGCGCTTGCGGATCCTGCGTGGTGCGTGTGCGCCGTTGTCTGGCGTGGTGGCGTACGGCGGGCTGGACGCGGCGCTGGGATCCGGCCGGGGTGTCGACGGCGAGGCGTTCTCGTCGGTTTTGGCGGGTCGGGCGCGGGCCGTCGAGTCGATGCTGGCGACCTTGACCGAGATCGCCGAGGGCGGCGCGGTGCTGGTCGTCGAGGACGTGCATTGGGCGGATGCGTCGACGCTGGACTTCCTGGCGCACCTGAGCCGCAACCTGCCCAGCTCGGGTCTGCTGGTGTTGCTGACCTGGCGCGACGAGGACACCGACCACGAGCATTCGCGGTGGATCGGCGAGCAGTTGCGTAATCCCGCGATCACCGACATACCGCTTCGCCGGCTCACGCTGGAGGAGACCGCCCGGCAGCTGTCAGGGTGTCCCGAAGCGTTGGTGGCAACGGTGTACCGGCGCAGCGCAGGCAATCCCTATCTGAGTGCGGAGCTGGCTCGCGGTGGTGCGGAGCCGTCGGAGTCCCTGCGTCAGGTGCTGGTCTCGAGGCTCGACGCGGTGGCGTCCCAGGCCCGAATGGTGGTCGCTGCCGCCGCGACGCTTGGCCGGGCGCTGACCGACGACGAACTGCTCGCCGCGGCTGCGGGCGACGCCGACGCAGTCTGGGAGGCATGCGAGACCGGCCTCATGGTGCGCGATCCGGGGCGCGGGTCGACCGCTCGTCACCCCGTGCTCGCCGAGATCGCCTACGAGCGGTTGCTGTCCCGGGACCGTCGACTGCTACACGCGCGGATGGCGGAGCATCTGGTCGCGTCGGTGCCAGATCAGCCG
>WNGB01028867.1_pt1 | contig 13835 bp, 12 predicted proteins | sample 5400681 | NCBI WGS metagenome assembly WNGB01 (sample SAMN13153367, study PRJNA577476) | soil metagenome | isolation source: 115 cm soil or saprolite under grassland replicate 2 | place: USA:California | collected 2016-06-15 | reverse complement strand
CCGGCGAGCAGGGTCTGGAATTGAGCGGCTACGGGGGCTGGGGGCTGGCGCGCGGCGTCGCCCTCCCGGTCACGAGCCCCGCGCTCAACCCGCTCGGCGACTTCCAGCCGCAACGGCGCCAGCTCGTCGCCGGCGCGGGCGCCGGGTGGAGCACGTCGCTGGTCGCTGCGCGGCTGGACTACCAGCGGGAAGTGGATCCGCGGGTCGACTATTTCGTTTCCGAGCGCGTCGGCGCGGCGGTGGCGGTTCGGCCCCGCCCGGGCTGGAGTGTGACCGGCGGGGCGGACTACGACCTCGCGGCCGGCTGGTGGGGGAGCGCCGAGGCGACGCTCGGCTACGCCGCGCCGAGCGGCCGCGTGGCCGCCACCCTGGGCGCCCGGCGCTATCGCCCGCACTTCGACCTCTGGACGATCTGGGGCGCGTTCAGCCCGGTGCCGTACCGGGCCGGCCAGGCGTCGCTCTCGGTCGCGCCGCTCGAGCGGTGGCGGCTCCGGGTGCGCGGCGAACGTTACGAGTACGACAACTCGGAGACGGCGACGCCGCTCGTGAGCTTCGAAACATCCGGCTGGCGCTTCTCCTGGGGCGCGACGTACGCGGCGTCTCCCGCCTGGACGCTCGACGGCGGGTATCACGCCGAGTTCGGGCCGGGCGCGTCCACACGCGGCTTCGAGGGCAGCGTCAGCTACGCGGCTGGGGAGCGCCTGGCGCTGGTCCTCACCGCCGCGACGCTCGACCGGCCGCTCGAGTTCCGCTACGACGACGCGTCGCTCGACGTGTACGGCCTGCAGGCCCTGTACCGGCCGTCGTCCCGCGCCATGTTCCAGCTCGACGCGAGCCGCTACGTCGAGGATCGCCGGCGGCCCGACGCCGCGGCGTTCGACTGGGACCAGCTGCGCTGCAGCGCGCGCGTCGTCCTGCTGTTCGGCAGTGCGGCGGATTTGACGACCCTCCCCCCGGCAGTGCGCCGCATGCCGGGCGGACGAGCGGCCCGATGAGGACCGTGCAGGTCGCGCTCACGCTGGCGGCGCTCGGCGCCGGCGGCGTCGGGGGCGCTGGGGCCGCCGCGGCGCAAGCCCCGGCCCGGTTCGATCACGAGAAGCACCGCAAGCTCTTCCCGGCATGCGAGACGTGCCACCGGGGAGCGGCCGACCCCGGCGCCCCGCTCTGGCCGGACCCGGCGTCGTGCGCGGCGTGTCACGACGGCACCATCCAAGCGCGCGTCGTTTGGCGGCCTCCCGCGGCGCCGCTCCGCACCAACCAGCGATTCGACCACTCACCGGGGGCGGAGGTGAAGTTCATCCCGGCGCAGTGCGTGGACTGTCACGCGGACAAAGGCGCGCCCTGGATGAGCGTCAAGCGCGTCGCACAGCAGCGCTGCCTCGATTGCCACGAGATCAAGACGGCGCATCTCGCGGCTCCCGACACGGCGTGCGCGCTCTGCCACGTGCCGCTCGTCAAGGCCGTGCGGCTCACGCGCGACGACATCGCGGGGTTCCCCAAGCCTCCGTCACACGACGCACCGGGGTTCGCGCGCGGCTCCGGGCACGGCGCCGCGGCGAAGGCGGGGACGCCGGTCGCCGCGAGCTGCGGGGTGTGCCACGCGCGCGAGTTCTGCGCGCAGTGCCACGTGGACGCACCGGAGCGCGCGGCGATCCAGGCCCTGCCGAGCGATCCGCGCGCGACCGCCATCGCGGTGCGGCTCGAGCCGCCGCCCTCGCACGCCGACGAGTCGTTCCTCGCCGGTCACGGCGCGGTCGTCCGGCGCGCTCCGGCCGAGTGCGTCACGTGTCACACCCAGGAGAGCTGCCAGACCTGTCACCTGGGGAAGCTGCCCCGCGTGGCGCGCGTCCTGCACCGCGCCGCCGAGCCGGGGCGGGGGGCCGGCGCGCTGGTGGGGCGACGCCGGCCGGCGTGGCATGGGGACAACTTCGCCGCCAACCACGCCCAGCGCGCGGCGGCGGCCCAGGCGACGTGCGCCGCCTGCCACGTGCGCGCGGACTGCCTCGAGTGCCACCGCCCGGATGCGGCGCGTGCCTCCGGGTACCACGTGCCCGGTTTCCTGGCCCGCCATCCGGCCGCGGCGTACGCCCGGGAGACGTCGTGCAGCGACTGTCACAACGTGGGCAGCTTCTGCACGAGCTGTCACGCGCGGGCGGGCCTCCGGGCCGCAGGCGGCCCGCTGCGCTCCGGCTACCACGACGCGACGCGGTTCTTCATCGCCGGCCACGGCGGCGCGGCGCGCCAGAGCCTCGAGACGTGCGTGAGCTGCCACACCGAGCGCGACTGCCTCACCTGTCACTCGGCGTTAGGCGGCCGCCGCTTCAACCCGCACGGGCCGGGGTTCGACCCGAACCGGCTGATCAAGAAGAACCCGCAGATGTGCACCGCGTGTCACGGGACCGCGATCCCGACGCGGTGAGAACGCTTCCAAGGAGTGGACATGGCCGAATCCGAGGGCATCCTGAGCACAGGGCGGCGCAGGTTCTTGAAGTGGGCCACGGGCGTGAGCGCCTTCCTGTCGGCGGCGCTCGCCGGCATTCCCGTGCTGCGCGCGTTCGTGTCGCCGACCTTCCGGCGCACCAGCTCGGAGACCTGGATCAAGCTGGGCGACGTCGAGACCTTCGACCTCGACATCCCCACCAAGGTGGACTTCGTCGAGACCGTGACCGATGCGTGGGTGGAGAACCGCATGCTCCGCGGCGTCTGGGTCTACACCGAGGACGGTGAAAACTTCACGGTCTTCAGCGGCCGTTGCACCCATCTCGGCTGCGGCTACGCCTTCGAGAAGGTCACCGGGCACTTCAAGTGCCCCTGCCACGAAGGTGTGTTCGACCTGAAGACCGGCGCGGTGCTCGCCGGCCCGCCGCCGCGCCCCCTCGACAAGCTCGAGTGGAAGATCGAGGAGGGATACCTGTACTGCGCGTACCGCGATTTCCGCGTCGGCATCGAGCAGAAGGTGGCCGTATGAACGCGAACTCCCTCTTCGGCTGGATCGATCAGCGCCTCGACCTCCGCGGGGTGAAGCGCGCGCTGCTCGACCGCGAGGTGCCCGACCGGTTGACGTGGTGGCACACGCTCGGCAGCGCCACCCTCACGGTGTTCCTGATTCAGGTGGTCACCGGCGTCGTCCTCGCGACCTATTACGCGCCGGCGCCCGACCACGCCTACGACAGCATTCGCTACATCGACCAGCAGGTGGCGAGCGGCTGGCTGGTGCGGGGCATCCATCACTGGGGCTCGAGCGCGATGGTGGTGCTCATCATCGCCCACATGATCCGGGTGTTCTCGGTGGGCGCTCGTGCTCGTGCTCGGGTTCAGCTTCACCGGCTACCTGCTGCCGTGGGATCAGAAGGCCTACTGGGCGACGGCGGTGGGCACGAACATCGCCGGCACGACGCCGCTGATCGGCGAGCAGCTCGTGACGCTGCTCCGGGGTGGGGCCGAGCTCGGCGCCGCCACGTTGACGCGGTTCTACGCCTTTCACGTGCTCTGGCTGCCCCTGCTCCTGGGCGGGCTGGTGCTGCTCCACCTCGTGCTGGTGATCCGGCAGGGCATCGCGCCGCGCCCGGCGGCGCTCGAGCAGGGGTCTCCGCCCCGCACCACGGACGCGGCGTACGCGGCCTATTACCGGGAGGCCTACGCGAAGACCAAGCGCGGCGGCGTCCGGTTCTGGCCGGACATCGTAGGCAAGGACGCGCTCGTCGCGCTCGGCGTGGTGACCGTCCTCGTCCTGCTGGCGCTCACGTTCGGTGCGCCGCTCGAGTCGCCCGCCGATCCGACCGACACGGTGTACGTCCCGACGCCCGAGTGGTACTTCCTCCCGATCTACCAGCTGCTCAAGCTCGTGCCCGGCTCGCTCGAAAGCGTCATCGCGGTGGGCGTGCCCACGGTGCTGCTGATCGTGCTCGTCGCGCTCCCCTTACTCGACCGGCGCAGCACTCGCAACCTGCTGCGGCGGCCCATCGCGGCGTCCGGCCTCGTGTTCCTGCTCGGCGCCTCCGGCCTCCTACTCGGCATGGCCGTGCGCCAGGCGGGCCCGAGCGTGCCCCCCGAGGCGGGCCGCCCGCTCACGGAAGTGGAGCGCGCCGGGCGGGCGCTGTTCCAGTCGCAACAATGCGGCGGCTGCCACACGGTCCGAGGAAAGGGTGGTGATGAGGGCCCCGACCTGACGGAGGTGGGGCTGCGTCACTCGTCCGGGTGGATGCACAGCTTCATGGAGCTGCCGAGCCGCTTCCATCCCGACTCGCGCATGCCCGCGTACGGTCCCCCGGCCATGACCCACCAGGAGATCGAGGAGCTGGCCCAGTACCTCGCGACGCTGCGGGGCCGGGCGGGCCCCGGAGCGAAGCCCGAGTACTACGACACCTTCCCTGAGCCTCCCAAGCCGAAAGAGGGGGAGGCAAAGGGCAAGAAGAAGTAGAGCGCCTTCACCCGCCAAGGAGGATTCGATGAACCTGATCACACGATTGGTCGGCTGCGCCACGCTCTTGGCCTGCGCCGCGCCCTCCCTTGCGGCCCAGGCGCCCGACGGCCAGGCGCTGTACCGCGAGCACTGCAAGGAATGTCACGGAGCCGCGGGGCGCCCCACCAAGCAGGCGCTGGGCAAGTACAAGGACATCAAGGCCCTCGACGCCGCGTTCCTCGCGTCCCGCTCCGACGACTCGGTGCTCGCGGTGCTCAAGCACGGCATCAAGGACGGGAAGGAGATGAAGTCGTTCAAAGAGAAGCTCACGCCGGAAGAGATGGCCGCCGTCGTGAAGTATGTGAAGACGAGGTTCGGCGGCGCCGGCGCGAGCAACCCCTAGCCGCAACCCCTAGCCGCGCTAGAGGCCACGACCGCGGCCTGGATGCCGCTGGTGGACATCTTCGAGGAGGAGGACTACCTCCGTCTCGTGGCGGAGTTGCCCGGAGTGAAGCCCGAAGAGGTCAAGATCTTTAGTGGAGGGCAATCTGCTGACGATCAAGGGGACGAAGGAGCAGGTCGCCGAGGAGAAGGCCGAGAAGGTGCATCGCTATGAGCGCACCTACGGCGCGTTCGAGGGGACCTTCACGCTGCCGGCCACGGTCGACCCGGAGAAGATCAAGGCGGCGTACGAGAACGGCGTGCTGACCATCACGCTGCCGAAGGTGGAGGCTGCGAAGCCCCACCTGATCAAGGTGGAGGTCGCCCAGCGGAAGGCGCTGAAGTAGGCGCTCAGGCGGGCGTGAGAATCCCCCCGGCGGCGCCAAAGCTCCGCTGGGGGGATTTCGCGAAGGGCCGCCGGCGCTCCAGATCGAGCGGGAAGCACGCGCGATCGCATTGGCACGCTCCATCTGGGAAGCGCTCGCACGCTAGCACGACGACGGCGGGATTGGCGACGCTGATCGCCACCCGCACCACGGCGGGCCCGCCTGACTCGGGGCACAGGGCACGGACCGACACACCTTCCGGCGGTTCGCAGCCGACGCGCGGCGACGGCGTCTCGCCGAGCGACCACACCGCAGCAGCGCTCAGCGCAATGGTCGCGCAGAGTAACGCCACCGGCACCAGGACCGTGAGACTCACCGCGCTTCCCCCCTTCGCACCCACGCTAACTTCGACTTCCTAAAGCGGCGATGAACTCTCGGTGAAGACGCGACGCCGCGAAACCCCGACCTGATCAAGGTGGAGGTCACGGGGCTTTCATCCGCGTCTCACGATGGGCTCATACTGGCCGCGTTATGTTTCTGCGCGGTCACCCAGCATGGGTGGCCGGTGCGGGACAGCCCCTGAGGAGGGGCCGGCGCGAGGGAGCGCCGCCCGACCAGTCGGTTCGCTTCGAGCCATCGGCCGCACGTCCACCGGCACCGCACGGTCCGAGGACGCGAAATCCGGTGGCGGACAGGTACCCGAGAAGCGAACGCCGCTCGACCGGACACCGGTTCGGCGGAAGTGACAAAGTCGGAACAAATGTCCTCAGGCCCCCGGGTCGACAATGAGATCCGGGGGCCGCGGTTTTCTTCACCCTGGGCTCATGGACCGTTCAGCGCGCGGGGGCGTTAGTATTACACAGTCTCTTGGGGGAGCCGGGTTCAAATGAACTGCAAATCGTGGATGGCCGTGATCGCGTTCGTGGCCGTGCCGCTCGGGGCCCAGCAGCCGGGGAAGCCCGACAGCACCCGGCATCCCATGATGGGGCCGGGCCAGATGGGCCAGATGATGGGCGAGCCGATGATGCAGCAGATGGGGCCCGCCATGATGAAGATGATGCTGTACACGCCGCAGCACCTGCTCGCCCGGAAGGACGCGCTGGGTCTGACCGCGGACCAGGTCGGCAAGCTCACCGCACTGGGCGATGCGACGAAAGCGGCGCACGACGCCGCCATGGCCGACGCGCAGGCGCACATGAAGGAGATGGAGCAGACGGCGAACGCCCCCAAGCCCGACACGAGCGCGCTCAAGGTGCATTTCCAGGCGGCGCACGCGGCGATGGGTAGGGCCCACTGGGCGACGCTCGCGTCGGCGGCCCAGGCGCGCGCGGTGCTCAGCGACGCGCAGCGCACCAAGGTCCAGGTGTGGGCCGATTCGATGCAGGCCTGGATGCAACAGCATCGGCAGATGATGCCGCCGGGCCGGCCACATTAGCCCGGACATCCGCTGCTGCGCGTCCGGTAGTACATTATGGGTGCGATGACCACGCCGATGCGGGCAGCCGCCGCTCTCGTTCTTGCGCTCCAGCTCCACCAGCTGGCGCTGCCGGCCGTGTGCGGCGCTCGCCGGCCGTCGTCGGCGCAGTGCCACGAGACCCAGGTGGCCGGTGGCTCGCAGCTCGTCGGGCAGAGTTCATCTCACGAGCCGCTGTGCGCCAGCCCCGCGATGTGCGGGCTGTTTGCGACCGGAATCCCCGAAGTCGCGATCGGGCTGACCGCGCCCCGTGACCGCAGCGTCGCCACATTCGCAGTGCCGAGGCTTCTGCCGAGCGATCCCGCTCCGCCCCTCTCTCCCCCGCCGCAAGCCTAGCCTCTCCCGGGCGCAGTGCGCCCTGACGCGACGCGCGCTCATGCGCGTCGCGCACTGGTCTCCGACATTCAGTGAGGAGAGGTATGCGTATTCCGCTGCACTTGGTGTGCGCCGTCGGCTTCGCCGCTGCGCCCCTCGCCGCCCAAGAATGCAGGCGCTCGTCGCCGAGGCGCTGGAACGTAACCCGACGGTAGCGCAGCGTCAGGCGGCCGTCCGGGCCGCGACGCTGCGCATCCGGCCGGCTGGCACGCTCCCCGACCCGATGCTCTCGGTCGGCGTGATGGACCTGCTCTTGCCGCACTTCGAGTTCAACCAGAGCGACTTCACCGAGGTGGACGTCGAGCTGAGCCAGGAGATTCCCTGGCCTGGCAGCCTCGGGGCGCGGTCGGGCGTTGCGCGCGCCGCTGCCGACGGCTTCCGCGCGGAGGAGAACGTGGTGCGCCGGGACGTGACGGTCGCGATGGCGGCGGCGTACTACCGCCTTCGGTACGCCGTGACTGCCTTGGCGGTCGTCCACCGGCAGCGGGAGCTGCTGGAAGCCGCCGTGCAGCTGAGCACGACCCGTTACGCCACTGGAACGGCACCGCAAAGCGATCCTCTGCAGGCGAAGCTCGCTCGAGATCGGCTCCGATCAGAGGAATACGCGCTAGAGAGCGAGTGGGCGGCGGCGCTCGCGGCCGTCAACGCCCTGCGCAACCGGGCGCCGGGCGACTCGGTGGCGGTCACGCCACTGGACCCCGCCGCCGTGCGGGCGGCGGTGGAGCCGGTACCGCTCTCCGACACGCTCGTCGCCGCGGCACTGGCCACGCATCCGCGTCTCGCCGCCGGGCGCGCCGCGGTCGATCAGGCTACCCGTACGATTCAGGTCGAGCGTCTCGGCGCCCGGCCCGACTTCACCCTGACGCTGCGCTACGGTTACCGACCGCGGGCGTTCAACTTCAACTTTCCGGACTTCTTCTCCGCCTTCGTAGGCCTGCGCCTTCCGGTGTGGGCGTGGCGCAAACAGAACCGGCTGGCCGATGCCGCGCGCGCGGATTCAACGGGGGCGGCGGCTGGGCTGCGCGACGCGGAGCTCCAGTTCAGTCGCGAGGTCACTGAAGCCGCTGCCCGAGTCCAGGCGTCACAGCAGCGTCTCGCGCTCCTGGTGGACGGTGTCTTGCCGAATGCGCGGGGGACCGTCGAGTCCGTGCTGCGGAGCTATCAGGTCGGTCGCGCCGAATTCCTCACGCTCCTGTCGGTCGAGGACGCCCGATACCGGGCAGAGCTTGAGGCAGTCGCGGTGGCCGCTGAGTATCAAGCGCAACTCGTCATGCTGCGGCAGTTGACCGCAGGGGAGACGCAGCTGTGAAACAGATCTTTACCGGGCTGCTCGTCGCAGCCATGACGCTGACGGGATGCAAGAAGGCTCCCGTTCCGGACATGCAGGAGATGCCAGGGATGCCCGGAGTCCCGGCGGTCGGCGCTGACAATTCGGGAGTGCCGGTGAACCGCACCGAAGCCGAGCGACTCGGCATCACGTTCGCGCGGGCGACGGAGCGGCCGGTCCGGTCCTCCATTCGGGCGGTGGGCGTGCTCAAGTACGCCGAGCCGAACCTGGTCTACGTCAACGCTCGCGTCGGTGGCTGGGTGGAGCGCTTGTACGCCGATTACGTTGGGAAGCGTGTCGAGCACGGCGACCCGCTGCTGGGACTCTACTCTCCCGATCTGGTGAGTGCTCAGGAGGAATACCTCCTGGCGCGGCGACTGAAGGACGACACGCTCGCGGCCAGCGCCCGGCGCCGTCTCGCCCTGTGGGACATCCCGTCCGATCAAATCGACAGCCTCGAGACGAGAGGAAGTGTGACGCGCACTGTGTTGCTGCGTGCGCCGCGGAGCGGCGAAGTCACGGAGAAGATGGTCATCGAAGGTCAGGCGGTGAAAGCGGGGGACAACCTGTTCCAGATCGCCGACGCCCGAGTGCTGTGGGTGGACGTCGCGATCTTCGAGCAAGACGCGGCAGCGGTCCGCGTCGGCACCGCGGCCACGATCACCGTGGACGCGCTCCCCAGACGGACATTTCGCGGAAGCGTGACGTTCATCTACCCGCAGCTCGACGAGAAGACCCGCACGCTGACCGCCCGCGTGGCGGTGGAGAACCGTGACGCCGCCCTGCGCCCCGGAATGTACGCGACGGCGGTGCTCGCGACGGCGGGCCGGCGGGGCGTGAGCGTGCCGCTCGAGGCGGTGCTGCCCACCGGGACGAAGGACCTCGTCTTCGTGAACCGCGGCGATGGCCGGTTTGTGCCGCGAGAGGTCCGCGTGGGGCTCCGCGGTGACTCACTCGTCGAGATCGTCGAGGGCTTGAAGCCCGGCGACGAAGTCGTGGCCTCGGCGACGTTCCTGCTCGACTCGGAGTCGAACCTCGCCGCGGCGATTCAGGGACTCATGCTCCAGATGGGGATGGGCCTGAACATGGGCGGGATGAAAATGGGGGACGAGGGACGGGGGATGAGGGACGGGGAGAAACGGCCATGATCGAGAAACTCATCGCCTGGTCCATCCGGCGCCGCGAGCTCGTGGCGCTCGGCGCGATCTTCGTGCTCGTCGCCGGCGTGTTCTTGCTCCGCACGATGCCGGTCGACGCAATCCCCGACCTCTCGGACACCCAGGTCATCGTGTACACGGACTGGCCGGGCCAGGCGCCGCAGGTGGTGGAGGATCAGGTCACCTACCTGCTCCTCACCACATTTCTTGCCGTACCGAAGGTGAAAGTCGTGCGCGGGCAGTCGATGTTCAGCTCGTCCTTCGTCTACGTGATCTTCCAGGACGGGACCGATCTCTACTGGGCGCGCTCACGCGTACTCGAGTACCTGAACGCGATTCAGAGCCGGCTGCCCGCCGGTGCCAAGACCCGACTGGGGCCCGACGCCACCGGCGTGGGCTGGGTCTATCAGTACGCCCTCGAGGGTCCTGGCTACTCGCCCGACCGGCTCCGCTCGATTCAGGACTTCCAGGTGCGGTACGCGCTGCAGTCGGTTCCGGGCGTGGCCGAGGTCGCGAGTCTGGGCGGATACGTGCGCCAATACCAGGTGCTGCTCGACCCGGCCCGGCTCCTGGCCTACGGCGTAACGGCGCGCGAGGTCATCGCGGCCGTGCGCGGGGCCAACCAGGACGTGGGGGCGCGCACGGTGGAAGTCGCGGGCTCGGACTACGCGATCCGCGGGCTCGGCTACTTCCGTGGGGTCGGGGACATCGGGAAGGTCGCGGTCGGCGTCGGGAAGGATGGGCGCCCGGTGCGGGTCGGCGACGTGGCGCGGGTGACCATCGGGCCCGATCTGCGGCTCGGGATCGCTGAGCGGGACGGCAGAGGGGAGGCCGTCGGTGGGGTCGTGGTGATGCGCTATGGCGAGAACGCGTTGCGCGTGATCGACGGCGTCAAGCAGCGGATCGCCGAGATCGCGCCCGCGCTCCCGACCGGCGTCCGGATCGTGCCGACGTACGATCGCTCGGACTTGATCCACCGGTCCATCAAGACACTGTGGCGCACGCTGCTCGAAGAGTCGGTCATTGTCGCGCTCGTCTGCGCGGTGTTCCTGCTGCACGCGCGCAGCGCCCTCGTGGCGATCGCCACGCTGCCGCTCGGCATTCTGGTGTCGCTCGCGGTCACCCGCTGGCTCGGCATCAACGGCAATATCATGAGTCTCGGCGGGATCGCCATCGCGATCGGTGCCATGATCGACGCCGCGATCGTGATGCTGGAGAATCTCCATAAGCACATCGAGCACGAGCCCGACCGGCCGCACTGGGAGCGCGTGTTCGCCGCGGCGCGCGAGGTGGGGCCGGCGCTCTTCATGTCGCTCCTCATCATCACGCTGTCCTTCCTACCGGTGTTCACGCTCGAGGACCAGGAAGGGCGGCTGTTCCGGCCCCTCGCGCTCACCAAGACCTTCGCCATGGCGGCGGCCGCGCTGCTCTCGGTAACGCTCGTGCCCGCGCTCATGGGCTGGTTCGTGAAGGGAAAGATCCGCGCGGAGGCGGAGAACCCGCTCAACCGCTGGGCCCTCCAGCTCTATCGGCCGGTGCTCCAATGGGCCCTGCGCGCCCGCTGGCTGGTGCTGGGCGGCGCGGCGGGCGTCCTTCTCCTGACGCTCCTTCCGTTAGCGGGTCTCGGCAGCGAGTTCATGCCGCCCTTGAACGAGGGCTCGCTGATGTACATGCCCAATACGCTGCCAGCGGTGTCTCTCACCACGCAGCGACGCCTCCTCCGGGTGGAGGACAGCATCCTCATGACGTTTCCTGAGGTCGCGTCGGTGTGGGGCAAGGCGGGCCGGGCGAATACAGCCACCGACTGGGCGCCGATGTCGATGGTCGAGACGGTGGTGAACCTGAAGCCCGAATCGGAGTGGCGGCCGGGGATGACCCAGAATCGCTTGATCGCCGAAATGGATCAACGGCTGCGTCTCACGGGTGCCGTCAACACGTGGACCATGCCGATCAAGAACCGCACGGACATGCTCTCGACCGGCGTACGGACGACCCTCGCGGTCAAGATCTTCGGCCCCGACCTCCAGACCATCCAGCGCATCGGTCAGGATATCGAGCGTGCGCTCGCGCCGCTCCCGGGCACGGCGAGCGTGTACGCCGAGCGGTCGTTTGGGGGGCGCTACTTGGATATCCGGCCGGATGCGGATGCCCTCGCCCGCTATGGACTCACCACCGGCGACGCGCAGGAGGTGATCAGCCTGGCGCTCGGTGGGGAGGAGATCACGACCACGGTGGAGGGCCGGGAGCGCTATCCCGTGCAGGTCCGCTACGCCCGTGATTTCCGAGACGACCCCGCGACCATCGGGCGCATCCTCGTGGGGAGCCAGGGCGGCCCACAGGTGCCCCTCGGACAGGTGGCAGAGATCGCCTTCAGCCCGGGTCCGCCGATGATCCGCAGCGAGGGGGGCTACTTGTACGACCAGGTCTCCATCGACGTCCGCGGGCGGGACGTCGGCTCCTACGTCCGGGACGCAAAGGCGCTCGTCGAGCGCCAGGTGAAGCTCCCCACGGGGTATTGGCTGCAGTGGAGCGGCCAGTACGAAGCGCTCGAGCGGGTCAAGGCGCGGCTCCGGGTCGTCGTGCCGCTCACCCTCGGGATCATAGCGCTGCTCTTGTACCTCACGTTCGGCACGCTCACCGAGGCGGCCATCGTGATGCTGTCCCTGCCGTTCGCGCTCGTGGGCGGCGTGTGGATCATGTGGATCCTGGGCTACAACCTCTCGATCGCGGTGGCGGTCGGATTCATCGCCCTCGCGGGCGTCGCCGCGGAGACCGGGGTCGTCATGCTGATCTATCTCGACCACGCGTGGCGGGACGCGACGCGCGACGGTCGTCGGCCCACGCTCGCGGAGTTGGTGGCGGCGATCGAGCACGGCGCGGTCAACCGCGTGCGACCAAAGCTCATGACCGTCCTGGCGATCATGCTCGGGCTCGTGCCGGCGTTGTGGAGTCACGGCGCGGGGGCGAGCGTCATGAAGCGGATCGCCGCGCCGATGGTGGGCGGGATGGTCACGTCAACCATCCTCACCCTCCTCGTGATTCCGGTGATTTATTACCTGTGGCGGCGTCGGCACGTTGCCAACCCCAATCGATAGGACGCGACGAATGCTCGCTCGCCGTGCAGTGCTCGTCACCAGCATGCTGCTCCTCGTGGCGTCCCTCGTCTGGGCGCACGACCTCTTCTTGAAGCTCGACAGCTACTTCCTCGAACCGCACACCCGTGTGCAGATCCCTGTTCTGAACGGCACCTTTATCAAGAGTGAAGGCTTCGTGGCGCCGGAGCGAATCGCGGACATAAGCGCGGTCTCCCCAGGTGGGCGGAGACGGCTACGGGCGGCGACGGTCTGGGGCCGCGGACCGGATAGCACGAGCTTGCTCAGCCTCGAGCTGGGTGCCCCCGGCACCTACGTGGTCGGTGTCTCGACCCGAGCGCGCGAGATCGAGCTCCGGGCCGAGGATTTCAATGCCTACCTCGAAGAGGACGGGATCCCCGACATGCTTGATGTGCGGCGGCGCGACAACGAGCTGGCCAAGCCGGCGCGCGAACGGTACTCCAAGCACGTGAAGGCGGTCTTCCAGGTGGGCCAGCCTCGGAGCGAAGGCTTCGGCGTGGCGCTCGGCTACCCGGCCGAAATCGTGCCTCTTGAGAACCCGTACGCGAGCGGTCGTGGCACGACGGTCCGAGTGCGGTGTCTCGTGGACGGGCGCCCCGTCGAGAACCAGATGGTGCTGTGGGGTGGAGAGCGGGACGGTCACGCACTGACGCAGCGCAGCACTCGTACGGATTCGAACGGCGTGGCAGAAGTGACCCTAGACGCGGCGGGCAGGTGGTACGTCAAGTTCGTCCACATGGCGCGCGCCACCCAACCGGGACTCGACTATGAGTCCAAGTGGGCGACCCTGACGTTCGAGATTCGGTGAGCCAGGACTCCACGCGGGCAGCGGCGCTGGGACAGGGAGTGGTCCTCGAGGGCGTGACGGTCGGCTACAACGCGCTCGAGGGCGCAATCGCGATCGCCGCCGGTCTCGCCGCCGGCTCCGTGGCGCTCACGGGCTTCGGGATCGACTCCGTCATCGAGGTGACGAGCGGGGTGGTGCTCTGGTGGCGGCTCCGGGCGGAGCTCGGGTCGAGCCAGCTGGGCCCCGCGGTCGAAGCGCGGGCGGCGCGGTGGGCCGGTGTGCTGCTCCTCGGGCTCGCTCTCTACCTGGTGATCGAATCGGGTCGCCGTCTCGTAACCGAGGATCGGCCTTCGGAAAGCGTCGTGGGCATTGTGCTCATGGTGCTCTCGCTCATCGTCATGCCGTTGCTCGCCCGCGCCAAGCTCCGGACCGC
>WNGB01009274.1_pt1 | contig 13835 bp, 14 predicted proteins | sample 5400681 | NCBI WGS metagenome assembly WNGB01 (sample SAMN13153367, study PRJNA577476) | soil metagenome | isolation source: 115 cm soil or saprolite under grassland replicate 2 | place: USA:California | collected 2016-06-15 | reverse complement strand
TAGGCCAGCCGGCCGCCGACGAACCCGGCGAGGACCGCCCAGATGCCGGGCCGCTCCAGCTCGCCCGGTATGCCGCCGGCCTGGATCCAGCGGCGGTTGGCCAGCCAGAACGCGGCCAGCACGCCGAGCGCGATGCACAGCCCGTACAGGTGGAAGACCAGCGGGCCGACCTCGATCCGGTCGGTCGGCGGGGGCGGGATGAAGGCGACCGGGCTCACGGCTCCAGCACCCCGGCGACCGCCTTGTCGACGGCGGCGAGCACCTCGGGGTCGAGCCGGCGGCCGGCGGCGGCGCAGTTCTCCTCCAGCTGCTCCGGCCGCGAGGCGCCGACGATCGCCGAGGCCACGTTCGGCTCGCGCAGCACCCACGCCAGCGCCAGCTGCGCCAGCGACAAGCCGGCCTCGCCCGCGACCACCCGCAGCCGCTCGACCGCGTCCAGGACCTCGTCGGTGAGCCAGTGGCCGACGAACGCGCCCATCCGCCTCGAGGCCGCCCGGCTGTCGGTGGGGGGCGGCTCGCCCTTGCGGTACTTGCCGGTCAGCACCCCCTGCGCCAGCGGCGACCAGACAACCTGGCCGACCCCCTCGCTGGCGCAGAACGGGACCACCTCCGCCTCGATGCGCCGCTGCAGGATCGAGTACTCGGGCTGGTTGGAGACGATCCGGTCAAGGCCGAGGTCGTCGGCCAGCCCGAGAGCGTCGCCGATCTGCCCGGCCGACCACTCGCTCACCCCCGCGTACAGCACCTTGCCCTGGCGGACCAGGTCGTCGAAGGCGCGCAGGGTCTCGTCCAGCGGCACCTCGTCGTCGTAGCGGTGGCACTGGTACAGGTCGATGTAGTCGGTGCCGAGCCGCCGCAGGCTGGCGTGGCACTGCTCGACCACGTGCTTGCGGGACAGCCCCTGGTCGTTGGGGCCGTCGCCCATCGGATGGAACACCTTGGTGGCGAGCACGTAGGAGGAGCGGTCGTAGCCGGCCAGCGCCTCCCTGAGGACCTGCTCGGCCGCCCCCCGCCCGTAGACGTTGGCGGTGTCGAAGAAGCGGACCCCGAGCTCGTAGGCGCTGGCCACGCACGCCTTGGCCACCTCGGCCTCGACCCCGAGCCCGTAGGTGAGCCAGGAGCCGAGGCCGATCTCCGAGACCTTGACGCCGCTGGCGCCCAACCGGCGGTACTCCACGTGGGGGGCTCCTTCCTTGACCTAGGTTGCGGTTGCCTCGGCCTGTCCTGCCTCGGCGGCGACCGTGCCGCGGGGCCTGCCGACCAGCTCGCCGCCGCCGCGGACCACCAGCTCGTCGCGGAGCGCCCACAGGGTGGGGAAGAACCGGTAGCGGGTGGTGCGCTGCAGGTAGGTGAGGGCCATGCCGCCGGTGCCGCGGGCGTGGTCGCCGAGGGCGCGCTGCACCAGCGCGACGTGCTCCTGGCGCCAGCGGGCCCAGCGCTCGTCGTAGTCGACCAGGGCCTCGCAGACCAGGTAGAAGTCGACCCGCTTGCCCGGGTCGACGTACAGGTCGGCCCATGCCTCCTGGGTGGCGATCCCGAGGCGGGCGGCGGCCTCGGCGTGCGCGTCTGCCAGCGACCGGGCCGCCAGCCGGCCGGCCAGCGGCTCGGGCAGCCCTGCGGCGTACTCGACCTCCAGCGCCTTCAGGTAGGCCGGCTCGCGCAGCCCCGACAGCAGCTCCAGCTCGCGGAACTGCACCGACTGGGAGCCGCTGGCGGTCCCCAGGTAGCTGCGGAACTGCTGCAGGTCCCACGGGGCCAGCGTGTGCAGGCTGCGCATCTGGTCCAGCCCGTTCTCCAGCGTCCGGTTGACCCTGCCGAGCAGGGCGAGGCCGCGGGGAAAGTCGTCCTGGTCGAGCAGCGCGATGACCCGCTCCAGGTCGTGCAGCATCAGCTTCATCCACAGCTCGAGCGCCTGGTGGACGACGATGAAGTGCAGCTCCTCCGGGTGGGCCGGCCGGGAGCGTGGCCGCTGCAGCGCCAGCAGCTCGGGGATCCGCAGGTAGCTGCCGTAGGTCAGCTCGTCCTCGCCCATCGACCTCCCTCCCACGCCGCTGCACCCCTGGCAGCCTATCGCTCTCCGCCGGTCAAGGTGGGTGCGTGCTGTACTAGCATGAGCCCGACGGATCATCCCGTCGGCCGGGCTCGGCGAAGGGAGCAGCCGCGTGCGCAGGACCGCGATCCTCCTTGGCGGTATCGCCCTGCTGGCCCTGTTGCTCAGCCCCACGACCGGGACCGCCACCTCCGGGGTCGCCGCCCAGCAGCAGCCGGGCGACAGCCCGGCCCTGTTCGCCCGCGGCCGCGAGCTGTACCAGCAGGCCTGCGCCTCCTGCCACGGCCCGGACCCGGCCGGGCGGAGCGCCTACGCCACCGTCCCCTCGCTGCAGGACGTCGGCGGCGCGGCGGCGGTCGACTGGGCGCTGCGCACCGGCCGGATGCCGTGGAAGGACACCACGGGGCCGGCGATCGAGCGTGGCCGCCCGCGGTTCAGCGAGGAGGACATGCGCGCCCTCACCGTCTACATCGGCAGGAGCGTCGGCGACGCCCAGCTGCCCGAGGTCGACGTCGGCCGCGGCGACGTCACCCGCGGGCGGGCCCTGTACGGGCAGGCGTGCGCGGCCTGCCACGGCATGAACGGCGCCGGGGCCGCCCTCGGCGGCGAGAACATCGCCCCGTCGCTGCAGGACGTCTCCCCGCTGGACGTGGCCGAGGCGACCAGGATCGGCCCCGGCCAGATGCCGGTCGGCGGCGGGCTCACCGACTACACCCCCAACGACGCCGAGAGCACCCAGAACGTCAACGACATCGCCGCCTACGTCGAGAGCCTGAAGACCCGCCCCTACAACCGGGGCGGCGCGCCGATCGGCGGCAAGGGGCCGGTGCCGGAGGGGTTCGTGGCCTGGGTGATCGGGCTTGGCGTGCTGGTGCTGGCGGCGCGCCTGATCGGCGGGCGGAGCTGAGGCCGCGATGACCGTCGATCGGGAGCGGGAGCGGGCGACCCCGGAGCTGACCGCCGAGCAGCGAGGGGCCGAACGGGCCGCCGCCGTCGCCTTCGTGGTCGCCATCCTTGCCGGGATCGGCCTGTTCGTCGTCTACTTCGCCGGCGGGCAGACCCAGCTGGAGGGGGTGCTGTTCGCGCTGGCCCTCGGCGGGTTCGGCGTCGGCATCGTGCTGTGGGGCAACAAGCTGCTCGCCGCCCACGACGCCGTCGAGGAGCGCCACGAGTTCACCAGCGGCGAGGCGGGGCGGGAGGCCTTCGAGCACGCCGTCGCCGACGAGGTCGGTCCCGTCCTCGGCCGCCGCTCCGTGCTGGTCAAGCTGCTCGCCGGGGCCGGCGGAGCGCTGGGGCTGGCACTGCTGCTGCCGGTGCTGTCGCTGGGGCCGGCGCCGGGGCGGACCCTGAAGCAGACCGCCTGGAGGCGCGGCAGCAAGGTGGTGGACGAGACCGGCAAGCTGATCACCCTCGACTCGATCCCCGAGAACGGCTTCATCACCGTGTTCCCCGAGGGCCACGCCGGCTCCGCCGACTCGCAGGCGCTGCTGATCCGGGTGCCGGAGGGGCTGCTGCGGCTGCCGCCGGAGAAGCTGGCGGGCGTCCCGGAGGGCACCCACGTCTGCTACTCCAAGATCTGCACCCACGCCGGCTGCCCGGTGGGGCTGTACCGCGCCGAGACGCACTCGCTGCTGTGCCCCTGCCACCAGTCCCAGTTCGACGTGCTCGACGGCGCCAAGCCGTTCTTCGGGCCGGCCGCCCGGCCGCTGCCGCAGCTGCCGCTCGAGGTCGACGACCAGGGCTCGCTGGTCGCGACGGGCGACTTCGACGCGCCGGTCGGGCCGGCGTTCTGGGACCGGGAGAAGCCGTGAGCACGGCGGGCGCATACCAGGCGTCGGCGGGCATCAGGGTGCGCCAGTGAGCCGGCGGGAGACGGTGATCGAGCGCTCGATCAGGTACCTCGACGAGCGGCTCGGGACGACCAGCTTCGCCCGCCGCGCCCTGCGCAAGGTCTTCCCCGACCACTGGACCTTCCTGCTCGGCGAGATCGCCCTGTTCTGCCTGGTCGTGCTCGTGTTCACCGGCGTGTTCCTGACCTTCTTCTACAACCCGTCCGTCAAGGAGACCGTCTACGACGGCCCCTACACGCCCCTGCGCGGCCAGGAGGTGTCGGCCGCCTACGACTCGGTGCTGCGGATCTCCTTCGAGGTCCGCGCCGGGCTGCTGATGCGCCAGGTGCACCACTGGGCGGCGCTGGTGTTCGTGGCCGCGATCGTCATCCACCTGTGCCGCATCTTCTTCACCGGCGCCTTCCGCCGCCCCCGCGAGGTGAACTGGCTGATCGGCATCGTGCTGCTGCTGCTGGCGCTGGGCGAGGGCTTCACCGGCTACTCGCTGCCCGACGACCTGCTCAGCGGCATCGGCCTGCGCATCTTCTACTCGGTCACGCTGGCCATCCCGGTGATCGGGACCTGGGTCACCTACCTGCTGTTCGGCGGCGAGTTCCCGGCCGGCGACATCATCTCGCGGCTGTTCGTGTTCCACGTGATGCTGCTGCCCGCCCTGCTGCTGGCGCTGGTCGGCGTGCACCTCGCGGTGCTGGTGCTGCAGAAGCACACCCAGTACCCGGGCCGCGGCCGCAGCGAGCGCAACGTGGTCGGCAAGCGCTTCTGGCCGCAGCAGACCTTCAAGTCGGTCGGGCTGCTGCTGATGACCACCGCCGTGCTCGCCCTGCTCGGCGGCCTGGCGCAGATCAACCCCCTGTGGCAGTTCGGACAGTTCCGGCCGTTCGACGTGACCTCGCCGGCGCAGCCGGACTGGTACATCGGCTGGCTGGACGGCGCCCTGCGGCTGGGCCCGCCGTGGGACCTGACGGTGTTCGGCTACACCATCTCGGAGGTGTTCTGGCCGGCGATCCTGTTCCCCGGCATCGCCTTCGGGATCCTGACCCTGTGGCCGTGGATCGAGCGCCGCTTCACCAGGGACCGGGAGGAGCACCACCTGCTGGACCGCCCGCGCGACGCGCCCGTGCGGACCGCCACCGGCGCGGCCGGCCTGATGGTGTTCTTCATCATGTTCCTGGAGGGCGGCAACGACATCTTCGGCGTGCTGCTGAACCTCCCGGTGGAGACGATCACCCGCATCCTGCAGTGGGGGCTGTTCATCGCCCCGGTGCTGACCTGGCTGGCGACCTTCTGGGTATGCCGGGCGTTGCGGCGCTCCCACGTCCACCCGGCGAGGGTGTCGTCCGGGGTGCGCCTGCGCCGCTCCGCCGACGGCGGCTACGAGACCACCCCGCTGGAACCGACCGCCCCGGAGTAGGGTCAGCGCCCCTCGGCGTCCTCGGCGTCGTCGGCCGGCGGGTCGAGCGGCGGTGCCTCGGCCTTGAGCGGGCCGTAGCGGTTCTCGCGGTTGACCGACGCCAGCCAACCCCAGGCCGCGTAGGCGATCACCCCGACGCCGAGCACCGCCAGCCACAGCCCGTAGATCAGGCCGGTCAGCAGCAGGGCCACGCCCAGCGAGGCGGCCAACGGCCAGATGGTCGGCAGCGGCAGCACGCCGAGGTCGTCGTCCTCCAGGTCGCGCGGGCCGGGCGGGTCGCGTGGGGGGACGCCGGCAAGGCGGCGCAGCGCGTCGGCCCGCGACTCCGCCGGGCCGCCCTGCTGGCGGTGCTCCTGCACCAGGACGAGGCCGGCGAAGCCCGGCCCCACGCCGAGCAGCAGCAGCGTCACCGTGCCGAGCGCCTCGTAGTCGCTCACCACCCAGTAGATGATGCCGGCGACCAGGCCGAAGAGGGCGACCCGCAGCAGGATGGCGGCCTCGTCGGTCATCGCGGCTCGCCCACCGGCTGGTGGCGGCGGTCGAAGGCGGGACGCTCGGAGCGGATCGGGGGGATGTGGTGGAAGTTGTGGTGCGGCGGCGGCGAGCTGGTCACCCACTCCAGGCTGTTGCCCTCCCAGGGGTCGTCGCCGGCCGGCCGGCCGCGGCGGATCGAGACCAGGACATTCCACAGGAAGATCAGCACCGAGATCCCCGTCAGGAACGCCCCCAGCGTGGACGCCCGGTTGGCGCTGGTCCACTCCTGGACCGAGTAGTCGGCGATGCGCCGCGGCATGCCGTCCAGGCCGACCAGGAACTGCACGAAGAAGGTGAGGTTGAAGCCGACCAGGAAGGTCCAGAAGTGCCAGCGGCCCAGCCGCTCCGACAGCAGCCGCCCGGTGAACTTCGGGAACCAGAAGTAGAAGGCGGCGAACATCCCGTACAGCAGCCCGCCGACCATGATGTAGTGGAAGTGGGCGACCACGTAGTAGGTGTCGTTGACGGCGAAGTCGATCGGCGGCGAGGCCAGGAACACGCCGGTGATGCCGCCGACGACGAACACCAGGATGAACCCGAGCGCCATCAGCATCGCGGTCGAGAAGGTGATCGCCCCCCGCCACATCGTGCCGATCCAGTTGAACACCTTGATGCCGGTGGGCACCGCGATCAGCAGCGACATGATCGAGAAGTAGGGCAGGTACACCGCGCCGGTGGCGAACATGTGGTGGGCCCAGACGCCGAACGACAGCGCCGCGATGCCGAAGAAGGCGAACACCATCGCCCGGTAGCCGAACAGCGGCTTGCGCGAGAACACCGGGATGACCTCGCTGATCACCCCGAAGATCGGCAGGATGATGATGTACACCTCCGGGTGGCCGAAGAACCAGAAGACATGCTGGAACAGCAGCTGGTCGCCGCCGGCGGAAGCGTCGAAGAAGACGGCGCCGAAGTTTCGGTCAAGGAACAGCAGCGCCAGTGCTGCGGTCAGCGGCGGGAAGGCGAACAGGATCAGCAGCTGGTTGACCAGCACCCCCCAGGTGAACAGCGGCGTGCGGAACATCGTCATGCCCGGCACCCGCATGCGGAAGATGGTGGTGACCAGGTTGACCGCACCCAGGATGCCGGCGATCCCGACCACCGCGAGGCCGATGATCCACAGGTCCATGCCGGTCCCCTGCAGGTACTGGGTCGACAGCGGCGGGTAGGCGGTCCAGGCGGCGGCGGCCGGGCCGCCGGCCACGAAGAAGCTGCTCAGCACGATCAGGCTGCCGAACAGGTACAGCCAGTAGGACATCGCGTTGGCCCGCGGGAAGGCGACGTCGGCGGCGCCGATCTGCAGGGGGACCAGGTAGTTGGCCAGGCCGGTGGAGACCTGGGCGGCGAACAGGAAGATCATCAGCGTCCCGTGCATGGTGAACACCTGGTTGTAGGTGTTCTCGCCCATCGTCTGCAGGCCGGGCTCTGCCAGCTCGGTGCGGACCAGCAGCGCCAGCACGCCGCCGGCCAGGAAGATCGCGAACGAGGTGAGGATGTAGAGGAGCCCGATCTTCTTGTGGTCGACGGTGGTGAGCCAGTCGACCAGCCCGCTCGGCTCCGGCTCGTGGGCCTCCGGCAGCGCGGGGGCGGGAAGCTGGGTGGATGCCATGTCGGGTCGTCGCTCCTTACGTCCCTGGTCGGCCGGGTGCGCCGCTCCTGGTGGCGGTGGCCAGCCAGCTCTGGAACTCGCCCTGGCTGACCACGCGGACGCGGAACAGCATCTGGGCGTGGGCCAGGCCGCAGAACTGGGTGCACTGCCCCGGGTAGACGCCGACCTCCTGGAAGGTGAGGTCGAACTCGCTGGTGACGCCGGGAATCGCCTGGCGTTTGAACAAGGTCCGTGGCACGTAGAAGGAGTGGACCACGTCGGCCGAGCGGAGCTTGATGCGCACCGGCTGGCCGACCGGCACCACCATCTCGGGCACGTTGCCGCGGCTGCCGACCACCTCGGCGCCGCTGCCCTCGTAGGTGAAGCGCCAGCTCCACTGGAAGGCGGTCACGTCCACCGTCAGCGCGGGACGGGCGGAGGGCTCCAGCACCTTGTCCTGGGTCCGGATGGTGACCACGAACAGCAGCAGCACGATCAGCGTGGGGATCAGCGTCCAGGTCAGCTCCAGCGCGGTGTTGCCGTGGGTCTGCTGCGGCAGCTCGTCGCCGCGGCGGCGGTAGCGGATCACCGACCAGATGACCAGGCCGGACACCACCGCGAAGACGACCGCGGCGATGTACAGGAACAGGTTGTAGGTGTCGTAGATCGCCTTCCCCTGCTCGGTCACGCTGGTCGGCGTGCAGCCGGCGGCCGTCAGCGCAAGCGCGACCAGGCCGAGACGGCGGATGGCGGTGGCGCGGCGACGGGGGGGCAGGATGACCTTCCTCGTGTCGGTGCGGACGCTGCCGCGCTGTAGCCTACGTCATCCCAGACCCAGGCCGGTCATGAGCGCCCGTGCGGTCAGCCCGAAGATGAAGAAGGCACCCCAGGTGAAGAACAGGTGGAACGGCTCCTTCACCAGGCCACGGCTGAAGACATGGCAGACCACCAGCACCACGGCGGGGAACACGGCGCCGTACAGGTAGTGGAGCAGCGGCTGGCGGCCGCCGGTGAGCAGCAGGACCAGCCCGGCGAGCAGCTGCACGCCAAGCAGGATCTGGAGGCCCGACAGCAGGCCCCAGTACAGGCGGTTGGCGGGGCGTTTGGTGAGGAACAGGGCGATGCCCCACAGGAACAGCACCCCCCAGCCGGCGACGATCACGAACCCCTCGATCCGGTGGAATGCGGCCATGCCCACGCTCCGCTCTGTCGATCCGGTGGCAGGCCCCGAAGTCTGCCACCGGTCGCCCGGTCCCGCTCCGCTGTGGGCGGAACCGCTCGCAGCGCGGCTGCTGCGTCCGGTACCGTGCAGCCATGACCACCGGCAGCTTCACCGAGGCGTTCGACCGGCCGATCGACCCGGTCGACCGGCTGCTGCGGCGCCGGGTGATCCTGCTGTCGGGCCCGATCGACGCCGAGAAGGCCAACGACGTGATGGCCCGCCTGCTCTACCTGGAGGGCGAGGACCCGGAGCCCCCGATCGAGCTGCGCATCAACTCCCCCGGCGGGGAGGTGCTGTCGGGCCTGGCGATCATCGACACCATCGCCCAGCTCCGCTGCCCGGTGACCACCACCTGCGCGGGCATGGCCGCCTCGCTGGCCTCGGTGGTGCTGGCCACCGGGACCCGCGGCCGGCGGCGGGCCACCGCCAACGCCCGCGTGCTGATCCACCAGCCGTGGGCGGGCCAGTTCCAGGGCCAGGCGACCGACCTGGAGCGGGCGGCCGAGGAGATCCTGCGCCAGCGCGCCCGCATCGACCAGATCCTGGCCGAGGCGACCGGGCAGCCGGTGGAGCGCATCCACCGCGACACCGAGCGCGACACCTGGTTCTCGGCCGAGGAGGCACGCGACTACGGCCTGATCGACGAGGTGGTCGGCGCGTGAAGCTGCGGGAGGCGGTGGGGACGGCGCTGCGGCGGCGGCGCCAGGACCAGGGCCGCACCCTGCGGGAGGTGGCCGAAGCGGCCGGCGTGTCGCTCACCTACCTGTCCGAGATCGAACGGGGCCGCAAGGAGCCCTCCTCGGAGGTGCTCGAGGCGGTCTGCGCCGCCCTCGACCTGGTCCTGGCCGACCTGCTGTTCGAGGTCGCCGAGACGCTGGCGGCCGCCGCGCCGGTGCCGGCGATCGGCTTCCTGCCCGCCACCCTGCCCGCCCGGCCGCCGGCGCCTGCCCCGACCAGGGCGACGGTGGCGCCGGTCGTCGACCTGCTCGCCTTCGCCGGGCGCCGCAGCGCCTGACGGGCCGAGGCTACGCCGGCAGGCGCAGCAGCACGCGCGTGCCCTCGCCGGGCCCGCTGGCGATCTCCAGGCTGCCGCCGGCGGTCTGGATCCGCTCGGCCATCGAGCGCAGGCCCAGGTGGCCGGTTGCCGCAGCCCGCTCCTTGGCCGCCTCCGGGTCGAACCCGACCCCGTCGTCGGTCACCTCCAGCGCCACCATCGGCCCGGCGCGCTCGGCCCGCACCCGCACCTCGGTCGCGTCGGCGTGCCTGGCCACGTTCGCCAACGCCTCCTGCACCACCCGGAACGCGACCGTCTCGAGGTCGCCGTCGAGGCGCTCGTCCAGCAGCCAGACCAGCTCGGTCTTGCAACCGGTCCGCTCCGACAGCCTGGCGAGCTGCTGCCGCAGCGCGGGCTCGAGGCCGGCGCTGTCCAGCAGCGGCGGACGCAGGTTGAACAGGAACGTCCGGGCGGCGGCCAGCCCCTGCTCGAGGTTCCCGCGGGCCTCGGCGAGCGCCGGCCGGACCGCCGCGGCGCGCTCGCCGCCGACGCGGTCGAGCTGATGGTCGAGCACCGACAGGTGCAGCCGGGCGGCGGTCAGCGACTGGATGGCGTCGTCGTGCAGGTCGCCGGCGAGCCGCCGCCGCTCCTCCTCCTGGGCGGTGATCAGCTGGCCGAGCAGGTGGCGGCGGTCGCGCTCCACCCGCTCCAGGTCGGTGACGTCGACGGCGACGCTGACGACCCCGGCGACACCGCCGTCCAGATCCGGCAGCGGCCGGTAGTGGACGTCGAAGACCAGGTCGCCGACCGGGCGTTTGGCGGACAGCTCCTCGCCGGCCAGCAGCCGCTGGAAGTCGGCGGTGGCCTCCGCCGGGTCGCCGCGCAGCTCCACATAGGAGCGGCCGACCCGCTCGGACGGGGTGATCCCGAGCCGTTCGAACGCGCGGCCCTCGGAGAAGGTGCAGATGCCGTCGTGGTCGTAGACCGACAGCACGATCGGCGCGTTGGCGACCACTGAGCGCAGGCGCAGCTCGCTGGCGCGCAGCTCGCGGGCGGCCCGGTTGCGCTCGGTGAGGTCCTGGACCTGCCCGAAGAAGCCGAGCGGCCGGCCGTCGGGGTCGCGCAGCACCGCCGCGCTGATCAGCAGGTCAAGGCGGCCACCGTCGGCCCGCCGGCAGGTGCGCTCCACCTGGAAGGAGCCCTGGCCCTCCTGCCGGGCGGCGGCGCTGCCGAGGTCGGCCAGGGTGGGCAGGCCGGCGGGGGCGTCCCCGGGATCGGCCAGCTGGTCGATGGTGGCGGCCAGCAGCTCGGCCTCGGAATGGCCGAGCAGCTCGCAGAGGGCATGGTTGACGCGGAGGAAGCGGCCGTCCAGGCCGACGAGGGCCATCCCGATGGCGGCCTGGTCGAACCCGAGGCCGAGGTCCATCCGCCCCCCTTCCTAGCCACCACGCTGCCAGGCCGACACCTGGCCAGCCGCGATCCACGGCGAGCGACGAATGACTGGTTAGGAGAGTTTAGCGGATTCTTTCGCCGCGGTCAGCGGTCAATTGCACCGTTCTTGTGGCCAGACGCCGGCGCGACCCCTGGACGCAGCCGGCCCTGCTCGTCGAGATAGTCACGCCAGGAACGGCTGGGCCGCCAACCGAGCAGCCGCTGCGCCTTGGCGCAGGAGATCCCCGAGGCGTCCTCGCGGGCCAGCGCGCGCAGCTCGACCCGGTCGCCGTAGTAGCGGCGGACCAGCTCGGCCAGCGGCCGCCCGGTGGCGTTGTCGGGGGAGGCGACGTAGCAGACCTCGTGGCCGGGCAGGTCGGACTCGACCGCCAGGCGGATCGCGTCGGCCAGGTCGTAGACGTCGACGTAGCTCCAGAAGCTGGCAGACGGCACCGCCGGGTCGCGGACGTAGGGGCCGAGGTTGCGCTCGTAGTTGCCCTCCCACTGCACCCAGGAGGGCCGCAACGACAGGCAGCGCAGGTCGGAGCGGCGCACGGCGGCGTCCATCAGCTGCTCGCCGAAGTGCTTGGCCAGGGCGTAGGGGTCCTGCGGCCGCACCGGGTGCTGCTCGTCGACGGGGACGTAGTCGGGCAGGAACGGCCGCTCCGGGAAGAAGAAGCCGGGCACGGTCTCCGAGGAGAGGTTGACGAAGCGGCGGGCGCCGAACCGGACCGCCGCCTCCAGCACGTTGAAGGTCGCCAGCAGGTTGTTGCCGAACACCACCTCCGGCGGGTTGTGGTTCGGGTCGGGGATGGCGGCCGCATGGACCACCGCGTCGGCGCCGCGGACCACCGCGTAGGCGTGGCCGGAGACGGTGAGGTCGGCCTGCAGGTAGGCCGGCTCGCCCTCGGCCGGCCGCTCGAAGACGCCCCTGGCCAGATCGGTGGCGACGACCTCGTGGCCGGCCTGCTGCAGGGCCGCCACCGCGGCCCGCCCGACCTTGCCCAGAGCCCCCGTGACCACGACCTTCATCGCCTGACCTCCTCCGTCGTCGCCGTCCGAGCGCCGACCAGGGCGCCCCATGTCCCCCGGGGAAGTCAAGGCTTGACCTCGACGCCGGGCGGACCGACCATGGCGGCAGGCAGCATCCTCCTCCGTCCTCCCCCCCGGTTGCATCTTGCCGGCGCAGCCTTGCCCAAGCGGTGCACACGCCTGGCATGCCGCGCGCTGGCCCATCCTCGCCATCCGCTCCCGCTCCGAAAGGGGGCACCCGTGAGCATGACCATCCGGCGCCGCCGGCCCCCGGCCCAGACCGATCCGCCCACCGCCGGCGCCCGCCGGGGCGTCCGGGCGGGCATGGCCACCGTGCTCGTCGCCTACCTGGTCGGCGCCTTCGTGCTGCTGGCCGTGGTGTACGCGCTGCGTCCCCACCAGGGCGCGGCCCCGCCGGCGCCGACCTGGGACTACCAGCGCGAGACGGTCGCCCTCGACGGCGGTGGCGGCCTGAACGCCTACGCCCGCCGGCTGGTGGGCTCCACCGCCTGGCTGGCGCGCGCCTCGATCGAGCGCCAGCGCGACGTGCACCGGCTGAGCCCGCTCGACTTCCTGGCCGGGGAGGCGGCCGCCCGGTCGCTGGCCGCCTGGCGGGAGCGCCACCGGCTGGTGCTGGAGGGGATGACCCTGGTGGCCGCCTGCGCCCTTGCCGCATGGGGCACGCTGCGGCGGCGGCCGGGCCGCGCCTGGCTGGTCGCCCTGCTGGTGCTGCTCGGCCTGACCCTGCTGGTCACCAGGCCGCAGACCGCCACCCGGCTGGCCGGCCAGGCCGGCGTGGCCGTCCCCAACCTGGTGCTGGGGGCGGGGGACCGCGGCGGCGTCCCTGGGGGGACGGTGGCGCCCGCCCCCGGTGGGGCGGCGCAGCGGACGATCGCCGGCCGCTACTGGACGGCGTTCGTGGCCGAGCCACTGTCGCGGCTGCAGACCGGCACCACGGTGCTGGCCACCGCCCCGCCCACCGGCAAGGCCGGGGTGCTGCGGTTCCTGCGCGGCCGGGTCACCGCGGTGGGGGACTGGGCGGTGGGCCGGCACGGGCTGGAGCGGGCCGTGATCGCCACCCTCACGCTGCTCTACGTGCTGCCGTTCGCGCTGCTGCTGGTGGCCCTTGCGATGCTGGCCAGCTGCGCCCAGGCGCTGGTGTGGCTGCTCTGCCTGGCCGGGCCGCTGGTGGTGCCGCTGGCGGTCGACCCGCGCCGCCGCCGGGCGCTGCTGCGCCTGTGGCTGCTGCCGCTGGCCGCGTCGGTGGGGCTGCTGGCCTGCTCGGCGCTTGCGGCGCTGGTGGTGGTGCGGGCGGCCGAGCTGACCCATACCGCCGACGCCTACGTCGGGATGCTGCTGGCCGGCTCGACCGCGCCGCTGCTGGTCGTCGTCGTGGCCGTCCGCCGGCTGGTCCGCCGCCGGCTGCGGCCGCGCCCGCTGCCGCGGCGGCCGAGCCGGCGACCGCCGTCCCGCCGCCCGAAGGTCGTGGTGGTGCGGGGGGGTGCGGGCTGATGGCGCGCACCCGGTCCCGGCTGGCCCGGTTCGGCGCCGGCGCGGCGGGCCGCGCGGCCCGCCTGGCGCGCCGCGGCGGCCGGGCGTCGGCGAGCGCGGCCGCCTCGGCGGGCCGCGCGGCGTTCACGGTGCTTGGTGGACCGACCGGGCGGCGGCTCGGCAGGACGGCCGCGCTGACGCTGACGCTGGCGCTGCTGGTGGTGGTCCTCTA
>WNGB01009273.1_pt1 | contig 13835 bp, 13 predicted proteins | sample 5400681 | NCBI WGS metagenome assembly WNGB01 (sample SAMN13153367, study PRJNA577476) | soil metagenome | isolation source: 115 cm soil or saprolite under grassland replicate 2 | place: USA:California | collected 2016-06-15 | reverse complement strand
ATTCCCCTCATCGTGCTCAGCCTGTTCGCTCTGCTGAGCGCGGTGCCGCTGTTCGCCATGGGGGGCTACACGGTCACGCTGGCCGAGATGCTGCTCCTGGCCGCGACCGCGTACTACCTCACTCTCGACCCCGTGCTCGCGGTGCTGATGTTCGCGATATCGGCCGCGAGCATCGCGGTCGGACGGCACATCCCGGTCGCCTGGGCCGTCGGTCTGTTCGTGGTCGGCTGGATCTTCCAGTTCGTCGGCCACTACGTCTACGAGAAGCGCGCGCCGGCCTTCTACCGCAACCTGGCCCACCTGCTGGTGGGGCCGCTCTGGATCCTCGCCAAAGCCACCGGCCGCGCATAGCTGTTCGATGGGCTCAGGGGTTCGGCTCTCGGGTCGCGCGTCGCTCGCGTCTTATCTCAGGGGGGGCACTCACGCATGGTGAGACGGGCGTTCGCACTGCGGCCACCAGCGGGCTGGTTGGCTGCGACCACCCCCCCTGAAACCCCCCACCGCTGCGCCGCCCGCTCCGCGGGCGCCGCGCTCCTGATCGGCTTTTTCGCGCTGTCTCTCGCCGGCTGCGGAAGCGATGGGTCGAGCACACCCACACCGGGGGCCAGCGCGTCCACTTCGCCGGTCGGGTGCTCGGTCACGCCCATCGGCGGGCAGCCGACGCTGACGACCACGCTCTTCGCCCGCGGCCTTTCGAGCCCGCTCGATTTCCAGGTTCCGGCCGGAGAGCGGAGTCGCGCCTTCGTGGTCGAGCAGGGTGGCCGGATCCGCATCGTGCGCGGGGGCACGGTGGTGGGCACACCGTTCCTCGACGTCAGCTCCAAGATCAGCACCGGGGGCGAGCGGGGCCTGCTCGGCCTGGCCTTCCATCCCCAGTACGCCAGCAACGGCCGGTTCTACGTCAACTACACCGACCGGAGCGGAGACACGCACATCTCGGAGTTTCGCGCCTCGCCGCCCGCCGCGGACGCCGTCGATCCCGCGACCGAGCGCGAGCTGCTCTTCGTGCGCCAGCCCTTCGCCAACCACAACGGCGGCGGCCTGGCCTTCGGCAACGACGGAATGCTCTACGCGGGCCTGGGCGACGGCGGCTCCGGCGGCGACCCCCAGGGCAACGGCCAGGACCTGTCCACCCCGCTCGGCAAGCTGCTCCGCATGAACGTCGACGCCGGCACGCCCTTCGCGGTGCCGAGCGACAACCCGTTCGTCGCGCGCGCGGGCGCCTTCCCCGCCATCTGGGCGTACGGCCTGCGCAATCCCTGGCGGTTCGCGTTCGACCGTGAGACAGGCGACCTATTTCTCGCCGACGTCGGCCAGAACGCGGTCGAGGAAGTCGACTTCGCGGCCGCGCCCCGCCGCGGAGGCGAGAACTACGGCTGGAACATCATGGAAGGGAGCCGCTGCTTCGCCCCCCCGAGTGGCTGCAATCAGACCGGGCTGACGCTGCCCGTCCTCGATTACACCCACAGCGAGGGCTGCTCGATCACGGGCGGCGTCGTGTATCGCGGCTGCCGGTTGCCGGGCTATGCGGGGACCTATTTCTATTCCGACTACTGCACTGCCTTCATCCGGTCCTTCCGCATGCAGGGCGGTCAGGCCGTGGATCGCCGCGACTGGACGGCCGCCCTCGGGCGCGGCATCAATGCGGTGACCGCGTTCGGGCGGGACGACGAGGGCGAGGTGTACATCGTCGACCAGGACGGGGAGGTCTACAAGGTCGTGCCCGCCTCGTGAGCGAGGCGTGAACGAGACGCCGGCCGCGTACCGAGCTCGCGGCCGCCCCGCGCATAGAGCGCGAGCCCGATCGCCTGCACGACGTGGAACAGGTCGTTGTGGTTGAAGACCCGCCCCTGGCCGACACGGGTGAGCTGGACCACGGCCCCGATCGCGGAGGCGGCGACTCCCGCCACGACCCACCCCGCGCCGGGCCGGCGCAGCGCGCCGAGCGCGGCGGCCAGGGCGAGAAGACCGACGAGCGTGAACGCGTAGTCGTAGAGCACGTAGCGAAACTGCGCGACCACGATCAAAGCCGCCGCGACCGCGAGCAGCCGGGCGAGGAGCACCACCACGGTAGCGCGAAGGAGGCGACGGGGCACGGCGGCGAGAGCCGCTCCGTAAAGGACGCAGAAGTTCGCGATCCCGACCGTCACGTAGGTGAGACGCCAGACGAGGCCGTGAGTCGGCTTGTCGATCACCGGCGCATAGCCGTGCGACGTCCCTCCGAGGACGGCGGCCACGCCCGTGGCGACGAAAGCCACCGCCCACCAACGGCCCGGGACGCCGGCCGCCCTCTTCCAGAGCCACAGGGCCGCGCCGAAGCCGGTGGCGGCGAGGAGATAGTCCGTCGCCATGGTGACGACTTCGCCCGTCGGGATCATGCGGCGCTCAGGGCTCGAGGACGAGACGGGGCTCGGACGGGGCCGCGGAGGCCGGCGCCCCGACCACGCGGCGCGCGGTATCGAGGAACGCGGTGCGGCCGCCGCTCTCGCGGCGCACGTCCGCGAGCGCGCCCTCGAGCGCGGCCAGCACCGGACCCAGGTCGCGATCGTCGGGCGCGACCGGCCGGCCCTCCTCGTCCTTGGCCTCGAAGAGCCCGCGCAGCTCCAGCAGGAGGCCCTGGGCACGCAGGTCCTCCGCCTGGTGGTCGTACAGGATCCCCCGCTGGCGCGTCTCCACTGTCTTGCGGAGGGCGCTGACGGCGGCGGAGAGGAGCGCGTCGTCCAGGTCGCGGCGGCGCGCGCGGAGCGCGCCCAGTCCGACCAGGGCCAGGAAGAAGAGGTCGGCCTGCTCGCGGGAGAGGCGCTGGAGATGCGGCCCGAGGCGGCGCGCATCGCGGCGCCGCTCCGTCTCGCGGCCGTCCCAACCCGCGGCGTGGGCGCCGTCGTCGAGCCACACGCATTCCGCGGGGCAGTCGATTTCGATCCGCCGCTTGGATCCGCAGCAGGCGGAGCAGATGGATGCGCCCTTGGCCGGACAGGCGCGCCGCCCCTTGCGCTGGGCGCAGAGCGGGCAGGCGGCGCTCATGCCGGCCGCTTCACGCCAGCCGGACCATGTTCTTGAGCTCGCCCAGCATCTCGTCCGCGGAGCCGAAGCGCAGCTCGACGCGCGGATGCAGCGCGCGGATCAGGAGCTTGTCCAGCGCTTCCGGCACGCCGTTGCTGTACGTGCTCGGCAGGGGCATGGCCGCCCCTTGCGCCTGCCTCTTGGGGTGGACGCCGGTGAGGAGGTGGTAGAGGACGGCGGCGGTGGCGTACAGATCGCCCGCGACGTCGAGCTGTGCCTCGGGGGCCCGATAGTCCACGTCCGTCGGCACGAGGTGGGCAAGCCGGCCCAGCCCCATGTCCGCAACCTTGAGCACGCCGCTCGCGACCATGATGTTCGACGGCTGGATGGAGCCGTGCACGAGGCCCTTGCCGTGGATGAACGAGAGGTACTGCGCGACCACGCGGCCGAGGCCGTGCGCCTGCTGCACGGTCATCTTGTGGCCGGACTTGAGGGCGTCGCCGAGGTGGCGCCCCTGGACGAACTCGGTGACGACGCAGCGATCGCCCTCGCGCTCCACGAAGCCGAGGATCTTCACTCCATTCGGGTGTGACAGCGCGGCCGCGGCCTTGAGGTCCGCGGCCAGCGCGCTGAGCACGCCGTTGCCGGCGAGGACGGCGGCGGGGAGGACCCTCATGGCCACGTTGCGGCCGTCGAGCAGGTCCTCCGCGCGGAAGATCGTGCCCAGCCGTCCGCGTCCCACTTCTTCGTGCGGGACGAAGCGGGGCTTGGCCGACTTTCCCACGGCGGGGATCGTGGTCGAGACCGCGGGCGGGCCCGAGGGGGCGGGGGTGGACGGCGCGCCCGCGGGCGGTGCGGCGGCGGCCGGCGCAGGGGCCGCCGGCGCGGGGCCCGGCGGGCGCGGCACGGCGATCGACGTCCGCGTCATCGGCGGCGCCGGGGGCGGCGGGGGCGGAGGCGGCGGCAGCGGGCGGGGGACGAAGCCGATCGGCGTGCCCGCTTCCAGCGCGGCCATCCGCTCGTCGACGTCCTTGAAGCCGAGGTGCTCCGCCTGGATCTTCTTGTACAGTGCGAGCGCTTCCGCGGGCTGATCGCGCTCCTGGGCGATGGCCAGCCAGTAGTAGAGGTCGAGGTTCGAGACGGAGACGGGCTCGCCCGCGATCGCCCTCTGCAACCGCTCCCTCGCCAGGGGCGCGCGCCCCGACTCCAAGAACAGGTAGGCGAGGATCTCCGTGGCGGCGCGGAAGTTGTCGTCGCTCACGCCCACGCGCTGGAGGAGTGAGATCGCCCGATCGCGATCGCCCACGGCCGCCGCCGCCTCGCCGCCCTTGAAGGTCAGGCCCGCCTTCTCGAAGAGGGGGATGGCGCGCGCGGCCTGCCCCGCCTCCTCGTAGAGCTTGGCCGCGGTCTCCAGCTCGCCCGCGCGCTCGTAGCACTGGGCGGCGAGGTCCTTGTGGCCGGCGCGGATGTAGACACCTCCCGCGGCCGCCCAGCTCTCGGCCGCTTCGTAGGCCCCGGCGGCGTCGGGGAGCATGCCGACCTGCTCGAACAGCTCCGCGGAGCGCTGGTAGTCCTGCCCCTCGAGGAAGTGCCGCGCCGCCTCGGCCACGCGCTCTTCCCGGAGCGCGACCTCTCCGCGCAGGTTGGCGGCCTTCACCCGATCGCCGCCCTTCTCGTACGCGTCGGCCGCGCGGCCGTTGTCCTCCGCGCGCAGGTACAGCTCGGCCGCCTTGGCGTACTGGCCCTGACGCATGCACACGTCCGCCGCTTCCTTGAAATAGTTGCCGCGGATGTAGATCTGCAGGGCCTTGGGGAGCTGGCCCGCCCGCTCGTACAGGCGGCCCGCCTGCAGCGCGCTCTTCTGGTCGACGGAGGGCGTGGTGGAAGAGTACTGCGTGCTGAACGAGACGTTCTCCATGAAGTGCTTCTCGTAGCACTCCGCCGCCTTGCCCCACTCCTCCTTCACCTGGTAGGCCTCCGCCGCGCGCAGCGGATACCCGCCTTTGACGTAGAGCTCGGCCGCCTTGTCCGACTGCCCAGCCAGGCCGAACAGCCGCGCCGCTTCGAGCGAGTTGCCCTTCTCGAGGAAGAGCTGCGCGGCCTTGGCCGGCTTGTTGGCGGCGATGTACACGTTCGCGGCCTTCTTGTAGTCCCCGGACTGGAGGTAGTAGTCCGCCGCCTTCTCGAGCCGGCCGATCTTCTCGAGGGTGGCGGCGGCCGCGTAGTATTCCTGGCCTTCGAGGTACGCATCTGCCGCTTCGGGCAGGCGCCCGGCATCCTCGAGCAGCTTGCCCGCGGCCAGGGCATGGCCCTGCTTGCGATAGGACGCGATCTTGCGGTTGAGCTTTCCCTCCCGGTAGCTCGAACCGAGCACCTTCTCGAGGACGCCGTCCATGCTCCCGGCGCCTCCCGGTGTCCGCACGCGCAGGCGGGGGGCGATCTGCTGATAGGCGACGAAGAGAGCGATGACGACGAGGATGTGAGGAAGGTAGGGAATGGAAAAGAGGTAATCCATTATCGACCCGGCCTCGAAGCGTCGGGTAGGGGGATTATAGACCGCGGGAGTGAGGTATCCTCCTCCGCCTTCCATGGCCACCCCTGCCCGTTCGGACGCGCCGGATCGCGGCAGCCTCGTCCGGGGACTGGGCCTCCTCGAGGCCACCACGCTCATCGTGGGCAGCGTGATCGGCTCGGGGATCTTCGTCGCCCCCTCGATCATGGCCGGCTTCGTCCAGACGCCGGGGCTGCTGATCGGCCTCTGGATCGTGGGCGGTATCCTCACCCTCTTCGGCGCGCTCGCCTACGGGGAGATGGCGGCGGCCCTGCCGCGCGCCGGCGGCCAGTACGTGTTCTTGAAGGAAGCCTTCAGCCCGCTCTGGGGCTTCCTCTACGGGTGGACGTTCCTGCTCGCGATCAACACGGGTTTCATCGCGGCGGTGGCCGTGGCCTTCGCGAAGTACCTCGGCGTGTTCCTGCCCGCGATCGGCGAAGGAACCGTCCTCTTTTCCGTGGGCCGGTACCCGTTCACGACCGCGCAGGCCGTCGGGCTGGTCGTGATCGCCGCCCTCACCTGGATCAACATCACCGGCCTGCGCACGGGCGCCATGGTGCAGAACGTCTTCACCATCGCCAAGGTGGCGGCGGTCGCGGTGCTGGTGATCATCGCGATCGTGGGCGGCAAGGGCTCGACCGGCCACTTCCGGCCGCTGGTGGGAGTCGCCCTGGGGCCGGAGGGCCTGAAGATCGGGCTCTTCGCCGCCCTGGGCGTGGCCATGAGCAAGGCGCTCTTCGCCTACGACGCCTGGAACTCCGTGACCTTCGCGGCCGAGGAGATGCGCGAGCCGGAAAGGAACCTGCCCAAGGCGCTGGTGCTGGGCACGCTCGGCATCATGGCCGTGTACTGCGCGGCGGTCGCCGTCTACATGTACATGGTGCCGATCCAGGAGATGTACGCGGTGAAGGACAACCGCATCGCGGCCGAGGCCGCGCAGCGGATGATGGGGCCGGCCGGCGCCGCCTTCATCGCCATCGCGATCATGATCTCGACGTTCGGCTGCGTGAACGGCCTCATCCTGGCCGGGGCGCGCGTGCTCTACGCGATGAGCCGTGACGACCTGTTCTTCCGCCGGGCCGGCGATGTCCATCCGACGTACCGCACGCCGGCCCCGGCCCTCCTGATGCAAGGCGTGGTGGCGGCGCTGCTCACCCTCACCGGCACCTACAACGACCTCCTGACCCTGACCGCGTTCTCGTCGCTGCTCTTCAACACGCTCACCGTCGTCGGCCTGTTCGTCCTGCGCCGCCGCCGGCCGGACCTTCCGCGTCCGTACAAGGCCTGGGCATACCCGGTCCTTCCGACGCTCTACATCCTCGTTTCCGTCTTCTTCCTCTACAACATCCTGGTCGGCGACCCACGGAACTCGGGAATGGGTCTGGTCCTCACCGCCCTGGGCCTTCCCGCCTACGCCTACTGGAGCCGGCAGCGGTCGTAACTTACGACAAGTCGTTGACTTAACCCCCTAAGCTGACTATCCTGCCCGTGACTCCCACCCGCCGGGGGTTAGGTGTCCTTCGGACCGGTGATGACGACCCGCCGCCCGGACAAGACGGCCGCGCCGCCCAAGGACCAGGACGAGTCCGCCGCGCCGAACCTTCTCACCTCGGAGGATCTCTTCGGCGACATGGTGGACGGGCCTCCCGCGCCCAGCGCCCGACCCGCGGCGGCGCTCCCGGCAAGCCGGAAGGGGCCGATCAAGGTGCAGGTGAGCGAGCTCGGCGCCCCCCGGAAGGACTCGCCTCTGTCGTCGCCCGCCGCTCCGGGCGAGAAGCTGCCCGAGGACGTCGCCGCGCTGCTCGACGCGTTCTCGGAGCCCGGGGAGGCGGCCCTACGAGAAGAGATGTATTCCGAGGCGCCGGGTATCGAAGAGCTCATCGACGGAGGGGCTGCGGCCCTGGGGTCGGAAGAGCCGCCCGCGGCCGCGGCGGCCCCGGCGGCGCCGCGCGCGGACGACAACGACGGTCTCCTCGACAACATGCTCGGCACCGCGCCCGCGCCGCCGTCCCGTGGCGCGCCCCCCAAGGCGGAGGAGCCGCGGCCGGCCGCCGTCGCCCCCCCAACCAAGGCACTGCCCGTGGACGAGGACGAAGAGCTCCTGCTCAACGTCCTCCCGCCGCCGGAGGCGAGGCCCAAGAACGACCCGCTCCGTGCGCCTTCGGCCGCGTCCGACGAATCGCCATCGCTGCGCGACCTCCTCCACCTGAAGCCGCCTCCACCGGACGACGTCGTCGAAGCCGTCAAGCCGGCCAGCCGCACGGCCACCAAGTTCACCGCCGCCGCGCCGCGCAAGCCGGCGCCGGCCGCGGGCGCGGGCCTCGATCTGGCCGCGCTGGCCGAAGACGCCTTTGCCAGCGCCGACTCGCCCGCGCCCGTCCCCGGCCGCCTGATCGAAGACGTCCCCGAGCCCAAGGCCCGCACCGCCGCGTCCGCCGGAGCGCCAGTGATCGACGGACCCACGACGACCGCGCCGATCGAGGCCGCCTCCGGGACCCGCGGCTACGGGCCCTACCAGCTCCTCGAGCGCGTCGCCGTCGGCGGCATGGCGGAGGTCTTCCGGGCCAAGCGCACGGGCGTCGAGGGGTTCGAGAAGGTGGTCGCGGTCAAGCGCATCCTGTCCCACCTCTCCGACAACAAGGAATTCGTCGACATGTTCATCGACGAGGCCAAGATGGTGGCCGGCCTCGCCCATCCCAACGTCGCGCAGATCTTCGACCTCGGCAAGCACGAGAAGAACTACTGGATCGCGATGGAGTACGTGCACGGGCGGGACCTGCGCACGATCATGAGGCGGGCCCGGGAGCACGGCCTGCGCATCCCCCTGGACATCTCGAGCTACGTGGTGAGCAAGGTCTGCGCCGCCCTCGAGTACGCGCACCGCAAGAAGGACGACAAGGGCCAGCCCATGCTCATCGTCCACCGGGACATCAGCCCCCAGAACATCCTGATCTCGTTCGAAGGCGACGTGAAGCTGACGGACTTCGGCATCGCCAAGGCGGCGAGCAAGGCCTCGACCACGGACAAGGGCGCCCTGCGCGGCAAGCTCCTGTACATGAGCCCCGAGCAGGCCTGGGGCAAGCCGATGGACAAGCGCTCCGACGTCTTCTCGCTCGGCATCGTGTTCTACGAGATGCTGACCGAGCAGAAGCCGTTCCTGGGCACGTCGGAGATGAGCATCCTGGAGACGGTGCGCGAGTGCCGCGTGCCGCCCCCGACCACCATCAACGACAAGATCCCGGAGAAGCTCGAGCGCGTGGTGATGAAGGCCCTCGAGCGCGACCCCGAGGTGCGCTACCAGGACGCGGGCGAGATGCTGCGCGACCTGGAGCGCGTCCTGTACGAATGGCAGCCCGCCACCGCCAGCGGGCTGGTGCGCTTCCTGGAGATCCTCTTCGACGAGCACGAGCGCGGAGAGCTGATGCCGGCCGACGGCGAGGGCGCGCACGGGGGCGGCCCGGCGGAGATCGAAGAGCTGCAGGAGTCGCCCGCGGAGCCGCCGCCGGCGGAGGCGCCTCCCCCGGCGCCGGCCAAGGACCCGATGTCCATCCAGAAGCTGCTCAAGCGGTTCGGCATCAAGTAGAGGAGGACGTCTTCATATGGCGTTGTCGAAGGAGCAGGAGCAGTTCTACCAGACCACGCTGGACATGACCCGCAAGCAGATCACCGATCTGAACACCCAGATCGAGGAGGAGCTGGCGAAGGTCAAGGAGCGCCTGGCCGAGCTGCAGAACGCGAAGAACGCGGCCAAGCAGATCTACGACGGCGCCTGCAAGATGCTGGGCGTCGAGAACGATCTCGAGAAGGAGGACGTGGCCGCGGAGTAGCGCGCGCCTCCCTCCATGGCCTGGTTCCGCAAAGAGCACGAGCCGCTGCCTGCACAGGAGCAGGAGAGCCGCGTCCCCGAGGGCCTCTACGTCAAGTGCAGCGGGTGCAAGGAGACCATCTATCGCAAGGAGGTCGTGACCAACCAGGCGGTGTGCCCGCGCTGCGCCTTCCACTTCCGCATCTCCGCCCGCGAGCGGCTGTCCCTGCTCTGCGACACGGTCTGGGAGGAGTTCGACCAGAACCTGGCCAGCAGCGATCCCCTGCACTTCAAGGACACCAAGCTGTACGCGGACCGCCTCCAGGACAGCAAGGCCAAGACGGATTGCTACGACGCGCTGGTGAGCGCGATCGGGACCATGGGCGGGCTCTCCACCGTGATGGCGGTGATGGAGTACGGGTTCATCGGGGGCTCGATGGGCGTGGTGGTGGGCGAGAAGGTGACGCGCGCGATCGAGCGCGCCATCCGTGACCGCCTGCCCCTCCTCGTCGTGTCCTGCTCGGGCGGGGCCCGCATGATGGAGGGCACGCTGTCGCTCATGCAGATGGCGAAGATCTCGGCCGCGCTGGCGCGTCTGGATTCCGCGCGGCTGCCGTTCATCTCGCTGATGACCGATCCCACCACGGGCGGCGTGACCGCGTCCTTCGCGATGCTCGGGGACCTCAACCTGTCCGAGCCCGGCGCGCTCATCGGATTCGCTGGGCCCCGCGTGATCGAGCAGACCATCCGTCAGAAGCTGCCCGAGGGATTCCAGCGCGCGGAGTTCCTGCTGGAGCACGGCATGCTGGACATGGTCGTGGACCGCCGGAACCTGAAGGCGACGCTGGTGAAGTCGTTCAAGTTCCTGCTGAATTAGGCTCGCGTGAAGCGAAGGCTGGTCCGTGTCGGCTCCCGTCACTTCGAGCGCGGCAAGGCGACACTGAAGTTCGAGAAGCTGGCGAACGAACTGCTGGCTCGCCGGTGGAAGGCGTACCGCGCGCTCGCGAAGTAACCTCGATCTCACACCGGAGGGCGGTCAGACGCCTAGGACCTCGATCCCGAAGGAGCGGGCGGCGAGGGCGAGATCGCGGTCGTGTGTGGCCATGGTCAGCGCCTGCTGAGTTCGTTCCCGCCACACCAGCGCCGTCGCCAGGTGCAAGGAATCGAGGGTGCCCAGCGGCGTGGGAAACGGCTCCGAAGCCCGGGCCAGCACCGGGCGGCGCAGCAGAACCAGGTCGACGGCTTCGAGCCATTCCGTGACCGTCTCGCGTCGAGCCACCGCTTCGTCGACCGACAGCGCACCCTGGAGACGGAGCCGGTCGAGCGTCCGCAGGGCCTCGACGGCCAGCAGCTCGCTCGAGACGAGGCCCTCGGTGGACCGCAGCCCTTCCAGGGCGCCCGGCTCCCGAAGTACGAGTCGGAGCAGCGCGGAAGTGTCGAGATATGCGATCACCCCGATGAGCGGTCTTGCATCAGCAGGGACAGGCTGTCGGTCGGCGCCGACGGACGCGGCGGCAACCGGAGGTCGCTGGGCTTCCGTGTGGCCCGCCGAACGTCCAGCGGCGTCTCCGCGTCGTAGGGAACGATCTGCGCGACAGGGGTCGCGCGGTCGAAGACCGTGAGCGTGCGCCCGCCCCGCACCTTGCGCAGGTGCTGGCTGAGATGCGCCTTCAGGTCGGCAATCCCTACCTTGCTCATGACCTCATTATGGTCACGAGTGGTCATATCGTCAACCCGCCGTGCGCGCCGGTCACGCGCTCAGTAAGCGATCCCCTCCTTCTTCGCCTGCTCCTTGAGCGCGCCCATCACCTTCTCGTCGAAGGAATCCTGGGGGGCGCCCGCGGCCAGCTGCTCCTCGCGCTGCTTGCTCAGCTCGCGGATGCGCGACTGCAAGGTCTCGCGTCGCGCCTTCTGCTGCTGGAGGAAGGCCAGGGCCTGCGCCTCCGTCTTGCCCTGCAGGACGGGCGGCGCGGAGGGCAGCGCCTTCCGCTGCTCGGCGACGGGCAGGTCCACGAGGTCGTGCTCCGCGATGCGATCGCGGGCCGCGAAGTAGCCGGCGGCTTCCGTCGCCATCGGCGCGGCCATGGCCTTTCGCGCCGCGAGCTTCGTCTCCGTGTCCCGACGCTCCGCCACGGTCCCGCCGGCCACGACGGTCGAGGCGATCTCCGCGTTCAGGCGCGCGAGCTCCGCGTCCGCCGAGGTCACCCGCACCGGCATGCCGCCCTGGCCGTCGATCTGCGCATACTGGCCCGCGCCCGCGGCCGCGATCTCGCGCCAGACCTGCGCGGTCTGCGCGTCCTGGCCGCACTGGATCGACTCCACCACGATCCCGCGCTGGCGCGCCTCGCCTACGTGGCGGCGGTAGTCGAAGCCGTCCTGGTAGTCGAGGTGGGGCGGCGCATCCCCGACGAGCACGATCATCTTCAGCGAGCGCCCGGACGACCAGGTCAGGCGGTGCACGGCGTCGTGCATCGCCGCGGAGACGTGCTCGGGCCCGTCGCCCCCGCCCTCCGCCCGGAAGGCGGAGAGATGGCCGAACACTTCGTCCATGTCGGCGGTGAAGTCGTAGGTGCGCGTCACGTACTCGTCGCCGAGGTCGCGGTAGGCGACGAGGGCGATGCGCAGGTCGGGGCGCGGCCGGCCCTCGCCGATGCGGCGCGCGATCGACCAGATGCGGCGCTTGGCGCCGTCGATGAGGCCGCCCATGCTGCCCGTCGTGTCCAGCACGAATGCGACCTCGACCCGCGGGCCGGCCGCGGACGAGGGCGGCTTCGCGGTGACGGCGGGCGACGACGCGGCAAGCGCAAGAGCCAGAAGGACAACGCTCATGACGGCACCTCCGCGGACGATACAGGCGGCGCCGCCCCTCTATTCCGCGGCGCGCCTCGCAATTCGCGCGTGGTAGAGTCGCAGCGCCTTGCCGCGCATCGACCTCAACGCGGACGTGGGCGAGGGCTTCGGGGCCTGGGCCATGGGCTCCGACGCCGAGCTCCTCGCCCTCGTGACGTCCGCGAACGTGGCCTGCGGTTTCCACGCGGGAGACCCCGCGGTCATGGACCGTACCGTCGGCCTGGCCGTGCGCGCGGGGGTCGCCCTCGGCGCCCATCCCGGCCACGCCGACCTGCGGGGATTCGGCCGCCGGCCCATCCAGGCCGCCCCGGAGGACATCGAGCGCGACGTGCTCTACCAGGTCGGCGCCCTGCAGGCCTTTGCGCGCGCCCACGGCACGCGTGTCGTGCACGTCAAGCCTCACGGCGCGCTCTACAACCAGGCCGCGGAGGACGAGACGGTGGCGCGCGCGATCGTGCGCGGGGTGGCGCGAGCCGGCCGCGACCTGATCCTGGTCGGCCTGGCCTCGACGGAGCCGATGCGGCGGGCCGCGCAAGCGGAGGGGCTGCGCTTCGCCGCGGAGGCGTTCGCGGATCGCCGCTACACCGCCGCCGGCACCCTGCAGTCGCGCCGCGAGCCCGGATCCGTCTTGACCGATCCGGCCCAGGCCGCCGCCCAGGCCGTGAAGATCGCGACGGAGGGACGAGTGATCGCGACGGACGGCCGCGAGATCACGCTGCAGGCGGACACCTTGTGCCTCCACGGTGACAACCCGGCGGCGGTGGCCAACGCCGCCGCCGTCCGCCGCGCCCTGGAGGCCGGGGGCGTGGCCGTCCAGGCACTGGCGGGGTGAGCGCGGAGCGGGCGCGGATCCTCTCCGTGGGGGATGCCGCACTCACCGTCGAGCTGGGCCGCACCCTCGAGCCCGCGCTGAACGTCCGCGTGCGCGCCCTCGACGAGGCCGTGCGCGCGCGTCCCTTTCCCGGCCTCCTGGAGTCCGTCCCCGCCTACGCGTCGCTCCTCGTCGTCTACGATCCCGCGCGCATCTCGTTCGGCGACGCGCGCGCGGCACTGGACGATCTGCTCGCCCTCCCCGCCGCCGCGCCCCGGCCGGGCTCACGCCATGTCGTGCCCGTCCGCTATGGCGGCCGCGACGGGCCCGACCTGCCCGAGGTCGCGCGCACGTGCGGCCTGTCCGAGCGCGACGTGATCAAGCGCCACGCCGCCGCCGAATACACCGCGCTCTTCGTGGGCTTCCTCCCCGGCTTCGCCTACCTGGGCACGGTCGCGCCCGAGCTGCAGACGGCCCGGCGCGCGGCGCCGCGCCCGCGCGTGCCCGCGGGCAGCGTGGCCCTGGCCGGGCGGCTCACCGGCGTCTACCCGTTCACCTCGCCGGGCGGATGGAACCTCGTCGGCCGCACCGAACGCGTCCTGTTCGATCCTTTCGCGGACGCGCCCGCGCTGATCCAGGCGGGCGATCGCGTGCGCTTCCTGGCCTCGGACCTGGCCGTCGACGCCGACATGCCGCGCACCCAGCCCTTTCCGGCGAGCGTGCCCACGATCGAGGTGGTCGACGGCGGGCTGCTCACCACCGTCCAGGACCGCGGCCGGCGGGGCCATCGGCGCCTGGGCGTGCCCTGGTGCGGC
>WNGB01023644.1_pt1 | contig 13836 bp, 10 predicted proteins | sample 5400681 | NCBI WGS metagenome assembly WNGB01 (sample SAMN13153367, study PRJNA577476) | soil metagenome | isolation source: 115 cm soil or saprolite under grassland replicate 2 | place: USA:California | collected 2016-06-15 | reverse complement strand
TGCCTGAACCCTAATCTCCAGAGGGCGCAATTCCAACGTCCGCCGGAACGACGCCTGCAACCGGCGCCGCCCCCTGCGGCAGGTCCCACAGGTGCCTGCCGCAACCTCCGGGGCGCGGGACGATGCCCAGTGAGGGCATTCAAGGAGATGAGTTGGGCGCCTACGTCACGCTCGATACGTATGGCAGAGACGAACGTGGGATCGCCTACGGGGCGCGAGCCCTACGGCGACACAGTGCCCGTAGTAGTCGCAGGAGCAACGACCTGCCAGGGAGGGCGGGAGAGCCGTCCGCAGGGCGAAGGGGCACAGGTGATCGGATGCACATGACCGGGAGGTATGCGAAATGCAGGACGCCGAAACGGTACTGGGTATCCTCCGTGACCGCGGCAGGAAGGGCCTGCCGTGCGAGGAACTGTTCCGGCAGCTGTTCAACCCGCAGCTGTACCTGCTGGCCTATGGCCGGATCTACGCCAACCATGGCGCGATGACGCCCGGGCCCAGCCAGGAAACCGCGGACGGCATGTCCATGGCCAAGATCGGTGCCATCATCGATGCCATGCGCCACGAGCGCTACCGGTTCGCTCCGGTCCGGCGGGTCTTCATCCCCAAACGTAACGGGAAGCTGCGCCCGCTAGGAGTGCCGACGTGGTCAGATAAACTCGTCGGGGAAGTGGTACGGCTCTTGCTGGAGGCCTACTACGAGCCGCAGTTTTCTGACCGCTCGCATGGGTTCCGTCCCGGCCGGGGCTGCCACACCGCCCTGCGCGAGGTGGCCGACACCTGGACGGGGACGACCTGGTTCATCGAGGGAGACATTTCCGACTGCTTCGGGTCTTTAGACCACGACATTATGGTCAGGATCCTGTCGGAGAAGATCCGCGATAACCGTTTCCTGCGGCTGATCCGTAACATGCTCAAGGCCGGGTACCTGGAAGACTGGCGCTATCATCAGACGCTGAGCGGTTGCCCGCAAGGCGGCGTGGTCTCGCCCGCCCTCTCCAATATTTACCTGCACAAGCTGGACGAGTATGTCGACACAGTTCTCATCCCGCAGCACACCCAGGGCGTGATCAGGAAACGCAACCCTGAATATACCAGGGTGAAAAACAGGCTGGCGTACGCGCGCAGATGCCGATACCGGGACAAGGCCCGGGACCTGCAGCGGCAACTCCGCCGCCTCCCGGTCGGGGACCCGCATGACCCCGGTTACCGGAGGCTGCGCTACTCACGCTACGCCGACGATCACCTCCTGGGCTTCACCGGGCCAAAGGCCGAAGCCGAGGCCATCAAGGATCAGCTGGCAGCGTTCCTGCGCGACGAACTCGCGCTGGAACTCAACGCCGACAAGACGCTGATCACCCACGCCCGCACCCAGGCGGCAAGGTACCTCGGCTATGAGATCACCGCGCAGCACTCCGACAGCAAGATCACCGCTGGCCAGCGATCGGTCAACGGCAAGATCGCGCTGCGCGTGCCGCTGGAGGTGATCAGGGCCAAACGCGCCCCCTACCGGCGCCACGGCAAAGCGTGGCACCGGCCGGCCATGCAGAACCTCGACGACTACGACATCGTCCGGGGCTACGGGGCCGAATACCGGGGCATCATCCAGTACTACCTGCTTGCCGGCGACGTCTGGCGGCTCAAGGCACTACGCTGGGACGCCCAGACCTCGATGCTGAAGACCCTGGCAGCCAAGCACAAGTCCTCGGTGAAGAAGATGGCGGCCCGGCATCGGGCCAAAGTCCTGACACCCTACGGGCCACGTGTGTGCTACGAAGCCCGGGTCGAACGCGACGGCAAGCAGCCGCTGGTCGCCCGGTTCGGCGGGATACCCCTCGCACGCGACAAGGACGCGATCCTCATCGACCGCATCCCCGGCCGGGTCCCCTATCCGCGCAAGGAACTGGTCGCCCGGCTCCTTGCCAATAGGTGCGAGCTGTGCGGCAACGCGGGCAGGGTGCTCGTGCACCAGGTCCGCAACCTCGCCAGCCTCGGCGAACCCGGAACAGGCAAGCCCGCGTGGGTGGCCGTCATGGCCAGGAAGCGGCGCAAGACCCTGGTGGTCTGCCGCCCCTGCCACGACCACATCCACCACGGGCACCCTGCCGCCACCGCGGCATAGATCACTGGAGAGCCACGTGCACCAAAAGGTGCCCGCGTGGTTCGGCGGGAGGCCGCGCGGAAAAGGACCTGCCCAGCAGGCACCTCGCCGCGCGGCCCACCCAGTGGAAAGCCGCCTGGTGCTTCCACGCCGACGGTGACCCCCACGCCGAGGCGTGGGTCGCCACCCACGCGATCAGCATCCTGTCCGGGCACACCGCCCAGACCATCGCCGCCATCGACGCCCAGGCCGTGCACGCTGGGCTGTCCGGCAAGGGGCGTCGCGGAGTCGACACCTGCATCGGCTACCTCAAGGCCAAACAGCAGTTCCTCGATTATCAGACCGCCCTGGAACGCGGCTGGCCGATCGCCACCGGAGTGATCGAGGGAGCATGCCGGCATCTGATCGGCGACCGCCTCGACATCAGCGGCGCCCGCTGGGGCCTGGCCGGCGCCGAGGCCGTCCTCAAACTCCGCGCGCTCAAGACCAACGGCGACTTCGACCGCTACTGGCGCTTCCACCTCGCCCACGAGAACCACCGCGTCCACCAGGCCCCCGACCAGGACACCTACGAGCTCGCAGCCTGATCACCGCAGTCCCTACAGACGAGCTACACCCAACGAACATTGACCATCGGGGACGCGGGATGGTAGCGGGCAGCGGGCTTCCAGCAGCCACCACGCTGCGCGGCTGGCCGCTGGAAGCCGCCCGGGCCACCTGCCTCGGTGTCGCCGTCCTGACGCTGGGGCTGGTGGCCGCCGGCTTTGTCGCCGGGTTCCGGGACCCGGCGTTGATCAGCCAGCCGACCGTCCGCATGGCGCTGGCGGGTGCGGGTGTGCCACTGCGGCTGACGATCGCGATCGGGTTGCTCGTCCCCACGGTCGTGTCGGCCGTGACCGCCGCGGTGCTGTTCTGGCGCCGTTCCGACGACCGGATGGCCCTGCTGTTCGCGCTCTTCCTGGTGCTGTTCGGGTCGTTCGAGTCGCGCGCCCTGTCCGCCCTGCGCGCCGCCCACCCTGGTGCGCGCCCGCTGATCGGGTTGGTGTCGGTCGCCACGGGCGTGGTCGGGGTGCTGCTGCTGTGCGTGTTTCCCGACGGTCGCTTCGTGCCACGCTGGACGGCGGTGCTCCCGCTGGCCGCGATCCCCGCCTTTGCCAGCATGCCGGACATGCTGACCACCCTGCAGCGGCTGCCCGACCCGCTCGGCGTTCCGGCCTGGCGTGAGGCGTGCTTCCTGGCGGTGCTCGCAGGCAGCGTCGGGCTCGGGACCGCCGCGCAAGGCTGGCGCTACTGGCGCGTGTCCAGTCCTGTCCAGCGGCAGCAGGCGAAGTGGGTGGCGTTCACGCTGGCAGGCTACGAACTGGTGCTGGTGGGTGGCTTCCTGATCCCGAGCCTGTTCGGCGGCATCGACAACCCGTGGTTTGCGTGGGCGCTGCTTGCCACGCTCGTCTTCAACGTGTCGTTCCCGGTTGCGGTCGCCGTGGCGATCTTGCGCTACCGGCTGTACGCCATCGACCGGATCATCAACCGGACGCTGGTCTATGGGCTGCTCACCGCGATCCTGGGGACCAGCTACGCGCTGATCGTGCTGGGGCTCGGCCAGCTCGCAGGCGCACTCGGTCGTGGCACTCACAGCCTGGCCGTCGCCGTCGCGACCTTGGCCGTGGCCGTGCTGGCCGGGCCGCTGCGGCGCCGGGTGCAGGAGACGGTCGACCGGCGTTTCAACCGCCGCCGCTATGACGCCGCCCAGACGATCGCGGCGTTCAGCGGCAGGCTCCGGCAGGAACTCGACCTGGATGCCCTCGCCCGCGAACTGCTCGCGGTCGTCGACCAGACGATGGAGCCGACCCGCCTGTCGCTCTGGGTCCGGCCGACCCGCAACATCCGACCTGGGCAAGCCCGCTCTGCTCACAGCGCCGACCAGGATTCCAGCGACCAGCGCCAGCGGCGCCAGGGTCGAGCGACCACGCCATGATCAGGTCGCCGAGCAGGGCCGGGTGACCGGCAGACCAGAGCCGCGGCGCACAGCTCGGCAGGGGGCATCGGGCGAGACATCTTTCTCGACTTCCACGGAACTCTGAGCAAAACTGTCCAGAACCGTCAGGAGGGAGCGTCATGTCTCATAGGTTCATGACTGCACTGTCGGTGGCCGCCGTCCTCGTGCTGAGCATCGGGGGACAGGCGGGGGCGAGCGCCAGACCAGGCGCACAGGCGGGGGTCCAGGCCGCCTCGCCGGAGTTGTCCACCACCAGCCGGCTGCAGGACCGCCGCGAGGTCGCGGCCGGGACGCGGGCCTACTCGATCGGCTTCGAGGACGGGCGGTTCTACGCCAACGGCTGGCACATCACGGGCGAGATGGGCGGCGTATGGGCGCCGCCGTTGAAGCTGGTCGACGGGGTGTGGTTCGGCCTTGACGACCAGTGGGTCGGGCCGGCGACGAAGTTCTCGAGCGGGTGGGGCTATTCGCGCTTCGACCTGCCGGACACAGCGGGCCTGAAGCTCGAGCGCACGGACTTCGCGCCCGATGGGCGCCGCGGGGCGCTGTTCGGTCTCAAGATCACCAACCCGGGGGCGGCGCGGAACGTGAAGCTGTCCGTCGACGCCCACTCCGAACTGATGGGGCACTACCCGTGGGGATTCGCGGGCGTCACGCCCAACGCCAGCGACAACATCGCCGACAAGGGCAGCTTTGACGACCAGAGCCTTGTGTTCACCGACGACGGCGCGCTGCCCGGGGCCCCGGAGCACCACTACGCGGCGCTGGTGGGCACCGCGCTGAAGCCCGACTCGGGCGCGATCGGCGACCAGTTCTGGGGTCCGCAGCCCGGCCACCGCTGCACCGGCGACGAGCCGGGCGCGCCCGCCGACCCCAAGCCGTCACAGTGCGACGACGGCCCGTTCGGCCGCGGCACGGGTGGCGAGTTGACCTACACGCTGTCCCTTCCGGCAGCCGACTCGAAGACCGTGTGGCTGGCGGTCGCCGGCTCGGACAAGGGTCTTGCGTCGGCGCGGCAGGAGCTGACCAGGGCACTGCAGGACCCCGACGCGCAACTCGCCGCGAAGATGGCCTCCCGCGAGGGGCTCTCGCGGATGACCAGGCTCTCACTGCCGGGCGACCCGCTGGTGCAGGACTCGATCGAGTGGGGCAAGCAGAACATCGCCGACCTCACGCAGAGCGCCGAGAATCTCCAGATCCGCTGGACCAACCAGGGCAAGCAGTTCCCGGCTCCGCTGGGCACCGTGCCGGAGGCGACGTGGATCGGCGCCGGCTTCCCTGACTACCCGTGGATCTTCGGGACCGACGCGGAGTACACCGCGTTCGCCGCGGTCTCGGTGGGCCAATTCGAGGCCATCGAGGGGCATCTCCGTGCCCTGCGCGACATCTCCGACATCCTCAACGAGGGCTCGGGCGTGGTGGCGCACGAGGCGGTGGCCGACGGCTCCATCTGGTTCGGGCACGACTCGCGCCACACGAACCCCGACGGCAGCATCGCGTACGACTTCAACACCGATGAGACGGTCAAGTTCCCGAGCACGGTCGCGCTGCTGTGGCGGTGGACTGGGGACAACCACTTCCGCGACGAGATGTACGACTTCGCGGTGCGCAACCTGCGCTACGTGGTGCGCACGCTGGACGCCGACCACGACGGCTGGCCCGAGGGGCTGGGCAACGTCGAGCGCTCGGGGATGGGCCCAGAGAAGCTGGACAACACCGTCTACTTCATCCGCGGCCTCTACGATCTGGCCGACATGGCTCGCTCCAAGAACGACGGAGCCACCTTCGACTGGGCCATGGAGCTCGCCCACGAGCTGCAGCAGCACTTCGACCGCGCGTGGTGGTTCCAGGCCGCGCAGCAGTACGCCGACTCCCTGAACGATCCGGGCGACCAGCAGTCCTTCCAGAAGCACTGGATCGGTCAGACGCCCATGGAGGCGGAGCTGCGCGTCAGGGGGCGGACGGTGCCCGGCCTGGCCCCGTTCGACCACGGGAACACGGCACTCGCGGGACGGGAGGACTCCTGCTACAGCGGCGACCACCCGCTCAACCCGGGGCTGTTCCACACCGGCTGCGGAGGCGGGGCCAACGGCCAGGGCGAGGCCCGCCACGGGTGGGACGCCCGACGAGCAGCCGGGAGCGATGCCGGAGATCTTCCCGTCGCCGGACTTTGGCGCGAACATCGACCGCTGCTGGACGTGTCGCTCGATGTTCATGCAGGCGTGGGGCAACTACGGCACCGCGTGGGCCGTCGTGCACCAGTGGCTGGGCGTGCGGCCCGACCTCGGCCTCGGGCGTGTCGAGTTCGTCCCGCAGGTGCCGCAGGGCCAGACCTCGGCGCAGGGACAGGACATCCGGCTCGGTGGCGGGTCCGTCGACGTGCTGGCCTCGCACGCCGGGGACTCCTTCCGCACGGAGATCGACACCACCGCGGGCGTGGGCGCCGACGAGATCGCCATCGGTCACACCCTCCCCCGCGGCTCGCGGCCCACGGCCGTGGTGCTCGACGGGCGGACGGTGCACAACTTCCAGGTCCGCCAGACCAACCGCGGGACCGAGGTGACGGTGCAAACGACCGCGGGGCACCACACGCTGACGGTCACGGCCTGAGCTGTCTGGCCTGACCTGGCTCGCCTGGAGGCTCGGGAAGCCGGCGAAGGCAACGGAGCCTCGAGGGCTAATCTGCTGCGTACGCGTACCGCCGAATTGCCCCGGGTAGGCAGACGCCACGCGGACGTCACCGAACTCAGGGGTGCCGAGATGGCAGTGGAACCAAGCCAGGCGATCGAGCGGGCAGCCCGCGAGCTCGAGGCGGACTGGGCCAGCAACGCTCGCTGGACAGGCATCGAGCGGACCTACCCGGCCGCCGACGTGGCGCGGCTGCGTGGCTCGGTCGCGGTCGAGCACACTCTGGCCAGGCTGGGAGCGGAGCGGCTGTGGACGCTACTGCACGAGCGTGACTTCGTCGCCGCGCTTGGCGCGCTTACCGGCGGTCAGGCCGTGCAGGCGGTCAAGGCGGGCGTGGAGGCCGTCTACCTGTCGGGCTGGCAGGTGGCGGCCGACGCCAACCTGGCAGAGCAGGTCTACCCCGACCAGAGCCTGTACCCGGCCAACAGCGTCCCGGCCGTCGCCCGCCGCATCAGCAACGCGCTGCGGCGGGCCGATCAGATCGCCTGGGCCGAGGGCGGCAACGGCACTCATTGGCTGGCCCCGATCGTCGCCGACGCCGAGGCGGGCTTCGGTGGGGTGCTCAATGCCTTCGAGCTGATGAAGGCGATGGTCGAAGCCGGCGTGGCCGGGGTGCATTTCGAGGATCAGCTGGCCTCCGAGAAGAAATGTGGGCATCTTGGCGGCAAGGTGCTGGTCCCGACCGGCCAGTTTGTGCGTACGCTGGCCGCGGCCCGGCTGGCCGCTGATGTTGCCGGCGTGCCCACACTGCTGGTCGCGCGCACCGACGCGCTGGACGCCACCTTGCTGACCAGCGACGCTGATGAGCGCGACCAGCAGTTCCTGATCGGTGAACGGACGGTGGAGGGCTATTTCAAGGTGCGCGCCGGGCTGGAGCCGGTGGTGGCCCGCTGCCGCGCGTACGCCCCCTATGCCGACCTGCTCTGGTTCGAGACCTCCACACCGGACCTGGGGGACGCGGCCCGCTTCGCCGAGGTTATTCACGCTGAGTTCCCCGGCAAGCTGCTGGCCTACAACTGCTCGCCGTCGTTCAACTGGAAGCGCCATCTGGACGACGCCGAGATCGCCAAGTTCCAGCGCGAGCTGGCGGCTATGGGCTACCGCTTCCAGTTCATCACCCTGGCCGGCTTCCACGCCCTGAACGCATCAATGTTCGAGCTGGCCCGTGGCTACGCAACCCAAGGCATGAGCGCCTATGCCCGCCTGCAGCAGCGAGAGCTGGAGCTGGAGGCCGACGGCTACACGGCGACCCGTCATCAGCGGGAGGTCGGCACGGGCTACTTCGACATGATCGCTGAGACGATCGGCGGTCCCGATGCCTCCACGGTCGCCCTGGCCGGCTCCACCGAGGCCGACCAGTTTTAGGCAATGTTCGCAGGTCGCTTCAAGCCTGCCCACGCAGTAGTGTGTTCCAGCTTGGAACGCCCCCACTGTCAACGGCTCGGAGCCCGGGCCGCCGAACGGTTGGGGCGGCGGCATCGATGGAGCGAGAGAGGACGTGCCGGCCATGGGGGCCGACGCCTGGTTCGGATGGGTGGCTGGTGGAACGCGAGAACCCCCACCCGAGCCCGCCGAGCAGCCACAGTGCGCTGACCTGCTCGAACAGGTCGTGACCTCGGCGGGGCGGCTCGTGGGCGCCCCGGACGTCCTGCTCTATCTCGTCGAGCAGGATGAGCACGGTGGCCGGCGGCTCGTCGTCGGGTGCGGGACCGGGCGCTTTCTGACCGGCGTGGGCCGTAGCGTCGGTATGGGGCAGGGGCTGGCGGGCGAGGTGTGGCGGATCGGCGCGCCGCTGGCAGTGGAGGAGTACCAGACCTGGCCTCGTCGGCTGCGGGGGGATCGCGAAGAGAACGGGATCTGCGGCGCGCTCGCCGTGCCGGTGCGTTCGCACGGCGCGGTCGTTGGGGTGCTTGGCGTGGCCTCGAGGACGCCGGGCCAGGTCTTCGGCGAGGCCGAGATCGAGCTGCTGTGCCGCTTTGGGGAGCTGGCCGGGGTGGCCATCGACAACGCTGTACAGCTTGCCGCTGCCCGGCGGGAGCTGGCCGAGCTGGCCCGGTCCGAAGCGCGCTACCGGGCGGCGTTCGAGGAGGTCCCCGCGCTTGTCTACACCGAGGTCCACGCCATCGGCGGTTCCTGGCTCTACGAAAGCCGAGCGGTCGAAGACATCATGGGCTACACGCCCGAGGAATGTGGACAGCCGGGGTTCTGGAAGGAGATTCTGCACCCCGACGACCGTGAGCGGGTGCTGGCCGAGGACCGGCGGGTCGAGCTCACCGGTGACCCGTGGCGCATCGAGTATCGGAGCATCGCCAAGGACGGCCGCGTGGTATGGCTCCGTGACCATGCTGTGCTGGTTCGTGGCGAACCCGGCGAGCCGAGCTTCTGGCACGGGTTCGTCATCGATATCACCGACCAGAAGCTGGCCGAGCAGGCGACCCGCGAGGCGCTCGAGCGCGAGCGGCAGGCGCTGGAGCGCGAGCGGCAGGCCACCCGCCGCCTGCGGGCGCTCGACGAGACAAAGAACGTCTTCCTGAACGCCGTCTCCCATGAGCTGCGCACCCCGCTTACGGCGGTTGTCGGCATCGCCCTCACGCTGAAGCGAGTCGGGTCGAGCCTGGCCGAAGAGGACACCGCTGACTTGGTCGACCGGCTGGCGGCCAACGCCGGCAAGCTGGACCAGCTGCTCAACGATCTGCTGGACTTGGACCGGCTCAACCGGGGGATCGTGACGCCCAAGCTGCGCCGCACCGATCTGGCCGCGCTGGTGACCCGCATCGCCACAGAATGGGAGACCGGGCGGCCGCTGGCGCTGGCGGTGGAGCCCGTGGTCGCCCAGGTGGATCCCGCCAAGGTCGAGCGGATCGTGGAGAACCTGTTGGCCAACGCCGACCGGCACACCCCGCCGGACACGCCGGTCTGGGTCAAGCTCGCCCGCCAGGACGGGGGCGTGCTGATCGCGGTCGAGGACGCCGGCGGCGGGGTGTCGCCCGAGCTGCGGGCGGCGCTGTTCGAGCCGTTCCGTCAAGGACCGCAGGCCCCCGGCCACGCGCCGGGAGTCGGCATCGGCCTCGCACTGGTGGCCCGCTTCGCCGAGCTGCACGGCGGCCGAGCCTGGGTCGAGGAGCGGCCCGGCGGCGGCTCGTCATTTCGGGTACTGCTACCCGACCCGCCTGGCGCCGCCGCAGCCACCGTCGTCTCGCCGAGCGTTGGGCTTACGCCCCTGGACTCCCAGGAGCCGGCGAACGGGCGCGACGCGAACGCAAGCTGAACCGGCCCAACCGCGTTCACGTCGCGCAGGCGTGCCCGCAGAGAGGCCAGAACCGGGAGGAAAGGAGGAGACAAGATGCGCGTGCTGCTGATCGGCCCGCCCGGCGCGGGCAAAGGCACCCAGGCGGCCCGGATCGCCGCCCACTTCGACCTCGCCCGAATCGCCACCGGGGACCTGCTCCGCGAGGAGATCGCCGCAGACACCCAGCTCGGGCGGACCGCCAGGGCCTTCGTCGACCGCGGCGACCTGGTCCCCGACGACCTGGTGATCACCATCACCAAGGCCCGGGTCGTCAAGGCCAACGCCCACGGCGGCTACATCCTCGACGGCTACCCCCGCACGCTCGCCCAGGCCCAGGCCGCCCACCGCTGGGCCACCGCGCGTGGCGTGCCATTCGACCTGGCGCTGCTGTTTGAGATCGGCACCCAGCAGCTGCTGGGCCGGCTGGTCGGCCGGGCGCGGGAGCAGGGTCGCAGCGACGACACCCAGGAGACGATCCGGCACCGCCTGGAGGTGTTCCAGGCCCAGACCTACCCGCTGGTCGACTACTACCGGCGACGCGGGATCCTGGTGCGCATCGACGCCGTCGGGCCGGTCGACGCGATCGCCGAGCGGGTCTGCGCCGTGCTGCACTGGCACAGGGCCCGCGCGCTGGCCGCGGGCGCCGACCGGCCCGAGTGGACGCTCGACCCGGCCGACGAGTAATGCGGCACCCGCCGCGGCGCCGCCCCGGTGGCCTGCCCGGGGCGGCTGCGGCACCACCCTGGCCTTCTCTGCTACCGTCATCGCTTCCGCCGATCGAGCGGCGTGTCCAGCCACGCCGACGCCGTTGTCGTGGACGGGAAGACGATGCCCCAGCCGGGAGGCGGCGATGAAGGTGTTTGTGGCTGGTGCGACCGGCGCCATGGGCAGGCGCCTTGTGCCGCTCCTGGTGGCCGGCGGCTACCAGGTCGTCACGATGACCCGGTCACCCAACAAGACGACCACGCTGCGCGACCTCGGGGCGGAGCCGGTGGTCGCCGACGGGCTGGACCGTGCGTCGGTGCTGCGGGCGGTTGGCCAGGCCGAGCCAGAGGTGGTCATCCACCAGATGACCGGGCTTGCGGGTACGAGCAGCTTCAAGCGCTTCGACGAGGAGTTCGCCCTGACCAACCGCCTGCGCACCGAGGGGGTCGACTACCTGCTCGAGGCCGCCCGCGCAGCCGGGGTGCGCGACGAGCCCGCGCCGGTCGCTACCTGGCTGCCAGCGCTGGCCAAGGCGGTCGGCGCGAAGCCGCCGTGGCGCGTCCCGGTGTGGCTGGGCCGGCTGGCCGCGGGCGAGGCCGGGGTGTCGCTGTTCACCCGGATTCGTGGTGCCTCCAACGCCAAGGCCAAGCGCGAGCTTGGCTGGCAGCTCCGCTACCCCAGCTGGCGGGAGGGCTTCCGCCTCGGCCTGGCCGAAACGCCGATCAAGCCGACCTCGTAGCCGGCCGTGGAGTGCGGGAACCGCACGCTGGCGCCGCCGCCCGCGGTGGCTTGTCAGCCCTTGCGACCGACTCCACCGTAGAAGCCCCCCGGCAACGCGGAGCTCGCGTCGTCAGGCTTCCACAACTGGATCGACACGAGGCCCGGATCCACCAGGTCCCAGCCGTCGAAGAGCCGCCTGACCTCCGCCCCGGTGCGATTCACGATCGGCACGGCGGCCTGCTCGTACAGCCGCTCCGTTTTGGCCGCCATCTCGGCCATCTCCTCAGCCGACATGTCCGGCCGCCTCGGGATGTCCTTTGTGCCGTGGGAGATCGCCAGGTAGCTGCCGGCCGGCACGGCATCCCGGAACCGCGCCACGATCCCCTCGGGATCGTGCTCGTCCTTGACGAAGTGCAGGACCGACACGAGCAGCACAGCGATCGGCCGGTCGAAGTCGATGACCTCCCGAACCTTGGGGTGTCCAACTATCGCGTCGGGCTCCCGCAGGTCGGCTTTGATCACGGCCGTGTTGTCACCGGCCAGCAGAGCGCGGCCATGCGTCACCACAATGGGGTCGTTGTCCACATAGACGACGCAAGTGTCCGGCGCGATGGCCTGGGCAATCTCGTGGACGTTGCCCTGGGTGGGCAGGCCGCTACCGATATCGAGGAACTGGCGGACGCCAGCCTCACCGGCGAGGAAGCGCACCGCCCGGCGCAGGAAGGCCCGATTCTGCCGTGTGACGTCACGAGCTGTTGGCGCGACTGCTATGACCTGCTCGGCTACCTCGCGATCAGCGGGGAAATTGTCCTTGCCGCCCAGGAGGTAGTCGTAGATGCGCGCGGGGTTCGCCACGTTCGGGTTGATACCGTTGCTCCAGCTATCGTCCACCACGATCTTCTCCATTCCTTCAGCGAAGGTGGCCGGCCGCCGAGGGGCCCGATCCCACGCTGTTGCATTGCGCGCGTTCGCGATGATCCGCGTGTCCGCAGAGCATACGAGACAACGCATCCCCCCGCTGGTGCAGGCCGGTGGGCCCGGCCCGCGGCGTCAGATGACGGCGGACTCGGTCGCCTCGGGGGCGAAGAGCTCCTCGGGCTGCAGTGGCCGGCGTGACAGTCCCTGCTCGTGGTGGTAGCGCAGGAAGGTGGCGAGGGTGTCGCGGTTGGCGCGCAGGCCGTAGGACCAGTAGTCGTCGCCGAGCAGCTGTTTGGCCTGCTCGAGCTGCTGGGTCAGCCATGGCAGCATGAAGCGCAGCGCCGAGGAGTCGTAGAGGCGTTCGGCGGCGTCGGGCCAGCATCCCCGACAGCGTCATGTCCGCTCGGATGCGCTGGACGCGGATGCGGTCGGGGAGGTCGAGGGCGGCCTTCTCGGGGCGGCCCGGCTCTTCCTGGCCGCCGACGAGGTAGGTCACCGAGTCCACGGGCACGTGGTGGTGGTCGGCGAGGATGCCGCGGATCCACACGCCGGCGGTGAGCTGGTACTCGGGGGTGCCGACCGTCTTGCCGCGGAGATCCTCGAGGGTGGTGATCCCGACGTTGGCGTTGATGTAGATGCACCCGTGGCGGAACATGCGGGAGGGGAAGACCGGCAGCGCGATGAACGGCGGCGGGTCCCGCTGCAGCGACACGGTGTAGGTGGACAGCGACATCTCCGCGACCTCGAACTCGCGGTGGCGGATCATGCGGAAGAACGTCTCCTCCACGGGGAGCCGCAGGTAGGTCAGGTCGATGCCGTCGGGGCGGATGGTGCCCTCCTCCAGCGCCCTGGTACGGTCGTAGTCGCCGCATGCCAGCGTCAGCCTCAGCCTCGCCACGTTGTGCTCCCTCCACGCGCGCCACCTGACCACGGCGCTACCTGCCTGCCGCCGCCAGTCGCGCGTCGAGGCGGGGATAGACGTGTCGCGCGTTCAGCTCGAAGACCTTGCGCCTGTCGGTTTCCGGTAGGTCGAGGTGGTCGACGTACGGTTTGGTGTCGTCCCAGCTGCGCCCGGTCTGCGGGTTGGTGCCGCGGACGGCGCCGAGCATCTCCGAGGCGAACAGGAGGTTGTCGGTGCCAATGACGCGGTGGAGGAGGTCGATGCCCGGCTGGTGGTAGACGCACGTGTCGAAGAAGACGTTCTTCATGACGTGCTCGGTCAGTGGCGGGCGGTTCATCCGCCCGGCCAGCCCGTGGTAGCGCCCCCAGTGGTAGGGCACCGCGCCGCCGCCGTGCGGGATGACCAGGCGCAGGGTGGGGAACTCGCTGAACAGGTCGCCTTGGACCAGTTGCATGAAGACGGTCGTGTCGGCGTTGAGGTAGTGCGCGCCCAGCGTGTCGAAGCTGGGGTTGCACGAG
>WNGB01024106.1_pt1 | contig 13841 bp, 8 predicted proteins | sample 5400681 | NCBI WGS metagenome assembly WNGB01 (sample SAMN13153367, study PRJNA577476) | soil metagenome | isolation source: 115 cm soil or saprolite under grassland replicate 2 | place: USA:California | collected 2016-06-15 | reverse complement strand
CAGCCTCATCGCGCCGGGCGATTTTCGGTTGCCGGCTGCTCCCTGGCGTCCGCGCCGTGGCCGTTGGCCTCGTAGATGCCCACTGGGTCCGCGCCGGATGCCGCGCCGGCCGCCGCCAGCGCCGGCTGGACCTGGCGGCGCGGACGGCGGCGAAGCAGCCTGCTAACCCGCTGCAGCAGCGAGTCGAGCAGGCTGTAGGCGGTCGGCACCACCAGCAGCGTCAGCAGCGTCGAGGTGATCATGCCGCCGATCAGCACGATCGCCAGGGCCTGCCGGAACTCGGAGCCCTGGCTGCTGCTGAAGAAATGAATCCCTAGCGCTACCGGCAGCGCGCCGGCGACGATCGCGGTCGAGGTCATCAGAATCGGGCGGAGCCGGATCGCGCCGGCGCGCTCCAGCGCGGTGTGCTTGTCCAGTCCGGCCCGGCGCAGCTGGTTGGTGAAATCGACCATCAGGATCGAGTTCTTCACCACCAGGCCGAGTAGCATGATCAGGCCGATCATCCCGGTGATGTCGAGCGGCTTGCCGGCCAGCCGCAGCGCCACGAACGCGCCAAGGAAGCTGAAGGGCATCGCCAGCATGATCACCAGCGGCTGCGCGTACGAGCCGAACTGCGACGCCAACACAATGTAGACCAGCAGCACCGACAGACCCATCGCCCCGAACAGTGCCGTGAAGCCCTGCTGCTGATTTTGCGTCTGGCCGCCGAAGCTGAGGGTGATGTCGGCGGGCAGGCCGAGCTGCTGCACCTTGCCCAGAAGCTCGGGCTGCAGCTGGTTCTGGTCGTAGCCCGCGACGACGTTCGCGCCGATCACGATCTGGTTCTGCCGGTCGTAGCGGCGGATGCTGACCGGCCCGACGCCCTGCTCGATCGTTGCGAGCGTGTCCAGCGGGACCGTGCGGCCGCCCACCGGAACGCTGATCGCGTTGATCGTATTGATGTCGGCGCGCTGGTCGGGCGGCAGCCGCACCACCACGTTGATATCGTCGCCGTTCTGCTGCCAGGTGGTCGCGGTATTGCCGCTCACCAGCGCGCGGATCGAGGAGGAGATATCGTTGTTCGTCAGGCTCAGGTCGCCGGCTACGCTGTTGCGCAGGTGAAATTGCACCTCCGGCCGGCCCTCGCTGTAGGACGAGCCGATGTCGGTGAAGCCCTGGATGGACTGAGCCACCTGCTGGATGCGGCTGGCGATCGGCGCCAGCTCGCTGAATGGCCGGGTGGACTGGATCTGGAGCTGCACGTTGCGACTGGTGACGCCGGTGTTGTTGCCACCCTGGAAGCTTTGCGTGCTGAGCACCAGGCCTGGCAGGAAGGTCAGCTTCGGGCGAAGCCGGAGACGCACGGCGTTGGTCTGGTTGATGTTTTTCAGACGGACGATGAAGGAGCTGTTCTCGTCGCCGCCGTTGCCGACCGTCGTCTGCACGGCGGCGACATCCGGATCGGTCATAATGATCTGCTCGGCCTGGCGCGCCATCCGGTCGGTCGCGTCGAGCGCGGTGCCGGGCGGCATGGTGAAGCCGAAGCCAAAGTTATCGCTGGCCTGCGCCGGCAGGAACGAGATCCGCACGCCGGCGACCATCACCACGCTGAGCACAAGAATGACCAGCGTCAGCGCGACCGGCGCCCAGCGGTGGCGCAGGCTCCAGGCCAGCACGCGCTCGTAGTTGCGGCTCAGCCAGCCAAGCTCTTCGACAGCCTCGTAGGGCACATCTGCATCCGAGGTGGGGTGGGCGGCGATCGGCGCCTGGTGATCGCCGCCCTGCGCCGGCGACGCGCCCGCGGCGACCGGCGGCACGTGGACGGTCGCCTCCTTCTGGCCGAACAGGTGCGCCGAGAGCATCGGCGCGAAGGTGAAGGCCTCGACAAGCGAGATCGCCATCGCGCAGGCGACGGTCACGCCAAAGGCCTTGAAGAAGATGCCGGTGGTGCCGCTGACCAGCGTCGTCGGCAGGAACACCGCGATGATTGTCAGCGTCATCGCCAGCACCGAGAGCGCGACCTGGGCCGTGCCGCGGCTGGATGCGACCATCGGCGGGTCGCCACGCTCCATAAAGCGGAAGATGTTCTCGCGCACCACGATCGCGTCGTCGATCACCAGGCCGACCGACAACGAGAGCGCCAGCAGCGAGAAGATGTTGATCGTCACGCCGAACAGCTTGAGCGCGGCGAAGGTGAAGATCATGATCACCGGCAGGCCCGCCACGGTCACCAGCGTGTTGCGCAGGTTGCGGAAGAACAGCAGCACCACCAGCATCGCCGCCATCACCGCCAGGACGATCTCTTCGATCGAGCTGTCGACCGCCGAGCGCACCTGCGCGGACTGGTCGTTGGTGATGATGTACTTGATGTGCGGGTTGGCGGCGAAGAGCTTCGCCAGCTCCTGCCGGGCGCCTTCGGCCACGCTGACCGTATTGGTGCCGGACTGCTTGTGGACGCCGAGCGTGACCGCGGGCTGCCCGTTGAGCCGCGCGTAGCTGGTTGGCTCGGCCACGCCGTCCTCGACCGTGGCGACATCGCCGACCACGTAGCGCGTGCCGGCGATCGGCAGGGCGGCGATGTCGGATGGCTGGACGATCTGGCTCGGCGCGCGCAGGGTGATGCTCTGATCGCCGGACTGAATCGTCCCAAGGCCGATGTTGGTGTTCGAGTTGCCGATCGCGTTGCTGACCTGCGAAGGCGCGAGATGGCGCGCCTGGATCTGGTCGAGATTCAGGTACACATTGATCTGGCGCTGCTGCCCGCCGTTGACGTCGATCGAGCCGACGCCCTGGACGCTCTCGACCTGCGGCACGACGCTATCGTCGATCAGCGTGCGCAGCTGCAGCGGCGAGAGCGACCCGTCGGTGGTGACGGCTAGCTGGAGCACGGACTGATCGTTGGGATCGAACTGGCGGAAGACCGGCGTATTGATACCGTTCGGCAGGCGCGGGACGATCGCGTTGACCTTCTCGCGCACGTTCTGAAGCGCCAGGTTCGGGTCCACGCCGTCTACGAACTGCGCGGTGACCTGAACGCTGCCCTCGGTTGCGTTGGTTGTGATGTGGTCGATGCCGTTGATCGTCGTGAGCGCATCCTCGATCGGCTTGGCAACCTGCGAGGCCATCGTGTCCGGGCCGGCGCCGGGGTAGGATACCGAGACCGAGACGGTCGCCACGGAGAAGTCGGGCAGGTAGTTGACCGGCAGCGAGCTGTAGGCCAGCAGCCCGGCCACGATCGCGAGCAGCACCATCATCGTGATGAACACCGGCTGCCGGATGGCGGTGTCGGATATCGCCACGCCATCGAGCTTTGGTTCAGCAGATCTTGTCGTCATATGCCCCTCATCGTGTGGCGGCGAGACGCCGGATCGCTGCTTTGGGCTTCCACCGCCGGTGCCGCGGCTCTACCGTTCCGCGGCCACAGCCGGCCACAAAACCACAGAACCGCGGAAGCAGCCGACGACAGCCGGAAGCGTTTTTCCGGAAAGCTGTACTACCGGAGGTCGGCATGCCCGGCGGCGCTGTGCGCATCGTGACAAGCGGTTGCCCTGTGCACAGCCGTGCTTGTCAGTGTAGGCGAGCACAGGCGCGGTGTCATCGGCATGAGCGATGATCGTCGCTCACTCATTTGGATGATCGCGGCTGATCGAGACGACTATTGTGCTCGAGACGCGCGCGAGCTATAATCCAGGCACGAGGAGGTATCTCCATGGAGCGCGCGTCGACCAACCTGCAGCCGGCCATCACCGACGAGGTCCAGCGGCGCAGCCAGATGCTGGTGCGCACGCTGCCGATCTCGCTGCTCCCCGTCTTCGCGGGGCTGATCAGCGGCCTTCTGATTCGCTTCTTTCTGGGCCATCCCGCGCAGCAGGCGCCGGCCGAGCCCCACCGGGGCGCGGAGCTGCTGGTCGGGCTGGCGGTGGCGGTCATTCTGTTCACCGCGCTGATCATGCTGGCGCGCCTGGGCCGCCCGACCGTCTCGGTGGTCGTGTTCATCAGCGTCTGGACGCTCGTCACCACGCTGGCGGCGATCGAGAACGGCGTGACGACGTTCTGGCCGGCGCTGCTGATCATGCCGATCTGCGCAGCCGGGCTCTTGCTCGACGGCGTGGCCAGCGCGATCCTGGCGCTGCTCGACACGCTGCTGATCAGCGTCGCCGCGGCGCTGCAGGTGCAGGGCTGGATCGTCGGCGAGGGCCAGGCGCCGCCGGTGTTTGGAACCCACCGGCCGATCTTCGCTGCCGGATTCTGGATCGCGGTGTTCTGGAGCGTGGCCGCGCTGACATGGCTGCTGGCCGGGAGCCTGCAGCGAGCGCTCGCCCAGAGCCGCGCGCAGGCCCGCGCCTTGGGCGAGCTGAGCGCCGGTCTGGAGGCGCGCGTGGCCGCGCAGACCGCCGAGCTGGCCCGGCGCGCCGCCCGCGCCGAGGCGCTCTACGAGGTCAGCCGCGCGCTGACCACCACCCTCGATCTGCAACAGGTGCTGGCCCTGATCGCCGAGCAGGCCGCGCGGCTGCTGCGCTTCGAGTCGGCGCTGGTGCTGCTCGCCGGCACGGACGACGAAAGCTTGACGCCGATGGGCGCCTACAACCCGCCCGCCGGGCTGCACGAAACGCTGGCGGCGGCGATGCCGGCGCTGCGCCCGGTGCTGGATGGGCGACACGCCCAGGTCGTGTCGCTCGCGCCGCCGGATGGCCCGGCCGGCCAGGCGCCGATCTCGACGCTGGTCCTGCCCATGCACTATGGAGAAGTCGTGCGCGGCGTGCTTATGCTGGTAGACAGCAGAACCACCGCCGTGCGCGGTGAGGAAGACCTGGCGCTGGCCGAGGGGCTGGCCGATCAGGCGACAGTTGCGATCACCAATGCCCAGCTGGTTGCCCAGCTGCATGAGACCGCCACGCTCGAAGAGCGCACCCGCCTGGCGCGCGACATCCACGACACGCTGGCGCAGGGGCTGACGGGCATCGTCGTGCAGCTCAGCGCTGCCGGGGAGTCGCTGGTCGACGCACCGGACGAGCTGGCGGAGCATCTCGACCTCGCGCAGCGCATGGCTCGCGAGGCCCTGGCCGAGGCGCGGCGCTCGGTCTGGAATCTACGTGCGCCGGCTCTGGAGCGTGGCGACCTGGCCGACGCGCTGCACAATCTGGCGGCGCGCCGGCTCCGCCCCGAGACGTCGGTCAGCTTCGAGCAGCAGGGCCAGCCGTGGCCGCTGCCGCCCAGCATTGAGTCGGCGCTGCTGCGCGTCTGTCAGGAGGCGCTGGCCAATGTAGCCAAGCATGCGCAGGCTACGTCGGCCAGCATCGTGCTCGAGTACACGGCCGACGCGGTCGCGCTCAGCCTCAGCGACGACGGCGTGGGCTTCGACGCCAGCGCGGCGCTGCAGTCGCCGATCGCGCCCGGTCTGTGGGGTGGCTTTGGCCTGCTTGGGATGCGCGAGCGGCTCGCCGGGCTGGGCGGGACGCTGGAGATTACGACCAGCTGCGGAACGCGCATTCGCGCCGTGGTGCCGCGGCCCCACAACGCGAGCGACGACTGGTTGCTGATAACACGGTTATCACGAGCTGTCCCCGCCGGGTAGCATCGACATGCGTAAGACAAGGTTTCGCACAGAACATTTCAGCTTTACAGTTCGTCGCAAGTCGCATGTCGCAAGCAATCGTCTCCTGCGACCTGTGACGTGCGACTTGTGACGCGAACAGTGTAAAGAGCTAAAGAACTTGTCTAAGCTGTGGAGAAAGAAATGATCCGCGTCCTCGTAGTCGACGATCACCCGGTCGTGCGCCAGGGCCTGATGGCCATTTTGCGATTCAAGCCCGATATCGAGCTTGTGGGCGAGGCGGCCGACGGCGCCGAGGCCGTGCGGCTGATCCTGGAGCGGCGGCCCGACGTTGTGCTGCTGGACTTGCGACTGCCCCAGATCAGCGGGATCGACGTGATGCGGCAGGTGTGCGCCCAGGCTCCGCAGGTGCGCTTTCTCGTGCTGACCACCTACGACACCGATGCGTATATTGGGCCGGCGCTTGCGGCGGGCGCTCACGGCTATCTGCTCAAGGATGCAACACCCGATGAGCTGACACGCGCGATTCGAGCGCTTGCCCAGGGCGGCGCGGCGCTGGAGGCCGGTGTGGCTGCACGCCTGCTGGAGCGGGTTGCCGAGCATGCGGCCGGCGAAGAGCTGTCGCCGCGCGAGCTGGAGGTGCTGCGCCTGCTGGTCGTTGGGGCGAGCAACAAGACGATCGCTGTGCGGCTGAATCTTTCGGAGAACACGGTTCGATCGCATATCAGCCATATCTTGAGCAAGCTGGATGTTCAGAGCCGCGGCGAGGCGGTCGCCGTTGCGCTCAAGCAGGGCATTGTGCCGATCGAGCCGCTCGTTTGACGTTCGCCCGGCCGAGCGGGTTGCCGGCGGGCGTGTCGGCGTCCATCAGCTGTGGGAGGATGCCATCCGCGCCGCCTGCGCCCCCGACGCCGACGTAGCCGCGATCCTGCACCACGCGCAGCAGAAAGCGCAGCGGGTGATCGAGGGTGGGCAGTAGTATCTCGTGACTGTGTCGTGATCTTATTGCGGAGATCGTGACCAGGTTGGCCAGTAACCTTTGAGGTAGCTGGGGACGAAGGGCCTGACTAATTCTCCAGAGCTGACACGAATAACGTGAATTTCCCAATCATCGTCGATCTCTGCTTGAAAAGCAATGTATCGTCCGTCCGGCGACCAGCTGGGAACTCCTTCGTTTTCTTCTGTCTGGAATGCTAAACGCTTTCCATCAGGCGACCACGTAGGAACTCCTTCATCAGCATGCATGTCAGGAATGGGGGTTAGGTCTGTGCCATCGGCGTTCATGATATAGATATCATTATTGCCGTTTTTATTGGACACGAAAGCGATATGTGTACCATCCAGCGAGAGGGCCGGCGATGTATCTTTCGCAATATCATAGGTCAGGCGCTTTCGTCCTTCTCGCAATGCCTTGAGTGGGCGGTTGGGAGGGCAACGTGGAGTTTGTTGCGCGACGGCCAAGGTTAGCGTCTATAGCTTTTGAGGATAAGGACTCTGAATCATCCGAGCCCAACTCTGCCTTGACGCGTCGTATCTCACTACGGATATCTTCGATCTCCAGAAGTATTTCGGGCGGTGTATTGTGTCCCTGGAGAGCCGCTCGCTTTTCCAGGGGGCGAAGCCTACGCTGATATGTCGACAATAGATCTTCGAGATGTCGGCGCTGCTCGTCGTCCATCCCACCACCCTTTGTCGCGGACGAATTCATGTGATGAATATTGTAGTCGGGTAATGGAGAGGAGTCAATGGGAGGGGCCGGGGTACGTATTATTGGTCTGTGTATGGCTATTGATCTTGGGATCGCCTACCTTGTTCTGTCCCCTCGACCCAGATGTGGTTGCCGGCTGGCCAGGTGTCGGCCGCCAGATGCACGACGCCGGCGTGGGTCGCGTAGACCGGCGCGCCGGCCGTCCCGTTGGGGTCAGCCTGGCCGTCGCCGTTGCCGTCGATCGCCAGGTCGACGGCGCCCCAGATGTTGGCCGGCGCGTGCGTGCCGACGCCGTAGCCCTGGGTCAGCACGGTGTTCGGCAGGCCGAGCGGGTTGCCGGCGGGCGTGTCGGCGTCGGCGCCGCTGGGAATGCCGCGGCCGGTCTGCGGCGCAGCCTCGGCCACGATCGCCGGCGCCTGCACCGGCTTCAGCTCGCTGGCGGCCGCCGCGACGAACGGTTTCGCGGTCCAGCCGCTGAGCGTCGCCTGATTCTGGCGTGGCGGCCAGAGGAGATACAGCAGGCCGATCAGCGCCAGCACGAGCAAGACCGTGCGGCCGGTCGTGAGGTAGGGCCATCCGCCGTCGATCACCGGATCACCCCCTGACGCCAGCTATCGACCAGGCTGACGACCGTCTGGATATAGTTCGGCACGTCGTTGTTATCGCTCGCAGGCGCATAGACGGGGATAATCTGCTCGACCGTCTGGGCGCCGCGGCCGCCCACGTACTCGTCGCTGATCAGTTTATACCAGTCCTCGATCCCTTCATCCCAGCTGGCGTAGTCGCGGAAGCGCCCGAAGCAGGTCGCATAGCCGGCGCAGATGATGTTGCCGATATTGTGCGTGCTGCCGCCGCCCGGCTTCAGCCCGGCCCAGCCTGGATTTGTTCCGGCGCTCGACTCGTGGATGAAGAATGCCAGCGCATAGGCCGGGTCGATCCCGTACTGCTTGCCGATCGCGATCCAGACCTTGCCGGTGCCGCGCGCGGGCGAGCTGTACTGTTCGAGCACCTTGTCGATCAGGGCGGCAGTGATCGTCGGCGCGCCAAGCACCGTGTGCTCGCCGGCCGGCACGTTGCCTGGCGCCAGAATCCTGGTGAGCGGATTGCTCGACTTCGTCGCAGATCTATCTCCAGGATACCCGCTGAAGGTCGTCTTCGACGGCGCGAGCGCGAACCAGACGACGACGGCGCAAACAAGCCCGATCAGCACGACCAGCCAGGTGCGCCCGCCGAAGATTCCGGGCGGCGCGCCGCCTGGCTTGGCCATACCGTAGATCGGCCGCAATCCGATCAGGCTATCCCGCAGCATGTCGGCCTGCTGCAGGTCGGCGGAGCGGCGGACGATCGAGTCGCGCGCGGGCGCGGCCGGCAGGTCAGGATCGCCGGCGGGGATGAGCGTCGGGGCGGGCCGCTCGGTGCGCGGAAGCGTTGCGGGTGCGAGAGGCCGCGGGGCGCGCGGGCCGGCGTCGGGCAGATCCTCGAACGGGTCGCGGGTTGTGTCAAGTGGCATCGGCCGCGGAGGCAGCGGATCTTCGCGGACTTCGAACAGCGGGGCGCGCTGCTCCGCGGGCTGCTCCTTGCGGCGGCGCGGCTGTGCGGCGCTCATGGCCCGCCCCCGCGGCTCAGCGCCGACTGCTCCTCCGGCGTGGGCAGGCGAAACGCGCCGTCTTTGTTCAGGTAGACGACCTGCTCGTTGCGCACATCGAGCAGCAGATCAAGCTGGCCGTCGCCGTCCATATCGCGCAGGCTGAGCAACAGCGGCGTGAGATCTTCGCTTGCGCCGAAAAGGTACGGCCCTTGAATCGCGCGGGCCTTGGTCGCGTCGCCGCCCGGCAACTCGACGATTGTCGCCTGGCGGTTCAGGTTGATGGCCAGCAGGTGGGTTGGCTGGCCGGCGGACTCGCCGTGCCCCACGAACGCGTCGAGCTGCGTAGTGCGCGGGCGCCCATAGCGCACATCGTCGATCGCGACGTGCGCCTTGCCCACCAGCAGACCAATCACGACGTAGATGGCGATCGCCGCGAGGACGAGCGTCGCCGCGTAGACGACAGTGTGCAGGCGCTGCGCCAGCGCCCCCGCCCGAGGCCGCGCACCCTGAGCGGAGCGCAGGCTCTTCTGTGTGACTGCCATAGCCGGGCCTCTCTTCACCTGCGCTGGCGACGATCCACCAGGCCGCCGGCATCCGGCGGCTGCGTCTCTCAGCCAACTGCTTCGCTGGATTACGACCATCGTGTCTCGGTGAGGCCCATTATACTAGAACATATGTGCTATGTCAATAATGTTATCAACCAGTTTTCAAGGAATTGCGCTACCGCCCCTCCTCGATCGTCTGTGCGGCGAGCGCGGGGTGCAACCTGATCGCCGCGAGCCATGCTTCGACCGCCGCGATCGGTAGGATTCCCTCTTCGGTGACGATCCCCGCGATCGCCTCCAGCGGCGTGAAGTCGTACGGAGCGTTGTGGATGTTGACGCCGCGCGGTGTATCCGACCAGACGTCCTCCACCAGCCACTCCTCGTGGTTGATCGGGTGGAACTCCGGCGGCATGAACTTCTCGCTGCCGCACAGCGTGTAGAAGGGCGTCCCGCAGTCGCGCGCGGCTATCGCCATCGCGTGCGTCCCGGCCTTGTTCACCAGGCCGCGATTGGTCAGCATATCCGCGCCGACCAGCACGAGGTCGGCATGGCGAATCGCGGCGACCGCGTCTTCGTCGAGCATGAGCGTGACCGGCACGCCGCGGTGGGCCAGGAAGGCCGCCGCCTCGCGCCCCTCGTGGCCCGGCCGCGACTCGGCGCAGATGACTTCCAGCCGGCGGCCGGCGCGCTGGGCGTGGATCAGCGCATGCTGGATCGTGCCGCTGTTCGAGAGCGTCACGATCTTGCTGCCCTCGCCGATCAGCCCGAGCGTGCCCTCGGCCACGCTGGAGGCGTGCTGGCGCAGCCGGCGCTTGAACTCCTGGGCTGCCGCGACCACGGCCTGGCGCAGGCTGGCCAGTGATTCGCTTGCCGCGATCTTCCAGAGGATGGTGTTGACCAGGTTGACCAGGGGCGCCATCGCGGGCTGGGCGCGAATCAACCCCCAACCGGTGGCCAGAATCTCTTTGCGAAAAGCCTCCGGCGAGGACGATTCGTCGACTGTGGCGCGGCGCAGCAAGATGTCGGCGGCGCGCTCAGCGACCTGCGCGGCGCCGGATCGCTGGTCGGCCGCGATCGACTCGATCGCCTGCCTGAATGTCAGTTCCAAGACTTGATCTCCTCTCCGCACCGGTTGCCCCATTGTAGGACGCGGAGCTTAGACCACGCCAGTTGCATCATTGCACGCGTAGTGTGTTTGTCTTCGATTGGTGGTCGTAGCGAAATGAGCGACTCGCCCAACGTTCGAACGTTTGAACGTTCGAACGTTCGAACCTTGTTACCGCTGCTCGATCGGCCGATGGGCCAGCAGCGTCCGTACGAGCGCCTCGAGGCGCTCGATCGCGAACGGCTTGGCGATGTAGGGGTTGCCGCTCTGCGCGATCCGCGCTTGCGTCGCCGCGCTCAACATATCGCCTGTGACGAAGACCAGCCGCGCTGCTAGCTCGGGGTTCTGCTCCTTGATGATCTGGCATAGCTCGAAGCCGCTCATACCGGGCATTTTAACATCACTTAGCACCAGGTCAAATGAGGCGTCGGCCAGCCGCTCCAGCGCCTCCGCGCCGCTGCCGACCACCGTGGGCAGGTGGCCGAGCTGGCGCAGCAGGCGCGCCAGCAGATTAGCGACCGGCTCCTCGTCGTCGACCACCAGCACGCGGCAGCTGGCCTGCGATCCGGATACGCCGATCGCATCGCCGGCCTGCGGGTCGTCGCCGTCGTCCGGGCGCTCCTGGAGCAGCGGCAGCGCCACCGAGACGGTCGTGCCGACCCCGATCTCGCTCTCGGCCCAGATCCGCCCGCCGTGCTCCTGGATGATGCCGAAGCAGATCGACAGCCCGAGCCCGGTGCCCTGCCCGACCGGCTTGGTGGTGTAGAACGGGTCGAAGATTCGGTTCAGGTCGCGCGCCGGTATGCCGACGCCGGTGTCGTTCACCGAGAGCACCACCATCGGCCGCGTGATCCCCTTGCCGTCGCCGCCGGGCTGGCTGGCGACGCATGTTCGCAGCGTGAGGGTGCCAGGCCCGCCGCGCTCGGTGATCGCCTGGTGCGCGTTGTTGATCAGGTTGAGGATCACCTGCTGGAGCTGGAATGGGTCGGCGATCGTGGTCGGCAGATTGGGGTCGAAGTCCATCACCACGGCGATGTTGTCGACGCGCAGCTGATAGGCGCGCAGGCTGAGCGTTTTGCGAAACTCCTCGTTGAGGTTGACCGAGCGTCGCTCGGGCTTGTGCTCGCGGGCGAAGACCAGCAGGTTCTGCACGATCCGTGCGGCGCGCTCGGCCTGGACGTTGATGTGCTTCAGATCGTCCCGAATATCTTCGCGCAGCGACGTGTCGCGCAGCATGAGCTGGGTGTAGCCCGAGATGCTGGTCAGCGGGTTGTTCAGCTCGTGGGCCACGCCGGCGACGAGCTGGCCGATCGACGAAAGCTTTTCGGCGTGGATGAGCTGCTCTTCGAGCCGCCGCCGCTCGGTCAGGTTGCGGGCGATACAGTGGATGCTGCCTGGCTTGCCGCGCTCCTGCACCAGCCGCGCGCTGACCTCCAGGATCGCGCTCTCGTCGTCGGCGCGGCGCAGCTGCAGCTCGAACGGCTGGATGCTGCGGCCCATCAGCAGGTCGGCGAAGCGCTGCTCGGCGGCCTCCCATGTGTCGGCCGCCGCCAGATCGCGCAGCGGCCGGCCGCGCAGCGACTCCTCGGTGTAGCCGGTCAGCGTGGCGCCGACCTTGTTGATGCTCTGGATGTACAGCTGCCGGTCGAGGGTGAAGATCACATCGTACGCGTTGGCGAACAGGTCGCGATACCGCTCCTCGCTGCTCTTGATCTCCAGGTACAGCCGTGCGTTCTCGATCGCGATCGCGGCGTAGTCGGCCAGCGCCGAGAGCAGATACTGGTCGTTTTCGCTGAATGTTCGCTCCGCCTGCTGGTTGTCGACCGCCAGCACGCCGATCGCGCTGTTGCCCACCGTCAGCGGCACCTGCAGGATCGCGCGGACCAGGAAGCCAGTCTTGACTTTCAGCGCGGTGCCGGCGCTGATCTTGTCGAGGCGCACCGGCTTGCCGGTGCGGATGACCTGGCCGGCCAGCGTATCCTCGATCGGCATGCGCATGCGCTGGGCGCGCTGCTCGCCGAGGTTCTTGGCGGCGCGCAGGTATAGCTCGTCGGCCTGCGGGTCGCGCAGCAGCAGGAAGCCTTCCTCGGCGCGCGTGATATAGACGGCCGCCTCGACGATCCGCTCAAGCAGCTCCTCCAGGTCGAGCAGCGAGCTGACCGACTGGCCGATCGAGTAGAGCACGGTCAGCTCTTTGACGCGCTGCTGGAGGTTGCGAGTGAGCTGCTCCTTCTCGCGCCTGAGCCGCCGCTCGCGCAGCGCCTGGTCGATCACCGCCTGCGCCTCGGTCTCGCTGAACGGCTTGATCAGGTAGTTGCGCGCGCCGAGCCGGAAGGCTTCGACCGCGATGCCCTCGGAGCCGTGCGCCGTCATCAGGATGACCGGCACGTCGTAGCCCTCCTGCGCGATCAACCGCAGCAGGTCGAGCCCACTGATGTCGGGGAGCTGGAGGTCGAGCAAAATCAGGTCGGGGAGACGCTGGCGTAGCCGGTTGAGTCCCTGGCGACCGGTGTTGGCGATCGCCGAGGTATAGCCAAGCTCAGGCAGAACATATTCCGCCAGCATCGAGCAGATCTGCTGGCTGTCGTCGATAATCAGGATTTCTTCCATACGATCCTGTGTTGTCCTGCCGCCGGCGGGCGGCCATGAGAGCTTCATTATACAGCAGCGGCGCACGGCCGCCAACTGATTGGTTGTGCAAGATCATTGCGAGATTGGCACGATTAGACGCTCGCACTGCTGGGCCTCATCTTCTTCTCATCCGCTCCTAACGCCTGTCTCAACCTGCTGTGGCATCATAGCCCTGTGCCAGAAGGTGCATCGTAGCGTGGCGGGTCGGGTAAGACGAGGTTTCTGGTAACGTGACATATTGTGGTTGGGTGGGGGCGGGGCTGCGCCCCGCCCCCACCCAACCACGGATCGACTGTAAAGCAAAGTCGGGATGTCTGAAACCTTGTCTTAGGTTTTAAGGTTGCGCATAGCGTATAACGGTATTTCGCCATCGATGGATACGCATGATGCAGCGTGAGATAGTGATAGCAGGAGGAAACGATGGAACGTGGGACCAAACTCACGATAGCGATTGCGATCGTTGTGACATTGCTCGTTGGCATGGTGGCCGGCGGGCTGGTGGGTGGCGGCGCCGCCTATTACCTTACGCGTGGGACGGCGGCCCCAACCGCGGCACAGGCGCTTGCGCAGCCCGTCGCCAATGTCGAGCAGCGGCAGACCAACCAGGCGCCCGCGCCGACCACCGCGCCTGCGACCCAGGCGCCCGCGCCGCTGCCGGCCGCGGCAGGCGACACCGCCGTCGTCGCGGCGGTGAAGCAGATCTCGCCGGCGGTGGTCACGGTCGTCAACAC
>WNGB01019954.1_pt1 | contig 13841 bp, 11 predicted proteins | sample 5400681 | NCBI WGS metagenome assembly WNGB01 (sample SAMN13153367, study PRJNA577476) | soil metagenome | isolation source: 115 cm soil or saprolite under grassland replicate 2 | place: USA:California | collected 2016-06-15 | reverse complement strand
CTCCTACGTGGGCCCGGATGGCGCCTCCGGCTCGCTCGACGTTCGAGTCCGGACGCGGGGACACTTCCGGCTCAAGCCGACCACCTGTGCGTTCCCGCCCCTCATGCTCGACTTCCCCAAGAAGGCGGCGGCGCAGACGCTGTTCGCGGGTCAGGACAAGCTGAAGCTGGCCACTCACTGCCAGAACCGGGACGAGTACGAGCAATACGTCGTGCAAGAGTACCTCATTTACCGGGCCTACAACCTGCTGACCGAGCGCAGCGTGCGCGTGCGTCTCGCGCGGATGACCTACGCCGACTCGGCGGGGCGGGAGCCCGCGTTCACCAGATACGGCTTCCTGCTCGAGGACGACCGCGAGCTGGCGGCCCGCAACCGCGACACCCTCATCGAGCAACAAGGGTTACTCCAGGAGGACATCGACTCCCAGAACATGGGGCTCGTCGCCGTGTTCCAATACATGATTGCGAATACCGACTGGTCGGTCTGGGGACTGCACAACATCAAGCTGCTGCGAGACTCGGCGGGCGCGACCTACGCGGTGCCGTACGACTTTGACTGGTCGGGCGTGATCGCGCCGCCGTACGCGCGGCCCGACGCGCGCCTCCCAATCCAGTCGGTGCGGCAGCGGCTGTTCCGCGGCGTGTGCCGCACACCCGAGGAGCTCGCCACCCTGTTCGCGCAGTTCCAGGCGAAGCGGGACACGATCTACGCGCTCTACCGGAACGAGCCCGCGCTCTCGGCCAAGACCCGCGACGCGGCGCTCCGCTACTACGACGACTTCTACAAAACGATCAGCGACCCGCGCGCGATCAAGCGGGAATTCCTGCAGGTGTGCGGCAACCGCAGCTAGAGCTCACGTCAGGTTCATCTTCCTCAACAGCGCCGTGAATCTCGGGTGCGAGCGAAGGGTGGTGAACAGGAAGGAGCCTTTGATCCCGTGCACGGCTCCGGCCCGCTCCTCGTAGGCCCGCTCCAGCGAATCCATCGCCTGCTCCCGTTCGCCTAGGCCGGTGTAGACGTAGGCCATGTGGTAGGGTGAGACGTACCGCCGCCGCGACAGCTCCTCCAGTCTTCCCAGCGCGTCGCGGGCCTGCTCCACTTGGCCCACCAGTGCGTAGGCCTGACCGAGCTGGGCGACGAACAGCGTGTTTCCGGGCGAAAGGGAGATCGCCTGCTCCAGCTCGGCCAGCCCCTTCGCGGACAGGCCCTTCTTTAGATAGGCCCACCCCAGGGTGGCGTGCCCCACCGCATAGTGCGGGTCGAGGTCGATCACCGAAGCCGCGGCCCGCAAGGCCTCGTCGTACCGTCCCGCCCGCAGCAGCGTGGCCGCGAGGTCCGACCGGTGGGCCAGCGGGTCGAGCTCTTGGGCACGAGTCAGAACTGCGACCGCCTCGTCGTAGCGCTCGAGCGCCGAGAGCATCTGCCCGTAGAGGTCGTAGACATCCGCGCTGCCGGGATTCAGCTCGAGCGCCCGCTTGAAATCCAGCTCGGCGCCGGCCCAATCGAAGTCGCACACGAACTTCAGGAAGGCCTGCATGCCATGCGCCTCGCCCAACCCGTGGTCCAGCTCGAGCGCCCTCGAGACGGCCTTCCGGGCCTGTTGGTAGGCCTGCCGCGGCTTCAGCGCGCCCGCCCCGTGCCCGAGCCCGAGCTCCGCGTAGGCCAGTGCCAAGCCGACGTAGGCGAGGGAGTACGCCGGATCTTTCACGATTCGCTCTTCCGGTGAAAGCTCCGTCTCGAGCGCCGCGGCGATCCGCAGCGCCACGTCGCTTTGGATCACGAAGATGTCCGTGAGCTGCCGGTCATAGGTCTCCGCCCAGAGGTGGTGGTCCGTCTCGGCGTCGATCAGCTGGGCGACGATGCGCACCCGGTCTCCGTCGCGCCGGACGCTCCCTTCGAGCACGGCCGCGACCCCCAGCCGGGCTCCGATCTCACGCAGGCTCTGGTCCCGCTGCTTGAGCGGCATCACCGAAGTGCTGGAGATCACCTTGAGGGCGCGGATCTTCGACAGCTGGGCGATGACGTCCTCGGTGATCCCGTCGGCGAAGTACTCGTTCTCGGCGTCCGGGCTCAGGTTAGTGAACGGCAACACCGCGACGGACTTGGGCGTCGGATGGACCGCTCGAGGCCGGGTGAGCGCCTCCGCGAACGCGGCGGCCGAGGCGAACCGGTCGGCCGGGACCGTCGCGAGCGCTTTCAGGAGCGCTTGCTCGACGCCCGCCGGTACGGTGGCCCGGAGGCGCCGCACGCCGGGCGCCGGACCGGCCAGACGCTTGGCGATCACCGCCTGCGCCGTGGGACCCGTGTACGGCGGCTCGCCGGCCAGCAGTTCGTACAGGACGCAGCCCAGGCTGTATATGTCGCTGCGGGCATCCAGCGAATCCTCACCCAGAGCTTGCTCCGGGCTCATGTACTCGGGCGTCCCCACCCAGACTCCACGCTCGGTGAGCCGCTGCCCTCCCGACGCCGCGCCGCTCACCGCCAGGGCGATCCCGAAGTCCGCGACCATCGCCTCCCCTTCGTAGAGAAGGATGTTCTCCGGCTTGACATCCCGATGGATCACCCCCTGAGCGTGGGCGTGGTCGAGGGCCAGGGCGGCGTCGCGGGTGATGCTGACGGCCTCCTCGATCGGAAGCGGCTTCTCGCGGTGGAGCCTGTGGCGCAGGGATTGGCCCTTCACGTAGGGCATGACGTAGAAGAGGAAGTCGTCAGCCTTGCCGGAGTCGTGCAGCGCCAGGATGTGGGGATGATTCAGCTTGGCGGCGATCTCGATCTCCCGCAGAAATCGGTTGGGCCCGATGGCGGACGCCAGCTCGGGCCGGAGCACCTTGACGGCCACCTTTCTGCGGTGCTTCAGGTCGTCGGCGAGGTACACCGTGGCCATTCCCCCGCTGCCGAGCTCTCGCTCGACGGCGTAGCGGCCGGCGAGGGCGGCGTTGAGGCGCTCGCGCTCATCAGGCCGCATCATGGCCGACGCCCGGCGACAACCCAGCGATCGTCCGTGGTGGATGAAGAGTGACGATGCAATCACCGATCGACGTGTCCGTACGCGCATTCCAGCTAGCGGGGCTGGAACCTAACCCCGCGTGAGCCACCACACCATGAGCGCAGCTGCGGTCGGGACGGCAAAGACCACGAGGAAGATCCGGGCTTTCTCAGCGCGTGACCTCCTTCGCGAGGCCATCGATGGTTATCCGAGTCCGCGGCGTAAAGCCTGCCAGTTCACCGGGCTCAAGGAGACCAAGGGCGTGCGTTGCGAGCAGCTGGTGGAGCATCCGGGAGCGTCGAGGGTGGAGTCGCCTCTAGCTGCCAATCCGCCGCTCTTCCCGTGCCTTGCTGAGTAGACGCTCGGCGAAATCGAGACGCTCCTGTGTTTCCGCTAGCTCCTGTTGGAGGTCCTCGACGCGATGTTCAACTGCCTCGAGCCGCTCCGTGACGTCGGCCGATGGTGATTGAAGACGAGTGGCACGCAGCCGAGCGATCTTGAAGACCGTGAGAGCGGGAATCCCCACGAATATTAGGAGCGCAGCAAGAAACACACCTGGTTCCATGTGGCCTTTCTCTCTTAAAAGCCTGATACGCCGGCGCTGCCTGACGGGTTATGGTCTGAATACTGCCTGACCCACCACCACTGTACCGGCAAAGACGCGGGCACTGTACTCACGACCGGCGACCAAGGTCGCCGGGCTGAGGAGTTCCTCCATGCTCGCGGGCACGTCGCCGTAGCGGAGCGGCCCGGGGGTCCCCTGGCCGGTCACCCGAGATCTCATCGCCCACCTCGGCTGAGGACCTCCCGCAGACGGCGCGATGTCCTCTTCGAGAGTGAGTTGGTCGACGAGACAGTTGGGCGTCCACGCGAAGCTAGGCTCGAGAGCGGAGGTTGCTGCGAGCGTGACTGGACCGGCGCAAGGAGGCAGGTTCGGCCCATTGGAGCTCGCACAGCCAGCGAGTGCACCGAGACCCAGGCCGACAGCAGCCAGTTGCCACGTGCGCGGCTCCATAGTGGACTCCTCGTGTCAATCGCTGCGCGCGGCCTAACGAGAATTGCGTCGACCCTTCTATTGTACAGGGCCCAGAACGATTCGGCCATCTCTAGAGAGGTGGTCCCGCTGCCCTTGGCCACCGGACCTCCCGCCCCCATATTCCTGCCGGTTCAACCGGCTGGCTTCCATGAGCGGGGTCAAACGGGAAGCTTTGTCACAGATGCGGACGCCGGCCGCCTCATCCCGCTGCAATTGCTGGTTAGGCGGCACCAGCGTCTGGCGTAGGATGTCGCCTGCCAGACCGATATGCGACAATCCTGGAAACTCGCCGGACCCTGCCCCTCTCATCCTATTGTCACGATGAGCATCCCCCCGGAATCGTATACGCGGATACGCGAATCCCGTCGCTCGGAGCTGAATAGCTGCCCCTCGGGACCGATGTTGCGGAGTCGTGAACCGACGGGCCTGGGTAGGGGATTTCGGCTGAGGCGAAAGCTAGGGAGAGGCGAAGCTCGCGTTCAGAGCCTGCCGCGCCCGGCTACTGGCCAGATTCCACTCGAACCAGGTTCGTTGCCGACCTTCGTTGCGCGCGACATACCGCTCCCGCACGGCGCGACGGATGTCGGAGCGCATCGGTTCGGGGAGCGAAGGGAGCCGCTCCGCGATCGCCGGGATGGCGTCAGGCGACAGACCCCGCGTCAGATAGGTGACGTCGAGCTTTCCCGTGCTCGCGAAGCGGTCCATGTTCCGGCTCGCGATCCAGGCCTCGTGGTTCCAGTAGATGAGCGCGATGAAGAGGATCGTGACCGCCGCGGCCGCGCGGCGGAAGAGACGGCCCGCATCGAAGTCCCTGGCGACCTCGAGGGAGAGCATTACCAGGCCCACGGCGACCGCGCACATGTAGACCTGGGCATACAGCCTCGCCGTGGTGAATCCGTAGGCCGCCTCGTACAGCCACACCCGGCGGAAGGCGGAGCCGAGAAGCAGCAGCACCGCCGCGATGACCGCGAAGGTCAGAAGGCGCAGGGTGCGCCCGCGCCCATCGTCATTCCCATATCGCTCAGAGCCAACGATGAGCAGCGCGCTCGCGGAGGCGACGATGGATAGCTCGCCGAAGCCACGCCGGGCATACTCGGCGAAGGTCATCCCGGAGGCGGGGATCCGGGGGAGGTTGCCAAAGAGATAGCCCAACTGAAGCGCCAGGAACAGCCAGAACAGCGCGGCGACGCCGGCGAGCAGCATGCAGCGCTCGGTCGATCCCAGCCATCGATCGGGGGCCTTGCCCTCCATCGCGGGGGAGCTTCCCGACTCGATTGACGCGTATCCATAGGCACCGAGCACGACCACGAGAAGGGCCAAGAAAAACACCACGCGCGGCACGAATTCCCAGCTCGCGACGAGGTCTCCGACCGCGTCCCGCCACGCCGCGAAGACGGGATCCGCCCCCGCGAGCAGCAGCGCGAAGCCGACCAGCACCGGCAGGGTGATGGCCAGACCCCGGACCCACGCCCGTGCCCGAGTCGACCGGATGAGATGCGTAGCTTCGACGCCACGGCGCATCGCCTGAACCGCCGCGATCCTGAGTGCCACCAGCGGCGCGGTCGCGGCGAAACGGGCTGTGATCGATCGGGGCGAAGGGCCGGCGGTCAGCAACATCTGCATCGCCAGGAAGAAGACGATCGCCAGGCAGATCAGCGCCCACAGGCGCGGACTGGCGGTCACCGCCGCCGCTCCGGCAATCACGATTGGGGCGCCGCGCATGATCAGGACGGACCGCGGAGGATGGCCGCGCGGGCGGGAAAACACGAGCAGGCCGGCCACGGCCGCGCCGGTCCACAGGACCCAGTTGATTCCGGGCAGGGCATCGTACAGCATCCAGTTTCCGAAGCCCGCCACCGCCGCCGCCGTGGCCCAGAGCAGCCTGGGCTCGCCCTGCACCGCACCCGATGACGGGCTCCAATCCTCAGATTTTTCGCTCATGGGTCCAATATTCGCAAAGTTGCTGCTTTTGTCAAGTACTTTGTTTTGCAAAGTACATCGGTCTAGGCGTGCGGCCGTGCGTGGTTGGGAGGCGCTTCATCGGGTGGGCACCGTCCGCACGCAGGGGGGAGAACATCCCATAATCTACGTGCGCCAAGCCGGTGCAAGGACGCGTCAGCGGCTTGTGTGTCGTGGCCTGCGCTCCTACGTTGCCCCTTTCCCACTCAGGCCAGTGAGCCCGCATGCGACCGGACGCAGGCCAGCCCGTCGGCGCCGTCACCGAAGGAGCGGCCCGCACACTCCACGCCGCCACCACGCCAGCGCGTGTCGCGTCGATCGACGTCATCCGCGGCGCCGTCATGGTCCTCATGGCGCTGGACCATGTCCGCGACTACGTCACGAACATCCGCGTGCAGCCGGAGAATCTCGCCCAGGCGAGCGCTGCGCTGTTCGCCACCCGCTGGGTGACGCACTTCTGCGCTCCCGCGTTCGCGCTGCTCGCCGGCGTCGGCATCGGCCTCGCCATGCATCGCGGCAAACCGGCGGGGGAGATCAGCCGTTTTCTGGTCGTCCGCGGGATCTGGCTGGTGATCCTCGACCTGGTGATCACCGCGGCGGGATGGCAGTTCGGGTTTCGGCTCATCCCTGCGTTCGCGCTCGTCCTGTGGGCGCTCGGATTGTCGATGCTCCTCATGGCGGCCCTGATTCATCTGCCGCGAAGCGTCGTCGCCGCCGGGTCCTTGCTGATGATCGCAACGCACAACGTACTCGACAGCGTGCGTCCCGACGCGTGGGGCGCGCTTGCTCCACTCTGGCACGTGCTTCACGTGCCCGGGTTCGCGATTCCCGGCAAGCTGTTCATCGCGTACCCGTTGATTCCGTGGGCGGCGGTCATGGCCCTGGGATGGGTGCTGGCCGACGTCTATCGCTGGGAGGCCGGGAAGCGGCGCGCGTTCCTGATCCGCGTGGGCGTGGCGGCGACGGTGCTCTTCATCGTCGTGCGCGCGATCAACACATATGGCGATCCCGTGGCCTGGAGCGAGCAGCGGTCGGCGGCGCTCACGGTCGCGTCGTTCCTGAACACGCGAAAGTATCCGCCCTCGCTCGACTTTCTCCTGATGACGCTGGGGCCGGCGCTCGTGGCGCTGGCGCTCGTGGAGGGCGCGCGTCACCGGGTGGCACGGTGGCTCTCGGTGTACGGCCAGGTGCCGCTGTTCTACTATGTCGTGCACATCTGCCTGGCCCACGTGTTGGCGATCGCGCTCGCCTTGGTGCAGGGAGGCGAGCTGCGGCGCATTCCCGTCGTGCACGACCCCGGCTCCATCCCCGAATGGCACGGCGTGCCGCTGCCGGGCGTGTACGTGGCGTGGCTGCTCGTTGTGGTCGCGATGTATCCGCTGTGTCGCTGGTTCGCGCGCCTCAAGCGGGCGCGCCGGGCGTGGTGGCTCAGCTACCTCTGACGCGCGGCGCGTGATGCCGCCGCGCGGCTTCGAGGAAATTGATGACGGACTCTGGGAGGTGTACTTCGCCCCGGTCTGGCTCGGCCGGCTTCACGAAACGACGGGCCGGATCGTGGATCCCTTCGGCCGCGCCGCCCGCCGCGAAGGCGGGAATCACAAGGGGAAAGTGTTACCTAACAGCTGATAACGGATCGCGCTTAAGCTGCGGGCGACTCGCCCGCCGCGCGCCGTGCCATTGAACGACGGTTCGTGCCCGCCAGGGCACAACACTCCGCTTCCGTTAAGAACGATAGGCCCGCCAGCTTCAAGCGCTTGTTAGGCAGCGGCTCACACTACATCCTCAAGGGGCGTATCGTCCCGGCAGTAGGCAAAGCCCGGCAACAAGTCGATACCATCTGGGAAGGAGTCGAAGATCTCTACCTCCTCGACTAAAAGGCGAACGGGATCGTCCGTGGAGTTGCGGACCGCGCAAATGAGGCGTCGGTCGGATCGCACCAGGCCGAGAGCCAGTTGCTCCGCTCGAGCCTCGTTGGGCGCGGTGACGTACCGTACGGTGTAGAACCAATGAGGACGGGAGCGTGGGTCCCACAAGACGCAGTTCTCACCGTAGATCACGACCGCGTACTTGGTCACGTGCAGGTGCCGCTGCCTAATGAGTGCTTCGGAACGGAGCGACCCATGATCCCTCGCACAGTCGGGTCGGAGTGGTGACGTGGGCGTCGCGCGGACGGTACACTCACCCCCGCGGGAGTTCTGTGCGCCTGCTCACACGGTACGCGAGTTCGCGTGGCCTCGCAGGAGCCTCGATCCGCAGCCTTGACCTGCGAGCGAGGATATCGCGTCCGTTTAGCGCCCGGTGACGCGGAGAGTGACCACGAGCCTGGTGTTAATTATGCGATAACCGAGGTGCAGCTACTTCCCCCGCAGCCGCCCCCGGTCCACCTTGCCGAGATGCGTGCGCGGCAGCGCATCCAGGAACACGACTTCCCGCGGAGCCTTGTACGGCTCCAGTCGCTCCCGCACGAATGCCTTCAGCTCCTCGGCCAGGTCCGCTCGCCGCTCGCTCGCCACCACGTACGCGTGCGGCTTGGTGAGTCCCCCAACGCTTACCACGCCCACCACGGCGACTTCCTTCACAGTCGGGTGTTGGAGCAGGCAGTTCTCGACCTCCTGGGGCGAGAGCCATTTCCCCGAGACCTTCAGCATGTCGTCCGCGCGGCCGCAGTAGGTGAAGTAGCCCTCCGCGTCGCGGCGGATCATGTCCCCGGAGACGTACCACTCCCCGCGGAACGCCTGCTTGGTGGTGTCCATCTGCTGCCAGTACCCGATCGCGCGCGACCCGCCCCGGACCCAGAGCATCCCGACTTCGCCGTCCGGCAGCTCCCGCCCGTCGTCGTCGCACACCTTGACCTCGAAGCCCCGCACGACCTGTCCCAGCGTGCCGGGCTTGACCGCGCCGGGGCGGTTGGACAGGAAGATGTGCCACATTTCCGCCGTGCCGAGGCCGTCGAGCAGCTCCACCCCGAACGCGGCCTGCCAGCGCTCGTACAGCTCGACCGGCAGCGCCTCGCCCGCCGAGGTCGCGAGCCGCAGGGAGGAGAGATCCTGCCGTCCGGCGTCCGGGTGGCCCACCATTTGATTGATCATCGCGGGCACGTTGATGAGGATGGTCGGCCGGAACTTCTGGATCTTCTCGAACAGGACGTCTGCCGTGCACCGCTCGGGAAACAGCACTGCCCGCGCGCCCACCGCGAAGGGGAACAGGAGGTTCGAGCCCGTGGCGTAGCCGAAGAAGAGCTTGGGCACGGAGATCGTCACGTCGGACTCGCGATAGCCGATCACCCCCTTGGCGTAGCACTCCGTCGTGTTGGTGAACGCCCGGTGGGTCTGGACCACGGCCTTGGGTTGACCCGTCGTGCCGCCGGAAAACAGCCAGATTGCGGGGTCGTCGCGATGGCTCGGAAAGGTGTCCAACCGGTCCGGCGCTCGCTCGAGGTCCTGCGCCGCGGCCGGGTCGCCGATCACGAGCAGCCGCTTCAGGTGCGGCGCCCGATCGGCCGCGGCCTGGAACGGCGCGCCACTGTCACGATCGACCACCGCCACGCTCGCCCGCGTATAGGCGTAGAAGTACGCGATCGCGTCCGGCGCGAGCTGCGGGTTGACCATCACCACCACCGCCCCAATCTTGAGGGTACCGAACAGCGCGGCGACGAACTCCGGCCCGTCGGGAAGCGCGATCAGCACCCGCCGCTCGGGCTCCGCTCCGGCTCCGCGCAGCAAGTGTCCGAACCGGTTCGCCTGGGCCTGGACGTCCCGATACGTCAATGAGCCGCGATCGGTGAGGAGCGCCGTGCGGTCTCCCTGCCCGTCGCGCACCCGCGCGTCGAGAAAGTAGTCGGCCATGTTGAATTGCTCGGGTGGCTCGAAGGCCATGGGTGGGATAATGCGCCGATGCCGGTTCTCGAGCTAGCCCGGCTGACGTGGGAGGAGGTCCGTGCACTCGACCGGACGAAGACGGTCGCGGTGCTGCCGGTCGGCGCGATCGAAGCGCACGGCCCCCATTTGCCGCTCGCCACTGACATCATCATCGCTCAGGCGATGGCCGGTGCGGGCGCCGAGCGGCTGGCCGCGCGCGGATACGACGTGCTGGTGCTGCCGGCCATCGCCGGGCACGCTCACGCTCGCGCCGGACACCGTGGCCGAGCTGATCGTGGGAATCGCGGACGCCCTCGCCCGGCACGAGCTGCGCGTGCTGGCGATCGCGAACGCGCACCTGGACCCCGCGCACCTGGGCGCGGTGCACCGAGCGGTGGAGCGGATTCGGGGGCGGCAGGACGGGCGCGTCGCGTTCCCCGACCTGACCCGGAAACCGTGGGCGTCGCGGCTCACCGCGGAATTCAAGAGCGGCGCCTGCCATGCCGGACAGTTCGAAACGTCGGTGGTCCTCGAGGCCCGGCCCCAAGAGGTTCGGGAAGAGATCCGCCGGCGCTTGACTCCCAACCCCCGCTCGCTGTCGACGGCGATCGCGGCAGGGGTGACGACCTTCGAGGACGCCGGGGGACCGCAAGGCTATTTCGGCGCCCCGGCTGACGCGACAGCCGGGGAGGGCCGGGAAACGATCACGCTGCTCGGCGCAATTCTCGCCGAAGCGGTCCTGGCCGAGCTCGCGCGATGAGGCTGGACGGGACCGCAGCCGTCGTCACCGGGGGGAGCCAGGGGATCGGGGCGGCGGTGGCGCGCGCGCTCGCCGCGGAGGGGGCGGCGGTCTTGGTCGCCGCGCGTACCGGGCCGAAGCTCGAAGCCGTCGCGGCGGCGATCCGCGCGACCGGCCGGCGCGCGTGGGCGGTCCCCTGTGACGTCACCGACCCCGCGAGCGTCCGGGCCCTCGCCGAGGCCGCCGTCCGGCACCTCGGCCGCGCGGACATCCTGGTGAACAACGCCGGTGTCGGTCACAGCGCTCCGCTCCACCGGCTCACGCTCGACGACTGGCAGCGGGTGATGGCGGTCAACGCCACCGGGACCTTCCTCTGCACGCAGGCGTTCTTGCCGGGGATGCTCGAGCGAGACTGGGGTCGGATCGTGAACGTCGCGTCGATGGCGGGGCTCTCGGGAGCGCGCTACATCGCCGCCTACAGCGCCGCGAAGCACGCCGTGATCGGCTTCACGCGCTCGGTCGCCGCAGAGGTCGCCGGCACCGGCGTGACCTGCAACGCGGTGTGCCCCGGCTACGTGAACACGGAGATGACGCGCGAATCCGTTGAGCGGGTGATGGCGAAGACGGGGAAGTCGCGCGAGGAGGCGCTCGCGGCCATGCTGGGGACGACGTCCCAGCGGCGCCTGATTCCGCCCGAAGAGGTGGCCGAGGCGATCCTGGCCCTGTGCGAGCGGCGATCCGGCCACATCAACGGAGCGGCGATCACGATCGACGCGAGCGCGGCGGCGTGAGCCTGGAGATCGTCAATCCCGACGACCTCGGCCCGCCCCGCGGGTTCAACCATGGGATGCTCGCGCCCGCGGGCGGCCGCGTGCTGTTCGTGGCGGGCCAGGCACCGCTCGACGCGGCGGGCCGGGTCTCGGCGAGCGGGCTGGTGGACCAGTGGGACCGCGCGCTCGCGCGGGTGCTCGCCGTGGTCGCCGGGGCCGGCGGGAGCGCGGAGCACATCACGCGCCTGACGGTCTACGTCACGGACCTCGAAGCGTATCGCGCCGGCCGCAAGCGGCTGGGAGAGGTGCACCGCAGGCACATGGGCCGGCATTATCCCGCGGTCACGCTGGTGCAGGTGACGGCGCTCGTGGACGAAGGCGCGCTGGTCGAGATAGAGGCAACGGCGGTGTTACCGTAGGAGGACGCATGCCCATAGTCCCCAGGTCGTTCCTATACCAGCAGGACCCCAAGACCGGCGTGGCGACGATCACGCTCAACCGGCCCGAGCGGCTCAACGCCCTGACCTTCGAGGTGTACGCCGAGCTGCGCGACGCCTTCCGGGCGCTGGACACGGAGCCCGGGGTGCGGGCGGTGGTCATCACGGGCGCGGGTCGGGCGTTCTGCTCGGGCGGCGACGTGGAGGACATCATCGGCGCGTTATTCGGGCGCGACCGCGCGGCATTGCAAGAATTCACCCGGCTGACCTGCGATCTGATCCTCGCCATCCGGCGATGCCGCCGTCCGGTCGTGGCGGCGCTCAACGGCACGGTGGCGGGCGCGGGCGCGGTGATCGCCGCGGCGTGCGACGTGCGGATCGCCGCCGACACGGCGAAGATCGCGTTCCTGTTCACGCGCGTGGGGCTCTCGGGCGCCGACATGGGAGCCGCCTGGCTCCTCCCGCGGCTGGTGGGTCTCGGACGCGCGACCGAGCTGCTCTTGACCGGCGACTTCATCGACGCGCCGACGGCCGAGCGGATCGGGTTGTACAACCGCGTGGTCCCCCCTCCCCCGGATCGCGCGCTCGCCGTGGCGACGACCTTCGCGGAGCAGCTGGCTCGCGGGCCCTCCCCCGCCCTCGGAGTCACGAAACAGGCCCTGGACGGGGAGGCCGCCCTTGACCTGGAGTCGGCGCTCGCCTACGAGGCCGAGGTGCAGGCCGAGCTGATGGAGCACCCCAACTTCCGCGAGTCCTACGAGGCGTTCCGGGCGAAGCGCGAGCCCCGGTTCGTGTAGCGCGCGGCATTATGACGACGCCCGATCCGGCCACGGTACGCGCATTCCTCGACGACCGCCACGTGGAGCTGGCAACGAAGATCGCCGAGTTCAGCGCCCGGGAGATCGCCCCGCTGCCGGAGCCGGCGAACGACGCGGCGGCGCGCGTCCAGGCGCGCCAGGTCCTCGCGCTGCTCGGTGGGGCGGGCTGGTTCGCACCCATCACCGACCAGGACCTGCGGGCCTGCTGCCTGATCCGTGAGGCGCTGGCCGCGGCGTCGCCGCTCGCCGACGCCGTGTTCGCCCTCCAGGCGCTCGGCTCGCTGCCCATCGTGTTGGCCGGGAGCGTGGACGTGAAGGAGCGGTGGCTCCCCGCGGTGCGCCACGGCCGGGCGATGGCGGCGTTCGCCATGACGGAGCCCGACGCGGGGTCGGACGTGGCGTCCCTCTCCACCACGGCGCGGCGCGACGGGCCCGACTACATTCTTCGGGGGACCAAGACGCTGATCTCCAATGCCGGGATCGCGGATTTCTACACGGTGTTCGCGGCGACCGGGGCCTCACCGGGCGCGAAGGCCATCTCCTGCTTCGTCGTTCCCGCCGAGACCCCGGGGCTCCGGTTCGTGGGGCCGCAGGTCTTGAGCGCGCCGCATCCGCTGGGCGAGATCGCCTTCACCGACTGCCGCGTGCCCGCCGCCTCCCTGCTGGGGGAAGAGGGAGCGGGTTACCGGCTGGGGCTCGCGACGCTCGACCGCCTGCGCGCGACCGTGGCCGCGGCGGCGTGCGGGATGGCGGCGCGGGCGCTCGACGAGGCCCTCGACCACGCGCTGCGGCGCCGCCAGTTCGGCAAGCCGCTCGCGGAGTTCCAGCTGATCCAGGAGAAGCTCGCGCGCATGGCGATCGACCTCACCGCGGCCCGCCTGCTCGCGTATCGCGCCGCCTGGGAGGCGGACCGCGGGGCGGCACGGGTCACGCTGGAGGCGGCGACGGCCAAGGCGTTCGCCACGGAGGCGGCCCAGCGGATCGTCGACGCGGCCGTGCAGGTCGTGGGCGGGCGCGGGGTGCTGGCGTCGCACCCGGTGGACCGCCTGTACCGCTCGGTGCGCGCGCTGCGCATCTACGAGGGCACCACGGAGATCCAGCACCTCGTCATCGCCGGGCAGCTGATCAAGGCGGCGGGCAGCCCGTGAGGATCGTGTGCATCGGCGGCGGGGCCGCCGGCCTGTACTTCGCCATCCTCATGAAGAAGGCGAAGCCCGCCCACGAGGTCACCGTGCTCGA
>WNGB01015051.1_pt1 | contig 13843 bp, 14 predicted proteins | sample 5400681 | NCBI WGS metagenome assembly WNGB01 (sample SAMN13153367, study PRJNA577476) | soil metagenome | isolation source: 115 cm soil or saprolite under grassland replicate 2 | place: USA:California | collected 2016-06-15 | reverse complement strand
CATCCTCGACGCGCACGAGCTCCGACAAAGCGTCGGATTGCCAGGAACCTGTTGGGATAATGCCGTGGCGGAGAGTTTCTTCGCAACGCTCAAGAACGAACTGATCTACCTGCACGTATGGCCAACCCGCCGGTCAGCTTGCAGTGCGATCTTCGCCTTTATCGAGGGCTGGTACAACCGCGCACGTCTTCACTCCACGCTTGATTACTCCAGTCCGAACGCATACGAGGAGGAGTATCATCGTCTCACAGTAGCCGCGTAACACTTGCAATCAAAACTGTCCGTCGAGGTGGGGCAACTCCAGTAACGCGTGGCGCTATGAATTCAGAACGTAAGAGTCCCCCAGATCCTTACATGTTACTGTCAAGCCGCCAGCCTACTCTTCTCGGCGGCCCGCGTGTCGCGCCGTTGGTTCCTGCATAAAAATGTAAGCGTTGACGGAATCCGTACCTGTTTTCGCTGGCGCCACCCTCGACGTTGACCATGAAGCCTGCGGTACGTCCTCGATGGTCGGTAGTTACAACAGGACGGCACGGTCCTCGAGGTGGCCACCTAGGACGCCCATAGCGCGCCTGCTAGCAGCAAGAGCGGCGGCGCCGATGACTACCGGCTCTGCCGGGGCCATACGCGGCAGCGCTTCATCTGCTGCTGAGTGGTGATTCGGAAGCGCAACGGCAGCGGGTCCGGCTCTTCTCGGCGGTCGTGAACCCAGCTTCGGGACGCCCAGCCCACTGGGCATGCACGGGGGGAGGAATGCATCCTTCAGTTGGAGTGACTCCGAAGTAGGGCGAGGGCTTCCTGGCCGTTTCCGGCGGCGCTGACCTGCTGCGTCGCGCGACCGTCCGGCGGATCATCGCGCCGCGGTCCCCGCGTTCCCGGATTCAGTCATCACGGCCGGCGCCCGGCAGCCTGTCGTGGTTGGGGGTAAGGCACGGCGGCCTAGCTGACGGATCTGCGTCTAGCTGAGCGACGCTGCGATGAATGCGAGCGTCTGGGCCTCCAGGTGCATCTTCTCGCGATCTGAGAGCGCGCGGAGAGGTCCGCGGAGCAGGGTGGCGAGTCCGTGGACGGTCGCCCATGTCGGATACTGGACACCGGGCCGACGGGCGGGCTCCAGGAGCCCGGCCTCGACGAGCTCGTCGAGGGCGGTCTCGAGATAGTCCAACGGCCTCGGCATGGCGTTGCCGGCGGCGGGCGAGTGGTGGTCGGTCGCCGCGAAGGCGGTGTCGAAGAGGCCTGGCTCAGTGCGGGCAAATTCGAGGTACGCCTGGCCAACTGCGGTCAGCCGGCGTTGCGCGCCGGATGGAGTGCCCCGTCGGGCGCGCACTCGGCTCATCCCGTCGGCCATGCGCTGAGCGAGTCGTCCCACCGCGGCGTCGCGGACGGCCGCCAGGAAGGCGTCACGGTCGGCAAAATGGCGGTAGGCGGCGTTGGGAACGACCCCGACCATGCGCGTCACCTCGCGGAGGACAACCGCGTCAGGTCCGCCCGAGCGCGCGAGCTCGACGCCAGCCTCGACGAGTGCAGTACGCACCGTGCCACGCGGACGCGGTCCCCGGCGCGGAGATTTACTCGTCCGACTGCCGGTCTCCGTATCACCTGCCACCACTGTGCGAATTATAGTGGACAGCGCCCACAGATCTGCCTATAGTGGACAGCGTACACATATCGTTCAGACAGGGGTCACACTCGACGTCGAGGCCCAAGCTCCGTGACAACCATCTGAAGCTTGCAAGGGAATCCTCCAATGATCGATGTCCTTGATAGCGTGCTCGACCACTATCGCGCGACCGGCCTGACCGAGCGGCTGAAGGCGGCGCTCACTGCCCTCGGGCCCGAGGATCAGCGGCTGACGCCCGAGCAGCTGGGCGTCCTTGACCAGTTTCACACCCGTGGGCTCGCTGCGACCGCCCAGCTTGCGAAGTTGGTCGGGATCAACGCCGACATGTCGGTTCTTGATGTCGGCTCCGGCGTCGGCGGGCCTGCTCGCTATCTGGCCGCGACCTACGGGTGCCGGGTTACGGGCGTCGACCTCAGCGAGCCGTTCGTGGATGCCGCGCGCTACCTGACCAAACGCACCGGACAGAGCAGGCAGGTGTCGTTCCTGTCCGCCAGCGCGCTCGAACTTCCGTTTGACGACGGCCGCTTTGACGCCGTGTTGCTCCTGCATGTGGCGATGAATATCGCCGACCGTACGCAGCTCTATCGCGAGATCCGGCGCATGCTGAAGCCAGGCGGAAGGTTTGCAACCTTCGATGTCGTGTTGATCAACGGCGAACCGCACTATCCCGTCCCATGGGCGCGAACGCCAGCGACGAGCTTTCTCCTCACCGCCGCGGCGACGCGCGAGGCGATCGAATCGACCGGCTTCCGCACGCTCGCATGGCAAGACGACACCGAGGCCGCCAAGGCCTGGATCGCCCAATTGCCCGCGTCGGGCCCGCCGCCTTCGCTGAATCTCGGCGTCGTGATGGGGCCAGACTTCGCGGAGTTTTCCGCCAACCTGGGACGAAATCTCATGGACGGGCGGCTCGGGACTCTGACCGCTGGCTTCGACGCCGCGTAAGTCAAAACTTGATAGGAGGCCGAATGTCGGCAGCAACCATCTTCGAGATACACCTCATTCTAGGTTACGTTCCGTGGCTGCTCTGCGTCATTGCGTACGTCTGGCCTAGGCTCAAGACGATGGACCGGGTCGATGCACAACGCGCCATCGCCACCCTGCACAGTTTTCGCTTCTTCGGTCTCGTCTTTCTTGTTCCAGGCATCGTCGGCCCGAACCTGCCGGTCGACTTCGCCGCATTCGCCGCCTATGGCGATTTCGCAACCGGTCTACTGGCCATGCTCGCGCTCCTCAGCACAAGGATGCGTCCGCTCTTTTGGCTGTTTGTTGTCGCCTTCAACGTTGTGGGGGCTGGCGACATCATCGTCGACTATTACCACGGCATCCAGCTTGGTCTTCCAGCGCTGGCGGGGGAGTTGGGCGCCGGCTACGCGATCCTGATCATCTACGTACCCCTGCTGATGATCACGCACGTCGTCGCGTTCTATTTGCTGGCGCGTCCTCAGTCCAAGGCGGTTCGGCTTCTCGCCGGGGCTGTGGCAGGCAGTCGTATATGACAGCTGCCGAAGCCGCCGCCCGCATTCGAAGATGCGCGATCGTGAGTCGGTCGCTCAGACATTTGTTCAGCACTGCGTGCACTGGTGCGCCATCCGTTTTGTGATGTAGTCAATGACTTTTAGTACGTAGGAGGTTGACACCGCCCATGCGTTCCACCGCCACAACCCGGAGCGTCGCCCAGCTCTTCGGCGCCTTCGCCCTCGTCGCCCTCGGCACCGCCCTGGTCATGGCCACCGACCTGCTTTTGCCCAACGTCACCGAGAGCGGCCTGCAGCAAAACGCCGTCCGCCTCGCGGTCCTGGCCGTCCTTCTGTGCGGCGCTTGGCTCGCCCTGAGCCGCGCCCAGTTCGGCGGCCGGGCCCGCCTGACCGCCTGGCTAGCCATCGCCGTGCCGTTGCTCGTCTGGCAATCCGTCGTCTGGTGGCTTGCCCTCGCCGGCGCATTCCAGGGCCTTCCAGGGCCGAATTCTCCCCGCTCCGCTGCTGATCGGTCTCCCCATTCTCTTGAACTCCAACACCATCGGCCAGATGCTCGACGCAACGCCGCCGTCCTGGCTCGTCGGCCTGCAGGTCTATCGCGTTTTCGGCAGCGCCTTTTCTGACCGGCTGGCTCGCCGAAAACCTGCCAGCCATCTCCGCGGTCCCCGCCGGAGCTGGCGATACGCTCGTCGGTCTGCTGGCGCTGCCGGTGGCCCTGCTACTGGCATCACCAGCGCGTGGCGCACGCGGCGTAGCGGTTGCCTCGAACGTGCTCGGCATCCTGGACCTCGTGGATGCCGTCACGCTGAATGCGCTGACTACACCTGGCGGGCTGCAGATCGTCCCAGATCGCGTGGATCTCGTGGCGGCGTTTCCGCTGGTGCTGATTCCTGCCTTCGGGGTGCCGCTGTCAGTGATGCTGCATTCCCTCTCGCTTCGCCAGCTCCGCCGCCTGGGTCGCCGCAACGTCACGGGTCTGCCACCATTGTCGACAGCGGCCGCTCCAGTCTGATCGGGCGGTCGAGCCCAACTGGAGTCCGTGCAACGGCCGCGCCAGGCGCGCGCGGTTACGGCTCCACGTGGTCTGGTAGTCCGAACTGCGCGAAGAGGTCTGGGCGTCGGAACGACGTAATGTCGGCGATCAGGTTGTCTGCAATGGTGAGCACCGTCACCGCCTCCGCGACGAAGTTTTGCGTCCTCTCGTTCCACAGATACTCACCGAACGCCGGCTGCCCATTGGCGCTGACGGGCAGGAGTCTCCAGCGCTTGTCGGCGGCGAGCGCGACGGCACGTAGGAAGCTCGCGACCGCATCCTGGCCCCGGTACCACGTCGGTCTGGGTGGCATCGTGATCGTTGCGTCGTGGGCGAGCATGGCGACCACGGAGCCGACGTCCGCCCGTTCCCACGCGTCGACGAAGCAGTCAACGATCTCGCGCAGCCGCTCGTCTCCGAGTGCATGCAGGGTGGCTTGCTGGCTTCGTGCGGGCAGTCGGTCGTCGACAGTCTTGTGCGCGCGCTGGAGCGCCGTGTCGACCGCGGCCGGAGTCATCTCGAGTGTGGCGGCCACCTCTTTTGCCGAGAAGCCGAGTACGTCGCGGAGGATCAGAACCGCGCGCTGCCTGCCGGGGATGTGTTGCAGGGCGGCGACGAACGCGAGCTCGACGCTCTCGCGCTGCTCGTAACGGGCATCGGGAGACGGGAGTCGATCCTCGAGTTCGAGGCCCATATCTGGGTAGGGCTCCAGCCAGATGGACTCGACGAGTGGTTGCGCCAGCGGATCGTGAGGGTCGGCCGCGGGACCGTAGTCGACTGGAAGCACCCGCTTGGGCCGTCGCTCGATCGCCTTCAGGCAGGCGTTGGTGGCGATCCTGTAGAGCCAGGATTTGAGCGAGCTGCGGGCTTCGAATCGGGGCAGCGCTCGCCACGCGTTCAGCAGCGCTTCCTGGAGCGCGTCCTCGGCGTCCTGAACCGAGCCGAGCATCCGATAACAGTGGGCCTGCAGCGCCGGAAGATGTGGGACGACCAGTTGGCTGAACGCGCCTTCGTCGCCGCGACGGGCTGCCTCGAGCAGCGTTTCTTCGCTGTCGTCCACTACTGCCAGCCTTTCTGCTGCCAGAGCGCGACTTGGCCGACCTCGGGCGTCGTGATCACGCTCCGCCAGCCCGCCGGGCCCTCCCGAGGCTCGAGGAGCAAGGAGGCTCCGAGTTGTCGCGCCAGATGGGTGGCCGTGTCGATCTGGGCGACCTCGACGTAGGGCAGCCAGATCGCGTGCTGGGTGCCGCACTCAACGATTCCACCTCCGAGATTGTTGCCGAGCTCGAGCGCGAGGTACGAACCGTTCACGATCTCGATCTGCTCTGCGCGCCAGCCGCATAGCGTCGCATAGAAAGCGCGGGCGCGGGCCAGGTCGGCGGTATGCAACTCGAGGTGCACGACGGGGTTCCTCGGGACCGCAGCAGTCATGCAGATTGCTTGATGCCCCGACCAGGTGTACGTGGCGACGCCACGGCGAGACGGTACTCGGCGTTGAGACTTTGTGTCTCAAAGTTCATTGCGTCGTCCTTTCGATTCCGGTGTCCGAGTGCGACCTGACCGCCCTCTACCAACAGAGATCCGCTGACGCGCCGAAATCCAACGCGCGTCGTGGTGATCTCTCTATTCACGACCGGCACGAGCCCGGGCGCGGGCATGCGGCGCAGTCCTGGCGAGCCGGTGGGCCGCCGGCGAGATCCGGCGGGACCGTTGGATTTCGCGACGCGACTGGATCTCTCTTGGTGACCGCGCCGAGTGCACCGACCGCGGACGTACACAGATTTCCGGGCTGTCCGCGATCCACGGAGGGTCCGCAACGTATTGGGAGTGTCTCATGACAATCGAAGGCAAAGCAGTTCTGGTCACCGGCGCCAATCGCGGCATTGGACGGGCCCTGGTCGAGGAAGCATTGAGCAGAGGTGCGAAGCGGGTGTACGCCGGTACACGCCACCCCTTCGCCCACCCGGACGAGCGCGTCACCCCGCTGATGCTGGACGTGACCAACACCGCCCAGATTGAGGCGGCTGTCGAGACAGTTGAGTCTCTTGACATTCTGATCAACAACGCCGGCGTCGCTCTCTACGACGACTTGAGCGATCGCTCGGTGCTCGAACAGCACCTCGCCGTCAACCTCTTCGGGACGTACGGCGTCACTCAGGCTTTTCTGCCGATGCTGATTCGCTCCGGCGGAGCGATCGTCAACAACGTGTCGATGATGGCCATGGCCCCACTTCCGATCACTCCTGCCTATGCCGTCTCAAAGGCAGCAGCGTTCAACCTGACCCAATCACTGCGTGCTCTTCTGGCAAGCCGCGGGGTGAAGGTCCACGCCGTCCTGACCGGGCCCACAGACACCGACATGACCCGTGGCTTCGATATTACAAAGGCCTCTCCGGAGTCAGTTGCACGAGCCATTTTTGACGGAGTGGAGAAGGGCGACGAGGAGATCTTCCCAGATCCCACGTCGGAGGTCCTGGCCGAGAGCTGGCACGGGGGTATGGCGAAGGCGCTGGTCCACGAGTATGCGGCCTTCGTACACGCACAGGCCGCCGCATAGCCAAGCCATCACCTTTAAGACAGTCACGCGCAGAGTCAAAAGGAGAACAGAACCATGAACGACTTCACCACTTCATTTGTCGTCGACCAATCCCCTGTGAAAGTTTTCGAGGCCATCAACAACGTTCGTGGATGGTGGGGCGAAGACGTCGAGGGTAGTCATGCCAATGTCGGCGACGAATTCACGTATCGCGTCCAGGACGTCCACTACTCCAAGCTCAGGGTCATCGAGCGCATCCCGAACGAAAAGGTCGTGTGGCTCGTCCTGGAGAACCACATGAACTTTGTTGAGGACCAGACCGAGTGGGTGGGCACGACGCTCAGCTTTGACATCGCCGAAAAGGGCGACCAGACCGAAGTCCGCTTCGCTCACCTGGGGTTGTTACCCCAATTCGAGTGCTTCGGTGTGTGTTCCAACGCCTGGGGCTCGCTCATGGGGAGCAGCTTGCCTAGCTTGATCGCTACCGGCACGGGGCACCCCTACAAGTAGGAGGACACCATGAGCAACCTCTCCGGCAAGACCACGATCGTGGTTGGCGCGAGCCGCGGCCTGGGCCACGGGATCGCTACAGCCTTCGCCGCCGTGGGCGCCAGTGTGGTCGCCGTTTCTCGCACCGCGGCGGCGTTTCCCGAGCGGGCCAACGGGTCTGCCACCATCCAGCTCGAGGTCGCCGATGCCGGCGACGCGACAGTGGCAGCCAGCCTCCTCGACCGATACGAGCCGGAGATCATCATTCTGGTGGCCGGCGCACTCCCATACATGCGTCCGCTGCAGCACCAGACGTGGGAGACGTTCTCCGTCAACTGGGAGACCGATGTCCGGATCACGTTCCAGTGGCTGCGCGAGTCTCTGCTGAAGCCGCTGCGGCCCGGCAGCAGAGTGGTCGTGATCAGCAGCGGTGCCGCGCTGAATGCCAACGGGTCACCGCTCAGCGGCGGGTACGCCGGGGCCAAGGCCACTCAGGGCTTCATAACCGGCTACGCCCAGGACGAGGCGGCGCGCGCCGATCTCGGCATTAGCTTTGCCACGGTACTGCCCCAGTTCGCACCGATGACCGGCGTTGGCCGGCCGGCAGTGCAGGCGTACGCGGGTCGCGCCGGCCTCTCGGTGGAGGATTTCCTCCGCGCGCAGCCGTTCCCGATGCTCAGCCCAGAGATTGCGGGGACGGCGCTTGTCGAGTTGGCGCAGACAGATGCTGACAGTGTATCCCTGGCTTATGTGCTGAACGGGACTGGGCTGCACAAGGTTGGCTGAGCCGGCGCGCTCTACATCTACGCGAAGCGATCCAGCTCGACCGAAGCTGGGTCGCAGTCGCGGGGGGTCGGCGGACTAGCTGCGTCACGCTGAATCAGCCGAGGGCGAAATCCACGAGCACCGGTGTCCCGTGGCGGTGACGATCCACCGAAGGTGTGAGGAGGACCGGTGTCCCAGGGCGGTCCACGATCCACGGAAGTCAGGGAGTTGGAGCGGATCAGCTGGTCAACTCACCAGGGGCGGCGTGATTGTCCCCGGCACGCGTTCGCCGCGGTCCTGTAGCACCCTGTGGAACTCCAACATCAGCGAGGATGTGCGAATTCTGTCATCGCTTGCATTCGACGCTGGGTCCAGATTGTAGACCCGCAGGTTGCCGCGTCCGCGCGGCATCGCTCCGATGTGCTCTTCGCAAAGGCCGCGCCTCCCGGACCACTCCAAAGCGAAACAACCTTGGGGCCTGCTGCCTCCGCACCTCCAACCATCCTTCGCTCGGACTGCCACGACGTCGCGTTTCGCAGGTCCTTAGATTGCAACGCCTGGTCCACCAACGCCCCGATTCATCACATGCTGGTTTCCGAGTGCAGGTGTTCACCGACGAATCAGGGCGTTATCCGCACCCACACCGCGTAGAAAGCGCCGGGCGGTCATCCGAGCGCGCTCGCATAAAGATCTGCCGGCAGTAAAGCCTCGGGTAGCGCCCATTTCCCTGACTCGCTCGCCTTCCACGTGCTTGTCAGTTGAATGTCAATAGACTCGTCGCGTGGGTGAAAGGGAATCCGCACTTCCTCTCACTGGAACACGGTTTCCAGTTTGCCTTCCACTTTGGGCTGAGTCGGTCCGGTACGACTTCGGTTTGCCGAGTGCAAGAATACGCGTAAACCATGTCACTTCTGGCCGGCCGCGCGACTGCCCTCACCGTCCGACCTGTAGTCCGCCAGGCCGTCACCGGATTTGGATTTGCCGGAGAGCCAACTTCCACTGGCCGTTGATAAGCTAGCCGAACTGGGCGCGTCTCGTCCACAGCTAGCCAGCCGTCCGATAGCCGCATCTAACCTTCGGCAACAAGATTCGCCAAGCCTCCTCCTCGGCATCGAGAGATGAACTCGGCACTGCGGTCCAGCTTTCGTCGACTTTGCTGCTCGCCAGCCATGTGAGCTAATCCGTTCAGACGACTGGTTCTTCTGCGCCGGTATGGCTGGGCAGATCGTCCACCGTGAGTACCCCTTTTCGCGTCGCCACCAGATCGCCGAACTCGACCGTCGTCATATCTCCACGGCTGCATCGGATCACGGCTTCCGCCAGCACGTCAGTAGGCATAAGCAGAATCTTCCGGTCCCCACCCTCTCTCGCGATGGCATTTGCATTCTTCTCCGCAAGAGATTCAAACCGCGGACGTCCGACGCATACGCAATTCACCGGGTTCAGCCCAGCCCCTTGTCCCATAACGTCCTCAGCCTTTGTCCACCTGATCGGCTTGCTGTCGTCTTGCGATCCTGTCGCCGACACCACTACGGTGCCTGTTTCCGTTGCAACCTGAATGTCTTCCTCACCATGTGGCTGGTGCAATAGACGTACTGCATGTAGACCTGCGGTAATAAAGGCATCGCGAACTGCCTCTTCTAAGGCCGGGCCTGTCGCTGTGTACAGAGCTTCAATGAGCGTCGGTGCGACGCCAACTTCACCAGCCGCATGAAGGTGCCCAGAGTGTTTTCGCCGAAGCGACGCAACTGTTTCGCGCTGGATCGCTTCCTTGAACGCCTGCGCCAATGCGGGCGAGAGGGCTTCTTGCAGCGATATTGGATCGGCCTCCAATAAGTCATCCGGCGATGTGATGCCCAGGTGGTGCAATCGCATCAAAGCCTCTCGAGAGACACCGGGAGGCCTCAACGCTGCCAATGTGGCCATTGCAGACGGGAGCCCATGCTGCGCTTTGAGCGCAAGGTCTTGAACAAATCGAACTTGCGCCTTATCGGCGCCTTGAGCTTGCGCAGCGGCGGCTAGAGTCTGAAGTAACCAAGCAGCGCTGCCTCCCATCCCGCGAAGTCGTTCACGACTCATGTGGAAGTCGGTCTGCAGCGTACGCGTGTCATCACCGTTCATCCATCTGAGAAGGCACATGGTCTGCTCAAGTGCTTGCTGCTCGGATTCGGACTGAACGAAGGCGTCAATCGCCTCACCAAGCGGTGACTCATGCGCATGTCTGACGCCCCTAAAATCCCATCGCGTGTGCATCCGGTTTCGCGCGGCGTACGGACGATTTCCACTCTCCGGGCATCTCGCTATCTCGTACACCACGTCGGCCGCGTGGATCTCACCGTCACTAAGTCGGCCGACCACATTGTTCAGTCCGATGGCTGTGCTCAAGCCAACGCCCGAGCCCGCCAACACATGTGCGGTCCGCGTGGCGAGTAACTCCCCGTGACGGTCGACAACAAGTCTCGATGACACGGCTGCACCTACCGCCTCGGCAACTGCCGAACGGACCGTCTCAGGCCCGCCCTCGTTTTGATAAAAGCTCAAGTAGGCGTACGTTGCGCACACGAAATCGACAAGCGCGTCCTCACTTCTTGCAACCTGGCCCGCAAGCAGCCGGAACACAAGATCGTGTAACGGCGCCCTCGGAATCTGGCTCTCGATGGGTTCGACAGGACCCAGCAGGTAATGCCGGAATAGTTGAGCTCGGCGCAAATCGTCTCGAGCAAGCAGAATCGCGAGGCCTTCGGTCCGAAGATTCAGCCGCCCGGCGCGGCCGGCGGAGTTGCGATACTCCGCGACCGCAATTGGCTCCTGTCTCCAACTGCCACCCACTTCCGGAACCGGTCGCTCCACATCCGCAACGATAACCACGTCCGCAGGCATATTCACACCCATGGCGAGCGTAGTCGTCGAAACGAGAATCCGCACGACACCTGACCGAAATGCCCCCTCGACTACCCGCCGTTCGTCCGCACTCAAGTCTGCGTTATGGAACGCCACGCCACTCGCGAACAAATCGGCTAGCTCCTTCACGACATCGGCATCTTCGAGCGCGAGCAGGAGCTCATTCAAACTGACGCGAACGCCCCGAGCTGTGCGCTGGCCCGCGAGCATGTGAGCCATGCTCCGCGTCTTCGATACCGCCGTACGGAAAACTACTACCTGACGTCCGGCCTCCGCATGCTTGAGGGCAAGCCGAACGGCCAACATTTCCGTATCTGCGCACGGCTCGGCCATTTCTGCTTGAACCCGTTCGCCATTCGCTTTCAGGACGAGTGCGATACCAGACTGAGCCGAGCATACGGCCTGATTCAGCGGGACAGGTCGCTCGGAGTTCATGACAACCTGCGCGTTAAGCCATTTGTCCAGCCTATTCAGCTCGTCAAGAGATGCCGATAGAACTATCAGCCGAGGCTTCGAAGGAGCGAGCAGGATCTCCGTAACAAGTACCTCGAGGTCGGTACCTCTCTGTTTGTCGGCGATCATCTGGCCCTCGTCGATTACGACACAACCGCATCTTGTGAGTAGCCCCGGCACCTGGACAATCAGTGCGGCAAGTTTCTCATAGGTGAGCACCGCCAGATCGAAGTATCCGTGCCGGATGTCTTCGTCATGTTCGAGTTTGTCACCCGTAGAGATCACAACGTTCATCAAATCGCCGTAGCGCTCGCGCAGCCGGAAGTAATGCTCCTCTGCAAGCGATTTCATCGGGACAGAAACAAAAACATGCCGTTGCCCCGTCATGGCGATTTGCGCGGCCGCCATCTCCCCAATCAATGTCTTGCCGCTGGATGTTGGAGCGACCACAAGCATGTTTCGCCGTCCCGTCAGAATTCCTGCCTCCGCCGCTGCGGTTTGGACCGCGGTTAGGTCGGTCAAATCGCGTTTCCAAGCATCGACGAGTTCCTGCGGTGCTTCGAGGTCACTTACTCTCACGACATTCCTCGTAAAAGGGCCGGATGATAAGCGATAGGAAGTGTGCCGCGTGACCTATTCAGCCTGGGCAATGCGTTGCCACTGCACTCGCCTCTCGATCGTGTGTGCTGTCGGCGTTCCAATCAATTCGGTTCTACGACCTCCGCAGTTGGCCCCAGTGACGCACAAGTCAGTGAGCCTCCAGAGCGATGGCGGCCCGCTCCAGCGGGGCCTCGTGTGGTTGACTGTAGATGCGCACGGTATCGAGTCTCTCGTAGCCTAACCACGCCGCCACTGTAGGCAGGTCAGTCGACTCGACCAGGCGCCCCGCGGTGTCATGGCGGAAACGGTGCGGCTGGACGTGCTCAACCCTTGCACGGATCCCGACATCCCGTATGAGGTAGCGGATGCCACGCTTCCCGCACGGATCAGCGCAGCGCTCGTCCTAGCAGCACCGCATTACGAATCGGACAAAACTGCCTTGTGTACGATAACCGCCGATGCCGCGCGCTGAGTCAAACGTGACCACGCGCTCGCTGGCCGTGCGAAGCTCACGCGAACTGTCCGATTCGAGTCGCCAGTCGCGTTCTGTACGATCCGCGAGCAGCAAGCATTGGCAGCCACCCGAGGGACTCTCGCCCGAGGAGGTGCGCGCGGTCATCGCCGCGGCGAGCTGCGAGCGCGATCGTCTGCTCCTACGCGTCCTCTGGGCGACCGGTGCGCGCATCTCAGAGGTGCTCGCGCTGCGGCCCAATACGCGGGCATTGGTGCTGATCCAACGCTTAACATGCATCGTCGTGGGGTAGGTGATGGCCCGTAGCCGAGGAGTCGCAAAGGTATTGATAGGGCAAGACAGAAACCGCCCAGATGACGGCGAGGCCGCCCCGGAGCCAGAGGCGCCGCCCGAACACGACAAAGCTGCCGCTACTGAAACTGCGGGCGAGGGCATAGAGGAGCCGTCTTTTGCGTCCTACATGAACACGCTCATGACTGGTGATGATCGTGAGATAAAGGATGTTCTTGCGGCCGATATCTTACGGATACCCGAACTGGTGAAGCTGACCAAGAGATACTTTGTTCTCGCGCTTATCGATCTGTTCGACTCGATTAATTCATGGCACTCAGACAGAATCTACAACGCGCTATCGGAAGGAAATGCCCAAAAGTCGCGCGACATTCTGCTGATACTGGTAAGTTATGGCGGTAGTGCTGAGCCAGCGTACCAGATGAGCAAGCTTTGCAAGCAATTCGCAAATAAGAAGCTTGTTGTTGCAGTGCCTAGGATGGCAAAATCAGCAGCAACACTGATGTGTCTCGGGGCAGACGAGATTCATATGGGACCTTTGGGCGAGCTTGGTCCAATTGACACCCAATTAGGAGGGCTCCCTGCGCTCGGCGTTCGCGACGCGCTGCGTACCATTGCGTCACTATCCCAGGACTTTCCCGGCAGTAGTTCCATGTGGGCGCAATACCTCCAGCGAGCAGTAAGCGTACAGCAGATTGGCTACTACGATCGGATTACTCAATCGACTCAGCAATATGCGGAGCGCCTGCTAGCGAATAAGGCCAAGTGACTTCCGAACTCACCCGAGGCGGTGGCCAACACGCTTGTACATGCGTACAAGGATCATTCCTTTGTGATCGACGTTGAGGAAGCTCAGCAGGTCCTGGGCCAAGCATGGGTCAAGGCACAATCACCAGAGCTTGAAGTTGCTGAAGCTGTTTATCGGAAGCTGGATTTACCTCAGCTGATATTGGACGTAAGACGCAGGAAAAATCTATCCATGACTGGCACAGTTTCAGACGCGGGGTCGATCTGGCTGGTTGACAAACGATGATCGTCTGTTGAGAGACGATTAGGGTGTCCGACCCAATTGCCTCAGCGGAGAATGTCACCCGGCCGCAGGTTGTTGCCTCACCGAAGATGACACCGTGGCATCAAGTTCGGTGGATGGAGGATATGGCAGTCCGGGAGGCATCGTCGTAGTAGCTCCGGCGGTGGGCATGTG
>WNGB01009268.1_pt1 | contig 13843 bp, 12 predicted proteins | sample 5400681 | NCBI WGS metagenome assembly WNGB01 (sample SAMN13153367, study PRJNA577476) | soil metagenome | isolation source: 115 cm soil or saprolite under grassland replicate 2 | place: USA:California | collected 2016-06-15 | reverse complement strand
CTGGCACTGGGTTCCTTCCGCTGCGTTCTGGATCCGACATCCGGGAACGTACTCGGATCGGGTCCCTCAATTCTCCCGGCAGCGGTTGGTCAGGTGAAGGAACAGCGCTTTCGACTCACCCCAGAAGATCCACACCCCCTAGAACTCGTACGCGGCGCGTTCGATGGGCGAGACGCGAAACACCACGAACTCGTCAGGGAGATCGCTCGCCACTACCCGGATGGGGCGTCGCTGCTCGACCCGTTCTCGGGACGCGCCATGATCCCTCTCGAGGCGGCACGGCTTGGCGTCAGAACATGGGGCATCGATTACTCACCGGTCGCCACGCTCGCCGGCGCTCTTCTGGCTGACCACCCACTCCGAGACTGGTCGCAGGAACCGCCGCTGCCGTTCGAGGACTACCTCCCCAACCCGATGGCCGATCGCTTGCTCTACGACGTGGAGTTCGTCCTAGATCTCGTCGGCCGACGCTTCGAGCTGGCGATGGGGGACTTCTATCCCCTTCACAACCGCAAGCGGCCATGGGGCTACCTCTGGTCGATGACGCTGCCCTGCCAGGAGTGCGGCCGCAGGTTCCCCCTCACTGGTTCGCTCGTGCTTCGTCACCCACTCCCGAGGAAGAACGATCCCGGCCAGAGCTACCGCATCGAGGTCGACCGTACGAGCGGCACATTCTGGGCAGCAGTCCACGAGGGTCCACCGACGGGGACGCCGACGCTGACCAAGGCACCTGGCGCCGTCGGCAAAGCAGCCGTCTGCCCGTTCTGCGAGCACGTGCACTCATTGGCAATCCACCGTCGCCTGGCCGTCGAAGGCCTCGGGCAAGACGTCATCGTCGTCGGTGCTGACATCGACGAGACGTACGGTAAGGTATTCAGGGAGCCAACGAACGAGGAAGTAGCGGCTGCTGAGCGCGCTGAGAAGGCGCTTACGAACGAGCCGGACTTCGCGCCTGGCGTGCCAGCGGTTCCAACAGAGCAGGTGCCGGTCGGAAACGGTCGATTCATCACGCCTCTTGTGTATGGGGCAACGGACTTCGGAAAATTCTGCAATGCCCGCCAGACCCTTGGGTTTGTGCGACTATGCCGCATCATTGCGGAGATCGGAGAACGGCTTCTTGGCGCAGTGACCCCGGAGTACGCGGCTGCCCTCACCGGCTACTGCGGCGCTGCACTTGCCCGCAAGATCCGCCGGGCGACGCGGGGCGCTCGACTAGGCCCGAGAAACGATCCCCGCAGCAACCGGGTCGATGTACGGGATCTCTTCGAGAACGAGGCGAGCATCGCTTTCAACCATGACTACTTCGAAGCCGGTCTTGGTGACGGACCGGGGACTTGGCCCTCAATCAGCGACGACACCGTGGCGACGCTTCGTCAGCAGATCCATCGGGCCCCGGGACGGAGAGCACGCATCGAGCGTGGCTCCGCACTGTCGCTCCCGCTGCGAGACAACACGATCGATGCGGTCGTCACTGATCCGCCGTACGACGAGATGGTGCCATACACCGACTCGTCGGACCTCTTCTACGTCTGGCTGAAGCGCGCGCTGCACATTACACATCCCGATCTCGTTGTGACCGCCGATCCCCGGGGAGTCCAGGAAAAGGCGGAGGAGATCATCGTCAAACGGACGACGAGCGAGGAACGCAACGAGCACCGCACGCGGGAGTTCTACGACGCGAAGATCGCGGAGGCGTTTACGGAGGCCCGCCGGGTCGTGAAGCCCGATGGCGTCGTCACGATCGTGTTCGGTCACGGCGACCCCGACGTGTGGCATCGACTCCTGACCGCCATCGACGCTGCAAAGCTTGTACTGACGGGTTCATGGCCGGCTCGCACGGAGAAGGGCGGCAAGGCCGGATACTCAAACATCACGACGACGCTCACGTTGGCGTGCCGCCCGGCACCGGAGGAACGCGAACGTGGACGAGTCGCAGAGGTCGACGCGGAGGTCCGGCGCGTGATTGCCGAGCGTGTGCCTCTGTGGGATGCGGCTGGCCTTGCACTCACAGACCAGCTCATGGCCGCCGCTGGCCCGGCGATGGAGGTCGTCGGCCGATACTCGGTCATCCTCGACAAACGTGGCGAACCGGTGACACTTGATCGCTACCTCCCGCTCGCTCGTCGCGCCGTAGAGGAGGCAGCCGATATCAAGATCGATGCCCTCCCGCTCGGCACATTCGACCCACGGACGCGGTTCGGGCTGTTCTGGGCTCGCCTCTACGGCCGCGCCGTCACTGCCGGTTCCGAGGCGCGATGGCAGCGGCTTGCATCCGACCTCGCCGAGGCCGACACCCAGGGCATCCTCACGACGGTTTCGAACGGCGTGCGCCTGGCTACCGCCGAGGAGGCGGTGACGGAGGTCGATGACACCTCAGCGAGCATCGACATCGCGTTCGTACTGGCAGCCGCCGGCAAGAGCGTGACTCGGGCAGCAGAGGTCTTGGCGACCACCGGACGTGCCGGGGACCCTTACCTCTGGGCTGCTCTAGGCGAGTTGAGCCGCGCCGTCCCTGAAGCGGACCCAGACGGCGATGCATGGACATGGCTCGTGCGCAACAGGGCGACCCTGATCGAGGCATCGGGGGATCGGTCGCTGGCTCGCCAAGCAGAGACAGCCCGCCGCGAGCAGCAGAACACGCAGGGAACGCTCTTCGGAGGAGAGACCTGATGGCCCGACCGACGCCTTGGTGGGACGTGATGCGACTCCGGGACGAGGTCGTCTCCGCATCGGGCGCTATCGAAGACGTTCAGATGTCACTCTTCAACGCGGTCCACGGCGCAGGCGGAGCGCGAGCGCCCTACTCCGACGCCGCCTACTACGGCGACATCACGTATCCGTCGCCAAGCCTCATCGAGCTCATGGCGCAGATCGCCGTCCGGCTCGCCGCATTGGGGCGCTTCGAGTCGGCCCGAGCGTTGTGGCGTCTTGATCAGGGTATGGGTGGCGGCAAGTCCCACGGCCTAATCGGGCTGTGGCACTTGGTCGCCCATCCCAAGGACTTCGGTGCGACCGAGCTTGGCCATCAGGTGTTCGGCCGAGCCCGCGAGATCGCAAGTGACAGCCTTCCAAGTGATCTCCATCGCCCGATCGCGGTGGTGCTCTCGTGCGACAACATGACTCCGGGCAAGGGAGACCAAGATCTCGACGGGCCCGCCGAGACGCTCGGCGAGCGGTTCCTGTGGCGATTGTTCGACGGCGCCCCGAAGCTCTACCGCGAATATCGGCAGCACACGGGCAACAAGGCCAAGCTGGCGGAAGCGATCAACGCGGTCGGCCGGCCGGTGTTGATCCTCGTCGACGAGATCTTGGATTACATCCGTCAGGCGACGGTCAGCAACGTCCAAGGCCTGCTCGAGCGGGACATGGCATTCATCCGTGCCCTACTCGACACCGTCAACGACGTCCCGAACTGCTCGATGGTTGTCGTGATGATCGCGTCCGACAAGGACCACATCGTCATGAATGACCTAGGAGACCGCTGCCGGGACGAGATCCACGACCTGCTGGTCCGGAATGGGCGTACTGCAACGGTCACGACTGCCAATGACTTCGCAGAGATCATCAGGCGGCGACTGTTCGATCACGCCCCGCCTGCCGAGGTAGTGCACGCCACGGCCAAGACGTTCGTCGACCCGGCCAAGGGAGGTTGGCGGTCGGAGGTCTTCAACCGTCTTGCATGGGCAAGCGAAGCCGAATTCGACCAGAAAGTAGCTCGCAGCTACCCGTTCCATCCAGCGCTCATCGACCTCGCTGAGCACGAGTGGTCGCTCTCGACCGGGTTCCAGCGAGTCCGCTCGACCATCCAGATCTTCGCCGCCGGCGTCTTCGCCCAGCAGCTGCGCGCCGAAGCCGACGGCTGGACGCCGCTGCTGATCGGTCCAGGCGATCTACCTCTCTCGAACCGCGATGTTCGAGAGGCGCTGCTTAACTCGGGCCTAATCGACGACCAGCGGACCGTCGCCAGCTACCGAGAGATCGCAGCGACCGAGGTCGTCCACGATGACGACTACCGCGGCACAGCTCGCCAGCTTGATCTCAAGCGGGAAGGAGCTCTCTTTGAACAGGCCAACCCCCGTGCCGCCGAGCGGATGGCGACGGTGCTGTTTGTGTACTCGATCGGGCAGCGACCGCAGGGGCGGCGTGGCGCAACCGAGCCAGAGCTTAAGGCCGCGAGCTTTGTTCCGGACGCCTCGTACGCCACAGGTGACGCCGAGATCATCCTCGCTGAGCTTCGCTCTCCAGACACCGGGCTCGCCGCGCTCGAGGAGCTGCCTGGACGGGGTGGACAGTCACCGCGTCTCATCCTATCGACGCGGCAGACTCTCAACATGTTCTTCCGCGCTCAGCGCAACGCCATCTCGGACGACGAACGCGACGCGGAACTGGCGGAGACGGTGTGGAAGCTGGCGAAGACCGGACCCTTCAAGGCCAAGGTGCTTGTCGAGGCCCCCGCCGATGCGCAGGATCCGCGCCCCCTGCGGGAGATCCTCGCCGCAGCGGGTATCGACGACGCCCGTACCACTCGCTTGGTCATCCTCGACCCCCGCCGGTTCAGCTTCCTCAACGGTGTCGACGAGGAGACACGGAGCGCGGTGCGGGCGGCGCTGGGAATAGGGCCAGACAAGCTCCCTGTCGGGTGGGCATCGTCCGCAGTCTTCGCCGTGGTTAACACACAGCGCCGCGCGTTGGCTCGAAACCACGCCGCCGCATACCTTGCGTGGACTCGCGTCGCCGACATCGAAACAGTCCGCGCCGACAAGGAGCTGACCGAGAAGGCACGGCGGGACATCGAGGAAGCTCGTCGCCGACTCGAGAAGGCGGTTCGCGACTCCTACCAGCACGTCGTCTACCTCGGCGAGGATGAGGGGAACCGGGTCGACGCCAGCATCAGGTTCGACAAGGAGGGCCAGTCGTCTCTTGACGGCTCCATCGTGTGGGCGGCCCTGAGCGCCGCCGAGAAGGCTTTCGGTGTCGGTGAGTTCGACGCCAAGGCCCTGCTACACAATCTTAGGGCGGAGGACTGGGGTCGACCACTGAGCGAGGTACGTGACGCGTTTTGGAACACGCCCCGCCTGCCTCTGCTGCCCGGAGGTGACGATGATCTCCGACGGGCGATCTGGGAAGCCCTACAAGCAGGTGAGCTCCGCCTGGTCGACAAGGACGGCGCTGAGCGGATTGCCCTGGGCTCCGCAGACATCAACGTCGGCTCGGCTGGGCTCCGGCTGGTCAAGCCGACCCCTGTGGAGGCCGAGATCGCAGTGCCTGATGTGGTCGGGAAGGAGCGGCTCGCGGCCCGCATCGCTCTAGAATCCGTCGGCCTCCGGCTCGAGGGCGTGGGCAACGAAGTTGTCGCAAGCCAGACGCCGCCTCCGGGCACGTTGGTAGCGCCCGGCACTGTGGTCAGCGTGACCTTCAGACCGAGAGAAGGCCCTGCGCCGAAGCAGGAGTTTCAGGTGTCCGTCACTTTGAACACCAGTCTGACCGACAACCAGCGGCGTGAAGCGGCGCGGCTCCTGCTCAGCACGCTCTCGGCGGTCACCGACGAGGACGCCAGCCACATCCAGCTGAGCGTGAAGATCACGACTAGCGAGACCTCGAAGGAGGAGATCCTCGATCGAGGACAGGCTGCGGGCGGTCACACGGCAGAAATCGAGCTGTAGACGATAACGGGAGCGCACGACACGGAGATGCACAGGGTCGGTGCGTCACGCGTCGGAGACAGACGGCCAGCGCACCGTGATCACGATCGAATCCTTCTCGGCCTGCCAGTGGTGGTTGATCCCCGGCCCCCACAGCGCGAAGTCACCCTCGTTCTCCAGCGTGAACGAGCCAACCGAGAGGTCGAGGCGGAAGCGGCCGCTCACCAGCAGCAGCAGCGTGGTGCGCTGCTCGTCGGTAACCCAATCGTCCCGGCCCTCACCTGCCGGGTGGACGCCCCACTTGACCTCGACGTCGCGAGAGGCCCGGACGCCGTCGGCTTCGCCGAGGAAGTGGCCGATCAGCCACCCGCGGTGCTCCTGCCCGTCGGTGTGAGCATTCCCGACGTACCAGTTCTCCGCCATCATGCCTCCACGTCGATCTCGGGTACGGTCACTCGTGACGCGGTGTCCAGCTCGGCCATGCGGCGAAGCCCTTCGATGAGGGCGAACAGGCCCTCGTTGCTCCACCGCGGGTCGAGCATCAAGTCTTGCAGACCGGCCGCGTCGCGGCTGGAGTACAGCCTGACCTGGCGGATCTCCCAGTTCGCTTCGATCTGCCCGCCGAACCGTGTCCACCACTCATCGTCGTTGATGACGATCAGGCACGGGAACTCGTAGTTGCCAGTGAGCAGGTTCACCCCAAAGCCCACACACTCAAGCCGGTAGGCGCTCGGGTCCTGGTGGTCGAGGAGCCAGCGCAGCGGCTCGCTGAGCAGGTCGGTGTGGAACGGGTCGACCTTTCGCAGTCCCTCGTCGAAGACGTTGCCCAGTTCGTCGCGCCCGAGGAGCTCCTCCTCCAGTTCCCGGTGCACCGAGGCGGACAGGTCGGCCTCGGCCCATGGCTCGACCGTCGGCCCGTGAAACGCCTTGGGGATGACGGCGAGCCTCCCAACGACGTTCAACACACGGGGCGAGCGCTCCTGCACGAGCAGGGCGTAGTCCGCCGACCGTCGCCCCGCGAGGCCCCTCGGCCGGGCGGCCGCCACCAGCACCACGGGGCCGCCGGCGCAAACTCGGTGCTCGAAGTCGAGGGCGTGCGTGACCGAGGGAAGGTGGGCGTCGCGGAGGGGAAGGCGCAACCGCGGATCCCGCGGGGTTGTGGCGGCAAGGCGTCCGGTGACATCGGCGAGCGTGTCGACCAGCTCCACCTCCAGCAGGTCCATGGTCAGCGCGTAAGTGGCGAAGTCGACCAGCGTGACGGCCGCCTGCAGGCGACCAGGCTCGATCGCGACCCGGAGGAGCTGGTAGATCGGGTTGTTGACCAGCACGGTGGTGGACAGCTCGGCTTGCGCCAGACGGTCGATGGCGGCATCGAGCAGATCCCCCTCCAGCAGCGGCGTCGGTATCGGCGCGGCCGTCGGCGGGATGAACTGGAAGTGCTCGGCTGGGGTTGCCAAGGGGACCCGCGCCTGGAGCCATCCCGGTTTGGTGAGCAGGCTCGTCACGAGGATGCGATTGCCCACACGCGCCTTGTACAGCCCGTAACCCTCATGGGATGAGGCGGCGTAGTAGCGCTCCAGGGCGGCAACGAGCTGATCGCGGGTGAGGCGACCGCGCGTGTAGGCACGCTGGTGCCGCACCGACTCGGGGAGGCTCCGGATCTCGCCGATCCGGGCGGTGAGCCGATCGTGGGCTTCGCGGACGCTGAAGCTGCTGTGCTCGGCGATCCACTCGATGAAGTTGCCGGACCTGAGGTTGATCGCGGTCCCTGTTGCCACGCCCAGATGCGTGGTGTCCGGCTGCCGCTCGGCCAATCCAAGGAGAAGGCGAGGGATGCAGAGCCCATCGGCGAAACGCTCGTACAACTCCATCGCGGTGACGTGCCGAGCACCCCGCTCCAGGTCGCTGACGTCGGGTTGGGGGACGCCGGTGAGCACGCTGATATCGGTTTGGCTGGCTCCCGTCCACCTGCGGAAGATGCGGATTACCGCGCCCATGTCACGCTCGGACAGCGCCGCGCGCATCTCGGCTCGCTCCCAGAGGCCTGGAGGTGCCGCCGGGAGCTCGCGTCGTTGACGCGCCATCCTCGTCACCTGCCTGTCAGCGCCGCTCGCTACGCCTATAGGTCGCTGGTATACCCCGATGACCTTGGATCGCCTTACTGCCGGTCGCATCGTGTCGGCATGAACTCACGACTTGCCCATCTCCCCGGCACCTTGGCGCACCAGCCAGCGGTACACCGACGTCAGCAGCTCCCGCCCACTGTCAGTCAGGCGCGGGTCGGCGTTCAGCGCCTCGATCACGTTGACCGGCCCATCCGCCCCAGCGGTCACGTAGCCGAGCAACTTGGCGAGGGAGTCCGGCTCAAGCCCCAATACCTCTTCGAGCTTGGCGATGGTCGTCTGGTCGGGTGCGCCACGTCCCTCTTCCCACTGCCATACGGCGCTTCCCGTCCGCCCGACCGCCTCACCGACCGCGCGCTGCGACAATCCGCACATCTCGCGGGCGCGTCGGAGCGCCTGGCGGAACACCTCGCGTTGCTCACGGCGGCTGTTCATGCCGCGAGGATGCCGCACTGGCTTGCCAGTGTCGAGAAGACCCTCCATCAAGCAATACCTTCACAGCACAAAGCAGATCCTTTAGTATTAGGGCCAGGCATGGGGAGGAGATGAGCAACAGGACGAGGCAGGGCCGCAGTGAGCGGCCCCGGCGCAGTTAGCGGCTGCCCGGGGCCTGGCAACTCAAGAGAGGACCCCCTGAGATGCGTGATCAGCGTAGCGCGTCCGCGCTGCCAGTCGATGACGTGACCCCCGCCGAGCGGAGCCTGCGCGCCCGGCTCGCCGTCCACACCCTGCACGCCAGGCGCGACGCGCGCCAGACGGCCGCAGCGGCCCGCGCGGGGTTCCTGGCCCGGTTTGAGCGCGAGGTCGATCCTGATCTACGGCTCGACCCGGCCGAGCGACGCCGACGGGCCGAGCACGCCCGGCGCGCCTACTTCATCCGCCTCTCCCTTGCCGCCATCGCGGCCAGGCGTGCCAAGCGCGCTATGCAGGCAGGGGGTGGCGCCGCGTGAGCGTCGCCTACCCGCTGGACGGCGCGGTGTGCGATGGCGTGGCCCGCGCCGACTACGACCCGTTCTTCGCCGAGGCGCCCGAGGCCGAGGCCGACGCGCTGGCCATGTGCCGCCTGTGCCCTGCCCGGGCGGCGTGTCTGGCGTACGCCGTGGAGACCGGGCAGGTGTTTGGCATCTGGGGCGGCAAGACCCAGCGCGAGATCCGCCGCCTGATCGTCGGTACCCGCGCTGGCCGTCCCCGCGGCCGCCGCGTTCCGTCCGGCCACCCCAACGCGGACAAGACCCACTGCAAGCACGGCCACCCGTTCGATGCGGCGAACACCTACTACGCCGCTAACGGGGAGCGCCGCTGCCGCGCCTGCCGCCGCGCCCGGCTCGCCCGGGCTCGCCGCCGGGCCGGTAGCGCGGGCGGGGGTGAGCGCTGATGCGCGCCGACCAGCACCGTCTCCGCACGCTGACTGAGGCCGAGCCGATCCCCGCCGGCGTGGTGGGGCGGCTGGCGGACTCGGCAATCGATCGCTACGAGCAGCTCACCCGTGCCGGCCGCCCGGCCGGTGAGGCGCTGTGGCCGCCGGTGGAGGACCGCGTCGCGGCCAACCGCGCGGCCCGCACGGTGGCCGTCGAGTTCGAGACGACCGCAGTCTCGCGCGACTGGAGCGTGCCAGGGGCGCGGGTCCAGCGGCTCGCTGCCGACGCGATCGGCCTGTACGTCGAGGGGTACGCCTACGACCACGACCGCGAGCAGGCTCGTTCGGCCGCGGTGGCCGAGTGCCTGGAGGGCGAGGCCGCCCGCGCGGAGATCCCCCCACCAGAGCGTCACGCAGAGGCGCTCGCCGAGCCGGCACCCCCCGACGTGGCCGGGTTCGCCAAGTTGGTGGCCCGGGCCGAGCAGGGCCGTGGTGGGGGTGAGCGCTGATGGGCGCCCATTCCACCCAACCCCCTCGGTTGACCGACGCTGAGGTCCGCTTGGCCGAGCAGTACGTGAGCGTGCTGGACTTCGTGTCCCGCTGCGCGCAGGCGATCGACGCCGGCGACTGGTTCTACCTGCACGACAAGGCAGGTCAGCTGGAGGAGGCCGCCGGCCGGCTGGCCAAGATCACCGGCGAAACCTGGCAAGCGATCCGCGCCGGGAAGCCGCGGCCTAGCACCGAGGCCATCCGTGCGGCGGTGGCCTGGTTCGGCCGCCACTACCGCGCCGCCCGGCTGCTGCACCCCGCCGAGCCGCGGCGCGAGGGGGGTGGGCCGGATGTGGCGTGACCAGCCCGTCAGCCCCGACCCGCGTTCCCCCTACGACAGCCCCGTCGACAACCTGCTGTTGGTGGTGCTCGGGTTGGCGCTGGCCGCCAGCGTGTTGGTGTGGCTGGCCGCCCAGGTCGCCGCGTTGCTGTTCGGCGCCCACCATGGCATCCACCTGGGCTTGTCGGACATGCCGGGGGTGCTGGTCGGGCTGCGTGAGCATCCCGGCGACCCGCGGCTGGCCTTCCCCGCGCCGGCGCGGGGAGCGCTGCCCGGCCCGGCCGGCATGTACGCCGCCCTGACCCTCACCCTCGCCCTGCCGGCGACCCTGCTCGGGCTGGTGGCGACCGTCCGACCTGGCCGGTCTGCTTCTGAGAAGCGGGGGGCGGGGTGGGCGACCGGCTGGCAGCTGCGGGCGTTGCGCCTTGGCCGGCAGGATCGGCGGTGGCGGCTGGTGCTGGGCCGCCGCAGCCGCTGGGGCCGGCTGCTGGCCGTGCAGCCGTGCCATTCGGTGCTGGCCTTCGGCCCACCCGACAGCTTCAAGACCACCGCCCTGGTGATCCCGGCGCTGCTGGAATGGCCGGGTCCCGCGGTCGCCACCTCCATCAAACCCGACGTGCTGCGAGCCACCATCGGCCGCCGCGCCAGCCTGGGCGAGGTGTGGGTCTACGACCCGCTCGGCACCAGCGGGGTGCCGGCTGCCACCTGGACGCCGCTGGCGCACTGCGGCAGCTACCCCAAGGCCCGCAAGGTTGCCCGCACCTTCGCCGACGCCGCCGACGTCACCGGGCTCAAGCAGGACGACGCCAACTACTGGACCACCCTTGGCGCCAAGCTGCTGGCGGTCCTCCTCTACGCGGCGGCTGGTACGGGCCGGTCGATGGCGGACGTGGGCCGCTGGGTCGACACCCAGGACTACGCCGAGGTCGACCAGGCGCTGGAGGAGCTGGGCGACCGCACCGCCCAAGACGCCTGGGCGGCCTGTAAGGCCCGGCCCGACAACACCCGCGGCAGCGTGTTCGGCACCGCCGAGACCCTGCTGGACGTCTTCGGCGACCCCGCCGTCGCCGCCAGCGCCGACGGCTGCGACCTGGACGTCGAGGCCCTGTTGGACGGGCCGAACACGCTGTACCTGTACGCTCCCGCCAACGAGCAGGGCCGCCTGCGGCCGCTGTTTGAGCTGCTGCTGGGCGTGGTGATCACCGCGGCCGAGGAGCGCGCCGCCACCCAGCCCGACGGGATGCTGCGGCATCGGCTGCTGCTGGACCTGGACGAGGCGGGCAACTGCGCGGCGCTGTCGAGGCTGCCGGAGCTGGCCACCACCGCCAGAGGCCAAGGCATCCAGCTGCTGACGGTGTGGCATGACGAGGGCCAGCTCGCCTACCGCTACGGCCGCCGCGCCGCCACCGTGCTCAACGGCCACCGCGCCAAGCTGCTGCTGTCGGGGCAGGCCGACCTCGGCTCGCTGGACCTGGCGTCGCGGTTGATCGGCGAGGAGGCCGTCACCCAGACCTCGCACACCAGCGGGGAGGCCGGGCGTGCCAGCGTGACCGCCTCCACCACCTGGCGGCGGCTGGCGCCGGCGGAGGCGCTGCGGCAGCTCAAGCCCGGCCGTGGGGTGCTGCTGTACGGCCACCTGCCCCCCACCCGGCTGTACCTGCGCGCGTGGTTTGCCGACCGGCGGCTGCGGCGGCTGGCCGCCGAGGTCCCCGCCGGCGCGCAAGCGGAGGTGCCGCAGCACGCTCGCACCGCCATCCCCCTGCAAGCCCGGCCCGAGCCGGCCGCCGACACGACCATGGACGAGGGGGCGGCGTGATGGGCGAGTCGGTTGCGGAGTTCATCGCCGCCGAGCGGGCGCTGGGCCGGCAGGGGTGGGCACGCGCCGAGGCTGCTAGGCTGCCCGCCGCGGAGCTGGCCAGCATCGACGTGTTCGAGCTGCGCGACGAGATCGCCGACTGCCACGCCAACCAGCAGCCGAGCACCGCGGCGCTGCTGGCCGCGCTCTTGGACCGGGCGGTCGCCTGGCAGGCGGCCCGCCTGCGGCCACCCCGCCGTGGGGAGGCGGAGCGATGACCGCCGTCCGGGACCGCACCCCTTACTGCGTCACTTCCGGCTGTGACCTGAACCTGGCCGGCTGGGCGCACGTCCCCTGGGACTGCAACGCCCCGCTGCTCGCCCCGACCCTGGACGCCGAGACCATCGCGCGGCTGCCCGAGCATCGCCGCCCCTGGGTCCAGGGCTCGGCCCGCACCTTCGCGCAGCTCAACCCTGAGCTGTGCCCACCCCAGGAGCCCGGGAAGGAGCTGCCCGGCGAGCTGGCCAGCGACCCGCGCCAGCGCGAGCGGCTGCGTAACCTGGAGGCCACCGCGGTCCTTGGGGAGCGCGCCGAGGCGGGGCTGCACGCCGAGCGTCTCCCACCCGACCTGCAGCGTCGGCGGGTGGCGATCGCCGACCGGGCCGCGTTCGCCCGGCTGCATGCGCTGGACCGCGACCTGCTGCTGCGCAGCCTCGCCCGGCTGCCGCAGGGGAGCCCGGACCTGTCGGGGCGGTCGGTGACCGACCGGCGGTTCGCCGCGTTCCTGCTCAGCGACCATCCCGCGGCGACATTCGAGCGCTGCCGCCGCCGCGCCGCCTACCTGGACGACACCGCCCGCCGGCGGGAGATCCTGCATGGCTGGCTCGCCAAGCTGGACGCCATCCCGCCCCGGCCGGGCGAAGCGTTCGACGACTCCGTGCGGCGCTTGGCGGCCACCACCCGCGACCTGCTGGACCAGCAGGCAGCGCGGTTGCCGGCCGAGGTCGGCGAGCCCGACCCGGTGCGGATCGCCCACGCGCGGGAACGCCACGGCCGCTACCCCACCCGCCTGATGGGCCGGGCCGCGGTCCGCCAGCCGATCCCACCCGAGCGGCTCCAGCAGCGGGGAGGTGGCGGTCATGAGCGCTGAGCACCCTCCGCAGAGCAGGGATGGAGACGGTGGGGTGCCGGATCTGTGGGCGCGCACCCGCGCCGCCGGCGACCACCCCGCGCCCTGGGACCAACCGTCCGAGCCGCTGGCGGTCACGGTCGTGCAACCCTGCATCTGCGGCGGCGGACCCCGGCCCCGCTCGCGGCTGGCGGGAACGGCCCGAGCGCTGCTCGGCTGGACCCCCACCTACCTATTCGACCCGGCCTGCCCCGCCCACCAGCAGCTCGGGGACCTGCCTGCCTACCGACGCAGCCGCCTACCGATCGTGTTCGCCGAGCGCCTGCCCCGCCTGGTCGCCTGGCGCCACGCCCCCCGGCTGCGCCGCGGCCACCGCCGGCCGCTTGCCTGGTGGGGCCACCGCCACCGCCCCAGCGGCCAGGTCCAGGTCGCCCTGGCCTGGTGTCGGCCGGAGTGGTTCACGCGTTGCTGGTGCGGCGCGCTGCAGGTCGAGCGCGGCTGGCACCAGCCCCACCCCTGGCCGCCCCGCTCGCCGGCCTGGCGTGCCGGCCCGACCGCCGCGGCGCCCGCTGCCCAGGAGGCCTCCGATGCCTGACCCCACCCCGACCTTCACCATCGCGCCGCCGACGTTGGCCGCAGCGCGGGTGGCGGTGGTGTTCACCGACACGGTGCTGCGCCGCTTGCTGTTCGGCGTCATCCTGGTCATGACCGCGGTCGTCCTGGGCGTGGCCGCCGCCGCGTTCTTCACCAGCTTCGAGGCGATCCGGGACTTCGCGGAGCGCTCCGGCGGCATCAGGGCCGAGCATGCCTGGCTGGTGCCGCTGCTGGTCGACTCGTTCATCTTCATCTCCTCGGCCGCCGATCTGTGGTTCACGGTCACCGGCGCGGCCCGCAGCGTCGACGGCTGGGCGCAGCGGACGATCATCTGGTCCCCCAAGCTCCTGCTCGCGCTGGCCGCCAGCGGGTCG
>WNGB01017340.1_pt1 | contig 13846 bp, 10 predicted proteins | sample 5400681 | NCBI WGS metagenome assembly WNGB01 (sample SAMN13153367, study PRJNA577476) | soil metagenome | isolation source: 115 cm soil or saprolite under grassland replicate 2 | place: USA:California | collected 2016-06-15 | reverse complement strand
GGCGTCGGCGCGCTTCCGCCAGTTCAGCCCCAGAGCCGCCAGGCACTGGCCGAACGGGCGCTTGTCGGTCGTTAGTCGTTTCTCCAGATCGGCGACGGTGAAGCCCGGCCCGTCCCGCGGTTCCAACCGCAGCGGGGTAGCGCGGAAGGCGAGACGTTCCAACGGGTGTCGCTTTGTCGCTGCCCACGCCGCGACCATTCCCCGATAAATGCGATCCGCTAACACCGCTCGATTCTCGACCGCACCATCGTTGTACTTGCCGGCCGTCACATTGCCGCTGCAGCCGCTGACGTAGATCTGCAGCACGCCGGCGTCGTCGGCCTGACGGCGTTTGCGGGCCAGGCCGACGAAGTCGCTCGACACCCCGCCCTTGCCGTAGTAGCTCATCGGGTGCGTGGCGTAGGCGCTCAGGGCCAGCACCGGGCGATCGCCGTCCCAGAAACTCAGCGTTTTCAGCCACGGATCGATGGTGCCTTCGGGTTGCTCGCGAATCTTCGCGTCGCGCGTGGCGCTCATGCGATTGAAAGCGGGGCGGCCATCGGCGAGCAAGTAGCGCCGGTTCGACGCAACCTTTTCCACCTTGGCCTGACCAACGCCCAAATGCGTGACGCGGCGCGCCTTGCCGAGTCCGTCTTTCAGAGCGCGGGCGACGCGCTGCACCGCCTGCTCGTGAAACTTGAGGTCGCAGATCTTGCCCGCGGCTCCGGCCCGATCGAGCAGACGCTGCGCCTCCAGGTCAGCGATGGGGGCGTCGTGCTGATGTAGGCTGGTGACCAACACGCGCTGCGGCGACGTGCCGGCGGCCTGGGCCAGCACCTCGCGCCAGCGATCATAAGCGTCATTACGGATCTCACACCAGTCCACTGCGGCCAGCACGATCGGCTCGCCGGCGCCCAGCAGGACGAAACCATGAGCGAACAGCGGATCGTCGATTGCCTTCGCCGGCGCGATACCGCCGCCCATCAGCGGATGGCCGCGAGGCGGCGTCACGTCGGCGGAGAAGGTCGCCAGCCTGTAAGTGGGCTGTTCGGGTTGAGGTTCGCTGCCGAAAGCCGGGACGAGGATGACGAGGGTGAGTGCGACGGGAAAGGCTCGCATGGGGCCAGGCTCCTGCGGAGAATGGGGCGGTCACTCCCCATTGTCAGGATGCCCGGGACGACGGCAAGCGTGGCGTTTGCGGCTGCACTCACAGCCGTTAGACAAGGACGGTGACACCGAGCAGGAACGCACCGAGAGCCAGCAGGACCGCCGTCGCGATCTTCAGCCGCGTGACGAGCATGCTTTTCAGGATCCCCTCGGCCAGCAGGTACGCTTTCGTCGTCGTGGGTCGGCCGGCAGCGACGAGGGCGGCGTTGCGGACAGTTGCCTCGACCAGTTCCGCAGGGACCGCGATTGCGGCCTTCCCGGCGAGAGCGGCGCCCAGCACAGCGGGGGTGATGGTAACGCCGCGGCGCGCCAGGCGCGAGCGGAGCAGAGTTCGCGCCCGTGCCAGACGGCTCTTGACGGTGCCGACCGGCCAGCCGAGCACCTCGGCGGCCTCGGCGTTGGTCTTGCCTTCGAGGTAGCAGAGGACGACCGCAGCACGGTAGTCGTCGGGCAGCTGGTGCAGCTCCTCGTCCACGACTGGCTGCACATCTCGCCAGAGGTGTTCGACATCCGTTTGTGGCCGGGGCATGTCCTGAATGACCTTCCTTCCGGGGCCGGGGAGACGGCGGGGATAAACCCCGCCGCTCGTTCGCGATGTTCCGACGAGCCGCCGGGTTTATCCCGGCGGTCTTCTCCCACGCTAACCCGCAAGCGGGCGAAGAGGGTTACTTCGGCGCCTTGATTTCGGGCAGTTTCGTCGTCGCGGCCGCCTGGTCAACAGTCAAGCGCAGCAGTTCGACCGTCGCGTCCGCTTGCACCGTGAAATCCCTGGCGCTGCCGTTCCCCAGCAGGAGACGATAGGTAGCCCCTGGGATCAGTCCGGGGAGCGTCACCCGTCCCTCCTTGTCCGTCTGCGGCCCCTTGCCGTAGCGCGCCGGATCGAGACGCGCCGCCCAGAGCCAATCGCCGCCGCGCACGCCGCCGTTCACGACCGCTTTCAACCCCTCCGGAATGGCGTGCGAGCCAGGCGCTACCAGCAGCGTCAACAGCGGCCGATACCCGGCGAGCGCTTCGCCCTTCGCGTCGCTGAACTGCGCCCGCGCCGCGCCGCATGGGGCCAGGCGAACCGTCAGTTCTTCCTTGCCGGCCTGGCCGGCCTGCAACTCGACGACCGCTCCGAGGTTCTTCGCCGCGTCGAACAGATGCAGCTGGTAGGTCGCCTTCGGGTCGAGGACAGGGATCGCAAAGGTGCCGTCGCGCAGTTCGAGCGCCATCGGTCGCCGTTCCGGCACGGGGCGGTCCTGGCGCGTGAGCGCCCGCAAGACTAACTCCGCCTGCCCGCCCCGGTCGAGAATCCTGTGAGCCAGGGCATCATCGAAGGCAGTCGTCTCGAACGGCACCACCGGCCGGCGCACCAGCAGAACCTTGGTCAGATCCTTGCCGTCCGGACCGACCACGCGGCCGCGCAGCAGCGGAGCACGCCGCAGCGGAACGCTCACGTCCTGAGTTGCGCCACCTGCCTTGAGGTCAAGCGCCGCGTGGGCATCGGGGTAGAGAGTGGGCGGCCCCTTCCCGCCCAGCGACTCCAGGATGGCGTCGAGGTGCGTCTTGTCGTCGGTCACCGAGTCGGCGGCGATTTGCGCCGGAAGGTAGAGCGGCTGCGACCCGTTCACGAGGAGATGCCAGTTGCCGGGCGGCAGCATCACCTCGAAAGTTCCGTCGGCACGCGTCAGCCCCGGGCGCGGGTAGCGCACGCCCGCGGGGAGTTTCAGGCCCTTCGACCAGAAGTCCACGCGCGCCTCCGCGATCGCCTTGCCGCCGTCGGCCTCGGTCACCTTGCCCTTGACCATCACGCCGCGCTGCAAGGTCAGATCGAACTGCTTGCGGACGACCGCCTCCCCAGGCCACTTGACAGCAGCCCGGCGTTGCAGGTACGGCTCGCCCCTGGCGGCAGCGATCCGCAGCGTGTAATTGCCGGCCTGGAATAGACTGAAGCGATAGCGACCGTTCGCGTCGGCTCGTGTCTCCAACACGGGCAATTCGTCTCCGCGAACGCCCACCATGTCGCCCAGGGCGATCAGGGCAAACGCGGTCGCGTCGTAGCCCAGGCCGCGCCGTCCCTTGAGGTCAGCGCTCCGGTTGCTCCCATCAATGTCGAAGGTCACGGTAAAGGTTCCCCCGCTGGAAGACGGCGGAATCACCTTGAGGCGAGCGTACGGAATCGGCTTGCCGGTGTCGGCGTCCGTGATGACTCCCTCCAGCAAACGCACCGGGGCCAGGGCGTGCGTGATCTCCTCGGTCTTCTTGTCCTGCGCTGGCAGGTCGAGCACTTGCAGAGCGTAACGCTCGTCGCGCACCTGCACGCCAACGCCCTGCCCACGGCCGACGCCGCGGATGGTGAAACGCCCCTGCGCGTCGGTGATCACGGTCGCCGGCCAGCCAGGCAGATGCTCGGGCGCTTGCCGAAACACGATCCGCGCGGGCTTCTCCCCCGTACCCTTCATGCTCCCGCTCCGGTCCGTGACGAGTGCGGTTGCGGGGGGATAGAAGCGATCCCGCTCCCGCGGTCGCGCGGGCTCCACGTCAAATTCATCGTCATCGTTGTCCGCATTGCTGACGAGAACGTAATCACCGGCATTCGCGAGGGCTTTTGTCCCCAGACGAGTGATGTGGACCTTGATGCCGGCGGCGGGCTGGCCCTGCAGATCGATCAGCCGGCCCTTGATGACCTGTTCCGGCTGGAGCTGCAGGTCGATGCCGGTCTGCGGCAGCGGCGCTTGCCAGCCCATACCATGGCCCGCGGCAGTTGCGAGGATTGCATAGGCGTACGGCGTCACCGGATCGGGGCGCTGCACCGTCAGACGGAACTTGCCGTCGGTGGCGGTTGTTACCTCGCCCAGCACTTTCGGGGGCGCCGCGCCGGTGCCGCTCGCCCACCCGACAACCGCCACACGGGCGCCGGCGAGGCCCTTGCCGTCCGCACCGAGGATCCGCCCCGCGACCGTCAAGTCCTTCGAGGGCGCGTCGGCCGGCTGCTCGGGAGCCGGCCTGGCCTTGCCCCCAACCTCGACGGGCTGCACCGCCGGCTTGAGAGTGAACTGCACTTGCCGCTGCGCCTCGGCCGGCGGGGTGGACGCGCCGAAACCCAGCATCAGCAGGCCCAGCGTCAGCAGCAAGGCGCCGACGATCTTCAGTTTGGCGACGAACATGGTTTGCAATGCTCCTTCCACAAGGGCGACCACGGTGGCGGGCGCTGCCGCAGGCACCACGGCGGCCGCTGTGGTCGCATGAAGCAGAGTGCCGGGAACGGCGGCCCGGGCGAAATCGCCCAACTGACTCGCCAACAGCGCGGCGGAGAGCGTGACGCCGCGCCGGCCCAGGCGATAGCGGAGCATCTCCCGCGCCCGCGCCAGCCGGCCCTTGACGGTGCCGACCGGCCAGCCGAGCAACCGGGCAGCCTCGGCGTTGGTCTTGCCTTCGAGGTAACACAACAGGACAGGCGCGCGGTAATGGTCGGGCAACCGGGCCAGTTCTTCGTCGATCACGGGTTGCAGATCGGCCCAGTCGGTCGCCGCGGGGTCGACGGTCGCCGACGGTTCGGGGGCGGCCATTTCGCGTTGCCGGCGGCGGGCGATGTCGGCGCGGGCACGAAGGGCGACGCGATAGGCGACAGTGTACAGCCAGCCAGCGACCGAGCCGTGCCGGTCGAGCGAACGCGCGCGGCGCAGCAGGACAAGGAATGTCGCCTGAAAGGCATCCTCGGCGGCGTGGCCATCGCGCAGGACGCGGCGGCAGACGCCGAGCACCATTGGCCCGTGGCGACGGACAAGCGTCGCGAACGCATCCTCCTCCTGGGTGTTGCTGAAAAGCTCCAGCAACTGTCCGTCGCCGAGGTTGTCGGCGGTCGGTGCGTGGGCGAGTTTGTGAATGTGCCGCACGACGGTGGCGAGTTGGCCGTTGCTCATGTGCCGGGATCCCCGTGGCGATAACTACCCTATTACAGCATCCGGGCGGCGGAATGGTTACGATTTTTTCCGGAGAGTAGTCCGCTCGCTCCGCGAGCGGACTACTTTCCCTTCCCCGTGGAGCTATTTAGTGGCACTAACTGATTTGGCGAGCGGGGGGCGTAAGCCCCCTGATGCTACGCAGCCATCAGGGGGCTTACGCCCCCCGCTCGCCAAAAAGTTAGTGGCTCTTAGAATACCCGTCCAGGGGCTGCCAATGGCCCGGCGACACTGGCGCGCCGACTCTTCGAGGACCTGTCGTTGTTTTTCCTGCAGCAGTTGTTCCCGTTCCTGGTCGTCCTGCTTCCGATCGCAATCTACTGCGTCGCCCTGGCCACCCTCAATCGCCGCGAACAGCCGGCCCTTGTCCACGGCAGTTGGGACTTTCTCGGCCTGCTGTTCGCGGCTTCCGGTTTGCTCCTGTTCGTGCTCCCCCACCTGGTCTTCGCGACCTTCCAGAAACTGCTCGACGACCAGCTGCTCGGAGAGAAAGGCCCATCGCCGGACGCGGCCCAGGACGTGGTGATGTGGTGGTGGGTTGCCTGGGGAGTTTGGTGGGCGCTGATCCTTGGCGGCGCCGCTCTGCTGGTGTGGTCCCGCCGGAACAAGACCGTCATCTACAACATCGCGCCGGCGGAGTTCGAGCGGGCCCTGGAGCAGGCCCTGGCGCGGCTGAAACTGACGGGGACGCGCCGCGGCGCTCGCATCCTGATCGCTCCCGCCCGTTCGCTTGACGTCGTGTTGGAGCCCCTGCAGAACGCCGTCACCGCCGACCCCGAGGTGACTGTCGCGGCTCCGGCGCCCACCGTGCGAAGTGTGCCACCCTCCGGCGAGGCGGTGGTGGACGTGCAAATGCTCCCCATGCTGGCCAACGTGACGCTGCACTGGCGCGACGCCTCGCCGGCGCTGCGCCAGGAGATCGAACTGGAACTGGCCCGCGAGTTACGCGAGGTGCGGACGTACGATAATCCGGCCGGCTCGTGGTTCCTGGGCGTGGCCGGCTTCCTGTTCGCGCTGCTGTTCCTGGTGGTCCTGGTGATGATCCTGAGGGACATCTTCCCCTCACGCCGCTGACGCTGGAATCTCGTTGGCCTATCGCGCACCGTCCCGGTAGAATTGAGACATTCGTGGGTGACCGTTCGCCGTCCGCCAAAGGGGGGCAACGACGAACGTGTGCCGTCAGTCGTTTGGAGGAGAAACGGGATGGGGAATTCGGGAGAAATCCGGGTCGGTTGTGACGAGTTTCGGCAAAGCCTGCGCCTGACGCGGCGCACGTTCCTCAAGGCGGGCATGCTTGGCACGGCCGGGTTGAGCCTGGCGGATCTGCTGCGCGCCGAGGCCCGCGCTACCAGCACCACGACCTCGTCGCGGCGGCCGTCGGTCATCATTTTGTGGATGCGCGGCGGTCCCAGCCACATCGACATGTGGGATCCCAAGCCGGCGGCGCCGGTGGAGTATCGCGGCGAATTCGGGGTGCAGCCAACCAACGTCCCCGGCATTCTCCTGTCCGACATGCTGCCGCTGTGCGGCCGCATCATGCCCAAGTGGTCGATCGTCCGCAGCCTGCACCACGGCGACGCCGGCCACTCCTCGGGCGATCAGATTTGCTTCACCGGCTATCCGTCGGGGCGCAACCCGGACGAGAACGTGATGCCGAGCTGCGGCTCGATCGTCTCGCGTCAGCTGGGTCATCTGACTCCGCAACTACCGGCTTACGTGATGATCCCCCGCATGGTGCCAGGGGCGGACTCGGCGTACCTTGGCATGGCGCACCGGCCGTTCCAAACGCAGGTTGATCCCGCGAACCCCGGGCCGTTCCGGATGCCGAATTTTGAGTTGCCGCAGGCCGTCACCGTCGAGCGCGTCGGCGAACGGCGCGAGCTGCTGCGGAGTTTTGACAACCTGCGCCGCGATGTGGACGCCGGCGGCCAGATGCAAGCGCTCGACCGCTACCATCAGCAGGCGTGGGATATTTTGACATCCTCAGCGGCCCGAGACGCTTTCGACCTGGACCGCGAACCGCAGGCGCTGCGCGAGCGTTACGGCTTCCTGCCGCCGTTCAACCCGGGGGCGGCCGACCGCTGCGGGGCGCCGGCGTGGAGCCAGCGTATCTTGCTGGCGCGGCGGTTGGTCGAGGCGGGCGTGCGGCTGGTGACGGTCGATCTGCGCTGGTGGGATACCCACGTGCTCGGCTTCGACTCGCTGCGGCGCGGTTTCCTGCCGCGCTTCGATCGTGCCTACTCGGCGCTGATCGAGGATCTCGACCAGCGCGGGCTGCTGTCCTCGACGATGGTGATCGCGTGGGGCGAGTTCGGCCGGACGCCGCGCGTCAACGCTCAGGCGGGCCGCGACCATTATCCGAACGTGTTCAGCGCGGCGCTTGCCGGTGGGCCGGTGCAGGGCGGCCGGGTAGTCGGCGAGTCGGACTCGAAGGGCGCGTTCCCACGGGTCAACGCCAAGACGCCGCAGGACGTGCTGGCGACGATGTACCGGCACCTGGGGGTTGACGTGACGCGGCAGTACACCGACGGCGCCGGCCGGCCGCATCCCGTGCTACCGAGCGGGACGCCGATCCAGGAACTGTGCTAGAGCCGCGGAGAGCAAATCCGTCACGCGGGGAACTCAATCATGCCAAACGAACAGACGGTCGAGCAACGATTGACCGCTTTGGAGCAGGCGGTTGCCGAACTGCAACGCCAACAGGCAGTTGGCTCCCAGGCCCCGAACTGGCTGGAAAAAGTCATTGGCTCGGTGACTGATGATCGGGCCTTTGCCGAGGTCTTGGAGTACGGACGAGCGTTTCGCGAGGCGGACCGTCCGCCTGACGAAACCGGAGTGCGACCGTGAAGTACCTGCTCGACACGGACCACATCAGCATCCTTCAACGCCGTGCCGGTCCGGAGTTCGCTGCACTGTCCGGACGTATCGCCAAGCAATCTCCTGCGGATTTGGCATTCTCCCTTGTGAGCTTCCACGAGCAGGTGGTCGGCGCCCACACGTACATCAACCGTGCCCGGAGTACCAGCGACGTTGCTCGCGGCTATGCTTTGCTGGAAGAGATCCTCCAGGCCTTTGCGGTGGCCGTCGTGCTGCCATTCGACGCGGCAGCCGGTGCGGTGTTCGACGGTCTCATCGCTCAACGGATCCGTATCGCGACGATGGATCTGCGGATTGCCGCCATCGCGCTGTCCCGCAACATGGTCCTGCTGACCCGGAACGTCCGTGACTTCGCCTTGGTCCCTGGGTTGGTCACGGAAGATTGGACCGTGTGAGTCGCTTCGTTCTCCTTTCCAAATCCGTTCCACTAAGGCCGGGCAGGAGCCGGCCGACACTTCCAGGAGGTTCCGACATGGCCGATCCGCAAACCGACATGATCAACCGTGCCCGCACCCAAGGTGCCGGCCGCGTTCTGACCGCCGTCATGGTCACCACCGGCACAGGCTCTTTGCTGCCCCTGCCGGCGTCCATCACGAGTGCGATTATGATCGCCACCGCCGTCAGCCCGCAGGAAGCGGGCAAGATCTTCGCCCAGCAGACCGCCATCCGCATCTTTAACGAAGAAGACCCCGACATGGATGTCGTTGCCGACGTCCTGCGCAAGATGCGCAATCGCCTCATGGACCTGAACCTGCCCATCGAACTGTCGCCCGCCAGCGATCCCCTTTGCGACTTCGAGGCGTACGTCGTCGGCAACCGTTCGCCGATCCACATCTGTCCCCGGTTCTTCAACGCCGGCGAGGAACAGCGCATCCGCACGATGATCCACGAGGCCGCGCACCTCGTCGGCATCGGCACGCCTGGCGGCGAGGCCTACTACCCCTTCTACGACGGTCAGCCGTTCGGCGGCGGCTTCGGCCCCAACGAGGCGGACTCGTGGGGGCACTACGTTCATGTCGTCAGCGGTCAGCCTCTCGACAAGCCCGATGGCGGCCCCGGTCATGCCGCGACGCCCCCGCCGGAAACCAGTGACACGAGTTACACCGTGGTGCCCGGCGATTACCTCTCGAAGATCGCCCAGCACTTCTATGGCGACGCCAACCAGTGGCGCAAGATCTACGACGCCAACCGGGATGTCATCGGCCCCAACCCGGACAAGATCTATCCCGGTCAAGTGCTCGTAGCGCCAAGCGGGCCGCTTGGCGCTACGGTGCGGACGCTTTGGCTGCTCCGCGCGTGTACGGCAGCACCTCCTTCGCCAGCAACTCCATGCTCTTGCGCGACAGCTCATGTCCCGCCGTCCCGGTCTGGCAACCCGTCAGCACGACGCCGACGCCCAATTCCTTTTGATAATGCTCCAGCTTCTGCCGCACCGTCGCGGGACTGCCGACGATCGCGAACACGCCTTTCTCGATGTCGTCCCACGTCTCCTGGGCCGCCAGGAAATACTTCTGATTCTTGACGATCGCCGCCGCCGACTTCGCCGACGTGTAGCCTGGCGGCGCCAGCCCGATGCCCTTGAGCAGATTGCGCGTGAAGTACCAGAACGCCGGCTCGAACTCCTCCCGGGCTTGCCTGTCCGTCTCGGCGACGTAGATCGGCACGCCCCAACCCATCTGTTCGGGCTTCGCGGTGTAGCCGGCCCTGTCGCACGCCTCGCGGAACTGGGCGAAGACGCGGCGGAAGACGTCGATGTGGAAGTACGGCACGCCCATGTAGGCGTAGCGGCGCTGGGCGACGAACTCGATCGTCTCCAGGCTGCCGACGCCGGGGATCCAGATCGGCGGGTGCGGTTGCTGCAGCGGCCGGGGCCACGGGTTGACGTAGGGAAAATGGTAGTGCTTCGAGTGCCACAGGAACGGCCCCGGCGTCGTCCACGCCTTGACGATCAGGTCGAGCGCCTCGCGGAAGCGTTCGCGGGCGTACGTCGGGTTGACGCGATAGGTGAAATACTCGACACCGCCGCCGATCACCATGCCCGCGACCAGGCGGCCGCCGCTCATGACGTCGAGCATGGCGAATTCCTCGGCGACGCGCAGCGGCGGATTGTACAGCGGCAGCGCATTACCGATGACAGCGATCTTGCAAGTCTTCGTACGCTGAGTGAGGGCGCCGGCGATGACGTTCGGCGAGGGCATCAAGCCGTAGGCGTTCTGATGATGCTCGTTGACGCAGACGCCATCGAAGCCCAGTTCATCCGCGTAGGCGAGGGTGTTGATGTACTCGCGATAGAGGTCGTGGCCCTTGACGGGGTCGTAGAGGCTGTTGGGCAACCAGATCCAGGCCGAGTCGTATTTCTGATCGAAATCGTCGGGCAGATAGGGCCAGGGCATCAGGTGGAAGAAGAAGTATTGCAAAGCCGGTGTCTCCAAGCTCTCCCAGTCGCGCGTACGGCGAGCGGGAATCGAAGGCATTGTACGGGGGAGGACGCCCCCGGCAAAAAGCTGACTCGGAGCGATGCCGACTCGTGGAAAAATGGTCGCAGGTTGCGCGAATCAGCAAATCCCTACAACCGATACAGCCGATAAAGTTCAGACGTTGCCGCAGGCCGCCGCGCAAGTTCCTCGGCCTGACCCGGCAAGCGCACGTCAGCAGCGCCATTCGGCGGGATCGTGGCACGTCAAGAGGGCGGACATGGGGAGGGCAGGCAAAAGAGGTGTTTGCTGGCTTGCAGTACGCGGGGTGCTCCTCGCCCTCGCGCTCGCGCTGGCCGGCTGCGCCACGACCGACGTTCTGCCGTCAGCGCCGGAAAGTGCGCCTGCTCCCGGAGTGGCCCGCGCCGTCCTGGGATGCCCTTGCGAGTCGCCACCCGCCGCCTCCGCGAAGGCCGACGAGAACAGCGAGGCCACGCCGAAGCCGCACAGGCCGCGCACCGTCCCTCAGGCCCTTTGTGCTTACTTCCGCTGCCTCTGCTCGCCTGACCACAAGCGCGAGGAAGACAGGGAGAAGGAGAAAGACAAGAACAGCAACAATGAGAAGGCCAAGGAGAAAGACAACGGTAAAGAGGGGCAGGGTGGGAAGTCCGTCGGCGAGGGCGTGAAGGACAAGAACGGCAAGACAGAGAAGGAGAACGGCGCCGAAAAGGACAAAGAGAACGGCGCGGAAAAAGCCAAGGAGAACGGCGCGAAGGAAAAAGAGAAGGAAAAGGAACCGGCAGACGCCTGGTATAGCGCCCACTTCCAGACCACGGTTGTCACACAGATTCACAATCGCTTCAACTCGCCCTACCTCGGGCCCAACAGTCTGCAACCAGGCGAGGGCGATGCCACGTCGCTGACCAGCACGCTGTTCCTCGACCTGCGCTTGTGGGAGGGCGGCGAACTGATCTTCAACCCCGAACTCGCGGGCGGTCGCGGCTTCAGCGGTTCCTCCGGGATCGCCGGGTTCCCCAACGGCGAGATCACCCGCGCCGGCACGCCGACGCCGACGCCGTACTTTGCCCGTTTCTACCTGCGCGAGACCTGGGGCCTGGGCGATGAGATGGAAACCGTCAAGGACGGCGCCAACGAGATCGCCGGCCAGCGGCCGGTCCATCGCCTGACCCTGAACGTCGGCAAGTTCGCCGCCACCGACTTCGCGGACGATAACGACTACAGCCACGATCCACGCAAGCAGTTCCTCCCCTGGTCGCTCATCTACAACGGCGCCTGGGACTACCCCGCCAACGTGCGCGGCTACACGTACGGCATCGCCCTGGATTACAACACCAAGTGGTGGACGCTGACCTACGCCGTCCTGGCCGAGCCGTCCTTCGCCAACGGCGCCCCACTCGACCCGCACATTCTCAAGGCCAACGGCCACGTACTGGAGTGGGAAAGGCGCTGGAAGATCAACGAACACCCCGGCAGCCTCCGTCTCATGGCGTTCCTCAACCACGCCCACATGGGCAACTACCGCGAGGCGCTGGCGCTGATGCCGCAGGGCCCCGATGTCACTGCGACGCGCGCTTACCGCCTCAAATACGGCTTCGGCCTGAGTTGGGACCAGGAGGTGACGAAGGATCTCGGCGTCTTCGCCCGCCTGGGCTGGGCCGACGGCCGCACCGAAGCCTGGGCGTTCACGGCGATGGATGAACTGGCGGAACTCGGGCTGGCGCTAAAAGGCCGCTGCTGGTGCCGGCCGAACGACGTGGCCGGGGTCGCCGTGGCGTGCGGTGGTCTGGCGTCGCCGCACCGCGATTACCTGGCGGCGGGGGGTCTCGACTTCATCATCGGCGACGGCAAGCTGCGTTACGGGCCGGAGGAAATCTTCGAGACGTACTACAACTACGAAGTCCGCAAGGGCATCAACGTCACGCTCGACACCCAGGCGGTCAACCATCCCGCGTACAACCGCGACCGCGGCCCGGTGTGGATTGGCAGCATCCGGGTCCACTTCGAGTATTGAGCAAGCGGCTCCTTGCGAAACTGCGGCGCCACGCATACGCTGCCCTTTGCCGCCCGTGGTGAAGGGAGAGCGTATGAGTGTCGCGAACTGGAAAACGCAAGCCTACGGCAACGTCCAGAGCCTGCTGTTCAACAATCCGCACCGGGTCATTCGCTACCTGGTCCCCGACGAGCGCGGCGGCTGGGTCGAGCGCAGCCAGCGCCCCGCGCCGGTGCGCCGGCTGTTCGAGACCGAGGCGCCGCCGGAGCGGACCTGTTTGCAGACCGTGCAATTCGTTCACCACATGACGATTCCGCCCGGCGGCCGCCACGTCGCGGAACTGCACGTCCATCCCGATGCCGAGGAGTTGGTCGTCATCCTGCGCGGCCGCGGCACCTTCTTCCTCAACGACACTCCCCACCCCGTCGCGGCCGAGGACGTCGTTTACATCGCCCCCGGCGCTCGCCACGAACTCCGCAATACCGGCGACGAGATGCTGTTCTGCCTGTTCATCAATGTCCCCGTCGGCGCCGGTCTGGAGCGCCTGGCGGAGGCGCAGGCGGCGGCCAGCCAGGAGGGCCACTCATGAGCCGCGTCGAGGAACAGTATCAGGAGGCGTGCAAGTACCTGGCCGGCGGCGTGTCCGCCTCGACACGGCTCAATCGGGCAGTCGGCCACGCGATGCTGTTCGACCGGGCGGAGGGCTGCCGCGTCTGGGATCTGGACGGGAAGGAGTACCTCGACCTGTGCTGCAGTCACGGCGCGACCTTGCTGGGTCATGGCGATGCGCGGGTGCGGGCGGCGGTTGAGCGCATGCTGGCCCGCGGCTCTGCCTGCTCCTACGAGAACGAGTTGCACACCGAACTGGCCAAACTGCTCTGCGACACCATCCCCTGCTACGAACGCGTGCGTTTCACCGGCTCGGGCACCGAGGCGACCCTGCACTGCCTGCGGCTGGCGCGGGCCTTCACGGGCCGCTCGAAACTGCTCAAGTTCGAGGGCAATTTTCACGGATATCACGACCAGGTAATGTACGCCATCTGCACGCCGGCGGATCGCCTCGGCCCCGAGAGCAGCCCGGCGGTGTACCCCGGCTCGGCCGGCCTGCCGGCGGGGCTCGCTCAGAACCTGATCGTCACGCCGTACAACCGCCCCGATCTGCTGGAGGAAGCGTTCCGCACGCACGCCCACGAACTCGCCGCGGTGATCTGCGAGCCGATCTACTACAACGCCGGCTGTGTGCTGCCGACGCCGGAGTTCCTGGAAGTGCTGCGACGGCTCACCGCGGCCCACGGCGTGCTGCTGATCTTCGACGAGGTGCTGAGCGCCTTCCGCATGGCGCCCGGCGGGGCGCAGGAATACCTCGGTGTGACGCCGGATCTCTGCACGCTCGGGAAAGCGGTCGGCGGCGGTTTTCCGCTGAGCGTTTTCGGCGGCCGTCGCGACATCATGGA
>WNGB01009262.1_pt1 | contig 13848 bp, 13 predicted proteins | sample 5400681 | NCBI WGS metagenome assembly WNGB01 (sample SAMN13153367, study PRJNA577476) | soil metagenome | isolation source: 115 cm soil or saprolite under grassland replicate 2 | place: USA:California | collected 2016-06-15 | reverse complement strand
CTGGCGCTGCTGCTGGGCCGCGGGTCGGGGGGCAGGCGCGGCCGCGAGGTCTCCCGCCGAGTGGCTCGGGCGTTCCTGCTCATGAGCCTGGCGGTGCCGTCAGGGTACCTGGTGGCCAGCATGGTCGCGCCGCTCGAGTGGCCCTTGTGGCTGGGTCTCGGCCTCGGCGCCAGCGCTGCCCTGGCGCTGGCCGCCTGGCTGGTCGCGCGGCTCTCCGACCGTCCCAGCCCGAGTCACCGCGCCACCCCCGAGCCGGCCGGTGACACCCCTGCCACCCCCGAGCCGGCGGGCGCTCCAGCCTCTGCCGCCGAGCCGGCGGAGGGCGCTCCCGCCCCCGCCTCGAGGGCGGTTCCGGCGTCGGCCTCCGGGAACGCCAAGGTGGTGTCGGGCACCTCCGCTCCCGCCGCCGCCGGGGATGACACGGCCGTCCTGGCGGTCGTGCCTGGCGGCAAGGACGCCCCCCCGGCCGTGGCGCCCGACACCAAGGCCGAGGAAGCCGCGGCCGTCACAGCGGCCAAGGACGGCGGCGGTGGCGGCGACGGTGGTGGCGGTGGTGACCCGTCTCCCGACGCCGGCGGGGCGGCTGAGGTCGGCTCGTGGGCGCCGCCGGCCCTGCTCGGAGCGCTCCTGACCACGATGATCGTGGTGGATCTCCTGCTCGGCGGGCTGGCGCTCAGCCGGCCGCTGCTTGGTAACAGCGCCTTCGACGGCGAGCGCTTCTTCGGGCTCGGCAACGGGTACTTCGCCTATGCGCTCGCCGGCGTGTTCCTGGTCGTGGCCTTCAGGCGGCTGTCGCCCGCGACGGCCGCGGCGCTGCTGGCCGGGCTGGCGGTGGCGGCCGGGCTGCCGATCCTCGGGGCGGACGTCGGCGGTGCCCTCACCGCCATGCTGACCGCCGCGGCCGCCTGGCTGCTGCTCCGTCGCCGCCGCTGGAGCAGGTTCCGCGTGCTGCTCGTGGTGGCCGGCGCCGTGGTCATCGCCGTGGCCATCGCCTTCGGCGTGGGCCTCGCCACCGGCCAGGTGAGCCACAGCAGCCGCATCGCCCGCGAGCTTCTGGGCGATGACCCATCCGCCGCCCTGCGCACCGTGCGGCACCAGCTCAGCGGCAATTTCGGGCTGCTGTACGAGAGCTTCTGGGCCTGGTGGGGACCGCTGCTGGTGGTGTTCGTCGCGGTGGCGAGCGTGCGCCCGCCAAGCCTGCTCGCCGGCGTGCCTGGCCACGTGCGGCGCGCGGTCGGGGTGGGCGCCATCGGCTCGCTGCTGCTCATCCTGCTCAACGACACGGGCGTGACCGCCGCTACGGGCAGCGGTCTCGTGCTGCTGGCCGCCCTGCTCTGGTGCGCCCTCGAACGTCCCCCCGCCCAACCCGCCCCCCCGGCGGCGGAGCCGGCCGAGCAGCCAGCTCCGGTTCCGGCCGAGCAGGCCGAGCAGGCCGAGCAGGCCGAGCACGCTGCTGAGGCCGACGACCTCTGGAAGCCGGCGCCCGCCGGCGCCCGCGCGCAATCGGAGCCGATCCCGGCGTGGCAGAAGCCGACCCCCGACTGGGGAGACCGGGCGACGCGTGGAGGCCCCGGCGCTCGGCGGGAAGGCCCGGGTCGGTAAGGCGGGTGGGTCCCGCGGCAGGGGGTGGGAGGCCGAGGGATCCTTCGGGGACCGGGTGAAAGAGCCGACTCGTACCGCTTTCAACGTCATTACCGAATGACCGATCCTGCTCGCCTGATCCGTGCCGTGTAGGCTGCGGCCAAGGTGGTGGCCAGTTCCGAGTTCCGCGTGACGCTGGGGATTCGACCGGCGTCCGAGCAGGAGACGGCGAAGGAGGCGGGCGTGGCCGGAAAGCTCTTGGTGGTCGGGGCAGGCCTGACGGGCGCGGGGATCGCGCAGGTCGCTGCGGTGGCCGGCTACGACGTGACCGTGCAGGACATGAGCGACGGCGCCCTGGGCCGAGGTCGCAAGCAGATCCAGGACTCCCTGGCGCGCTTCGCGGCCAAGGGGCGGATCGCGGCCGACGCCCGCGACGACGCGCAGGCCCGCATCCACACCGTCACCGACCTGGACGCCGCCGGCGAGGCCGAGATCGTCGTGGAGGCCGTCTTCGAGGAGCTCGAGGTCAAGCGGGACGTGTTCCGGAAGCTGGACAAGCTGGCACCCGCTGGCGCGGTGCTGGCCACCGGCACCAGCGCGATCCCGATCACCTCGATCGCCGCCGCGACCGGGCGGCCGGAGTCAGTGGTGGGGACCCACTTCTTCTCGCCGGTGCCGATGATGGCGCTGTGCGAGCTGGTGCGGGGCCGGCGCACCTCCGACGAGACGCTGCTGCGCGCCAAGGCGTTCGCGGAGTCGTGCGGCAAGACCACCGTGGTGGTCCAGCGGGACATCGCGGGATTCGTCACGACCCGCCTCATCGCCGCGGTCGGAATGGAGGCCGCGCGCCTGCTCGAGCAGGGCGTCATCAGCGCCGACGACCTGGACACGGCCTGCCGGCTCGGCTTCGGCTGGGCCATGGGACCGCTCGCCACCTCCGATCTCACCGGGATCGACGTGCTCTACCAGGCGGCGATCAACATCTACCGCAGCACCCGCGACCCGAAGTTCTTCCCGCCCGAGAGCGTGGCCCGCATGGTCGAGGCCGGGGACATCGGCCGCAAGTCCGGCAGAGGGTTCTTCGACTACACCCACCAGCAGTAGGCGAACGGGCGGATGGTGGCTCGGGCCGTTGGGCGACGTGCTCGGCGACCTCGTCGCGGGCGTCGACCCGCCTGCCGGCCCGAGCCAACGCCTCAGCCGCGCGGTTGTTTCAGCGTATGAAAATTAGGGATCAAAATTTCCTGACCCCCTCCTACCGGATCAGGGCAAGGTCTTTACGGTGGCAACTCTGCGTGCTAACGTCGCTTTGGAACGAGAAGAATTCTTTGCCCTCATTTCGTCGCCGCTCGATCGCGGACTGGCATGACCTCAGCGTGACATCCGGTACAGGAGCCCTGAGACGGGCGGGTTCCTGCACCCCAGCACCCTCGTTCCACCTCGTCACCGCCGGCCCGAATCGAGCCGCCCCGGAGGCGACGAGGGCCTCGTTCGCAGGGAGAGAGTTTTTGCCGGCAACAGGGCATGACATGAACGAGGGGAAAGCGAGCGGCACGGGGGTGGCGGACCGTTCGCTCTTCGGACTATCGGATCTGTATCTGCCGTGGCCCGCCACCGTCGAGAATCCTCTGGCGCAGGTGGCCATCGAGGCGACCAGGGAAACCGCGAGCCGTTTGGGCTTGATCCACGATCGCTTCGATCTCAGGCGTTTCTCCGCCTTCGCATCGTCGGCCACGTACTTCTATCCGGATGCCGCGTTGGAGCAGATAATCGCCTGCGGCGACTGGTGTGCCTGGCTGTTCTTCCTGGACGATCTCTATGACGAGAACGTCCAGGCATCCTGGGACGCCGCCGGCGCGCGCTGGTTGATGGAGGCGTGCCTGGCGAGCCTCCGCGGGGCCAGGCCGCGGGCGGGCGCGCCGCCGCTGGCCCGCTTCACCTGGGAGATCCGCCAGCGGCTGCTGCGATCGGCCGTCGCGGGGGAGCGCTGGCTCCGCCGGTTCGCCACCTCAGCCGAGGACTACCTGTTCAAAGGCGTGCTGCCGGCCAACGCACACTGGGCGCACGGGCTCGTGCCGGCCTTCGACCCCTATCTCGAGCAGCGCGAGCACGACTCGGCGGTGCACACCTGCATCGATCTGATCGAGCTTGCGGCCGATCTGAGCATCCCCGACGGGGTGCACGCCGCCGAGCCGCTGGCCACCATGCGCAGGCTGTGTGCGCGCGCCCTCGCGTACGCCAACGACCTCATGTCCTACGAGAAGGAGGTCCTCAGGCACGGCAACCCGAACAACCTGGTGCACGTGCTGATGATGCACCGGTCCATACCCTTCGAGCATGCCGTCCACGACGCCGTGGCGCTCATCAACCGCCACACCAGGGATCTCATCGCGCTGGAGGGCCAGATCCCGAGCTACGGTCGTCCCCTCGACGCGTTCGTCGCGCGCTACGTCGCCGGCATGTGGCAGCTGCTTCGCGGCAACTTCGACTGGTCGCTGGCGACCGGTCGTTACCGCACGACGCAGTCGCCCTTCCCCGAGCTGCGGCTGCGCGAGAGCGCCCTTTCAGGCGCGCACCAGTAGCTCCCCGGGAAGGGGACCGCGGCGGGCGGCGGGGATCAGTGCGCCGGCCCCGACTGCCAGTTGCGGCCGAAGCGGTGTGGAGCCTCGGTCATGACCTGCTCGGCGAGGGCATCCGGGTCGCCGTCGCCGAGCCGCTCGAGGACAAGGGCGACCCCGTCGGCGACCAGTGCGCCCGGTGGCAGCGCAGTGGCCACCCAGCGAGCCAGAGCGCGGATGCTCCGCGTCCTGGCGTGCAGCCGGGTGGACAGCTCGCGGGCGATCGCGTCCTCGAAGCGGTTCATTGCTCACATCCTTGCTCCAGCCGGCCGGCGCGCGACCAGAGCACGAGGCCTGGGTTGCGTCCGGACAGGTAGACTCGCGCCGTGCGTGCCGTTGATCTCCATGTGCATCTTCCCTTCCCCGAATGGGTCGAGGGGAGCCTTGGACCGTACCGGGAGCCAGCCGAGCGCTACTTCCGCAGCCAGATCGTGCTGCAGACCGCCGAGGAGCTGGCCGCGGCCTTCGAGGCGATCGACTGTGTCGGCGTGCTGCTCGGCTGGGATGCCGAGACGGCTACCCGCCGGCCCAGGCTGACCAACGACCTCGTGGCGGAGATCGTCCACCGCTTCCCCGGCCGCTTCATGGGCTTCGCGGGGATCGACCCCTGGAAGGGCTCGAGCGCCCTGCGCGAGCTGCGCCGTGCCCGGGAGGACCTCGGCCTGGTCGGCTACAAGTTCCACCCGTCGATGCAGGCCTTCCGGCCGGACGATCCCCGCTGGTCCGAGCTGTTCGAACGGGCGGCGACCTACCGCGCGCCGTGCCTGTTCCACACCGGCACCAGCGGCATCGGCGCCGGCATGCCGGGTGGCCAGGGCGTCGAGCTGGCGTACGCGCGGCCCATCCACGTCGACGGGGTGGCCGCCCGCTACCCAGAGCTGCCGGTGATCATGGCCCACTTCGGCTGGCCCTGGCACCTCGAGGCTGTGGCGATCGCTCTCCACAAGACCAACGTCTACCTCGAGCTGTCGGGCTGGGCGCCGCGCTACGTGCCCGACGAGGTGGTCCGGGAGGTCGAGGGCCGTCTTTCGGACCGGGTGCTGTTCGGCTCGGACACGCCCTTCTTCAGCGCCGAGAAGGTGCTGACGGAGTGGGAGCAGCGCCTCAGGCCGGCCACGTTCCAGCGCTTCGCCAGGGACAACGCGGTCCGCCTGCTTGGCCTGGAAGACGGTGGCGCGGCTGGCGCGGCGGGACAGGCGGGCCCCGGATCCGCCGGCGGGTGAGCGGAGGGACGTTGCCGCCCGACGAGCGGTCCCCATGGCGCTTCCGCGGCGAGCCGCTGGCCCTGGAGTGGGTGGCGGACGGGTGGCACCTGCGGGTGGTGCAGCCCTACCGCGCGCTCAAGGTCTATCGATGCCCCGGCTGCGACCAGGAGATCTTCCCGCGCACCATGCATGTCGTGGTGTGGCCGGAGGGGAGCCCGCAGCAGCGCCGCCACTGGCACCGCCCCTGCTGGGAGCGTCGGTTCGCGGAGCTGCGGCGGGCTGGCGAGCGCAGGCGTCGACGCAGGGCGTGACCCGCACTGCCGGGGTGTACGAAGGTGGTGCTAATGTCCAACATGGAATCCACGGGGAGCCCGGCGTCGACCGGGCGGTTGTTTCGGGGGGCGGCGCTGAGACGATGTCGTTGCAAAGGTTCCGTCTGGACGGCAGGACCGCGCTGATCATCGGGGCAAGCCGCGGTATCGGCAGGCAGGCCGCACTGACCCTGGCCGAGTCGGGTGCCGCCGTCGTGCTCGCGGCGCGATCGGCCGACGACCTCGAGAAGGTCGCGGCCGCCGCGCGCGAGGCCGGGGCGCCGCAGGCGCTGGTGGTGCCCACGGACGCCTCGGACGAGGCGGCCGTTGAAGAGCTGGTGGCGCGGGCAGCCGAGGTCAGCGGCAAGCTGGATGTCCTGGTGAACGTCGCCGGCGGCCAGCAGTTCTTCGCCGCGCTGGCCGACACGCGCTCCTCGGGCTGGGACAAGGTCATCAACCTGAACCTGCGAGCGCCGTTCCTCGCCTGCCGCGCCGCCCTGCCCCGCATGCCAAGAGGCGGCTCGATCGTCAACGTGGCCAGCGTCGCCGGGCTGGGGGCAAGCCCGGCAGTCGGCCCCTACAGCGCGGCCAAGGCCGGGCTGGTCGTCATGACCCGGACGCTCGCGGTGGAGGCCGCCCCACTCGGGGTGCGGGTCAACTGCCTGGCGCCGGGCTGGGTGCGCACGGAGCTGACCCGCAGGCTCTGGTCGGACCCTGAGACGAGCCGGGGGACGCTCGCAGGAGTGCCGATGGGCCGCTGGGGTGAGGTGGAGGATCTGGCCGGTCCTCTGCTGCTGCTCGCGTCCGACGCTGGCAGCTACATGACCGGCGCCACCCTGGTGGTGGACGGGGGGCAGCTGGCGTGAGCTGCGCACGATGCTGAGCGGATGACCTCTGACACGCCGCTCGTGGAGCGCCTGTCCAGCCTGCCGTTCTCTCCGCCGGCGGATCCACAGGGGGTTCCCGCCGCGGTGCTCCTGGCGCTGTCGCCGGTCGAGGGCGCCGACGACCTCGGCCTGGTGCTGGTCAAGCGACCACAGTTCATGCGCAACCATGCTGGCCAGGTCGGCCTCCCCGGGGGCGCGGTCGAGCCGGGCGACCGGGACGAGGTCGCCGCCGCGCTGCGGGAGGCGCACGAGGAGGTCGGGCTCGACCCGGTCGGCGTGCGCGTCCTCGGGACCCTCGAGCGCCTCTACATCACCGTGTCCAACTTCGACGTCCTGCCGGTGGTCGGCCTGTGGGACGGGGGAGCGCCGCTGCGTCCCAACCCCGGCGAGGTCGCCGGCATCCTGCACCCCACCCTGCGGCAGCTCGCCGACCCCGCCAACCATGGCGTGGTGCCGCTGGTCCGCCTGGTCGGCGAGGCCGGGTTGCGCGGCCGCGCGCGGGAGATCACCAGCCCGGTGTTCTGGGTGGACAGCGTCGTCGTGTGGGGCTTCACCGCCGCGCTGCTGGCGGTGTTCCTGCGTTCGCTCGGCCTGCAGGCCCCACCGCTGCCGCAACCTCTCCCTTGATCCGCTCCCGAGGAGTGCTGGAGATCATGTCCATGGCCAACGACGAGTCCTCGCGGGGCGAAGAGCTCGCCGCCGCCAACGACGAGGTCGCCGAGCCGGCGGCGCCGCCGGAGCCGGAGCCGGAGCCCGTGGTCCCGCCGGAGCCGATGGCCCCGCCGGTCACCGTGTACGGCGACGGCACTCCGGTGGTGCTGCTGCATACCTTCCCCCTGGACAGCCGCATGTGGCTGCCGCAGGTCGAGGCGCTCGGTGGCTACCAGGTGATCGTGCCCGACCTGCGCGGCTTCGGCTCCGCCCGCGGGCGGGCGGTCGAGGTCGCGCACATGGACCTGCTCGCCGACGACGTGGCGCAGCTGCTGGACGACCGCAAGCTGGACCAGGTGGTCATGTGCGGGCTGTCGATGGGCGGCTACGTGGCGCTCGCGTTCGCCCGCCGTCACCCTGACCGGCTCGGCGGCCTGGTGCTGTGCGACACGCGCGCCGGGACGGACAGCGAGGAGGAGGCGGCCGCCCGGCTGGCGATGGCCGAGCGGGTGCTCTCGGATGGCGTGGACTTCGTCGCCGAGGCGATGCTGCCACGGCTGCTCGGGGAGACCACCCGCGAGCAGCGTCCCGATCTGGTCGAGCAAGTGAAGGGGATCATCCTGGACCAGGATCCCCGCGGCATCGCCGGTGCGCAGCGCGGCCTTGCCGCTCGGTCTGACTCGACCCCGATGCTCGCCGAGGTGACCGTGCCCACGCTGGTGATCGTGGGTGGCGAGGACCAGACCGACGGGCCGCGGGAGGCCCGCGCGCTGGCGACCGGCATCCGCGATGCCCGTCTGGTGCGGGTGGAGGGCGCTGGCCATCTGGTCAACCTGGAGCAGCCAGATCTGGTCAACGAGGCGTTGCTCGATTTCGTTGCCCCACTTTGGATTTAATTGCCCGGAAGTGGTGACAACGTCGCAATCAATCTAGTAGTCTCGGGTTAGTCGCGGTTCCGAACTCGCTCAACGGAGCCGAACAGTGCGAGGGGGGCAGGGGAGGACCGGCCCTTGTCCCCCTCGCCCCTCACCCGCGGTGGCCGCTGCCCTCCTCGACCAGCTCGATCAGCACCCCGTGCGCACCCTTGGGGTGCACGAACGCGATGGTGGTCCCGCCAGAGCCGATGTGCGGGGTCTCGTCGACCACCTCGACACCGGCGCCGCGCAGATCGTCGAGGGCGCTCGCGACGCTTGTGACGGAATAACCGAGATGATGCAGCCCCTCTCCCCGCCTGGCCAGGAACCTTCCCACCGGTGTGTCGGGCCCGAGCGCAGCGACCAGCTGCACCCAGGTGTCGCCGAGGCGATAGAGGACCTCGTGCACGCCCTGGTTCTCGATGACCTCCTCGTGGTCCGGCTCCAGGCCGAGGACCCCCTCGTAGAAGGCGCGCGCGGTGCGCAGGTCGTTGACCGCGATGCCGACGTGATCCAGATGGTTGAGCTGCACGACGGGTCCTTTTCGCTCGGGTTCGCTCCCAGGTTCAAGGGGAGCTCGATAGATCCAGCAGCCAGTCCTCGGCGGTGTAGGCGGACTCCCAGCCGGCCGCGGCGGCGCCGCGGTCGCCGCCGCCGCCCCGCTCGGTGAACAGCCACAGCGGCCGTCCCTCCGAGAGCAGGCCGGGCGCGAGCTCCAGCATGCGCCGGCCGACGCCCCGCCCCTGCGCGCCGGCGGCCACGGCCAGGTGCGCGAGCTGCGTGGTGGTGCCGGCCGAGAACAGCAGGAAGACGCCGCTGCCGTCGGCGCTGCGGTAGGCACGGCCGCGCGGGTCAGCCAGGCGCCGCCGCACCACCTCGTCCCGCGCGGACGGAGCGGTCACCCCCCAGGCCGAGTGGTAGATGTCCAGGAACTGCTCGTGCTTGTCGCGGCCCAGCTCGAGCAGGCCGGGCGCGCCCGTCCCGGTGCCGGGCGCCCAGCGGTACACCTGGGTCTCGGCCCGGCGGAAGCCGAGCCGGCCGAGCTGCTCGGGCAGGCCGGCGTGGGAGCTCGGCGAGACGAGCACGTGGACGTAGTCGCGGCCGGCGGCGCGGAAGGCGCCTGTGGCGGCCTCCAGGTCGAAGGCGCGGCGCACGCCGAAGACGAAGTTGTAGACGAACACGGGGTCGAGCGGGTTGGTCACCGCCCTGCCCGACTCGAGCTGGACCACCGAGCCGCCGCCGACGGTGGACAGCTGCAGGTGGTTCTGCTCGCAGGCGTGAACGAAGCCGAATCGCACGCGCCAAGAGTAGCCATCTTCCGTCGGGCCGGGGGAGCGCTCCGGGGGAGCACCCGAGGGCTGGCGGTAGACTCGTGGAGGACTCGAGGAGCAGGGAGATCCGCACATGTTCGAGCGCACGCAACCCGTCATCTGCGCCGGCGCGCGCACGCCGATCGGGCGGTTCGGCGGGGCGCTGTCCTCGCTCCGGGCCGTGGAGCTGGGCGGTCACGCCATGGCAGCGGCCTGCCAGCGGGCGGGCCTCGACCCGGAGAGGGTTGAGCACGTGGTGATGGGCCACGTGCTCCAGGCCGGCCAGGGCCAGATCACGGCGCGCCAGGCGGCGGTCCGCGCCGGGGTGCCGATGACCGTGCCGGCCCTCACCGTCAACAAGGTCTGCCTCTCGGGCACCAACGCCATCGCCACCGCCGCGCAGTACGTCGAGCTCGGTCTCGCCGGCATGGTGGTGGCTGGCGGCATGGAGTCGATGAGCGGCGCTCCCTACCTGCTCCCCAAGGCGCGCTGGGGCGCCCGCATGGGCCACGCCGAGCTGGTCGACGCCATGATCCTCGACGGTCTGTGGGACGCCTTCGACGACGTCCACATGGGCGGGCTCTCCGACGCCGCGAACCAGCGGCTCGGCATCGACCGGGCGGTGCAGGACGAGTGGGCCGCGCGCTCGCACGAGCGCGCCGCCGCTGCCGCCAAGGGCGCCCTGCGCGAGGAGATCGCACCCGTCCCAGTGCCACAGCGCCGGGGCGAGCCGGTCCTGGTCGAGGAGGACGAGGGCATCCGGCCAGGCACCACGGTCGAAGGCCTGGCGAAGCTGCGCCCGTCGTTCTCGCCGGAGGGCACCATCACCGCCGGCAACGCCTCGCAGATCTCCGACGGCGGCGCCGCCGTGGTGGTCACCTCGCGCGAGCGGGCCGAGGCCGACGGGCTGCCCGTGCTCGCCGCGATCGTCGCCTACGGCACGGTCGCCGGTCCCGACTCGACCCTGCACTCCCAGCCTTCCCGCGCGATCCAGGACGCCTGCGCGCACGCCGGGGTGGCCACCTCCGACCTGGAGCTGGTGGAGATCAACGAGGCGTTCGCGGCGGTGGCCGTGCAGTCCACCCGGGAGCTGGGCCTGGACGGGGACATCGTCAACGTCAACGGCGGGGCGGTCGCGCTCGGCCACCCGATCGGCGCGACCGGCGCCCGGCTGGTGCTCACGCTCGCGCTGGAGCTGCGGCGCCGCGGCGGCGGCCTCGGCGCCGCGGCGCTGTGCGGTGGCGGCGGCCAGGGTGACGCGCTGCTGATCCGCGTCGAGGGGTGAGCCGGCCGCCGATGGGACCGGGCCTCGACGTCGGGCAGCTGGTCGAGCGTCTGCGACGCGGCGACGGCCGCGCCGTGGCGCGGCTGATCTCGCTGGTCGAGGACGGCGCCCGCGGGCAGCTCCGCGAGGTTGCCGAGGCGCTCAACCCCTCGAGCGGCAGAGCCGAGGTCATCGGCATCACCGGCGCCCCAGGGGTGGGCAAGTCGACCCTGTGCGACGCACTCGTGGCCGCCTACCGCGCGTCCGGGCGCACCGTCGGCGTGCTCGCGGTCGATCCGACGTCGCCGTTCACCGGCGGCGCGCTGCTCGGCGACCGGGTGCGCATGCAGCGGCACGCGGTCGACCAGGGCGTGTACATCCGCTCCATGGCGACCAGGGGGCATCTGGGCGGCCTCGCCTGGGCCACGCCGCAGGCGGTGCGGGTGCTGGACGCGGCCGGCTGCGGGGTGATCCTGGTCGAGACGGTCGGGGTCGGCCAGGCCGAGGTCGAGGTGGCCGGCCTGGCCGACACCACGCTGGTCGTCCTGGCGCCCGGCTTCGGCGACGCGGTGCAGGTCGCCAAGGCGGGCATCCTCGAGGTCGCGGACCTGTTCGTGGTCAACAAGGCCGACAAGGACGGGGCCGGCAACGTCGCCCGTGACCTGCGCCAGATGCTTCACCTCGGGGCTGCGCGGCCGTGGTCGGTGCCGGTGCTGCTGACCGAGGCCGAGCGCGGCGTGGGCATGGACGAGCTGGTCGATCAGATCGCCTCGCACCGCGCCCACCTGGAGTCCGGTGGCGAGCTGGAGCGGCGCCGGCGGGCGCGCGCCGCCCGCGAGGTGGAGGAGGTGGCGCTGGCGGACCTGCGCGCGGAGCTGGGCGAGGTGGGCAGCGGCGAGGCCCTGGACACCCTCGCCGAGCAGGTCGCCGCCGGCAAGCTCGGCCCCTACACGGCCGCGGACCAGCTCCTCGTCCAGGTGCGCGGCCACGCGGCCGGGGCCGGGTAGGAGTCTTCCGGGCCGGGGCGAGGCACCCGCTCAGCCGGCCCCGAGGGCCGCCGCGCGGCGGCCGGCCTCGGCGGGGCTGACCAGCTCGGCGCCGAGCGCCACGGCGGCGAGCACCCGCAGCGGGACGGTCTCGAAGCCGGGAGCCGCAAGGCGGGCGAAGGCCGCGGCCGGCACGAGCTTGAGCGGCGTTGTGACCGCCAGGGTCGGCAGGCGCTCAGCCAGCGCGCGCGTGCCGGTGGCGTTGAGCAGCGCGTCCGGGCCGACCGCATCGGAGCCGACCACGGCGACCGCCGGCTCCCCGACGGGAGCGGCGCGAGGCAGGCGCTCCAGCACCATGTCGACCAGTGAGCTGTGGGACACGGTGGCCACAGGGCCCGAGCGCCGCCGCAGCCACGCGGCCGCGGTGTCCGCCGCCGCCTCTGCGTCGCGGTCGAGCCGTTCGCGCATGGCGGCCAGCGCTGTGGCCGGGTCGTCGCAGCGGGCGGCGCGTGCCAGGTGCCAGATGGGGGCCATGGCCGGCTGCCCCTCGAGCAGCAGCTCCACAGCCGTCGCCAGCAGCCGCCGGTCGCCGGCGATCTCGAGCAGGCCGTCCAGCGCCCGCCGTGCCACCTCGGTGGCGCCGCCCCGGCGGTCGGCCGATGCTGCCAGCACCGCCTCGGGGAGGCGCTCCCGCTCGCTGCCCATGGACGCAGGGTATCGGCCGATCGAGCCGGCCTCAGGTGGCGGCATCCCTACAATGCGGATGTGGGGGCGTCATCTGGCACCCGGCCGACTCCCCGAGGAGGCACACGTGACCGAGCGAGAGGCCCACCAGGCCAGGCTCGAGCGGCAGCGCGCCCGCTGGCAGGAGCGCTACAGCGCCTCCGGCGAGCGCGACGCGGACTTCACCACCATCTCCGGTGAGGCGATCCCGCCCCTGGTCGACCCGGTGGACCGGTCAGACGGCGACCTGGCGGCGAGCGTCGGCTTTCCCGGCGAGTACCCCTACACCCGCGGGGTCCACGCGACCATGTACCGCGGGCGTCCCTGGACGATCCGGCAGTTCTCGGGCTTCGGCAACGTGCGCGAGACCAACGCGCGCTACCGGTATCTGATCGAGCAGGGCGGCGGGGGGCTGAGCGTGGCGTTCGACATGCCGACGCTGATGGGCCGCGACTCCGACGACCCGCGCTCCAGCGGCGAGGTGGGCCACTGTGGTGTGGCGGTGGACTCGGTCGCCGACATGGAGGTGCTGTTCGACGAGCTGCCGCTGGACCGGATCACCACCTCGATGACGATCTCCGGGCCCGCGCCGATGCTGTTCGCGATGTACGTGGTGGCGGCCGAGCGCCAGGGCGCCGAGGTGTCCAGGCTGGACGGCACCCTGCAGACCGACATCATGAAGGAGTACATCGCGCAGAAGGAGTGGCTGTTCCCGCCGGAGCCGCACCTGCGCCTGATCGGCGACCTGCTGGAGTTCTGCGCCGCCGAGGTGCCCAAGTACCACCCGATCTCGGTGAGCGGCTACCACATCCGCGAGGCGGGGTCGACCGCCGCGCAGGAGCTGGCGTTCACGCTGGCGGATGGGTTCGCCTACGTCGAGCTGGCCAAGCGGCGCGGGCTGGACCCCAACGTGGTGGGGGCGCAGCTCTCCTTCTTCTTCGACGCCCACATCGACTTCTTCGAAGAGATCGGGAAGTTCCGGGCGGCTCGCCGGATCTGGGCGCGCTGGATGCGGGAGCGCTACGGCGTGACCGAGGAGAAGGCGCTGCAGCTCAAGTTCCACACGCAGACGGCCGGCGTGTCGCTGACGGCGCAGCAGCCGGACAACAACGTCGTGCGCACGGCGCTGGAGGCGCTGTCGGCGGTGCTGGGCGGGACGCAGAGCCTGCACACCAATGCCCTCGACGAGGTCTACGCGCTGCCCACGGAGCGGGCGGCGGGGATCGCGCTGCGCACCCAGCAGGTGATCGCCGAGGAGACCGGGGTCGCCAGCGTGATCGACCCGCTGGGCGGCTCGTGGTTCGTCGAGCACATGACCGACCTGCAGGAGCGGCGGGCGGAGGAGATCTTCGCGCAGGTCGACCGGTTCGGGAACGGCTCGATGCTGGACGGGGTGCT
>WNGB01009261.1_pt1 | contig 13849 bp, 13 predicted proteins | sample 5400681 | NCBI WGS metagenome assembly WNGB01 (sample SAMN13153367, study PRJNA577476) | soil metagenome | isolation source: 115 cm soil or saprolite under grassland replicate 2 | place: USA:California | collected 2016-06-15 | reverse complement strand
CCCACGTGTCGAATATCCTTCATCGGCCGGCTCCTTTCGCTTGTAGCTCTGCGCTACGGTCAGCCGATCGCGAGCGTAACCTACGGACTCGCGATTGGAGCCGGTCGTCCCATCCTGACTAGACCCGCAGCATCTTCCCCGGGTTCATCAGGTTCATGATCGAGGACGTGCTTGAGGTCGCGCATGACCTCGATCGCCTCGCCGTGAGGTCGGCGACGAGCTCCGCCGGCAGGCGGACGGCTGGCGCGCTCAGCACGGCCTAGTGGATGAGCCCGATCTTGCCCAGCGGCCAGAATCGAAAGACGGCCTTCCCGTAGATGTACTTCTCCGGCACCTCGCCCCAGTTGCGGCTGTCGTTGCTGCTGTTGCGATGGTCGCCGAGCACGTAGTAGTACCCCTTCGGGACCTGTACCGCCTCGTAGCTCTCGCTGTCGTTGAACTGCGCGCGGACGTAGTCCTCCTCCACGCGCCGTCCGTTCACGAAGAGGGCCCCGCGCCGCAGCTCGACGGTGTCGCCGGGCACGCCCACCACCCGCTTGATGAAGGAGACGGAGGGGTCCTTCGGGTACCAGAAGACGACGACGTCGCCGCGGTCGATGGGCTGGAAGCGGTAGACGAACTTGTTCACGATGATGCGCTCGCTGTCCTCGAGCAGCGGCAGCATGCTCGTGCCCTGGACGCGGAAGGCCTGGGCCACGAACGTGATCAGGAAGAAGCAGAAGAGGACGGCGACGGACAGGTCGTGGACCAGCTCCCACACCGCACGCCAGACCTGCGGACGAGCGCCCTCCTCGGCGGGGGCGAGGGTGAGGCCGGGCTCGCCGGCAATGGTGGGCTCGATCCCCGCGGGGTCCAGGTTCAGCCTCTCTCCCGCCGCACCACGCGGGTCCCGGCCAGGCGATCGTGAAGGCCGAAGCCGCTCAGTGCAATCATGAGGAACCCGATGCCGAGGGTCAGGCCCGAGAGCAGGTAGCCCAGGATGCGGATGGCCGCGCGGCTGAGACCGATCGGCTCGCTGCCGTCCTCCGCCACGACGACCAGCCCGAGGAGGCGCTTGCCCGGCGTCGCCCCCTTCACTCCCCAATGATAAACGTAGAAGACCGCGCCCAGCGCGAGGACGACCGGCCCCAGGATCAGCGACACCAGGATCGGCCAGAAGGCGACGTCCGAGGCGGCGGTGGGCGGATGGGACCACCAGTTCTCGTACCAGTAATAGAGGACAGGGCTCAACAGGAGGAGCTGGCCCGACGCGACCAGCAGCGCGTCGAGCAGCCCCGCCGCCGCGCGCCTTCCCAGCCCCGCCGGCGTCACGACCGCCGCGGGTGAGGCCGGACGCGGTTCGATGCGCTTGCCGGCTTCGGGCCGGGCCCGCACGATCGCGGGGGCCGGGCGCGGACCCACCAGCGGCGCCGGAGCGGCCGTGGGCGACGGGCGGGCGGAGGGCGATGCCGAGGGCCGCGCCATCTCCGCGAGGGCAGACGACCGCCCAGGACCACCGTCGGGCAGCGCGCGCGGCAGGCGCGGCGGCGACGGCACGTCGACCTGGTTCGAAGCGGGCTCGGCCCCGGGCGCAGCCGGATCCGCGGGCGGCGCGGCGCCGGCCTCGGGCGCCTCCGGCGAAACGGCCGCCGCGGGCGCGGCGAGGGCGACCTCCGGTCCGCCCGCGGACTCGCCCGGACGGGCGCCGCTCGCCTCGGCGGCCGCGGTGGCGGGAGGTGCGGGATCGTTGGATGCAGGCCCGTCCGACAACGGATGAGGCTTGGTGTGGTCGTGGACCTCGCCGCTGCCGTGCGCGGGTGAATCCTTCAGCACCTGCCCGCAGGCGTTGCAGAACCGCGCGGGCAGGAGCACGGCGGTGCCGCACGACGTGCACACCACGCGCGCGGGCGCGACCGGAGCGAGCGACGCCCCGCATTGCCGGCAGAACATGTCGCCCTTGCGGTAATCGGCCTGGCAGGTCGGGCACACCTGGCGCGGTGCGGAAGGATGCGGCACCACCTTCGCGCCCGACTCCTCCATCTCCTCGCGGAAGAGCAGGCGCGCGGTGCCGATGGCCACGAGGTCCCCGTCGCGCAGGTTGCGCTCGCTGACGCGGTCCCCGTTGACGAGCGACCCGTTGGAGGAGTTGCAGTCGCGCAGGAAGTACTGGCTTCCGCGGTACTCGATCACGGCATGGCGCCGCGAGACCATCGCGTCGGGCAGGACCACGTCGTTGGAGGGGTCCCGTCCGATCGACACGATCGTTCGGGCGAGCGCGATCTCCCGCCGCGAGGAGGAGGTCGGATTGATGATCAGCTTGGCCATCGATGCGCGGTAGACCTATCCTCCGAGGAAGGTCTGGCGCCTCGTGACCCGCACCTTCACTTTCGCCCCCTGCTTCGTGCCGGGCGTGAACTTCCAGGACTTGTACGCGCCCACGACGGCGTTGTCGACGGACTCGCCCGCGGACTCGACGACCTGGACCTCCGCGACGTCGCCCGTCTCGAGCACGACGAACGAGCAGGTCACCGAGGCACGCTGGCCGCGCTTGAGCTGCATGGCGTCCTTCGGGTACTCCGCGGACTTGCCCGTGGTCTTGACCGGCTTGGCGGAGAGGGTGGGGTCGTTCTCGTCGTAGACGTGAGGGTCCGGCGTGGGGGCGGGCGGCGGGGTGGGCGGCGCCGCGACCTTCGGGCTGGGTACGGCGACCACCTTCGCCCGCAACTGCGCGTCCACGCGGACGGTCTGGCCCTCCTTCACCTTCACCGAGGCCGAATAGGGATCGTAGCCTTCGGCGGCGATCTCCACGCGGTGGCGGCCCACGTTGAGCGTGCGCCCGCGCAGCGGCGTGAGGCCCACCGCCGTGGCGTCGATCTTCACCATCGCTCCCGCCGGCGTGGACGAGACGTCGGCCGTGCCCGTGGCGGGCGCGGTCCGCGAGAGCGTGGGCTTCACTTCGGTGCGCGGGGTCTGCGCGGTGAGCATCACCGTCTCGGTGGCGGACGCGTGTCCGTCCAGCTCCACCTTCACCTCGTGCGCGCCGAGGCTCACGTCGTGCACGTCCAGCGGCGTATTGCCGACCTTGTTGCCGTCGACGCTGACGGCGCCGCCGGTGGGGATGCTCTCCACGTGCACGACGCCGCTGGTCACGGCGACGGGCGGAGCCGAGGGCCTCACCAGGGACGGAGACGCCGCGACCACCGACGGGCTCGGTGCCGGCTTCGGGCCCCTGCGGTTCCACAGGACGATGAGCGCGGTCGTCAGCACGATCAGGAAGAGCACGAGCCCGATCCCGCCGAGAGCGAAAGTCAACATCGAGCGACGGGGCTCGGCCAGCACCGGCGCCGGAGCCGTCTCGGTGATCGGGCGCGCTGTCTCTTCTTCCGGGGGCGCGGGCGGGTATCCGATCGGCGGCGTCGGAGTGCGGTCGACGGTGACGCCGGCGCGGGGAGGCGCCGCCGTCTCCGGACTGCGCATCACGATGGTCGAAGGCTCCTCGGACTCGGGCTCGGGAACGGGTGCACGCGCGGGACGAGCGCCCCGGCCGCCTCCGCCCGTGCCGCGCATCAGCACCGTCGCCGCGTCCCCCTCCTCCGGCAGCGGCGGTGGTGCGGCCGCCGGCCGTCGCCCCACGGGGGGCGGAGCCTTCAGCAGGACCGTCGGCCCTTCCACGGGTTCCGGCTCCGGTGCGCGGGCCGCGGGCGGGCGCGTCGAGCCCGTGCCGAGGTTCGCCGTGGGAGGGCCGGTGCGACGCGCCGAGGGGGGCACGCCTCGCGGCGGTCCCGGGATCGGGGCCGGCGCCGCGGGCGGGTTCGTCTTCCGCGCCGGGCCCACCGGCGGTCCAGACGGACTCGCGCCGCGACTGCCCGTCGCGCCCCCTGGACGGGGAGCGGGAGGATGCGTCCTGCGCCCTCCCGTCTCGTTCGTGATGGCCGGGAGGGCGGCCGTGATCTCGTCCCCCGGCGGGGCCGCCGGAGCGGGGGCGGCCCCGCGCGCGGGTCCGCCCGCGCCGACCGTGTCTTCGCCGAGGGCGCCGAACCACGCGCCGAGGCAGTACTCGAGGTCCTGCACGAACTCGGTGGCCGTCTGATAACGATCGTCCGGCTTCTTGGCCAGCACGCGCCCGAACACCTCGTGCCACTTCTCGGGGACGAGGCCGTTCATCTCGAGGTTGGCGGGCTCGATCGGATCGACGTGGACGAGCTTGTAGAGGATCGAGGTGACGTTGTTGCCGGGGAACGGCTGGTCCCCGCACAGCATCTCGAACGCGCAGACCCCGAGGGAGAAGATGTCGCTGCGCCCGTCGAGCTTGTCCCCCATTGCCTGCTCCGGGGACATGTAGGAGGGGGTGCCGAGCAGCGTTCCCGACTGCGTCATCTCCGCGTCCACGAGCTTGGCGATCCCGAAGTCGGTGACCTTGACGCGGTCCGTGTCGTAGAGGATCAGGTTCGAGGGCTTGATGTCGCGGTGGATGACGCCCTTGGTGTGCGCGTAGTCGATGGCGGACGCGACCTGGCTGACCAGGCCGATGACCTTCTCCGGCTTGAAACGCAGGCCCCGCTCCAGGATCGACGAGATCGTCTCCCCTTCCACGTACTCCATGGCCAGGTAGGGGAGGCCGCCCTCCTCTCCGATGTCGAAGAGGGTGACGATGTTGGGGTGCGAGAGGGTGCCCGAGATGCGCGCCTCATGGTAGAACCGCTCGATGAACGACCGGTACTGAGGACTCTGCCGGGGGATGTCGAGGCGGATCGTCTTGATGGCCAGCGTCCGCTTGATGAGGGGATCGAAGGCCTTGTAGACGGCGCCCATCGCGCCGTACCCGATGCTCTCCTGCACCTGGTACCGCCCGATGATGTTCGGCATGTGCTCGCCCGCGTGTGGCGTCTCGTCCATATCCCCGCCTGATTTCGTCAGGATCGCACCCGCGCGCGAAAATCGCGAGACTTGCGACTCTAACATCGCGGTGAAAAGGTGTCAACGATTGCGGCGGTCAAGTGCAGCCACATGAACGGCTTGCAGCAGTCCTCATGGAACAACGCCCGCTTCGGGGACGTAGTGGGAGACGGATGCACTACAATGGCCGGACAATGGCGTCGCGGCCCCCGATCGTCATTGACTACGGGGCCTTTCAGCAGCCGCCCAGCCGCCTTTTCCGCGACTACTTGACCAGCGCCCCCGCCGTCCAGGCCTTCTACGAGCCGGCCCGATGGGACCTGGAAGGGCTCCAGGCTTCCGCCGAGAGCGCGCTTCGTTCTCCGCGACCGCGAGGGAAGATCTTCGAGGCGCTGATCCGCCAACAGGAAGCGCGGGAGGCACCGGCGGCGGCGGCCCAGGCGCGGCGGTTGCGCGACCCGCGGGCGACCGCGCTCGTCACCGGGCAGCAGGCCGTCCTGTTCGGCGGTCCGCTCTACGTGCTGTACAAGGCGCTGGCCGCGGTCGTGCTCGCGCGCGCGCTCGAAGCGAGGCGTGGTGCGCCGGTGGTGCCCGTTTTCTGGGTCGCCGCCGACGACCACGACTTCGCCGAGATCCGCTCCACCACCGTGCTGGACGAGATGGGGCAGATCCACGACGTGCGCTACTCCCCGCACCGGGAGCCCGTGGGCCAGCCCGCGGCAAAGATCACCCTCGACGACACCGTGATCGAGATCGTCGAGGAGCTGCGCGGCCGCCTTCCGGCCGGGCTCCATCGCGACGAAGTGCTCTCCCTGCTGGCCGCCTGTTACCGCCCCGGCGCCACGCTCTCGGAAGCCTTCGCCCGCCTCCTCTCCTCGCTCCTCCCCGACCTCGTCGTCCTCGATCCCTCCGATCCCGCCCTCAAGGCCGCCTCCCTTCCCGTCTTCTCCCGCGAGCTCGTCGAGCACTCCCCCACCTCGCGCCTGGCCGCGCAGGCCGGGCAGAGGCTTCTGGCCGCCGGATATCACCAGCAGGTGCCGGTGCGCGCCGGCTTCCTCAATCTTTTCATGTACCTGGAGGGCGAGCGTCGCGCGATGGGCTGGGAGAACGGCATCATCGAGGTGAGGGGCCTCGGACGGAAGATGCCCGTGGCAGACGCTCAGCGAATCCTGGAGAACGATCCCGCGGCTTTCAGCGCCGGCGTGCTCCTCCGTCCCCTGACCCAGGATCATCTCCTGCCCACGGCGGCCTACGTCGGGGGGCCCGCGGAGATCGCATACCACGCGCAGATCGGTCCCTCCTACGCGCACTTCGGGATCCCGCGCCCGGTGCTGGTGCCGCGGCCGAGCGTCACCCTCGTCGAGCCCGCGCAGGCCCGGGCGCTGGAGGCGGACGAGATCTCGCTGCCCGACCTGCAATCGGATCCGCAGGGCATGCTCTCGCGCTGGGCGCGGCAGGACTATCCGGAGGTGGACGCCGCCTTCGGGCGCGCGCGCAAGGCGATCGAAAAGGAGATGGCGGCGGTGGAGGAGATCCTGGGCGCCCTCGACCCGACGCTGAAGGCGGCGGCGGACAGCGCGCGCGGCCGCGCGTTGCACCAGGTGGAGACGCTGCAGGAAAAGGCCATGCGCGCGCTCAAGAAGCGCGATCAGTCGCGCGCGGACCGGCTGCGCCGCACGCGCGACGCCCTCATGCCCGGCGGTTCCTTTCAGGAGCGCGGCCTCGGGCTGGTCAACCTCCTCGCCCGACACGGCGTCGCCGTCGTCGAGGACATCGGGCAGCGCATCGATCCCTTCGCGCGCGGCCATCAGGTGATCTACCTGTGAACATCGGCATCACCTGCTATCCGACCGTCGGCGGCTCGGGCGCGGTGGCGGCCGAGCTGGGCAAGCAGCTCGCACGCCGCGGCCACTGCGTGCACTTCGTGTCCTACCGGCTGCCGTTCCGCCTGGACGAGTTCCAGGAGAACGTCCGCTACCACGAGATCGACCTCACGACCTACAGCCTGTTCGAGTACCCGCCGCACGACCTGGCCCTGGCCGCGAAGATGGCCGAGGTCGCGCGCGAGAACAAGCTCGACCTGTTCCACGTCCACTACGCGATCCCGCACGCGATCACGGGCATCCTGGCCCAGCAGATGCTGGGCGCCACTCCGCCAAAGCTGGTGACGACGCTGCACGGCACCGACATCACCCTCGTGGGTCAGGATCGCACGTTCTTCGAGATCACCAAGTTCGGGATCGAGCGCTCGGACGGCGTGACCGCGGTGTCGGAGTTCCTGAAGAAGATGACGGTGGACGAGTTCCAGATCGCGAAGCCCATCCAGGTGATCTCGAACTTCGTGGACATCTCCGCCTTTTCCCGCACGCGCGGCTACCGCGACCGCGCCACCTTCGCCGCCCAGGGCGAGAAGATCCTCCTGCACGTGTCGAACTTCCGACCCGTGAAGCGCCCGCTGGACGTGGTCCGCATCTTCGAACGCGTCCTCCGCGAGGTGCCGGCCGTCCTGCTCATGGTGGGCGAGGGCCCCGAGCGCGCCTCCGCGCAGGCCCTGGCGCGGCGGCTGGGCCTGGCCGACCGCGTGCGCTTCCTCGGGCGCCAGGACCGCATCGAGGAGCTGACCGGCATCGCCGACGTGTTCCTCCTGCCCTCCGAGCTGGAGTCGTTCGGCCTGAGCGCGCTGGAGGCCATGGCCTGCGGCGTGCCCGTCGTGGGATCGGACGCGGGCGGCCTCCCGGAAGTGGTCAAGCACACGGAGACGGGCTTCCTGCTGCCCGTCGGCGACATCGAGGGCATGGCCGCGCGCGCGATCGAGATCCTCGAGGACGAGCAGCACTGGCAGGCCTTGAGCGCGGCCGCCCGGGGGCGCGCGGCCGCGCTCTTCGGGGCCGAGCGCGTGGTCGGCGAGTACGAGCGGTACTACGAACGGGTCCTGAGCGGGTCCGGATAGCGCGCGGCTAGCGCGGCGGGCGCTTGTCGCGCGGGCGGCCCGTCACGGTATCCTTCACGGCGTCCACGCCGCGCTCGACGCTATCCTTGATCTTGCCCGCGGTCTCGTCCACGGTCCCGCGGTTGCGCAGGCGGTCGTCGTCCAGCAGTTCGCCCCCCGCCTTCTCGACCCGGCCCTTCACCTTGTCTCCGGTCCCGCTGGTCATGGTGACCTCCCTGCCGGAATGAAAGCAAGGCCCGTGCCGCCCCGCGGGTACAATTCTGGGATGGACGCCTTCGACATCGCCGGGCTCTGCGCCCATCCGGACGACGCGGAGCTCGTGATGGGCGGGACCCTCGCCCGCGAGGCGGCGGCGGGCCGGAAAATCGCGCTCGTCGACCTCACGCGGGGCGAGAACGGCAGCCGCGGCTCGCCCGAGGTCCGCGCGGCCGAAGCGGCGGAGGCGGCGCGAATCCTCGGCGTCTGCCATCGCGAATCACTCCGCCTGCCCGACTCGGCCCTCGAGCGGACGGTCACGCACCGGGACGTGATCGTCTCCGCCTTGCGCCGGCTGCGTCCCGCGATCGTAGTGACGCAGCACTGGGACCAGCGCCACCCCGACCACGGCATGGCCAGCCACCTCGTCTACGACGCGTGCTTCATGGCCGGTCTCCAGAACTATCGTCCGGACCTGGGGGCGGCCTTCCGCCCGCGCAAGCTCGTGTTCGCCACGAGCATGACGGAGACGATCGAGGCCCCGCCCAGCTTCGTCGTGGACATCACGGCGACGTTCGAGACCAAGATGCGAGCCATTCGCGCCTTCGCGAGCCAATTCGCGCCCGCGGGGGGGGAGACGGTCGCTCTCCCCTTCGAGCGGTTCCAGGACTCGGTGGAGCTCACCGCCCGCCGCCACGGCCAGCGCATCGGCGTGACCTTCGGGGAGGGGTTCGTGACGCGGGAGCCGGTGGAGGTGGACGACCTCCTCGCCCTGCGCGGCCGCTCGATCTAGCCGTTAGCTGCTGCCGCCGCGCGCCGTGCGCTGCCGGTGCTTGTGGTCGGACCAGAGGATGTTGAAGACGAGGGTCACCCCGCCCGCGGCCGCCCCGAGGAAGCACACCATCGCCAGTCCCGGATAGCCCAGGATGCGAAAGGACGTCTCCACGCGCATCAGCAGGGCCGCCCCCACGATGAGCGAGGCCAGGATGAGGCCCATGGTGATGCGGTTCGCGACCTTGATGAAGCCCTCGAGCAGCAGCTTCTCGTCGATGGCGTCGACCTTGACTTCGAGGGAGTTGCTGGCCACGCGGTCGAGGATGGTGTTGATCCGCCGGGGCAGGTTCTCCGCGAACTCCTTCAGCTCCATGACCCCCGCGAACAGGTTCCCGGGGGAGAGGCTCTTGTGCATGCGCTGGCGCATGAGCTCGGCGGCGTTGCGGCGGATGGCCGCGTTGGGATCGAATTCGGGATCGAGGGCGCGGCCGACCTGGTCGAGGTTCAGGAGCGTCTTGCCGAGCATGGTCAGGGCCGGATCGACGCGAATGCCGCGCTCGCCCGACATGCGCGCCAGCATCAGCACCACCCGGCCGATCTGCATCTGGCCGACGGTGGCGCCGACGATCTGGGACACGAGGTCGCTCACGTCGCGGCGCAGCCCCTTCTCGTCGAAGACCGGCTGCGCGTCGCCGAGGGTGATGGCGACCGTGGCCGCCTCTTCCGCCCGCCCCTCGCTGATGGCCAGTAGCAGGCGCAGAAGCCTCTCCTGCATCCCCGGCGGGATCCGCGCCACCATGCCCAGGTCGAGCAGGGCCACCCGCCTGTCGTCGGTGAGGAAGACGTTGCCGGGATGGGGATCGGCGTGCACGAAGCCGTCGACGAGGATCTGCTGCAGGTAGGCGCGAAAGAGCTGGCTGGCCAGGACCTCGCCGTCGATCTCGGTGCGCACGAGCGGGCTCAGCTTCGTGATCTTCTCGCCGCGGATGTAGTCGCTGGTGAGCACGCGTGACGTCGTGTAGTCCGCGACGGGCAGGGGGACCACGACGCGGTCGAACCCGCGCAGGTTCTCGGCCAGGACCTCGAGGTTGCGCGCCTCCAGGCGGTAGTCCAGCTCCCGCAGGAGCGTCTTGCGGAATTCCTCGAGCATGAGGGTGAAGCCGTAGCGGCGGCCGATCTCGGTATGGTGGTCCATGAAGGAGGCGATCTCCGCCAGCGCCTCCAGGTCCTTGAGGACCTGCTCGCGAATGGCGGGCCGCTGCACCTTGACCGCGACCCGCCGGCCGTCGCGCAGGGAAGCGCGATGCACCTGACCCAGGGAGGCGGCAGCCACCGGTTCCGGCTCGAACTCGGCGAAGGCCTTCGAAAGCCGGACGCCGAGCTCCGCGCTGACGATGGCCTCGACTTCCATGAACGGAAACGGCCCCACGCGGTCCTGGAGGCGGGCCAGCGCTTCGATGTAAGGGAGGGGCAGGAGGTCGGCGCGGGTGGAGAGGAGCTGGCCGACCTTGATGAAGGTCGGCCCCATCTTCTCGAGGTCGGCCGCGAGCTGCTCGGCGAGCTTCTCCTCGCTGGGAGTGGCCACCGGCGCTTCGACGAGGGCCTCCTCGAGGCCGGCGTTCTTCACCAGCTCGGAGCGCCCGTACTTCATGAAGAGGGCGGCGATGTCCTTGTATCGTTTGAGGTGCTCGCCGCTGACGGAGATTCCCATGTTCTGGAGTGCCTGTTTCTATCGTACAGGCGTGGTCATCCATTCAGGGACGGCGGCGTCGTTTCGCGCGCGGGCGTGGGAGAAGCCGCTTCAATCCCGCCGCGGACGCACGGCGTCGAAGAGGAGCAGGACGATGCCGATGCTGATCGCGGAGTCGGCCAGGTTGAAGTCGGGCCATTGATGGCCGCGCCAGTAGAGATGGACGAAGTCGGTGACGTATCCGAGCCGCACGCGGTCGATCAGGTTCCCGATCGCACCGCCGGCGATCAGGGCCAGCGCGAGGCGGAGGAGGATCGGGCCTTCGGCCAGGCGGCGCCAGTGCGCGAGGACGACCAGCAGGACCACGCCGCTGAGGACGGCCAGCACGACGGCCTGCGCGGGCAGTCCGCCCCCGGAGAGCACGCCGAAGGCCATCCCCACGTTCCGTCCGTGGACGAGGCTGGCCAGACCGGGGATGATCTCGTAGGTCTCGTACAGGCGGAGGTCGTGGCATACGAGCGCCTTCGTGACCTGGTCGAGAACGATCACGGCCAGGGCGATGGCGGCCTCGGCCAGGCGCGGCATCCGGGCAGGCGGTGGCGGCAAGCGCCCATTGTAGCGGCCTTCAATTTGCCGGCGGATCCGGATAGAACGCGCGGGCGGCCGGGCCTAGATTACGGTCATGCTGATGATGCAGCCGCGGGACGCGAAGGACCGGGTCGAGACGGTCGAGGACGGGGCGCGCTGGCGGGCCGTGGGCGCGCGCGACCGGAGCTGGGACGGGCGCTTCGTCTTCGCCGTCCGCACGACGGGCGTCTATTGCCGTCCGTCCTGCCCGGCGCGCCGGCCCCTGCGCCGGAACGTCTCGTTCTTCACCCGGCCGGATGCGGCCGAGGCGGCCGGCTTCCGCGCCTGCCGCCGCTGCCGTCCGCGCGAGACCGGCGCCGCCGACACTCGCGCGGCCATGGTCGCCGCAGCCTGCCGGTTGCTCGCGGAGGATCGCGACCAGCCCTGGCGCCTGGGCGCCCTGGCGAAGGAGGTCGGGGTGAGCCCTCGCCACCTGCTGCGCACGTTCAAGGACGCGCTCGGCGTGACGCCGCGGCAGTACGCGGACGCCCGCCGCATGGCCGCCTTCAAGGGAAGGCTGAGGGGAGGAGATTCCGTGACGGGAGCAATGTACGACGTCGGCTTCGGGTCGAGCAGCCGGCTCTATGAAGACGTGCAGGGCCGCCTGGGCATGACCCCCGCGACCTATCGCCGGGGCGGGCGCGGCATGTCGATCGGCTATACGGTGACGGAATCGCCGCTGGGACGGCTGCTGGTGGCGGCGACGGAGCGGGGCGTGGCCGCGGTCAGCCTCGGCGATTCGGAGGCGGCGCTGGAAGCCGGCCTGCGCAAAGAGTACGCGCAGGCCGAGATCCGCCGCGACGATGCCGGCCTCCAGCGCTGGGTGAGCCTGGTCCTGGACGAGCTCGCGGGCGCGAAGCCGCGGCCCGACCTTCCCCTGGACGTCCAGGCCACCGCCTTCCAGCATCGCGTCTGGCAGGAGCTGCGCGCCATCCCGCGCGGCCAGACGCGGTCGTACGCCGAAGTGGCGCGCCGGCTCGGCCGTCCGCAGGCGGCGCGGGCGGTCGCCCGCGCCTGCGCGAGCAACCGCGTGGCGCTGCTCGTCCCCTGTCATCGCGTGGTGGCAACGGGCGGTGGCGTTGGAGGATATCGATGGGGAGTGGCCCGGAAGAAGGCACTACTGGAGACCGAACAAGGGAAGCAGGCCGCGCCACGCAAGGGACGCGCGGGCCGTTGACGAGTCCCTGATGACAGACCGACCTGGCCAAAGACCCCTTTATTGCTAACCGAGTAGATCGATTCCCCACGATTAGCCAAATAGAGGTTGTGGTCAGGTCGGTCTGTCATCCTTTGCCGGCTGCCATCTGCGCCGCTTGACACCCGCGGCGCCGCGCCTCGACAATTCCTGTTGCGTGATCACCGGCTTCAACACCGACGTCAAGTACCGCGGCGTGGTCTACCACGTCCAGACCGAAGACAAGGGGACCTCCAACCCCCTCATCGAGACGCTCATCTACAAGGGTGGCGAGATCCTCGGCTCGCGCCGACTGCCCTATGGCGACCTGGTCAAGGACGGCGACGAAAGCGCCATCACCAAGCTGATGGAAGACCAGCACAAGGGGATCATCATGGAGGTCAAGCGGGGCCGTTACGACCCCGAAGGCGCGAGCACCCTCATGGAGGACCTCTCCCTCGACGAGCTCGTCCTGGCCTACCTCGCCGCCCGCGCCGCCGCCAAGTAGACGCATGGCGGACCCCCCGGGGATCCACGTCTCGGTGAACGGGCAGCCCGTGTCCCTGCCCACCGGGTCCACCCTGGCGGAGCTCCTCCGGCGGCTGGCCCTCGAAGGCAAGCCGGTCGCGGTCGAGCACAACCGCCGGGTCGTGCCCCGCGCCGAGCACGCCTCGGTGCGACTCAACCACGGCGACACCCTCGAGATCGTCACCTTCGTCGGCGGCGGCTGAGCCCGCCGGCCCGCCCGCGATGGGGTGCGCGGCAAGGGTGGTACGATCGAAATCATGAGCGATTCGTTGATCCTCGCCGGCCGCGAGTTCCGGTCCCGCCTCATCGTCGGGACCGGCAAGTACCCGACCCTCCAGGTCATGCGCGAGGCCCACGAGGCCTCCGGCGCGGACATGGTCACGGTCGCGGTACGCCGCGTCGACCTCAAGGCGCGCGGTCCCGAGAACCTGCTCGACCACATCGACACCAAGCGCATCTTCATCCTGCCCAACACCGCGGGCTGCTATACCGCCGACGAGGCCGTGCGCACGGCCCGGCTCGGGCGCGAGGCGGGGCTGAGCCACTGGGTGAAGCTCGAGGTCATCGGCGACGAGAAGACGCTGTTCCCCGACACCGAGGGCCTGCTCGCGGCCACGCGCATCCTCGTCAAGGAGGGCTTCATCGTCCTCCCCTACACGTCCGACGACGTCGTGGTGGCGAAGAAGCTCGAGGACGCGGGGGCGGCGGCGGTGATGCCCCTGGGCGCGCCCATCGGCAGCGGCCTCGGCATCCAGAACCGGATCAACATCCAGCTCGTGCGCGAGGCGGTGAAGGTGCCGGTGATCGTGGACGCCGGCGTCGGCACCGCCTCCGACGCGACGATCGCGATGGAGCTGGGCGCGGACGGCGTGCTCATGAACACCGCGATCGCGCTCGCCGCCCAGCCCGTGCGCATGGCGCGCGCCATGCGGCTGGCCGTGGAATCCGGCCGGGAGGCGTTCCTCTCCGGCCGCATGGCGCGGAAGATGTACGCGTCCGCGTCGTCGCCGATCGACGGGCTGATCGGAAGATAGAG
>WNGB01019850.1_pt1 | contig 13851 bp, 12 predicted proteins | sample 5400681 | NCBI WGS metagenome assembly WNGB01 (sample SAMN13153367, study PRJNA577476) | soil metagenome | isolation source: 115 cm soil or saprolite under grassland replicate 2 | place: USA:California | collected 2016-06-15 | reverse complement strand
CTCGGTTTCGCAATGGGCGATGTTGTGCTCGGCGAGTTAATCAATGAAACAGATCATGTGCGTGAGAAACTGGAGACTGCAATCGCGAACGATCGAAAGATCGACATCTACATCGTAATCGCTAAGGAACAGCGCCGCGTCGATGCGCTGAAACAAATTCAACAACTGCGCGACCACGGTTGTCGCGTGGATTATCCGCTCACCAGCGAAAAGGTCGGCAAACAATTCCAAACCGCGGAGCAACTTGGCGCGCGCATTGCCGTCTTGTTCGGGGACGAATGGCCTCAGGTGAAACTAAAGAACCTGGCTACACGCGAAGAATCTTTAGTTCACCACGGGGAGTTACTTGCGCACTTGCAAGCGTAATCCAGCTTGTCATCCTGAGCGCAGCGAAGCGGAGTCGAAGGATCCCGCGGCACTGTCCAGGGTCTCCTGACTGGATTCTCGACTTCGCTCGGAACGACAAGAAACATGTATCGCACACACGACTGCAATTCACTTCGCAAGAGCGATATCGGTAAACAGGTCGCGCTGGCTGGGTGGGTCAATGTCACACGCGATCACGGCGGGGTCATTTTTATTGATCTCCGCGATCGCGAAGGCCTGACGCAAATCGTGTTTCGACCGGAGGAAAATGCGCAGCTTGCGAAGCAGGCGCATACATTGCGCAGCGAAGACATCATTCAGGTGTCGGGTCACGTCGCAGCGCGGCTGCCGGGTACGGAAAATCCAAATCTCGCCACTGGCGATATCGAAATCATTCCGAGCGAACTGAAGATTCTGAATCGGGCGGACGATCTGCCGTTCCCGATTGACGCCGAGCCGCACAACGAAGATTTGCGGATGACCCATCGATACTATGACCTGCGCCGCCCCCGGTTCGCGCGCAACCTGCGGTTACGACACATCGCGGCGAAGGCGACGCGCGATTATCTCGACAGCCAGGGTTACGTCGAGGTTGAAACTCCGATTCTTTCCAAGAGCACTCCGGAAGGCGCGCGAGATTTTTTGGTGCCGAGTCGAATCACGCCCGGGAAATTCTATGCGCTGCCACAGGCACCGCAGCAGTACAAGCAACTACTGATGGTTGCTGGCGTGGAAAAATATTTTCAGATCGCGAAATGTTTTCGCGACGAAGATTTGCGTGCGGACCGGCAACCTGAGTTTACACAGATTGACATCGAGGCCTCGTTCGTCACGCCAGACGACATTTTTGCGGTTACCGAAGGAATGCTCGCCGCAATCTTCAGGGCGACACGCAACATCGAGATCAAGATCCCGTTTGACCGACTCACGTACCGCGAAGCCGTTGATCGGTATGGAAGCGATAAACCGGATCGCCGTTTCGCAATGGAACTTGTCGATCTTGGAGAAGTTTTTCGCGAGAGCAGTTTCAAAGTTTTTCGGAATGCGCTGGATGCAGGCGGTGTTGTGAAAGCGATCAACGCGAACGGCTTTGCCGGTATCACCATCGGACAGGCCGATGGATTAACTGAGATCGCGAAGTTGTACGGCGCAAAAGGGCTCGCTTTTATCAAGATTGAGAACGGCGAATGGAAATCGCCCATTGTGAAATTTTTTTCCGGTACTGAAAAGGCAGCGCTGCAATCGAAACTGAAAATCGAGGAAGGCGACTGCGTCTTTTTTGGCGCGGACAAATGGGAAATCGCTTGTGAAGTTCTCGGGCGATTGCGGTTGCGCATTGCAGAAATGCAAAAGCTTACGCCTGTTGCCGAAATCTGGGATTTTCTCTGGGTGACAGATTTTCCGCTGTTTGAATGGAGCCCGGAAGAAAACAAATGGAACGCCATGCATCATCCCTTTACGCGACCGAAAGGGGAGGACATGTCGCTGTTTGACGAAAAGAAGTTTCCCGATGTTCGCGCCGAGGCGTATGACATCGTTTTGAATGGTGTCGAGATCGGTGGCGGCAGCATGCGAATTTACGAGCCGGAATTACAGGACAAAATGTTCGAGGCTCTCGGTATCAGTCCGGAAAATCGGCAAACGCAGTTTGGTCACTTGCTGCGTGCGCTGCATCTTGGCGCCCCGCCGCACGGCGGAATCGCACTCGGACTCGATCGCCTGGTCATGCTCATCGCCGGCGAACAAAGTATTCGCGACGTAATAGCGTTCCCAAAAAACAATCGCAGCATGGATTTGATGTCGAACTCGCCGGCAGAAGTCGATGCAAGACAGTTGCGCGATTTAGGAATCAGGCTCGCCAGCAACAAAAAGCACGAGTAATCGCCTGCATGTTGTGAGATGACCGCTACCGTGAAGCGCGGTCATCTGCTTTACTCTTCCCGCAAGAGTTTGGACGGATCGACGGCAAGCGCTCGCAGGGCTGGAATGGCGGACGCTGCAATACCAAGCAGCGCCATCGTTAGCACTGCGCCCACGACGACCACGGGGTCCCGCGGATTCGCCTGATACACGATCTGCCCAAGGAGCCGGCTGGCGAAGACGCCTAACAGCAGCCCCACCAACGAGCCAACTCCAAGCAGCATTGTTGGCCGCCCGACCGCTGCATTCAACACGTGTCTCGTGCGCGCGCCTAACGCTACTCGGATGCCCAGCTCCTTCATCCGGCGACTCACATTGTAGGCCGCCATGCCGAAGATGCCCGTCCCCGCCAGCATCGCCGCCAGTAGGCCCATGACGCCAAGCGCGCTGGCGGCCGCGCGGGCCGGGAATAGCGCACCTCCCATCGCATCGGGCCAGCTCTGTACCGTGATTGACGCATCGGGCGCGAAGCCACTCAGAGTGCGTTCGAGCGCTGCCGCCATCTCGTTCTGCGCCCGCTGCGACCGCACGACGAAAGTCGTGTGAGCCTGCTCGTTTTGCGAAAACGGCAGATAGAAAGCCGGCAGCGGCGACTCGGCGATTTCGTTATACTTTGAGTCCTCAACGACGCCCACCACTTCCCTCAAGTGGCCCAACACAATGAAGCGTTGCCCAATCGCCGGCGCGTCGCCCCACATCTTCCACGCAAAGGTTGCGTTCACGACTGCCACATACGGCGTGTCTGTGGTGTCACTCCATGAGATATCCCGGCCACTCAGGAGCCGGGTGCCGGCAGCCTCGAAGTATGCGGGCGAAATCGTCAGCCCGTACGGCGCCAGCACAGAATTATTCAGCGTGAACTCTGTCGTCCCGGGAGGGAAAACCGGAATACCCCGCAGCCCGCCGGTAAAGGGCACCTTGCTCACCGTCCCCGCCGCCGTCACACCAGGGATGCTCCGCACCGCCTCGAGCATCGTTTTCTTTTTCTCAAGCTGAACGTCGCCTTCCTCGCTCAGGACCATCTCGGCCATCATTGCGCCCTGCGGCTGGAAGCCCAGCGGAGCGTGCAGCGCGCGAACCATACCGCGGACGGCGACCAGCGAGGCCGTCACGAGCAACGTGCAGATCGCAATTTGTGCGCCGAGCAACAGGCCCCGCAGAGTAAACCGGCGCAGCGGTGTTGAATCTACTGGTCCGCTCTTCATCGCCTGCAACGGACTGCTCTGCCACACCTGCCGCGCCGGAATCATCCCGAACAGCAGCCCGCTAACGAGCGTCAATATCAAAGCCGCCAGGTAGACCACTGTATCCACGCTGACTGCCACCTGGCCATAGGGCGGCGACCGCCACCGGTTCAGCGCACCCAGCAGCAGGCTCGCGGTCACCAGCCCCGCGGCTCCGCCCAGCATCGACACCACCATCGCCTCGGTCATCAATTGGCGCACCAGCCGCCACCGGCTCGCTCCCAAGGCGACACGGAGCGCCAGTTCCCGGCTGCGATCCGCCGCGCGCGCCGCAAACAGGCTGGCCAGATTCGCGCACGCCGCCACTAGCACGAGTAGAGCCAGGCCGGTCACGCTATAAAGAAATCCGCGGATGACGTCACCGGTGTCCGCGTAGAGTCCCGGACGGACCAGCCGCAGCGGCACTCCGGTGTCTGTCTTTGGATACTCCTTTGCCAGCTGGGCCGCGATTGCACTCAGGTCTTCCGCAGCCTGCTCGGGCGTCACGGCTGGCTTGAGACGGCCAAGCACCGTCAAAGGTCTGCCCGTCCGATCCTGCAGGTACTTCGCGTCGAAGTGATTCACGACGGGTATCCAGTAATCTGGCCAGTCAAATCGCTCCGTGCCGTGGAACCGCGCCGGTGCCACGCCCACCACCGTGAAAGGATCTTTGCCGAGCCGCACCGTGGTCCCGACTACGCCGGGATCGGCGTTAAATGCGGTTCGCCAAAGACTATCGCTCAACACCATATAGGGCGCTGAGTTCGGGCCGTGATCGTCCGCCGACTGGATCAGTCGGCCCAGCTGCGGCTGCACTCCCAACAGATCGAAATAGTTGCCGGTGATCGAATAGCCGGAGACACTCTTCACCGTGTTACCCCAGCGCAGTCTTCCGCTCGAAAATCCGTCGAAGCCGGCTAGGCCGCTGAACGTGGTGTTTCGCTGTCGGTAGTCTTCGAATGCAGGATATGATGTAGTTAGCGCCTTAAAGCTCGCCCACGGCTTGAGGCGAATTTGATATAGATTGTGCGGCTCGCTCACATCGAGGGGGCGCAGCAGCACCGCATTCACTACTCCAAAGACGACGACGTTTGCCCCAATGCCGACCATCAGAGTGAGCGTGGCTACGACCGTGAACGCCGGAGACTTCCAAAGCACGCGAAGCGCATACCGAATGTCCAGCAGCAGATCCTTCATCGCATCAACCCGGCGTTGGATTTTTGTCTTGTCATGCGCGCTCCCCGCTGCAGCAAGCTACGAGCTCGGCGCAGTCAATAACCCAGAGCTTTTTTTCGCTCCGCTGCGCCGGGTAGAGCGTCCTTTTTCACCGTGATCGCCTCCACGCCCGAGTCCTTTAGCTGGTGAGCCTGGGTCGCGTTGAATTCGATATCTTTCGTGAACTCCGGTGGAAGGTCCGCCTCCGCATAGATGGCATGCACGGGGCATACGTCCACACAGGCCATGCAATCAATGCAGTCCTCCGGGTGAATGACCACCTGGTTGTCCATCTCGTAGAAGCAGGCGACGGGGCATACTTCTACACAGTCGGTGAACTTGCATCCGTTACATTTATCGGTGACGACGTGAGGCATGGGATTTCAATGGTTGAATGTTGCGTATAAAGGATCGCCGTTACCCGTCAAGTAATTAGCGACTTACGGCCAGTCAATTCCTGCTTTACTATTGGCCTAAAGCGACGCCCGGTGAGTGATGCTCGCGGCCGGTTCGGAACAGAATCGCCACAAAAAACGTGACGATTGTTTAGGCAATCCACTCAGGATGGCGACGACGGTGAAGCCCACGATCATGGCAATAATGTTGCCGCGATCGTTCCCGCGCGTCCTGGTTAGCATTCCTGCAAAAAACACACCGAGCAGTGAGCCGTAGGTGTAGCCGAAAATTCCGAGAACGATTGGGATGAGTCGGACGTTGGGATGCACGATGACAAGATAAGCCGTTGTCGATGCAACGATGATCATCAGGACAGAAAACCACACAGTCGCCCAACGCACGGCGCGCAAGCTTTGTGCGTCTGTGGCTTCGGGATTGAGGTAAGGCTCATACCAATCGCGCGTGAAACTGGTGGCGAGCGCGTTCAACGCGGTGCTGAGCGATCCCATGGCAGTGGCGAAGATCCCGGCGAGGAGCAATCCGCGAAGTCCCACTGGCATTTGATAGAGAATGAAGTGGCAGAATGTTTCGTTCGGAGTCTTGGGCAGCGTCGGATCGGGATGGGCTTGATAGTAAACCCACAGCAGTAGTCCGATGCTGAGAAACGTAAGCGCGATCGGGATGTCCGCGAGTGCGGAGCAAATAAGAGAGCGACGGCTCCGGCGTATGTCGGGCGCGGTCAACATTCGCTGCACCATATCCTGATCCGTTCCGTGTGTTCCCATCGTGATGAACGCTGCCCCGATCAGCCCAGCAAAGATCGTGTACTCCGTCTCGAACATGCTCTTCACCTGGTCCCAGCCATGTTTGGCCGGATCGAGACCGGTTGTGATGAGATCCGAAACCTGAAATGCGCCATGGCGTTGCACGATCTCGTGCCAGCCGCCTGGAATTGCGAAGTAAAGCAAAGCAAGCGCAATTAACGCACTCCCTATCATGATCGAGGCTTGAATCAAATCGGTCCAGATGACGGCCTTGATACCACCGAACGTGGTGTAAATGGCCGTGAGAATGACGATCGCAATCGTGGCACCGAGATAAATCCAGAGAGTTTGAGTTTGATTTGGTCGAGTGCCGCTGATCATTTCGTAGGCAAGCGCGAGTGCAATGGCTGCCGAATATAACCGCGCTCCGGAAGCGAGCAGACGGGTGATCATGAAAACAGCGGAAGCCGCATTCTTACTCGCAACCCCGAAGCGCGCGGTCAGGTACTCGTAGATCGAGAAAACTTTGTAGTCGTAATACGGTTTGATGAAAATATAGCTGACGAGAACGCGTCCGATGATCGTGCCGAAGGCGAGCTGTAAATAGGTGTAATCGCGATGGCTGAAGCCTTCTCCGGGCGTTCCGAAAAATGTGCCGGCACTTGTTTCAGCCGCCACCAATGAGGCGAGCACTGCCCACCACGGAATTCTGCGCCCGCCGAGCGCGAAGTCTTTGAGGTTTTCCTCCTTTCGGCCCATGTAGAGACCGATGGCGATAATGAGGACAAAATAGAGAAACAAAACCGTGCTATCGATCGCGAGCCGGGCGTCCATGCCGATCTTAGGTGCCAGAATATTTCATCGCCGCAAAGCAGTTTTTCTGAAGTTCGATGTTGGACGTTGAGCGCTTGCCGCGCCGTAGCGTTGCGGAGGCGGGTTGGACGTTGGACGTTTGTTTATGCAGCGCATGGAAATCTCCGCACCGGATTTTGATTTAGAAAAGACACTCGATTCCGGCCAGGTATTCCATTGGGAAAAAATCGGCAAAGCATTTGTCGGGACGATCGGCGAATGGGCCGTGTGTACCGAGCAGCGTGGCGAGGTGCTGTGCGCAAGAGTGGCATCGCCTTCGCGCCGATCCTTAGGGAGAGATGCGCAAGATGCGGATGCCACAATTTTCAATTATTTCGCGCTTGATCATCCGCTGGCGGACATTTGCGCTTCGTTTCCAGACGATCCGGTAATGAACGCAGCGCGACAATTTTGTCGCGGTTTGCGGATCATTCGGCAGCCGAAATGGGAATGTCTGGCCACGTTCATCTGTTCGTCGATGAAACAGGTGGCGCACATTCGTCAGATTTCGCTTGCGCTCCGGCGCCGTTTTGGTGACAGACGAAAAGTCGGAGATCATGTGGCTCACACGTTTCCGCTGGCTCAGCGTATTGCCAGTGCTTCTGAGAAGGATTTGCGCGAATGCGCACTGGGCTATCGCGCCAAAAATCTGCTCGCGACTGCGCGACTCGTCAGCTCAGGCAAAGCGAACCTGGAAGCATGGTCGGCTCTGCCCGATGCCGATCTCAAAGAGAAACTGTGTGCGTTACCGGGTGTGGGAGCGAAGGTTGCCAACTGTGTAATGCTCTTTGCCTACGAACGACTGCGCGCATTTCCAATCGACGTCTGGATCGAAAGGGTTTTGAAACAACAGTATTTTCCGCGGAAGAAAAGAATCACGGAACTGCGGTTGCGCGAATTTTCGGAAACGTATTTTGGCGAACACGGCGGTTACGCGCAGCAATACCTGTTTCATCACGCGCGGATCGCCTCGCGGAAGTCAGGAGTATCGAGAGATTCCTCCAGCCTTCGCATAAAGCTACGGCCTGGCAGGCGACTCGGCTCGGAATGACAAAAAGGGTGGCGAGCGGATGGGCGAAGATCAAAAATAATGCAAGTCAACGGACCGGTCTTCTAGCGCAAGTTGTCAGGCCCTGTAGGCTGAGATAGTGTTCCTGCCTTAAACTGAGACTTCCAAGGCCCAATCTTCTGACCACTGAGTAACTGCTCTCATGACGACGGCTGACATTATGTTCGCCCAGCCGGGCAACCCCGAAGGCCTTCGGGATCACGAATATGAGACGCGAACGGTTTTGTTGGCGCTACTCGCGGCGATTCTCATTCACCTGTTTGTGGCGTTTTTCCTCGCTGCCTTCGGCGGCGTTTTTTCGCCGACGACTCCTGTTGAGGACAAGCCGGCTGAACTCACATTCATGGACCTGGCGCCAACAGCTCCGAAGAATTCCGCGTTCATAGAGACAGACGAATCAAAAAAGGCACCCGAACCCAAAGAGAAGACATTTGAATCGAACGCCAATTCGATTGGAGCAAGCGAGTTAGCTGTCACTGGGGAAATGCCGTTGCCGTCGCAGACCGGCAAAGATCGGCCGTTTATGGATTTGGAGACACATCAGCACTCTCTGGAGACAAAAGGGGCGCGGCCACAACCGAGTGCAGCGCCACAGGAAAATCCGAACCCGTCGACAGCGCCGCAGACCCAACCGGCTCCCGTTACTGCGGCGGAGCAATTTGCGATGTTGACCCAAAGACCCACTCCGGCAGCCGAACCATCGGTCTCGTCACCGCAAACGCGATCCGCGTATCGAGCGTTTAAAGAGCGGACGCGTATCGCCGGCCGGATTACGAACCGCGGTGTCTCTTCCGTGAACGCACTGGGCACACCGCTGGGACGCTACCAGAAGTTCATTTTGGATGCGATTGGTTCGCGCTGGTATGCGTTTGTCGATCGGCAAATGGATTTAATCAGCATCGGTACGACCCGCGTGGTCTTCGTGGTGGACCGAAGCGGACACGTGAAGAACCTCAAGGTCGTCCAAAACACATCAAACGAGGCATTGGCAAATGTTTGTATTCAATCGATCCAGGAAGCGGAACTACCTCCCATGCCAGATGAATTGGCGGCCATGCTACCTCCTGAGGGGATGGACGTGGATCTTCCGTTCACGATCTTTCCGAACCGATGATCCTTGCCGCGATAACTATCGAAACTCCGGAAACCGTGAACACTGTGTTTGGATTCTTCGCGAAAGGCGGCCTTTTCATGTGGCCGTTGCTGGCGTGCTCGATCGTTTCGGTGACGATAATGATTTTGCGCGGCCTGGCTTTGCGACGGAACAAGGTCATGCCGCCCTTGATCGAGAACGAAATCGAACGTTTAACCCCGGGTGAAAGTCCTGAGCGGCTGTCGCGTATCGTACACCATGATAGTTCATCACTGGCGCGGATCGCTCGCGTGGCGTTGCAATATTTACGCAGTCCGCGCTCGGAAAACGTGGAAGCGGTCCAAACACGCGCGCGTCACGAGATGGTGCGCCTGGAAAAAGGACTTATCATTCTCGAAGTCATTGTGGGCATTGCGCCACTGCTCGGCCTGATCGGCGCGGTCTCCGGATTGGTGCATGTCTTTTCCCAGCTCGGATTGAGCTCCGGCGGTTCGGATACGCGTCAGATTGCGCGCGGCATCGCCGAAGCGTTGAATGCAACCGTTTTCGGACTTTCAATCGCTGTGCCGACACTGGTCGGGTTCACCTATTTTTCGAGGAAAGTTGAAGTGATGTCGGTGGAGATGGAAACGCTGGTCGTCGAATTAATTAATAAGTGCTATTACGGTCGCTCTTCGCGCGAATTCGAGCCGGCAAAGGCATCCGGCGCCAGCTCGATGCCGATTTCGACGCCGGTAGCGTGAAACGCGCGGCGCATTTCACATCATGAAGTTTGCAGTACGAAAACGAAGGGCGCCCATCATTATCATCGTTTCGCTCGTCGATATTCTCATCATCCTGCTGATCTTTTTTGTCGTTTCTACAACTTTTAAGAAAGATCAGCCCGAAGTTCAGATTAATCTGCCAGAATCCAAAACGGCGAAGAAACAGCCCGCCGAGCTTGAACATGCAATCGTCAGCATTGATCAAAATGATGAAATCAAACTGGACGGACGAGCCATTGGCGCGGATGAACTGGAAGGCGCGGTCCGTAACCTCCCGGAGGCCCGAAAGTCCACGCTTGCGCTCCAAGCGGACAAAAAAGCCTCCTTCGGAACAATTATCAAAGTAATGGACGCATTGAAGCTGGCAGGCGTGAGAAATTTGCCGGCGTTTACCCGGGAAGAGAAATGATCCTGCCGATCTTGGAGTACGGCGACCCGATCCTGCGGGCCAAAGGCAAACCAATCGAGAACATAGACGATCGGATTCGCGAACTAGCCGCGAACATGGTCGAGACGATGCACGCTGCTAATGGCGTAGGCCTGGCAGCACAGCAGGTCGGTGAAGCTTTGCAGCTCACGGTGCTCGACATCTCTGCAGTCGAAGATCGGCCGAGCACGTTGAAGTTGAATGGCCAAGACGTCGACCCAAAGGCTGCGATGCCGCTGATACTGATCAATCCGGAAATCGAGCCGCTGGGTGAAACCGAAGTGGGAGTAGAAGGTTGCTTAAGTTTTCCAGAAATTACCGGCGACATCGAACGAGCGAAGTCAGTGATCGTGCGCGCGCAAAATTTGGAAGGCGGCACAATCGAAATTGAGGCGAGCGGATTTCTTGCACGCGCGATTCAGCATGAAGGCGATCATCTCAATGGAATTCTATTTATCGATCGGATGAATTCCGCGGCAAAGACTGCGTTGTCGAGCCGACTGAAGCGGTTGCAAAAGGAGACAAGACAGGGCATCAGACACCGAGAAGCGCTCGTAAGTGAGACGACGCTGTAGCGGTTCGGAAGATAGGCTGCCAGCCTGTCCCGGCAGACGGGCAGCTTGCCTGTCTGCAGTAAAACCGACAGGCTGAGAAGCCTGTCTGCCAAGACAGCCAGAGTGGTTATCTTCGAGTCAGAAATCCTGTCAACGGACTCGTTGCCGCTGCGACCTCCAGTTTTTCAGCTAATCCGATTTCGCGTGCTTCGCGACCTGCCTCAATGGCTTTTTTAAACGCTTTAGCCATGCGAACCGGATCGGAAGCAATTGCGATTGCTGTATTAACCAAAACTGCGTCGGCGCCCATTTCCATCGCTTCAGCCGCGTGACTTGGCGCGCCCAGACCAGCGTCAACGACTACGGGCACTGTCGCTTGTTCGATGATGATCTCGATTTGCAGGCGTGCCTCGATTCCGCGATTGCTGCCGATTGGCGAACCGAGTGGCATCACCGTTGCGGTGCCGATGTCCTGCAACCGTTTCGCCAGAACCGGGTCGGCATTGATATAGGGAAGAACGGTGAATCCTTCTTTCACCAGGATTTCAGCGGCGGCCAGCGTCTCGACAGGATCTGGAAGCAAATAGCGCGGGTCCGGGTGAATCTCGAGCTTGATCCATTTTGGCAAGCCTGCACTCGCGGCGAGTCGCGCGAGGCGCACCGCATCGTCCGCGTTGCGCGCACCGCTCGTATTCGGCAAAAGAAGAAAACGTTTTGGATCGATAAAATCGAGAATGTTCGCAAATGGATCGTGCTTGCCGGAGATATCTGCGCGCCGGAGCGCCACGGTCACCAGCTCCGATCCGCTGGCGATGAGCGCATCGCGCATCAATTCATTCGATGCGAATTTCCCTGTGCCAACGAGCAAACGCGAGCTGAACTCGCGATCGGCGATCTTCAGTTTGGACGGCTTGTCCGACATCGATAGAGAATAAACGAATTCACACAAACGCGCGAGTGTGGATCTCTGGGGAGCACAGGCTGCCAGCCTGTAGCATTCGGCTGCTAGCCGAATGCATTTAGGAACGCAAACACTCAAAATCGTGCTGCACGTTCGCGGCAAGCTGCCGCGAACTACACGCTGGCAGCCTGTGCTCCCCAGAAGCAGAACGCGCAGAACTTTTTGCTTGTACCACCCACGTCATCTTGCCACATTTCATCAATGATCAAATTTGATCTTCGCGGCGAAGATTGCATCGAAGGTATGTCGCGACTGACAAATGAAAGTGTTGATCTCGTGGTGACCTCACCCCCCTACAACCTGGGAATTCGCTACGGGAAATATGCCGACCGGCAGGATCGACAATCGTATTTGAATTGGTGCGCCGAATGGGCAGCACAAATTCGAAGAATTCTACGATCTAACGGATCTTTTTTCCTGAACGTCGGCTCCGCGCCGTCGAGTCCGATGCTGCCGCATGAAATTGTGATCGAGCTGACGGCCTCGGGCGGGTTTGTTTTGCAGAACACGATTCACTGGATCAAATCGATTACGATCGACACTAAACGGAGCGACCCTCACCTCAATCCTCTCAGCGCTCCGCCCAGTCGCGATCCCAACCCGGACGCGAAGCGCCAGATGAAGGTCGACGGCGGTGCCAAAACGTTCGGCCATTTCAAACCGATCAACTCGAAAAGATTTTTGAATGACTGCCACGAATACATTTTTCATTTCACGAAGTCTGGGCGTGTGGACATCGATCGGCTTGCCCTGGGCGTACCGTACCAGGACAAAAGCAACATCGCGCGTTGGTCGCATACTCGTGGGAGCGACCAACGCTGTCGCGGCAACACGTGGTTCATTCCTTACGAGACGATTCAGAGTCGCGAGAAGGAGCGCCCGCATCCGGCGACATTTCCTGTTCAGCTCGCCGAATGGTGCATCAAACTGCATGGCGTCTCGCGAATCCAAACGATGCTCGATCCGTTTCTCGGTATCGGAAATTCGGCCGTCGCCGCGCAGCGCTGCGGCGTGAAGAGATTCGTCGGATTTGAAATCGACGAAGCTTATCTCGCAGAGGCCAAGCGGCGCTTGGAAGCATTGGAATGAGTCATCACTCAGGTCCCGCTTGACGAGCCAACTTCCTGCCGATTGCTGACGAAACTGGCCTCATAGAAATTTGGTGAGTGGATATTGTAGGGTTTGCCACATGTGATAGAGGATAACAATTTCTTGAAAAGGTTAATCCTAATTGGGCAGGCTGTCCTCATCCTCACCGTCATAGCAACGTCCGGCGCGGACTCAGCCCAAGCTTCTCTCAACTTCGCTGGCACTAGCCTTTCTCCGGGTTCAACCGTGCGAGCGAATGTTCCATTGAGCGCGCAGGAAAAATCGTACGCCGCGCAAGGTGGCAATCCCGCGCCGCTAAACGCAGTGGCCGTGCTCGCAACGCCGGCAAATTTTGATCCGACAAAAAGCTGGCCCGTTTTGGTGATCTGTTCCACGAGCGATTTCAAACGTCAGAATCGGGATGACCTTGCCGACTTTTACCGGCGGGTCGGCCTTGCCGAGGGCTGGGTATTGCTGGCGGGCGATGGTCCGCAACACGCGCGGAACGACAACGTGGCGTGGCGCGAGTCCATGACACTGGCTGCCATCGACGCGCTTCATCGCAGCTTTGCCGGTTCAGAGAAGTGGCCGATCGCATGTGCGGGGTTCTCTGGGGGAGGAAAAGGCGTTGGTTATGTTGCCCCTTTTCTTGCGAAAAACGGTTGTCGCATCGCGGGAATTTACATCACCGGCGCGAATGAAAATCATCTGAGTGACGGATATGCGAGATTGCAGCCCGGCGCAGACTTTCTTAATACGCCAATTTACATTAGCGCCGGGCACGACGACAGGATTGCCACGCTGGAACAGCAATACAATGTCGCCGGCTCCATCAAACGGACCGGATTTCAGAGAATTCGAATCGGAAGCTTCCGTGGCGGGCACGAAGTCAACGACGCGCAAACCTCGATCGCGTTGCGCTGGTTCCGCGAATTGGCGAAATAGCAACTGAATCCACTGCCAGTGGAGGGGCGAGCTCCGCGAGCCTCTGCATGAATATGGCCGATTGAACGCTCGTCAGGCGTCGCAGAGCTCCGCCCTCCATCCTTGTGAGCGCCGTGGATTAATCGCGCTAAATACGTCCGATCAAACGCTCGATTGCATCGACAAGCGTTTGTGGATCGCAGCGCCCAAATGATGACGTGACCGATCTGTGTG